>Ga0209542_10013485_pt1 | contig 14079 bp, 13 predicted proteins | sample RifCSPhighO2_01_FD_184028 | JGI IMG/M metagenome (GOLD analysis project Ga0209542, IMG submission 184028) | Soil microbial communities from Rifle, Colorado - Rifle CSP2_plank highO2_0.1 (SPAdes) (version 2) | ecosystem: Environmental > Terrestrial > Deep subsurface > Rock core/Sediment ...
TTATCAAATACTTAAATTGGTTATAGTGCATATACAGAAAAGATACTACTGGAAAATGTGAATACCCCAATAGTGTATTAATGTATATCATCCAACAAGTTGGTAAACTCAAGAAATAAGGTAGCTGATAAAATCCTTTTTTGGGAGATACATTCCCTACAATAGTCTGCCCATAAATATCTAAAGCTATTTGATTGACTATCGAAGATACCTTTTTAAAAACATTTAGCCATTTATATTTTTTTGCCTGATTAAAGACAAAATTCCAATCTCTAATTTCTTTAGAGAGCCCTTTCAACCAAATTAGATCTAGCAAGGTAATACTAAATCGTTCATGTGCAATATCAGCTATACAGAGGAGTAACTCAACTTCTGGTGACGGTGTTAAAACACTTATCCCTGCAATTTTCCTTTCCTTGGGATTTCTCATCACTGACTTTGGCTCCAAGAATTGCCGTTTTTGCCAGGTGAAATCTTGGTGTAAATCTATAGTCAACAAATCGTCTTTTCTGATGTTAACCTGCATTCCAGGTAGCCTACCTCCCAGGGAATTGTCATGAGATTCGATTCTAAATCCCTTGGACTTGAATTTATTGACCACCTTATTGAAATTATTGCTACCAACGAATAGGTCAACATCAAATGTTACGAAGTCAATAAATTTAAAAGTACGGGTAACTAGATATTCCTTTTCATCTAATGTGAGTTTTATCTCCGTCAGGGTGTCAGCTAATTTTTTTATCCATTCTCTGCCCTGAGTTTTTATACTTTTCATGCTTGGATCTTGACCAAGGGTGTATAGTACTCTGTTATTTTCCACCCAAGTAAGTAGCTTTGCTCTGTTTCGAGGTAGTTTATTCTTACCATATAAAATATACTGTGAAAATAGCCTAGTATTTTGATCAATCATGGTTAAATAACGACTGTGTTCTTTTATCTGACAGTGCAGCCAGAAGTATTGTATCTGTTACCAGTAAATTTACAACTGGTTCATACATACCAGCCCAATCCTTAAATTTTATTGACTTATATAAACCCATTAAAATTGACGGAATAATCAAATTAGCATAAATTATCCAACATATAATTCTAAAGAGGTCTTTAGGCTTTGATATATCAAACCATTTATACAGTCTCACTTGCCTTCCCAAGTACACTTTCTTTAAATTATAGTTTCTTTTTTTTATTAATTGGAGAATATTTGAAGCATGGTGGTGATACAAACCAGCCTTCGGAACATACCCAAATTTATCATGTCCATTTTCTACTAAAAGCACCAAAAAATCAAGTTCAAGAAACATCTTATATCTTGAGACTAATTTTATGACTTGCTTCCTTCTATAGAGACATCTGCCGGCTGGAGGGATTTGATTTAGCTTATACTGACAAACAGAGTAACCAGCTCTTTTTTCGATAATTGACTGCTCAATTGATGGCGAAAAGAACTGGTAGATAGAATCCCTTTGCAGGGAGTCAAAAGTTATAAATCGCTCCAACGGGGGATCTGACCTTCTAGTATATTTTCTGGTAACGGATCCTATTATCTCTTTATTTTCAAGTAAAGGTCTTAGCATTTTTTGAAACCATTTTTTACCAATAAGTTCAACGTCAGCATCTAAGTATATTGCGAATTCGCCTTTAGCTGCCCTGTACCCAATCATTTTGCTGATTTCACCGTGATGTGCACCGCTGTATAACAATTTGACCGGATATTTTTTAACTATGTCTACAGTTCTATCAGAGGATTTATCATCTACCACAATAACTTCTAGTCTCTCCTTCGGATAACTTTGCTTGAATATCGAATTCAAGCATTTCTCTATATTATTTTCTTCATTAAAAGTAGGGATGACTACTGAAACTAGTGGTAAACTTTTCATCTCTCTAGTTTGTTCAAAAATAATCCTCTAATGAATTTGAATCCGTAAGTCCAATGGTTAATTAACAGAGCTATTGGCAACAATAAACTAATCAAAATAGTGTTCACGATTAAGCTATATAGAAATACACTGAAGTAATAAATTGAAACAACCGCTATAAGAAATTGAAACTTTTCTAAAATAAATGTCATCGAAATAAATACAATAGAACCTAGCATAAATATTGCTGGCGCAAAATAACTAATACGAAATGAGGTCTGTGGATATTTTTTAGCGAAAAAACCTCTATGTAATCCAACATTCCCCACCTGTCTCATATATTCAAAAGGGAATTCCCTGCGGTGATGATAAACTACTATATCTGGATGATAATAGATCTTCTCTCCACTTTGAATTAATTTTAGGCAAAGCGTCGTATCCTCACCTCCATAAAACTTGGTCTTAAACCCTCCAATTTTTAGCAGTGCAGCGCGTGTCACAATTAAATTATATGCAGGATAATCATCCACCAAACTAGGCCTCCCTTTTATGAATCTATAAAAATAGGGGCCGCTACCTAAACGACTCGACAAAATGGCTCCGGTTAATTTTTTAGAAAAATTGTCTGCGGGGGGTGTTAAACCAGGACCACAAACAGCTGATACTTTTTTACTTCCCATTACCTCAACTATTTTCTTGAGCCATTTTTTATCAGGATATGAATCGTCGTCTAAAAAGGCAATTAGCTCCCCCGAAGCCCTTAAAATTCCAATGTCCCTTTTTTCTCCCGGTCCGGTTAAACTTTTACCAGTTTTAAAAACAGTAACCTTTGTATGATCACTTCTAAATGCACTATTGTTATCTATTCCGACAAGGATTTCAAAATTGTCATAGTTTAATGCCAAGCATTCTCTTATCGTCTCGCGGAAATATTCTGTTTCTTTGAAGAGCGGAATAATAATTGAGATTTTTGTGTTCTTTTTACTTTTTATCATTTCTAATCACTATACTTTATCACATAGCTTCAACTAGCTCCTTTAAAACTGATTCCTGGTTTTTACTACCAACCTTGATAGGGGTTATTTCATGTTGCTTAACTAGATTGACATAGAGTTTTTGAATTTCTTTCAAATAGCCCAAATCAATACTCTCACCTTTCCGATTAATGACCATTTTCGGTTTGACAAAAAGTACAAAACTGCTGCCCACCCTTGGTATTAGACTAATGAACAGATTTACAAATGGTACTTTTCTGTACTTAAAACTAACTAGGTAGTCGTAGAAATATCTGTCATAGATAATTAGTGAGCCTAGGTTAGTAATCCTGGCATAAATATACTGGATGTATGAATCCATAAAAGTAAGTAACGCCCAAATGAAGGATTTAGTGCCATAACTTGATGCTTTTTTCTCTAGATTAGGCTTAATAAACCCTAGTCTAACTAACAATTTGTATAGTATGGGTAGATGGTAAAAATGTACGACTTTTGAGGTAATACTCAACTGCAAACACAACTTATTTAAGTTCTCGCATGCTGTTGTTTTTCCAGAACCGTCCACACCACTAATGGCTAATGATTTATATCGTGTAAGTTTTTCTTTGCTATATAAATATTCTTTCACTTCTCTTATGGTAGTGTATTTATTACCATCACTATTCACAATCAATATTGATAATTGACTGGCTAATTCGTTATACCTGTTTAATACCCTCCCATGCAATTTTCTATTTGCTGTGATTTTACCCTTAATGTTATCTTTGTTTCTTGCCAACGATGTTTGTTGATTTACCTTAAGATAAATAATAAGATAAGGTTTCGGAAATTTGTTAATCAAGAAACTCACGGCTCTATTATGGATATTTAACATCTCCTCAAAGGTTACCAAGTAGTCATATATGTACCTATCGCTAATTAGCACTCTTTTCCTCCAAATCGTTGAATAAAGTATATGGGTAATCATGAATTCCAAATAAATAATGGCGGGATAGAACCAATAAACAATCCCGGAAAATAATTTAGCTTTCAAAGTTTTCGGCTCTTTGTTAAAAAATTTTTGCTGCTTATACTCATTAAAAAGCTTTTTTCCAAAAATGGATTTTAAGAGCTTTAAGATCAGGAAATTATCTTCCTCTTTGACAATGATTCTTTTACTTTTTAAAAACTTCCACTGCTTTAGATGGTTAATAATGGTAGATTTGCCCGCTCCAGAGGCTCCAATAATCGCAATAATCATATCAAGGGTAAAAACACTCTGTTCAAAATTTTATCTATATCCTGATCTTTAGCCAGCTTTAAAGCATTATTTCTCTTATTTTCCCAAACATTTTTGTTTTGCATTAGTTTTGCTATAGCATTTTGAATGGCTTTTTTGGTGGGCTTTACCACAAATCCAGCATCATAACTTTTAATATCTTCTCCTGTTGAAACGACATCAGTAATAATAGTCGGTAATCCAGATAAAAGGTACTCCCGAGCCTTCATCGAATCGCCGTAGTTTACCCAACTATAGTCCGAAGTATAAATGGCCAGACCGAGCCCTGCTTTGGGTAAAGTGCCAAGCAGAGGTTCATGTTCAAGTTGGCCTAAAAATTCAACATGACCTCTTAATTTAGAATTACTTACCTTTCTTTTTAACTCTTCTTCATATGAACCGGCTCCAATCAGGGAAAGTTTAATTTTAGGGAACTTTTCAACTAACTCCGAAATAGCATTGATAACCATGGAAAAAGCTGGACTGTGAGTTATACCTGTCACCATCACAATATTGAATCTATCAACTTTACTTGCGGGGAGTGGCTTACCTACCTTAATGCTCGGTGCATTTGGCACATAGATGTTTCTAGAATCCGGAATGCCTTGTTCGCGTCTCTTTTCAACAATACGATGAGAAACATTCCAAACTGTATCAGCATTCCTTATGCAAAATCTATCTATTTGATGATAGAGATTGTTTATCACCTTATTGCTAAATCTGTTAGGAGTGTAATCTACAGTATAGAAAATAACTTTTTTCACCAAACCTATTTTTTTAGCGCAAATCGTTGCCAGTGCATTAAGTGGGTCAACCGCTACAACTAAGTCGTTCTTATATTTTCGCAAAAAATTTAACGTGTTTATAGTTTCATAAAGTGATTGAATCGGCAGCGGTAATTTTAAGGATCCGCCAAATTTTTTGGTTGTTTCTTTTATACCATTAAAACGGGAAATAATCGATTTTTCACCGACATATAACGGGTAACCAAGATAAGTATAAGGTATCCTCTGACGAGTTAGATATGACCCAATTGTATGTACTGGGCCATGGATAGACCCTGCCTTACTGTAATTAAAGTGTGACACTAACAAAATTTTAGACCTCATGGCATCATGATACAAAAAAAATACTATTTAATCCATTATCAATCTTAAGTTTATATCCATGTTTTTTTAGAAATCCGGATACCTTATCATTTTTGTTAGTTTCTATGCAGATAACTCTTGGCTTATACTTTCTCCAATTGTTACTCTCTAATACTTCTAAATCCGTGCCTTCAGCATCAATAGTTAGCAAATCAATTCTTTTCCCTTGACAATATTTATTTAGAATAAACTCAAGCTTTCTCACAAAAACTTGCTTTTTACCAATTAACAGAAAACCTTCTTTTTGATATGTTTTAACTGCTTTTACAGAAAGAGTAGAAATGGTAGAAGGAAAAAACTCATAAAAAATCAATTGCTCATTTTTCTTACCGACCCCTAAAGTTAGATTAATATCCCTTTTTCTGCTATGTTCAAAATTCTTCATTAGTAGTGGATTCGGGTCTATATTGATGCCTCTCCAACCCCGATTATAAAATCTCTTAGTATTACTAAACCTAACTGGATCATGCGCCCCAACATCAACATAAAACCCGCTTTTTTTGTTGCCTAACAGAGCGTCTATAACAATATCCTCGCCTTGTTGACTATACGAATGCTGCACCAGACGCATCCATAATATATTATGTAACTCATAAATGATAAATTTAAGAGATTTGGAAAAACCGTAGAGTCTGATCTTTCTGGTAAAATCAAACATTTAGAGTTAAAGAGAGCCCTTCTATTAAGGAGGTTTTAGGTACCCAGTTTAAGACCTTTTTAGCCTTAGAATTATCACCCGCAACGACTTTTGCGCCCTGAGCCTCTCCTTCATGTGTGACTTTCAAATCGATTTTCATAACTTTGCCAATCGCGCCAGCTAACTCACTTAAACTTTTAGGATCAGCGGTGGTTATATTAAATACATCAAAAGAGCTCTGATAACCAATACTTTTAACAATGGCCTCAACCAAATCACCAACATAAAGAAAATCTCTCTGTTGAGTACCGTCTCCGTGGATAGTTACTCCCCCTGATTCTTTTGCTGATTTTATTAAGTTATAAACTGCTCCGTGGTCACTGCCTGGTCCATAAACATTAGGCGGACGCAGGATAATTGAAGCCAATCCAAAGTTACGACGATAATATTGTAATACTTCTTCACCTAATCTTTTAGATAATGCATAAGGAGTATCTGGCTTTAAAGCATCTTCCTCTGTGAATAAATGTTCCTCTCCGGGAATGCCACAGACGCCTAACGTTGACACATGAATAATCTTTTTTACTCTAACCTTAACTGCAGCCGAACAAAGGTTATCTAAAGTAATTGCATTACCAGTAACCTGATCTCTGAAGGGAGGTTGAAATCTGCCTACCAGATTAACCACAATACCCACCCCTTCCAGAAACTTTTCCAAATTTTCACCAGTTTCTAAATCTCCAACTGCAAATTCTGTATCCTTAATTTGTTTACTTGAATCCCTAATTAGAGTTCTAACTACATAGCCATCAGTTTTTAACCTATCGGCTAAATGCCTACCCACAAACCCCGTCGCCCCGGTTATACCAATAATTTTTTCATTTTCCATCTTGTGCCTTTAGCCAACTGATATATTGTTGCAGTTGTTCTTTTGTGGCCACGTCACCTTTTGGCTGATAGGTATGAATGCGACTTATTTCAGGTGGAATCTGTTGATACCTGGTTTTGGGTTCATCCGGAACAAAACCATCCCACGGTAAATCTTTACTAGGAACACTATAAAGCTTAGTTTGGACCGGATCTTCTTGAGCTAAAATAGATGCTACAAAAGTCATATAAGCTCTGGGGATATAGTATGGTGACAATGTTAAGATCAAGTTATGTAAACCATTATCTCTTGCAATCTTCAATGAAAAATCGGCCAGCTCTTTACTATTTTTGGCATTGGGATCAGACAAAATTTTATCCTCCGGTACTCCATGTCTTTTAAACCAACTTACCATCCATGGAGCATTGTATTGTTGTTTACCAACTTCACTGCCAACCGTCCAACCTCTTTTGGCCACTAAACCTGACGGGATGAGAGTTGGGGCATCATTTAATCCTTGAAGATCTCTATACTTTTGCCATAGCTCTAAGGCTGTATGAACCCGATCTGTCCAATCACCCGTTGAAATAAATATTCCCTCAATAGTCAAATCATTTGGAGCGATCTGAAGAGATAATCTATGTAACTCCCCCCATTCAAGAAGTACTGATTTGTCGACTCCTTTAATCTGTTCAACTTCACTCGCTTCTGTCATATTTTTCTTGGTATACTATACCTCTTTTGCAAGCCTTTGTCTAGTGAGTTTAAAATCCTCTTTCAATATGGGTATAAGTATGCACAAGGTTACAAATAATGTCACTATTGAAATTAGATAAATTGTTTTTGTTTGAATGAAACTAGATAACACCAGTGCTGCAACAACCCCAACATTTTCTATCATCCAAAAAAATGCAATTAAATATTCTAGATTTTTTTTAGTAGTAACATCACCTACTAATGCCAGTGTTAGCGGATGGACAATTGAGAAATAAATTGCTATCAGAATAATACCTACTAGTAAAATAATTGGCTGGTGAGAAAAATAAAGGAAAACTAGACCGATGAAATTAATTAATAACGCTATTAGCAGGATTTTCTTTCTGCCTGTTGAGTCAGATAACTTACCCATTGCCAGAGACAAGAAGATCGGCGCAATATAAAAGATTGAAGAGATGCTACCAACGTAAGCTATTCCAAAAGTAGATTTAATTTCAATCGGAATCAGACCAATTGCTAAACCATATATAAAAAATACAGAAAACCAGATAGTCGATAATCGCCAAGCTGTTTTACTACTGATGGCTTTTCGAAGCAGTAATAAATGGTTACCAGATTTCTCCGGCTTTAAATTATCGAGTTTGGAGATTAATAAAAAACCAACAGCAGGCAGCGCTGAGACTAATAGAAATGTTCTTTGATATGAAAGTTGATCTATTAGAAAACCTACTAAAATTACACCTACAGCTGATCCGAGAAATAAAATTGTACTAAAAAAACCGGCATTTGTACCCCTATTATCCTCAGTTGTAGCCCTAATTAAATAACTATTTTGACCAGTCCAAAGTAATGACGCCCCAAATCCTAATAAGGCAGAGACAATATACACCAGCTGCAAAGAATTGAGTGACAGAGTAAAAATAAAAACAAAATAACAGACTACCCCTATCATCATTGATTTTTTAGAACCATATTTAGAAACCACAATGGCGGAGAAAGGATCTGACAGGATAAAGAACAAATATATCAGGATTAGCGAGACAAATCCAGAGGTAGGTAAACCTGTTTGAGAAAAGAAAGTCGTAATATATTGTTGTATGCCATTAAATCCTGTAAATATAAAAAGAAATGCCAGACTAAGCAGTCTGACTTGGCTTGATAATCTAATATTCATCATCGATTCACTTGGCTGAAGTCCTATAGCTCCTTTTAGTATTAGCTAGAAATTTTCTCAACTCCTCTTGGACTATTTGAGAGACTTCTTGGCGCAATTGACCATTAGCTGGCTGAGTTTCAGCTTTAGCGAGACCATTACCTTTTTCTATAAGAAACCCTTGGACTTTCAATATTTTACGCAGTTCATCTTTAGTCAGTCTCTTAGTATTATCCGACGCATATCTAATCTCGCCCAATCTTTTTAATTTAGCATATTTTTTCTCAACTGCTGGTATCTTAATTTGGGGGAGAATAATGTAATAATCATCCATCTCGACAGTTCTAATAGACTCAATAGGGCTTAATAAACTCTCATGAATTTTTTCCCCGGGCCTAACGCCGATCACTTCAACTTTAATTCCTTTAGTCCCCTCAAGCATTACCTCCGCCAAATCTCCAATTGTATGAGCCGGCATCTTATGAACAAATACTTCTCCCCCAACTCCTTCTTCTAATGCCTTCAATACCAGTTGAACGCTCTCTTCAAGTGTCATAATAAAACGGGTCATACTGGGATCTGTAATGGTAATCGGTTTACCGGTTTCGATCAAAGTCTTAAATAGAGGTACTACTGAGCCTCTTGAACCTAAAACATTGCCATATCTGGTAGAAACAAAAACCGTTCTGGCACCATTATCATAAAGATTAGCCGTAGTTATCAACCGCTCCTGCAAAGCCTTAGCCATGCCATAAGCGTTAATTGGTTCTAAGGCTTTATCTGTCGACAGCGCCACCACTCTTTCGACATTATGATCTCTGGCAGCTTCAATAATGTTTTGTGCTCCAATGACATTTGTCTTAACTCCTTCCCATACGTTATACTCAACTTCCGGAATCCATTTCATCGCAGCTGCATGAATCACTACATCTACTCCCCGCATCACTTCTCTAACGCCCCTTGGGTCTCTAACATCACCAATGATAAATCTCAATCTAGATTCATCGTTGTATTCTAATCGCATTAAACCCTGCTTATCTTCGTCGCGACTAAAAACAATTACTTCTTTAGGATCCAATTTCAAAATCTCTTGAATAAACATCCTCCCAAAGGATCCAGTTCCACCGGTAACAAGTATTTTTTTATTTGTAATAAATTTAGATTTAATCATCCTTCTTATATAGGCCCAAGTTTACAACTTCTTTTTTAGATAATAAAGACCACAAAAATCCAGCTATTGCCCCACTTGCCTCCAGCATTCTAACACAAATCATTCCGAACGCTAAATAAGGATGAAATAGTAGCTTCTTCCATTTCCTAAAAAATACATTTCTAAAAAGAAGGTTGCCTTGCGAGATGGCCATCTCTGGGTGACGCTTTAAATAGCTGCTCGCTTTTGAACCGTAATAGAATTTTTTCTTGGCTGAGCGCCAAGGAGAAAACACTAATTCATTGTGCATTATATAAGAATTGATTCTGCCAATCTTTATTCCCGACTTTCGCATTCTGAGTGGAAGATCCCAATCTTCCGGACCAGTCAGTGATTGGTCATACCCCCCAAATTTCTGAAATAAATTTTTTTTGAAAAAACGGGCTGCCTCAAAATCTTGCTCCCCAACATAAAATTCACGCTCAAAAACTTTAAACTTCGTCCAAAACCCCTTGCCAAATGATTTCTCTGGAATAACCAGAGCCCCAAGTTCGCTGTCGTCAAACTCCATAACGCATTCTTCTATGACTTTTTTTTGCAATTCCATATCAGAATCTAGAATCAAGATATATTTTCCTTTTGCTTTCTTGACAGCATAATTTCTTTGGGCAGAGCGTTCTGGACCTTTTTTGAAAAACCTATTAGTATACTTTTTGGCAATCTCCTCTGTTTGATCAATAGAAAAGTTGTCTACCACCACCAATTCTAATTTGTGATAAGTCTGTTTCTTGATACTCTTAAATAAATTCTTTAAAATCTTAGCAGAATTTTTGGTTGTTATAACTATAGTTACTAGGGGATTATCGTTAGCTTTCATACAATCGCTTCTCTTTAATCGATATGATAACATACACGTATAAAATGAAACCAGCTATTTCTTTTGTTATTCCCGCCAGGAATGAAGCGGAATCTGTTACCAAACTTTATTCAGAGATCCTAGCTGTCATGAAAAAAAAAGAGGTTTTCGAAATCATCTTTATTGATGATGGGTCAGAAGATAACACACTAAAAGAGCTTGAAAAATTGCACTTCAAAGATAAACGGGTTAAAATTTTCAGCTTACGCGGTGGCTTTGGTAAGTCTGTTGCTTTGCAAATTGGTTTTGATAATGCTAGGGCGGACAAAATCTTTACCCTTGACGCAGATCTTCAAGATAATCCTGCTGATATCCCACTATTCTTAAAAAAAATGAATGGGGGGTATGATTTAGTCTCAGGTTGGAAGTCAAAACGGCTTGATCCGCAATTTGGAAAAGTAATCCCTTCAAGAATAATCAATTTCTTAGCCAGACGCCTCACAGGTTTAAAGATTCATGATACTAATTGTGGATTTAAATTGTATAATAAGGAGGTTGTCCAAAATCTTAATCTCTACGGTGAGCTTTATCGTTTTATACCGATAATGGCGCATAAGCAAAACTTTAAGGTAGGCGAAGTTAAAGTCAATCATCGAACCAGACAATTCGGAAAAACCAAATTTGGATGGAATCGCGGTATTAAAGGCATCCTTGATCTCTTAACAGTGATCTTTTTAACAGGTTACGTACAAAGGCCAGGGCATTTCTTTGGATCTCTTGGAATTATTTCCTTCTTTTTTGGCTTCCTGGTTGGTCTATACATTACTTATCTAAGAATTAGTACCGGTAGCATACAAGATAGGCACCCACTTCTTTTTCTTGGAATGTTACTGATGATAATTGGTGTTCAATTAGTCTCTACTGGCTTATTGGCAGAAATGACTGTTTACTCGAAGCAAAAATTTGATTACACTTCTGCCATAAGGAAAATTTTGTGACGCCTTCCCTTTCAGTTTTTTTCCCATGTTATAATGATGCTAAAAGCATTGGCCACCTAATCAAAGATTCAAATGAGATAGTAAGTAGGCTAACAAAAAATTACGAAATCATTGTTGTTGATGATAGTTCAACAGACGGTAGCAGACAAGTTCTGAAGAGATTATCCAGAAAATATCCTAAACTTAAACTCGTCTTTCATGAGAGCAACCAGGGTTATGGCGGTGCACTGCGGACAGGATTTAGAACTGCTTCAAAAGATTTAGTATTTTATACCGATGGCGATGGCCAGTATGATGTCAAAGAGCTTTCTTTGCTTTGGATGCTAATGACACCTGATGTTGATTTTGTTAATGGCATTAAGATGACAAGAAATTACTCATTTTACCGAATAATCATTGGTAAGCTTTATAGTTTTATAACTAGATGGTTTTTTTTGCTTCCTATATACGACATTGATTGTGATTTTAGATTAATTAGGACAAAGATTACAAAAAAATTGGATCTCAAAAGCTCTAGCGGTTCAATATGCATTGAATTAGTTAAGAAATCACAATTGGCCGGCGCAAAATTTCGTGAAGTTTCAATACATCACTACCGGAGACAGTGGGGGAAATCACAGTTTTTTGTCCCAAAACGCATCATCTCCACCCTTTGGGAATTATCAAATTTATGGTTTCGACTCATGATTATTGCTAAAATATTAAGGAAATACCTAAATGGAAATAACAGAGTATAAGAATATTTACGACAATGAAGAGACTCATTTCTTTTATGTCACAACCAACTACCTCATTATCTCACTGATCAGCAAATATTCAAGTGGCAAGAAACTTAAAATACTTGACGCCGGTTGTGGTACCGGTTTGCTGGCCAAACAGCTCCAAAAACTTGGGGAAGTAACTGCCGTAGACATTAGTCCAGAAGCTGTAAAACTTGCTAAGAAACGAGGGGTTATGGTCAACCAAGCCTCTGTTCTAAAATTGCCATTTTACGCAAACAGCTTTGATGTTCTGGTATCGGTCGATGTCATTACCCATAAATCAATCATAAATGACCTAATCCCACTAAAAGAATTTTACCGAGTCTTGAAGCCTGGAGGTATTCTAATACTTCGCGTTTCAGCCAACAGTTGGTTACACATGATCCATGATAAACATGTCCATATGAATCACCGCTATAATAAAGATGAGCTGTTTCATAAATTAAAGAAGGTAAAATTTAGGGTTCTAAAACTTTCTTTCGTTAATGGAGTACTGCTACCGCCGATGATCTTTAGGTTTTTCCTGGAGAAAATCTTCAGCCCAAACTTCACCAGCTCTGCTATTGCTACTGTCAACACAAATGTCAATAAATTACTTACAAAAATGCTCATTTATGAAAGCAAACTGATTTTGCAGTATGATATTCCTTTTGGGATAGGGCTGGTGGCTGTTGCTAAAAAACCGCTCAAGGAGAATCCGGTAACCCGTACACCTTGACACTGGGACTATTCAGATAACAAGAGTCTTTCATTAATGTATCTAAAAGAATATACCTACCTTTCCTAGCTGCAAAAAGAAAAACAAAGGTATCCTCATCCCACCCTGTTACGTTGACTGGAACCTGTGGGGCAGCGATAGTTTCCGGATCTTTCTTCCAACTTAGCTCATCTTCTGATGTGGCAATATATCCACCTTTTTGTAACTCACAATCAGTTTGACTGTGCTCTACAACAACTCTTGTTAATGGAATTGCCTTTCCTAAATCAAGTTTCATTTGTCCTGCTGTAATCGAAATATCAAGTATCTGATATTCTATTTCTTTCTCGTAACCAGGTTTGGTATGAGCCAGATCATTTTTCCAGATCTTAAGCAATGGTACACCATCAACCCGAGCAAGAAATACAGGCTCAACAAAAGTTTCGTAATAGGCGTAGCTATACCACTCTTTAGGATCCCAATCAAAATCTAACTCCATCTCATATTCCCCGCCCATAATAGGTCCACTCCAATGACCATTCCAGTAATAGATATCCGGTCTTAGTTTGACTCTTTCAAGATTTCCTCCTGTTGAAACAGGAAACCCAAGTTTTGCATTTGGCTCTGCATTAGCATTTAACCACATAATTCCTTGCAGATACACGTTACCGTAACTGTTTCCCCAGTAAGGGATATCTTTAACTTTAGCACCCGACAAACCACCTATAAGTTGATTAAAATAGACATTTTCATTAGGATGGATGCTCGCTGTTTCAATAACCGCGAATATTAGCGAAGCTATTATCCCCAAAACCACAAAATATACTATGATAACTCTCCTAGATAACTTGGCCAAGTTGATCAAATAATAGGCACCCGCTCCCACCATTACCGCCATAGCCGGGATATATTCCATGATTTGCCTAACACCCCCATAAATTGAGGTGCCGGGATAAGATACTCTTAGAATTGGGATTAATAA
>Ga0209542_10013487_pt1 | contig 14076 bp, 15 predicted proteins | sample RifCSPhighO2_01_FD_184028 | JGI IMG/M metagenome (GOLD analysis project Ga0209542, IMG submission 184028) | Soil microbial communities from Rifle, Colorado - Rifle CSP2_plank highO2_0.1 (SPAdes) (version 2) | ecosystem: Environmental > Terrestrial > Deep subsurface > Rock core/Sediment ...
ACAATTTCTTCCTGCTTGTTGAATTCCCGTATCCGTCGGGCAATCTTCACGTGGGACATTGGTACGCATTCGCGGTGCCCGATATTTTGGCACGCTATCAACGCATGAAAGGAAAGAATGTTATGTTCCCGATTGGGTTCGACGCATTCGGTCTACCTGCCGAGAACGCCGCCATCAAGAACAAGCTCAATCCGCGTAAGTGGACCGAGGGAAATATCGAGTACATGAAAAAGCAGATACAGTCGATGGGCACATCGTTCGACTGGTCACGCGAAGTCGTCACCTGCGACCCTGCGTACTACAAGTGGACACAATGGCTCTTTCTCCAGCTCTACAACAAGGGGCTCGTGTATCAGAAGGAGACGGCGGTCAATTGGTGCCCCAAGGATAAGACGGTGCTCGCCAACGAGCAGGTCGTCGACGGAAAATGTGAACGCTGTGACTCAGAGGTAGAACAGCGGATGATGTTGCAATGGAATATCAAAATCACAGACTACGCCGACCGCCTCATTGACGACCTCGAGCCGCTCAACTGGCCGGAACAAATAAAAGAGTCACAAAAGAATTGGATAGGAAGGAGCGAAGGTGCAGAGATTGACTTTGGTTTGGATCTTGGAGAGAAAAGCAAATATGTCATTTTGCATGGATATAAAAGTCGTCCCGATAGGCCGCGATGGCTTTGGATCAAAGCAGAACTGGAGAAACTTGGTCACGAAGTAATCATCCCGGCCCTTCCGAGTCCTGATGAACCAATCGAGGGTGAATGGGTGAATACCGCACTCAGGGCTACCGATTTTGACGAAAGAACCATCCTTGTTGGTCATAGTCTTGGCGCTGTAGCCGCAATGAAAACGCTCCAGAAACTAAACGAGAAAATTGCGGGGCTTGTACTCATTGACCCTGCAATTGCATCAGATTTTCCGGGCGCTAAGGAACGGCCTTTTTGGAAGACATTCAATTGGGATATTGATTATAAAAAGCTTGCATCACTCACAAAACATCGTCTTGTTTTATCTGATCTGCAAGAAACCCAACGCGTTCCATATCTGGAGCAACTCGCGCCTAAGCTCGAGGCCAAACTTATCCAGACCACAGCGGTGAAGGCACATTTTACCGGTAACAAAGAGCCCGATGTCTTGATGTGGCTTCGTCCGACTATTCGCGTATTTACTACGCGGCCCGATACGCTTTTTGGTGCGACCTATCTCGTGCTCGCACCCGAGCATCCGTGGGTAAAGTTGGCTCTGGAGCACAAGACAGTACTCAAGAATAACGACGAGGTACAGGCGTATGTAGACCGGACCGCAAAGATGTCCGACATGGACCGGCAAACAACGAAAGAGAAGACGGGAGTACGACTCGAGGGCGTCGAAGCACTGAACCCGGCGACGGGGGAAAAGATCCCGCTTTATATCGCAGACTACGTGCTCGGCCACTATGGCACCGGAGCCATCATGGCCGTACCCGCGCACGACGAGCGCGACTACGAATTTGCAAAGAAATTTAGTTTGCCAATACAGCAAGTCATCAGGCCGGTTTTCAAACCTGAGAATAGGCGGCCGGATTCACAGTGGCGTAACACCGTCAGTGCCTTTGTCCGAAACGACAAGGGAGAGGTGCTTATGTTACGCTGGCCGCAATACAAATGGTTGACCGGAGTTGTGGGTGGAATCGAAGACGGAGAAACACCGGAGCAGACGGCAGTACGCGAAGTACATGAAGAAACAGGTTATCGAGCCAAAGTCCTTATTGTCTCGCCGATAGCGGTTGAATCGCATTACTTTGCCGAACATAAGAACGAATGGCGCTCGCGGGTAGACACACCGGTCTTGCTTGAACTTGAGCGTGACGAGCGTGACGCAGTCGCTTCGGAGGAGGCGGCGCGACATGAGGCACATTGGATAAAGATTGAAGAAGTGTTGCAAATGGAAATGTTCAAAAATAATAAGCTTGCACTGGAGCTTGCCCTCGGCCGCGTCGGTGCATATACCACACAACACTACAACGAGAGTCCCACTCTTATGAATTCCGGTCAGTATGACGGCATGTCGGTGGAAGATGCAAAGAAAGGAATGACGGAAGCATTCGGGCGCAAGAAGACCACCTACAAGCTCCGCGATTGGATAGTCTCGCGTCAGCGGTATTGGGGCGTGCCGATTCCAATGATTCACTGCGAAAAGTGCGGCATCGTGCCGGTGCCCGACAAGGACTTGCCGGTGGAATTGCCGGAGGTCAAAGATTATTTGCCGGAGGGAAGCGGGAAGTCGCCGCTTGCAAAGGTCAAGAAATTTGTGGACACAGAGTGTCCTAAATGTGGGGGGAAGGCGAAACGGGAAACTGACACGCTCGATACATTTGTAGATTCTTCGTGGTACTTCCTGCGCTACACCGACCCCAAAAACAGTAAGCAGTTTGCAGCGGGCAGTAAGCAGAAAAACTGGCTACCCGTAGACCTCTATTCGGGGGGAGCGGAGCACACGACGATGCACCTGCTCTACAGCCGCTTCTGGCACAAAGCGCTCTACGATATGGAACAGGTGGCAGATGCGGAACCGTATACACGTCGCATGAACAGAAGCATCATTCTCGGTCCCGACGGGCAAAAGATGAGCAAATCGCACGGCAATGTTGTCGACCCCGATGAGGTGGTGGCACGGCTCGGTGCCGACACGGTGCGCATGTATTTGGCCTTCGTAGGGCCGTATAACGAGGTCTCCAGCTTCCCATGGAACCCCGATGGGGTAGTGGGCGTACGTCGTTTCCTTGAGCGTGTGTGGCGCCTGCAGGAGAAGGCGGCAAAGAAGGCTTCGGACGGACTGACTCCCGCTATGCACAAAGCGATAAAGAAAGTAGGGGAGGACATCGCGGCGCAGAAGTTCAACACCGCTATAAGTCAGCTCATGATATTGCTCAACGACATGGAAAAGCGGGAATCACTATCGCAAAACGAGTGGACAACATTTCTGCGCTTGATCGCGCCGTTTGCGCCGCACATGTCGGAAGAATTGTGGACGAGCGCCGGCAACAATAAGTCTGTTCATGTGCAGGACTGGCCGCAGTACGACGAGAAATATCTTGTTGACGACGAGGTGACGTACGGTATTCAAATCGACGGCAAGACGCGAGGCGAAGTTCGTGTTGCGACGAATGCTGACAAGGAGACTGTTGAAAAAGCCGCACACGACGTCGTTGTCGCCCGATTGGAGGGGAAGACAATAAAAAGGGTAATCGTCGTCCCCGGGCGGCTAGTAAACTTTGTTTCGGAGAATTAGCGCTTGCGAATTTCGGGGCCCTCCGCGGTGTCTTTGATATCGTAGCCCGCATCGGCGATTTGGCCTCGTAGCTCATCGGACCTCGCCCAAGCTTTGGCTTCGCGTGCTTCTTCACGCTGTGTGACGAGAAGAGCAATTTCCACGGGCAAGTCGTCGGTACGTATCTTTTTTTCCGCCGTGATAGCAAATTTGGAGTCGGAAAGACCGAGTCCGAATACTTTGTCCGCATCTCGCAGTGTTTCTGAAATATCGTTGGCTGACAGTTCGCTGTCTTTGGTCATTTCCCAAAGAACTGCGAGTGCGCCGGGTGTATCAAGGTCGTCGTTAATACGCTCTTGAAACCGGATTTTGTACGGTGCGGCAATTACACCTCCGTCCGACTGTGCGAATTGAGCCAGACGGCTAAGCGCTGTGGAAGACGCTTCGAGTGCCTCCCATGTAAAATTCGCACTCGTACGATAGTGTGCACCGAGAAACAGGTAACGAAGTGCAAGCGGATGAAAGCCGCGCTCTATGATATCGGAAAGGTAGACGACATTTCCCGCGGATTTTGCGAGCTTGCCACCCGCAAACTGAATGTGTGCACGGTGTAGCCAAAAGCGGGAGAGGGGACGCTTGCCGATAGCGCATTCCGACTGCGCAATCTCGTTGTTGTGATGCACCGGTATGTGCTCGATGCCACCGGTGTGGATGTCTATTTGCTCGCCAAGCGTCTTCCTAATCATTGCCGAGCATTCGATATGCCAGCCGGGGAACCCCTGCCCCCACGGACTCTCCCAACCGATTTTATTGTCGAATTTCCACAGCACGAAGTCGGTCGGACTGCGCTTACCTGCGACCGCCGCCACGCGAGCGCCCTCCCGCTGGCCCTTGATATCAATGCCTCCGAGCTCTCCATAACGCGGGAAATTTGCCGTGTCGAAGTAGATACCCCCCTCAGCCGTATACGCGTAGCTCTTGTCCATCAGCGCCTGAATCATTGCGATTTGAGCCGGGATGTAATCGCTCGCACGCGGGAATTCAATGCGCGTAGTGTCTATGTTGAGTGACCGGAGGTCATCGAGAAATATGGCGGTGTATTTTTCGCCGAGCGCGCGCATGTTTGCGAGCGTTAATTTCATCTTCTCGCTCTTGAGTCCTTTTGACATTTTGTCCTCGCCCTCATCCTGATCCGATGTAAGGTGGCCGACGTCGGTAATATTGATAACCTGTTTCACTATATAGCCGTTGTACTCCAAGGTTCTACGCAAGACGTCGGTAAAGACGAACATCGAGAGGTTGCCGATATGCTGACGGCTATACACGGTAGGACCGCAGTTGTACATACGTACGGTGTGCACCTGCGGCGGCATGATAAACAACTCGTCGTTGCCCGACAGCGTGTTGTGGAGATACAGCGGCAGTTTGTCGGATGACACGGGAGCCGGTGCGAACAAGGCTCGCCATTTTGAGAAAGGCCACATACCTAGAGCCATTTTTTGTGTTTAAAGAAGACAAACATGGCAATGCCTACAGACATGACCGCTCCGATGATTATCCAAAAGTCGTTCGTGGAGCCGAGCACAGGATTTCCCGCCGCGTCCATCCCGAGGATGGCAACGAGAAGCGCGAGCGGGAACGTAAAGAGCGCCATAATGGTAAGAACACGCATGGTTTCGTTTTGTTTGGTGGTAAGAAGGGAATTGTTGGTCTCGCGAAGCTCGTGGAGAAACTCCGTGCTTCGCATGATGTGATTATGTACGCGATAGTATTCGTTGGAAAGCGTGCGCAGATACGGGCGGAATCCCTCGCCCCAAAAGGCGACTCCTCCCGCCTCAAGCTCCTGTAGCATTTCGCGATGCGGTTCGATGGTCTGGCGCAAATTCAGCAAATCGCGCGAGCCGCGTGATATGGTGGCAACCATCTCAACCTCGTAACCGGAAAAGACATGATCCTCGATGAGCTTGAGGTCGTGGCGCACGTATTCGAGCTCGTGCTCTACCGCTCGGTACAGCTTCTTGAGCATGTAAAAAAAGAGAAACCCCGCATGCTCGCCGACGGTATCCGTGTCGAGCATCGCATTGACTTCGAAGACCTTTGAGAATTTGTGCAGTGGGTCGATGGTATCGTAGTGCGCCGTAACAATGAAATTCTTGCCGACCACAAAATCCACCTCCTGCTCGCGTGTCTTGTGTGAATGCCGAAGCGCGGGGAAGTGGAGAACCACATACGCGTGGGCGCGGCGGAATTCGGCTCTGGGCTTGCTCGCCGGCTGTAACAGCTCTTCGGCGATTTGCGTGTCAATGTCAAACTCCGCGGCAGCCCGCACGACCTCGTCGCGCGTCGGCGACTCCATATCAATCCAAGTGATTCCGCGATGTTCGAATCTCGATTGCATTACCGCCATTATATCAAGTTGTGGAGGGTTATTTCCGACCCTGTGGTATAGTCGGCCCGCTTTCGCTGGGATATAATCATCCGATGTCTGAAGATCGCCGCGTATCACTTCTCAACGCAATTGGAGCGGTACTTGCAATCGGAATACTCGCATTTACGGGCGGCGCAGTGTACGGAAGTCGCGGGGCGTCAACAATCGGCGGGTCAAACGGCGCGATGCCTTCTAATGTGGATTTCTCGCCCGTGTGGAAAGCGTGGCACGTTCTCGACGAGAAATTCGTGCCCGCGGCGGTCGCAACGACGAGCCTCACGGCGACGTCCACAGAGCAAGCCGAGCAGGACCGCGTGTGGGGAATGATTAGCGGGATGGCCGATTCTCTGCATGACCCGTACACGTTCTTCCTGCCGCCTGTCGAGAATAAACAATTTGGTGATGACATGAGCGGTCAGTTCGAAGGCGTAGGAATGGAGATTGCGGTGAAGAGCGGCGTACTCATTGTCGTTACTCCGCTCAAAGGCACACCCGCCGACGAGGCCGGCATAAAAAGCGGTGATCTGGTATTGAAAATTGACGGGGTGACTACGGAGGGACTTGACGTCGACTCCGCGATAAAGAAAATACGCGGACCTAAGGGCACAGTAGTTACGCTGACCATGCTCCGACAGGGCTGGCCGGAAGAGCGCGAGATAAAAGTGACGCGGGATATTATCAATGTTCCCGTCATCACGACGACCGCGCGCAGAGACGGCATTTTCGTCATCGAGCTTTCGAGCTTTACTGCAAATTCACCGGGCCTGTTCCGAAATGCGTTGCGAGACTTCGTAGAATCCGGAAGCACCAAGCTTGTACTCGACCTGCGCGGTAATCCGGGAGGATACTTGGACGCGGCAGTGGACATGGCGAGCTGGTTTTTGCCGAGCGGTAGCGTCGTCACGACGGAGGACTACGCCGGCCATGAGTCCAATATCGTGCATCGCTCCAGCGGCTATAATATTTTCAATAAGAATCTAAAAATGGTTATTCTGGTCGACCAAGGTTCGGCATCTGCATCGGAAATTCTCGCGGACGCACTCCGGCATTACAAAGTGGCTAAGCTTGTCGGGTCGCGCACGTTTGGAAAAGGCGTTGTACAGGAGCTTGTCAGCATCACGCCTGACACATCGCTCAAAATAACCGTGGCCCGCTGGCTTGGCCCCGACGGTACCCAAATACCGCTCACCGGCCTCATTCCCGACGTGATGGCCACGACAAGCGACGAAGCGATAAAGGCGGACAAAGACCCGCAGATGGATAAAGCGCTGGAGATATTGAAAGCACAATAAAGAGAGTCGCCGGCAGTCTGGCTGCCGGCGTATTGGATTCTTCAATCTTGCGGACACTTACGCGGCTGATGACTGTTCCAGTGGAATACCACCGACCGTCAAAGCTTTGTATACACCGCTGTGGTTGCGTAACTCAACGATGACGGTTACCTCGCCGTGGTGGGGATTTACCCAAGATTGTGATCGGAGCCGGATTGAGCCAGCGATATCTTCGATGGCGTGCAGAATCGGTGCATCGGAAACATCGGAAACGATGATGGCGATGGTTACCATCATTTGGTTCACATCGAAGCTAGTCCTGCGGCCGGCGCGTACTTTGGGATCATAGCGCAAGAGCGAGCCAGCCGTTGCGTCCAGTTTCGCAACTTGGGTTGTATAGGCGAGCACGGCTTCCTCGGCCTCGCAAGATGGTGTTTCGCCCAATGCCAGTTGTAGACGCGCATCGCGAACAGCACTCGCTGGCCTCGAAGCGATAAGCTTCCTTACGCGGGCGATGGCGACAGAGTCGAAGATACTCTCGCCGAACTCCCATGTCGTTATTTCGCTCAACGTGACGACCGCATTAGCGAGACGTTGCGGACTCAACTCCCGACTGCTTCTATTGACTGCGGTTCGGATTGCCTGACGCCAGTCCTTACACTCGGCGTCGCTACCGGTCTTGAGGTACAAATTGGCAATGGACCTCAGGTGTTCGTGAGTTTCATCCTCGGTTTCCGCGCCAGCCCAAGAGCTTGCCATTTCCGAAGTCAGACGTGCGAAAGTTTTCGGGATTTTCGGGAATAATACTTTGCTTGTGAGCGCGCTCGTAGTGTCCGTAAAGCAAAGGAACAGTCGCGCGGCCGCAGCCGAGCGGTACTTACGACGCTCCATTGCCGCTTCCGGTAGCGCGCCAATAGCCGTAAACAAGTAGTCGAGATACGGCACGAGCTGGTCGTCAAGTTTGCCGTCACGCATGCCCTCGATTGAGGGAAGAGCTTTTATCGTGTCGAGCAAGAACTCGACTCGTTCAGCCGGAGTCTTCTCCTTGAGTTGAAGAAAGAGAACTGGATTTGAGGCTACCTGCACGAGCAGCACGTCTTTGTTGGCTATATTCATCGAGTACTCCATCTCTAGGCCGAAGCCCTGTTAGTCTTCCCGAGGGAAGGTGGAGGTTGAGGAAAGGACACCGAAGCATCCCCATTTCAAAGGACACGGACCGAAGCCCAAGCCAGACAAAACAATACAATTCGGTTTGAAATCCGTCAATGGAATGCACTAAGCCCTAAAATCGCATAGAATGCAGCGATGAAAGTCATCATGCTCAAGGATGTGAAGGGGGTAGGGCAGCGCGGCAAGATTGTGGAGGTCAAAGACGGGTACGCGTACAATTTCCTTATTCCGCACAAAGCGGCCGAGCAGGCGACGCCGGAGAAAATTGCGGCTCATGCGGCGAGGGAGCAACAGGAAACTGCTCTTTACGAACAACAGAGCGCTGTACTCAAAATGGCAATCCAAAGCCTCAACGGGAAGACTGTCACTTTGTCCGTTCGCGCAACCGAGAAAGGCGGGTTGTTTAAGTCATTAACGACATCGGATGTCGTTAAGTCAATTCTTGACCAGCTCAATATTCATATACCCGAGACTGCGGTCGAACTCGAAAAGCCCATCAAACAGACGGGTGAGCACGACATAAAGATAAAAGCCGCAGAGACAGCAGCCTCTATCGTACTTTCAGTACAAGCTGTTTAAACAACGTCGACAATGCGGCGAACCACGGTGCGGCCGTCAAAATTCGTCTTGCGCTTCGAGCGAAACTTCACGGCGCCGGTCGTCATCGAGAAAAGGGTGTGGTCTTTGCCGATACCCACGTTTTTGCCGGCCATAATGGCTGTGCCGCGCTGTCGGACGATGATGTCGCCGGTTGCGACCTTTTGGCCGTCTGCGCGCTTAACGCCGAGGTATTTCGGATTCGAATCGCGTAGATTTTTGGCTGAGCCGCCTGCTTTTGTATGTGCCATATAAACTAGTTAGTAGTTGATAGGTATTAGTTGGTAGGGGATACGGTGTAGCGAATACTGTATAATTTCCCCAATCAACGCATGAGGAATATACAGGAATATGGGCAGAAAATCAAGGGCTTTCTGGACGCCGGTATAGGGGATTGGGGGCTTGTAGCCATCATATTCCTCACCGCCCTCGGTTCCTTCGGTCTGGGGCGACTTTCGGCCCTTGTGGAGGCACGCCCGCCTGTATCCCTGACGACGAGTGCGCAGAAAAGCGTCCCCGTGGCCCTCGCCATGGGCGGGCATGTGGTGGCGGCGTGGTCGGGGAGCGTATACTACTACCCGTGGTGTAGCGGGGCAGGGAACATCGCCCGGCAGAATCAGCGCTGGTTTACCGACGAAAAGAGCGCCCGAGCCGCAGGCTACCGGCCTGCCAAGAATTGCAAAGGCTTGAGTAGCGATTAGCCACTAGGGTCTAGCCACTAAAGCAAATGTGAAGAAAGTGGAACACTAGTCGCTAATGGCTAGTGGCTATATACTATTCCCAATGATAGTCCTCGATGTCGAAGCGACCGGCACAGAGCCTGCAAAACACTCCATAGTAAGCATTGGGGCACTCGACTTGGCGAATCCGACTAACCGTTTCTATATGGAATGCCGCGCGTGGGATGGTGCGCATATCATGGATGAAGCGCTCGAGGTCAACGGTTTCAGTAAGGCAGAGGTGACCGACCAATCGAAGCCCTCCGAGGCAGACCTCACTCATGCGTTCAAGGCGTGGAGCGAGAGCGTGGAAGAGCGCACATTCGCAGGTCAGAACGTCTCCTTTGACAGGGACTTTCTGCGCGCGGCGGCCGAGAGGGCAGGGCATACCGACTGGCCGTTTGCCCACCGCACACTCGACACGCATACGATGTGCTTCATGCACATGGTAGAGCACGGCGTTCAACCACCCGTCTCTCATAAGCGCTCCGCACTCAACCTCGATGCCGTTCTCAATTACTGCGGCATTCCCGAAGAGCCGTCGCCGCACAACGCGCTCACCGGCGCACTCTGTCACGCAGAGGTGATTGCACGTTTGCTTTACGGCCGCAAGCTTTTGCCGGAGTTCGCGCAGTTTGAAATACCTTGGAAGTAAAATCGTCTACTACCGATGAAGGTTATGTCTATTTTCCGTCGCATTGGGATGTATGTCTCTCTTACCATCATTACCATCGCACATGGAGCCCGCTATTGGTTGATACGCTCCTCCAATCCCATTCAGGGTGTCAGGGTCATTCTCGTTGATGACCGGCGGGTACTTCACGTGAGCCACTGGTACGCGCCGTGGGCATGGACACTTCCGGGCGGCGGTGTAAATAAAGACGAGTCGATAGATGACGCGGCAATACGCGAAGTCAAAGAGGAGACCGGATTTACCATACAATCAATCGCAGGAGAAATCGGGGTATATCAGGGAAGGTGGGGGAGAGAGGACAGGGTCGCAGTATTGTACACGGGCGCATTCGAAGGTTCCCTCTCATTAAAACCAAATTTAGAAATCATGGCGCGGAGCTGGTTTGATATCGACAAACTGCCCGACGAATTATCTCCGGCCAACCGGCGGCGCATAGAGGCCTATCGAGATGGAGCGAGGGGAGAGCGAGGCCGTTGGTAGCGTATTGACGGCTTCGTGGTCTAATACAAGAATACCCAACGTCGCACAATATATCTTTTCCGACGTATAACCCTAGATAAAGCCACGGTAAATAAGGCGACAGGCTCTGGGTCCCGCATCGAGCTACCTTTTCCTCTGCCCTCATGTCCCCTAGAGGCGTATAGCGGCTCAAAACGCCCTCGGTACGCATTTCTGCGTATCGGGCTTCCCCCGGAAGGTCCGGGCCGACTTTTTTTGGAATCCAGCCTTAATTTCCGTTGCACGACTCCCCTATGATTCGAAGAATTTCGCTAAAAAGGATGGGTTAGAAACAGATTAATCGACCTCCTTAGTCATCTAATGTTTCTATGAGCCTCCCAAAGTAGCTTATCCGCTATCTCATAGATACAACCGAGCTGCAGTTCGAATTTCTTTAGGTCCGATTTGATGTCTTTCTTCCATTTCTTTCTCTGAATGGATAAGCGAGATTTTGCCTCGCTCTTAAAGTATCTTGCTTCTCGAACTGTATTGACGAAGTCTCCTGCCTTATCCAAAGCCTCCATGTCAGTAATTTCCTTGTCCTCGAACATCTTTGAATGAGTATGCGCCCCTCGGAGAGAAACCAAAGGTTGGACACTGTTTCTCAAATCTCGTGCCGCCGTGAGAAACGAACGGATGTCAGGTCGTGAGCATCGTTGCCGTTCTATTCTCCTTCCAAAGCTTCTAGAAAAAGACATTATTCTCTGGTCGAGTATGTAAACACCTGCCAAGTAGTTCTCTACGTGATAAATGAACTGAGATACTCTAGACACTCCTTGATGTTCCCATGCCGGATTGTGAGATGATAGAAAAATTGGGAATCGCTTAAGACGGATGTAAGTGAGATCTAGTTCAATAATGTGGTCATAGTATTCCTTCAAAAGGAGTTGTTTATTATTGAGTCCTCTATTTCTGTTACTCGCACTTAAATAAGCTCTTACGGGGTCTTGCGCAGCAAAAGAGTCTCGATACGTACGAGCATTACTACGGAGCCTAAACTCTTCCGTATCCATGAATCAATACAAGAGATAAAAGACTCAGTAAGAATCATTTTCTTCTCTTCCCTACATCGCCACGACCCGACTTCGGAACATGTTCCACAATATAACGGTCAGGATTACGACGTGCCTTTTCAACAGGCACGAATTCTCCCGTTCTTGCGTCACGCCCGAGCTTGAATGACTTTGAATCAGTCATATATAGTGTTTTACTTTAACGAATAATATGCCAATTATAACATTCCTCTCTTACTCACCCTCCATGTGGCTTTCCACGACCTTTTGCGACGCATAGCCCTAGATATAATATAAAGCCAAGAATGGCCGCCAGTTACTCTCGCTCAGGTTGCTGATTTCCTGAGGCGGACGTATTTTCTTCTCAAGTTCTTGCGTTGATCCAATCCCAAACTAACCTACTGAGCCAGCCATCTTTTTCGCCGGAACGCATTCTTGTTACAACCAAGCGGTCATTTTCGTCCATCCACTTATATAAATATTCCCGTATCTGCGTTGGGTTCCAGTCGGTGTCTATAAAACGAACAGAATCTAGTCCAGTATCCTTTATATATGAGAACTTCTCCAGAGCCGCAACAAATTCATCCCTTGCCCTAGTGTAGTTCGGCTTTTCTCTATTTAAGTCCCACGTTACCAAGTAAACTGCCATAATACTCAATTCACTTCCCCGGGATCCCCCAATTGAATTGTTGGTAGCGCACTAGACTCTGTAAGTTCGACATAATTTCCTGCGACATCGATAATCGCTCTCCTTTTGAGTAAACTGAGCAGCCGGTTGCCTATCAAGATGTGACACTTCGGAAATATATCGATTGCAGAGGTTACAGTTACGCCATCGCAAGTGACTGACCCACGACACACTAAGTGTTGAACAATGCTCCCGTCCGCTAGCGATGTGTCTTGAAGCCCATCCAAACGAAGCCCTAGCGGGAAAGCCTCTATGTAAGGAAGTTGCAGGTAGCCATTGTTACCGGTGTCAATAACTGCTGTAATCGTTTTCTTTGCTCCCTGCCCTTGAACCTCAATGTCGATTTTGGGTAGGAAGTCATCAAAATTGCCATGCATAGGTTTTCTTTCTAAACCCTGCTAGCGACTTCTGTATTTCACCGATTTGCACTATATAGAAGAAACCCTTACCAAATTTCTCTTCCGCTTTATCCAGTGCGGCTAGCTTGTCAGCGTCAACTACATACTCTTCAGTCGCAACATTAATGACAAGAAATTCGCCGCGATGAGAATTTTCCAATTCGGGTTTGAGTTTTTCAAAATAAATTCTCTCGCCATTCTGCGAAACCTCATCAGGAGAAAATCTCCCGGAAGAAGTAGAACTATTACCCTCGCCAGCCATGGCTGAAATATAGCACATTTCGCTTGCTTGTGGATAACTCGTAGCCAGGGCCCTACCCACGCCGGCCGAGCGGGAGGTTTTTGCTGGTATACTTAGTTTTTAGCCGGCACGGAACGCGTGTTCAGTGCCGGACCCCAGTTCGACTGCCTGTTTGCCCCGAAACCTAACTTCGACAATTTATTGTTGAATAACTGTCTTCGGGGCTGTTCATTTGCCGGACTGGTGCTATCGTTATAGTAGCTGGTTAGGCAGTCCCCGCTTGGCCAGTCGCTGGGCGCGTTGCTCAGCTAGTTCTGTTGCCACCGAACTTCGAACCCCGGCCGCCAAGATCCCCTTACTTTGGCCGGAGCTTTTTCTTTGCGGGCTATAATACTGCTTGTATGTACAGCGACCGCATCAAGAAGCTCCTCACGCCGGCAGAGCGCAAGATTTTTGCAAGGCTCGACTCCCCTTCCAAAATTCAAGATTTTTTGGACTTAATGCCCGTTAATTTTACTCCCAATGGTGATACCTACATGTCGCCGCGTAGGACACTGCGTGCAAACGTGTGTCACTGTGCCGAAGGCGCACTACTTGCGGCGGCGGCATTGGCGTATCACGGCGAGAAGCCGCTCCTGATGGATTTGAAAGCAGTAAAGCCCGATGTTGACCACGTGGTCGCGCTGTTCCGGCGCAACGGGATCTGGGGCGCGATAAGCAAGACCAATTATCCCGTTGTGCGCTATCGCGACCCTATCTACCCCGACGTGCGCTCGCTCGCATTGTCGTATTTCCATGAATACTTTCTCGATTCCGGCAAAAAAACATTGCGCGAATACTCGGCTCCGTTCGACCTATCGAAATACGCGCCTGAAAAATGGGTCACCGCCGATGCGGAGCTTCAGGAGCTAATGGATGGCCTCGACAATTCGCGCCACTTCCCCATCGTTCCGAAGAAAAATGCGCGGGAGATACGACGCGCATCGAAATTTGAAATAACAATGACCGCGGCGCGCGAGTGGCGCCGCGACGGCCGCAGACGCTCTTACGGAAGGTAAACGAGCGGGTTGACGTAGCCGTTGAACGGAGAAACAGGCACCCTGACGCT
>Ga0209542_10013488_pt1 | contig 14075 bp, 16 predicted proteins | sample RifCSPhighO2_01_FD_184028 | JGI IMG/M metagenome (GOLD analysis project Ga0209542, IMG submission 184028) | Soil microbial communities from Rifle, Colorado - Rifle CSP2_plank highO2_0.1 (SPAdes) (version 2) | ecosystem: Environmental > Terrestrial > Deep subsurface > Rock core/Sediment ...
AAAGCAAAACTTGTAGAAAATCTCCTGGATCTCAAGAGTCTTGAGCAGGCGCCGACGCGTGCGGGCTACGGCGAGGGCTTGGTCAAGGCCGCGGATGAAAACCCCAATGTGGTGGCGCTCTGCGCCGATCTCATAGAATCCACGCGTACCGAGGCGTTTGTAAAGAAATATCCGGAGCGGTTTGTGGAGATGGGAGTGGCGGAGCAGAATATGGCGTCTGTTGCCGCTGGCATGGCGCTCATGGGCAAAATTCCCTATATCTCAAGCTACGCGATGTTTAGTCCCGGTAGGAACTGGGAGCAGATTAGGACGACGATCTGCTACAATGAGGCGAATGTGAAGATATGCGGGGCGCACGCGGGAGTCTCCGTGGGGCCGGATGGTGCTACGCACCAAGCAATTGAGGATATGGCGATCATGCGTCCGATCGCCAATATGCAAGTATTTTCGCCCTGTGATGCGCGCGAGGCCGCGAAGATCACCTATGCCGTATCCAAGATAGACGGCCCCTGCTATATCCGGTATGCCCGCGAAAAAACTCCCGTGTTTACGACGGATGAGACGCCGTTTGAGATCGGGCGCGCGCAGGTTTTTTGGACGGAGCCGGGGCGCGCAAAACCGGATGTCGCGATTATTGCGTGCGGGCCGCTCGTACATAACGCGATTCTTGCCGCTGCAGAGCTTGAGCGCGAGGGGATGAAGATCCGCGTCGTCAACAATCCTTCCGTAAAGCCATTGGATGAGGAAACTATCCTGAAAGCCGCAAAAGATGCCAAAGCCGTGGTGACGGTGGAAGAGCACCAAGTGGCGGGCGGTATGGGGAGCGCTGTCGCCGAATTGCTTGCGCGCACCTATCCTGTGCCGATGGAATTTGTCGGCGTCCACAATCGCTTCGGCGAATCAGGAGCGCCTGCGGAACTGATTGAACATTTCGGTATGGGGGTATCGCACATCAAAGACGCGGCGAAAAAAGTAATCGCGCGAAAATAAATCACTATTGAAGTCTCACTTCACTAATTATTAGTGAAGTGAGACTTCAATAGATAGCATTATGATAGAACAATACGATTTTATCTCCATAGGAGATACCGTGACCGATGCATTTATCAAGCTCAAAGAAGCCGAGGTGCATTGCGATATCAATAAAGCGAATTGCACGATCTGCATGCGGTTTGGGGACAAAATCCCGTATGAGGACGTATTTGTGGTGCCTGCGGTAGGCAATAGCGCCAATGCGGCGGTGTCTGCCGCGCGTCTCGGCTTACAAAGCGCGCTTGTAGCAAACATCGGGGATGATTATTTCGGGAAAGAGTGCCTGGATGTTTTCACTGCGGAAAAAGTCGGGACCGAGTATATCACCGCGCACAAGGGATACAAAACCAATTATCACTATGTGCTGTGGTATGATCGGGGATGATTATTTCGGGAAAGAGTGCCTGGATGTTTTCACTGCGGAAAAAGTCGGGACCGAGTATATCACCGCGCACAAGGGATACAAAACCAATTATCACTATGTGCTGTGGTATGATGCGGATCGTACGATTCTTGTAAAGCATCAGGAGTATCCGTATCGTCTCCCCGACATTGGCAATCCCCGATGGATATATCTTTCTTCGGCAGGAGACAACTCCCTGCCTTTTCATGGGGAGATTGAGAAGTATCTTACAGCGCATCCGAATGTGAAGCTTGCGTTTCAGCCGGGGACGTATCAGATAAAATTCGGCAGTGAAAAGCTTTCGGGCATATACCGGCGCGCGGAAGCATTTTTCTGCAACAAGGAAGAAGCGCAAAGAATCCTTGAGACAAAAGAAGGGGATATCAAAACTTTGATGAAGATGATAGCGCTCCTCGGGCCCAAAATCGTATCAATTACGGACGGGGTCAATGGCGCATATGCGTATGATGGCGCTACTGCCTGGTCCATTCCGTTGTACCCGGATCCCAAACCGCCTTTGCAAAGGACGGGGGCCGGGGATGCATTTTCATCCACATTTACCGTGGCTCTGGCGCTCGGCAAAAGCGTCCCCGAAGCCCTTACTTGGGGGCCGATAAACTCCATGTCTGTGGTGCAGGGGATCGGCGCGCGACAGGGGCTACTTGATATGCCACAGCTTGAGCAATATCTGAAAAACGCACCGGCGCATTATAAGCCGAGCGTGATCTAAAAAGATGACAGGACTAAAAGAAATCTTGGCGCGCGCGCAGCGCGAAAAATGGGCGACCGGACATTTTAATTTTTCCGAGCTTGACCAGGCGCGCGCGATCGTGGAGGTCTCAAAGGAGCTTGAAAGTCCTGCAATACTTGGCACTTCGGAAGGGGAACGCAAGCATGTGGGTCTTAGCGAGGCTGTTGCGCTTCGGGATGCATTCCGCAAGGATTTTGCGATCCCTGTGTTTCTCAATGCGGATCATACAAAGAGTGTAGAGGCGGCAAAGAAAGCGATTGATGCGGGATATGACTCCATCCACATTGACTTATCCGCACTGCCATTTGAAGAGAACGTGGCTGGCACAAAAGAAATCGTTGAATATGCCCGTCTACAACCTACAACCTACAACCTACAACCTATCAACGTGGAAGGAGAGCTGGGATATCTGCGCGGCGAGTCCAAAATCCAGCAGGAAAAGATTGAAGTAAAAAAAGAGGATTATACAGATCCGGCACAGGCAGCGGACTTTGTCCGCCGTACAGGCGTTGACCGTCTTGCTATTGCGGTAGGCAATATCCATGGCATTTCGCTGGATGAGCCGGCGCTGGACATTGATCGGATACGTGCAATACGCGCGGCAGTGCCGGAAAGTGTCGCGTTCGTACTCCATGCAGGATCCGGCATACCGGATGAGCAGATCAGAGCCGCAATTGATGCGGGCATTGCAAATATCCATATCAATACCGATATCCGGGTGGCGTTTGTAGAGGGGTTGCGCAAAGCGCTTGCAGATGCTCCGGATGAGACCGCGATGTATAAATTGGATGCTCACGCGGTTCAGGCGATGAAAGATGTCATTAAGGCAAAACTGCAATTATTCGGTTCAGTAAATAAAATACAAATATGAAGATACTGGTTACGCATGAGATTCCGGATGCGGGGATCAAGCTTTTGGGAAGTAAGGGATATGAGGTTGTGATTGGCAATGCGTTTGATAAAAAAGAGCTGATTGCGGAACTAGCCAAGGATCGGTATGACGCGGTGCTCTGCGATCTGAATGATAAGATAGATGCCGAGATTTTTGATGCGGCAGGAAAACAATGCAAAATATTCGCAAATTATGCGGTGGGATATGACAATATGGATTTGAAAGCGGCTGCGGAGCGGGGGATTGTGATCACGAATACCCCGGGGGTGCTGACGGATACCGTGGCAGAGCACACGTTTGCGCTGATTCTTGCGATTGCGCATCGTATGGCGGAGGGGGACCGTTTTATGCGGGCGGGCAAGTACCACGGCTGGGAGCCGATGATGCTGCTCGGCACCGACGTATCAAAAAAGACCCTCGGTATTATCGGTCTTGGCAGGATCGGATCGCGCGTGGCGCATCATGCCGTACGGGGATTTGATATGAAAGTGATGTACTATGATCCGAAGCGAAACGAGCAGTTTGAAAAAGAATTCGGAGCTGAGTTCGGTCCGGCTGTTGAGGATGTTTTGCGCGCATCGGATTTTGTATCTATCCACGTGCCGCTTTTGCCTGCAACCCGGCATTTGATCAATGCCGAGCGCCTGGCCATGATGAAAAAAAACGCCTATCTGATCAATACCTCCCGCGGGCCGATCATAGATGAGGCGGCCCTGGTAGCGGCTCTTCGCGCGGGAACCATCCGGGGGGCGGCGCTGGACGTGTTTGAGAATGAGCCGGCTATGGCCCCCCCCGGGTCTTGCCGAGCTTGAAAATGCCATTGTTACTCCCCATATTGCGTCCGCCACGGAGGGGACGCGCCAGGCCATGAGCGAACTTGCGGCCCAAAACATCATTGAGGCGCTTGAGGGAAGAGTGCCGCCGAATGTAGTTAAGGGATAGTAGGTCTAGTGGCTAATCCGCGATCAATCGTGGGTAGCGCATGTCTCTTCTCTTTTTGCTACGGGTGTGGTAGTATGAGCACATGCACGAATTGAAGGCGGAAATACGCACAACTCTCGGAAAACAGGTAAAACTCGCCCGTGCAAAGGGTATTTTGCCTGCGGTGGTGTATGGCGAAACCATGCCCACCCAGTCAATCTTTGTACCGTACCGCGAGTTTGAAAAAGCCCACAAAGCCGCAGGGGAATCAACCTTGGTGCGTCTTGATGTTGCAGGAAAAGCCCATAACGTACTGATCCATGATATTTCATACGACCCGATTACCGGGAAGTTTTTGCATGCAGATTTCTATGCGGTGCGTATGGACAAAGCGCTTCGTGCGCGTGTGCCGCTTGAGTTTACCGGTGAGGCTCCCGCGGTAAAAAATGACGGAGGCATTTTGGTAAAAGTGGCGCATGAACTTGAAGTGGAAGCATTGCCGCAGGATCTGCCGCATTCGCTGCCTGTAGACATTGGTTTATTGGCGACATTTGGTTCCAAGATTTTGATTCAGAATATTCCGGTTCCGCATGGCGTGAAAATTTTAGGACCGGCTGATGAAGTTATTGCGATTGTAAACGCTCCGCGCTCCGATGAGGAACTGGCCGCGCTGAAAGAAGCGCCGGTCGCCGAGGCGGTCGTGCCAGAGACCGAACGGGAAGCCAAGAAAGCCGCTGAGGCAAAAGCAAAAGAAGAGAGCGGCGAAGAGGAGAAAGAGAAATAGTGGGGGAGCTTCGGTTTAGTACGAAATGCGCTAAGAGCGTGTTCGGATGCATCCCATAATGTGTTTCTCGCATGCATAAGAAAACGACCATTATTTACGGAATTGTTGTTTTTTGTATGTCGGCGGGATTTTTTTCTCATGCCGCCGCACTTGAACAGGATCCGGCTCGGGTCTCCGAGATTGAGGCACAAATCGTACAGCTTGAGCGCGAAGCAGGAGAGCTTGATACGACACTCCAGCAGGTGCAGAGCGAGACGCGGAGTTTTGCAAATGAGGTAAAGGGGTTTGATACGGAAATCAAACGGCGCGAAGTGGAGATCAAGCGCCTTACGCTTGCAATTCAGAAAGCCGGCATTGAAATTGCCGATCGGACGCAGGGGATCAGTACCCTTACGAAAAAAATAGAAAAAGGCCGCCATGGACTTGCGGCAAGTATTGTCGTGCTTTCCGCCGTGGAGGACGATAATCCGCTGACCGTGCTCCTGAAGCATCGGTCGCTTTCCGATTTCTTTACGTCCCTCTATAATCTGCACAAAGTACAGTCCGATGTGCAGGAGAAACTGGCGGTTTTTAAGGATGACCGTACGACGTATGAGCGCGAACGCGATGATCTGCTGGAATATCAGGAGGAACAGCAGACGCTGAAGTCGCTCCAGGATGTGGAGCGGCGCTTTATCGCGCAGAAAAAACTTGAAAAGGATGAGCTTCTGCGTCTGACGCGCGGCAAAGAAGCGATTTTCCAGCAGCTCCTCAAGTCCAAACAGCGGGACATTGCGACGCTGAAGAGCCAGCTTTTTTATCTTGAGAAAACGGGTATTACCGCCGAAGAAGCGGTGGCGCTTGCCGAAGCCGCGGCCGAGCGCGCGGGTATCCGTACCGCGTTTCTCTTAGCGCTTCTGGAAGTGGAGACCGGGAAGCAGTTTGAAGATGGCAAGATCAGTGTCGGCACAAATCTCGGGACTGGTAACTGGAGGAGAGATCTGTATGAGTGCTATCAATCCATCGGCAAGCCGAAAACTGCAGAAGCGGAAAAGACGGCTTTTTTCAGAATTACCGAAGAGCTCGGACTTGATCCGGATGCTATGAAAGTGTCTCGCCGGCCGAACTATGGGTGCGGGGGCGCCATGGGACCTGCGCAGTTTTTGCCGTCAACATGGCTTGGCTTTGCGCCGCGCGTAGCGCGGCTTACCGGCCACAACCCGCCCAGTCCCTGGGATGCCGGAGACGCGTTTACCGCCGCCGCTATCTTTCTTGCCGATGCGGGTGCGGATGCTCAGACGGTTGCAGGGGAGACGAGGGCCGCCAAGACGTACTTGTCCGGCCAGCCAAATTGCTCAAAAGTGGTCTGCCGTTCCTATGCAAACCGCATCATCGCGCTTGCCCGCGATATTGATCGTGCGTTTTGATCTGAGTGGAGCATATTCGGAAACCCTCTTTCGTAGGCAAGACGCGAGGCGTTCCCGCGAAGCGGGATGCCCCGTCTCCGAAATCGCAGAATTTCGAGCGAGTACTACCGGCGGAGTCCGAAGCGTCCCGCTCGTCGGGACGGTGAGGACGAGCCGTTGGGCGTCGTAGCCGAAATTATGCGATTGCAGCAGAATATGGGGTTTCCAAATATGCTCTAGTTACGCCTTGATCTTCTCTTCCGCAGCGCGGAGCGTTCCAATGATCTGATCAAGATTTCCCTGCATGATCGCCTCAATGTGATGCCATGATTCTTTGATGCGGTGGTCCGTGATGCGGTCCTGCGGGAAGTTATACGTCCTGATTTTTTCCGAGCGGTCTCCGGTGCCGATCTGCGCGCGGCGCGCGGCGCCGAGCTTCTTTGCATCGGCCTCTATCCGGGCGTCCATGAGTTTTGAGCGGAGGAGTGTCATGGCTGAGTTTTGAGCGGAGGAGTGTCATGGCTGTCTCGCGGTTTTTTTGCTGGCTACGCGAATCCTGCGATGTGACAATAAGTCCGGTCGGCAAATGATAGATACGTACGGCGGTCTCTACTTTATTGACGTTTTGGCCTCCGGGTCCGGACGAGCGGAAAAATTCCAATTTAATATCCTGGGGGCGGACTTCCACGTCTGTCTCTTGCGCGATCGGCAGGACGGCGACCGAGGCCGTGGACGTGTGTATGCGGCCGGATTTTTCCGTCTCCGGTATGCGCTGGACGCGATGTACTCCCGATTCAAACCGGAGCGAGTCGTACACGCCGGCTCCTTTGATTTCGGCGACTGCTTCTTTATACCCGCCGCGCTCGCTGCGGGATTCGCTGATCAGTGCCGTATGCCAGCCTTTTTGCGCGGCAAAGCGCGAATACATGTGGAATAATTCCTCCGCAAACAGGGAGGCTTCGTCTCCCCCTACGCCCGCGCGTATTTCAAGAATAACACCGTCCGGAGAGGACGCATCAGGCGAATCCTTTTGGCTTTTTGTAAGCCGCGAGAGCTCGCGGGAAAGCTCTTTGATTTTTTGGGGGTCGGCAAGAACCGCCGGGTCGCTCAATTGTTTGTAGAGCGCTTCTTTTCGTTGGGATGCTAGTGATGTTTGATCGTCCATACTATCGTATCAACAGTCGTGAATCAGGAAGTATGAATCAAGAATGATGAAAAACAAAAAAGCGGTTTGTGATTATTTGCCGCATCCTTGATTCCTGATTCATAATTCTTACTTCTTTTTCTTGGCGAGCCGCGCCTTGAATTTCTCAACGCGTCCGGCAGTGTCTATGATTTTGGAGCCGCCGGTATAGAAAGGATGGCAATTTGAGCAGATTTCCACATCAAGCTTCTGCTTGGTAGATCCTACGGTAAAGACATTGCCGCATGCACAGCGGACTTCTGCCTTATAATACTGGGGGTGGATAGCCGTTTTCATAATATAGAGAAGATACCATACTAAGCTGTTTGGTGCAAGTTGGATGGGTTCTTGTCAAATCATACGCTCTTTGGTATGCTTATTTCTGTATGAATGAAGACGTTATGGTAGCCGAACAAGCCGTTTCCGCTCCCGATCCGGAGCTTGAGGCCATGGTGAAGGCAGGCGTCCACCTGGGACATGCCAAGTCCAAAGATCACCCTTCCATGAAGGGACATATTTTCGGCGTGCGCAATACCGTATCGGTACTTGATCTGACAGCCACAAAAACCGCGCTTGCCCGCGCGGAGGCATTTCTGAAAGACAGGGTAAGCAAGGGAGGATTAATTCTTCTGGTGGGCACATCTCCGGTCGCGCGCAAAGTTATTTTGGATCTTGCGGAGCGAACCCGCATGCCGTATTTCACCGAGCGATGGATCGGCGGGGCGCTGACCAATTTTAAAGTCATTGCAAAGCGCGTGGAGCATCTGCAGACTTTGGAGCGCGAAAAAGCAAGCGGCGAATTTGAAAAGTACACCAAAAAAGAGCGGAGTATGCGTGACCAGGAGATTGAACGCCTCAAGAAAAATTTTGACGGTCTGCTTTGACGGTCTGCGGATGCTCTCGCGCATGCCTGATGCGGTCGTCGTGATTGATACGACGCATGATACCACGGCCGTCAGCGAAGCTCGTCGGATGAAGATCCCGCTTGTGGCGCTCTGCGATACCAATGCCGACGCAAGCAAGATTGATTATGCGATTCCCGCCAATGACGACGCTTTGTCCGCCGTGCGATATATGACGGAGCGTATCGGAGCGGCGATAGAAGAGGGACTGCGCATGGGGATCGTGAATCAGGAAGCGCGAGCCAAGGAAAAAGAGAGCCAGCCCTCCGGAGCCAATCAATGACCCCAATTCGTAATTCATTTCATAATTCCCAGTTTTGATCTCGGCACAACAAATAAAAGAACTTCGCGAGAAGACCGGAGCGGGCGTGTCCGACGTCAAAAAGGCGCTTGAGGAAAGTGGGGGAGACACGGAAAAAGCTCTCGTTATCATTGAACGAAAACTCGGAAGCAATGCTGGTAAGCGCGCAGGCCGCGAGACGCGGGCAGGCGTGGTGGATGCCTACATCCACTCCAACTTAAAAATCGGAGCTATGGCGGAACTTTTCTGCGAGACGGATTTTGTCGCGCGCAATCCCGATTTCGTAGCACTTGCGCACGATATTGCACTGCATATAGCCGCCATGAGTCCCGCGTATCTCTCGTATGACGCCGTGCCGGAAGACATCCGCAATGCGGAGAAAAAACGCTTTGAGGAAGAGGCGCTTAAGACCGACAAGAAAGCGGAAATTCAGGAGATGATTGTTGACGGCAAGCTAAAAGCGCATTTTGGCGCAATGGCGCTGATGGAACAGCCTTTTGTGAAAGATCAGGATAAGACGGTCGGCCAGATCGTGAATGAAGCGATCGGACGGTTTGGTGAAAATATCCGCGTCGGACGGTTTGTCCGTCTTGAGCTTTAATTCCTTTTAAAGCGTGCCGTCATGATACTGAATATCTCTCTTGCGATTTTTGCTATCGCCGGTATCGGTATTTTGTGGTATCGCATATCGCATAAGATTCCCGAGCTTGTGGCGATCCCCGATGAGGTGATCGTCATGCGTCTGAATGAGGATTCGGCGCGCGTGAGGATATTTCTTTTGCACCTCCGTACGTTTTGGCGGGAGCCGCGCTATCAGGAAGCCTTTTGGCGCTTCTGTGAAAAATCCCTGTATCGGGCACATATCGTGCTGATGCGTGCGGATAACGGTCTTGCCGTACTCCTGCGTACGGTACGAAGCCATGCGGGTGTCGCGGCGGCCATTCAAGAGGCCCAAGAGGAGGCTACTTCGGCTGTAGTGATACGCGAGGAGATATCAGTTATCAACCTTGCGCCAAAGGCCCCTATGCCACGCAGACCGGAAGATTTTGCGCCTGCTACACTGCCTGCTGTCAGGCAGGCGGCTGGCAGGCGAGAGCATACGGTAGAATCCAAGATCGCGCAGTTGCCGCGCAAAAGCAATGTCCGTATCCGCGAAGTGCGTCCGAGGAGAAAAACGACTTCCCGTACCGCCGGACTTCAGGGATAGTGTGCTGTTCTTTTTCGCCACCTTAGCTCAGCGGCAGAGCAACTGTTTTGTAAACAGTAGGTCCTCGGTTCGAATCCGAGAGGTGGCTCCAGATGAGTGCAATACGGTGCGGAGCATATACGATCTCGCTTGACCACCCACGCATCGTCGGGATTTTGAATGTGACGCCCGACAGTTTCAGCGACGGCGGAAGATTTTTTGATCCGGCGCGCGCTGTCGCTCACGCCCTCTCCATGGCTCGCGAGGGCGCAGATATCATTGATATCGGCGGGGAGTCCACGCGTCCGGGATCCATACGCGTGTCGGCGGATGAGGAATTGCGACGGATACTGCCCGTGCTTGATGCGCTTGCGGACGAGCTTGCGATACCGATTTCCCTAGATACGTCCAAGCCCGAAGTCGCTGACGCATGTCTTGCGCGCATGCCTGCGATCATCAATGACGTATACGGGCTTCGGGATCCGGCCATGCGGGAAGTCATTGCGCGTCATCAGGCACCGGTGATTATTATGCATATGCAGGGGACGCCGGATACCATGCAGAAAAATCCCTCATATGGCGACGTCGTAGAGGAGGTGATCGGCTATCTTGGTATGCAGGCGCAACTCGCGCGTGCGGCGGGGATTGAGCAGATTATCATTGACCCGGGCATCGGATTCGGGAAGACGATCACGCATAACCTTCTGCTACTCAAGCATCTGGATAGATTCAAACGTCTCGGATACCCTCTTATGGTCGGCGTGTCTCGAAAGAGTTTTTTGCAGAAGATATTGGGCGCAGGTTCGGACGATGTGCTTGAAGGGACGCTTGCGGCATCCGTGATTGCGGCATATAATGGCGCAGATCTCATCCGTGTGCATGACGTTGCCGCCGTCCGCCGCGCGCTTGCGGTTGCGAATGCAATACGGAACGCATGATGAATATAAGGACATCGCAAGACCATATATTTGGGTAGGTGGCGGAGTGGTCAATCGCACTTGGCTGTAAACCAAGCGCCTTAACAGGCTACGCAGGTTCGAATCCTGCCCTACCCACCAATATCAATAAAGCATCCCGATATATCGGGATGCTTTATTGATATTGGTTTCAGTCTTTGCTATGTTGCGGATAGTTCTGGTGCATACGGAATCTCTCTGTACACACACGAGACATTTTGAAGAAGGAGTCTGGGGATGAATGGTCCATTGATAGGAGGGACTGAAGAATGTCGACGGATCATACAAGCCGAGAGTGTTCTTTTGGATAGCGCGGTAACAAAAGAGCACTATCAAATATCAAGCAGAATCCATACGGACAGGGTTTATTTGCTACATCCTGTTCTGCAATGGGGATCCCATCGCGAGTTGCTTGCCCACAAGTTAATAGAGGATCTTTTGATAGGCGGTATTGATCTACAGCGCGATGTAGACGTATTGGTCGCAACGGGTATCGCCGCAATGCAAATATGCTGTACGCTTCAGCATTTTATAGGGTTGCAGGAGAAACGACTGATCTTTATAGAAAGGGAGAGAAACGGCATCTCGGTGGGACATGGATTTTCATTCCGGCAGGATGAGAGAATTTTACTGGTGCATTTTGCGGCGGTACGATTCAACACCATTCGCGAGACCATCAAGGCGATCCACAGATATGCGGACGAAACCGGTTTTCAGCCGTGCGTGATCGGATTTGCAGTTATCTTTGATCGGAGTCCAGAAAATTCACAATGGGAAAAGGGTCTGGGTACATTCAGAAAAGTCTGTATGTTCCGGGAGCCTCTCAATGTCTATCCGGCTGATAAGAGGAGATGCCCGCTTTGTAAGATGGGAATCCCTCTCGTGGATCTCCGTGGAGCCACATAGGAGTACCCCATAAGGGTCTTCTGTGGATTAAATGGGGAAAATTATAATGTAAGCGGCGTATATACGCCGCTTTTATCATATATTACGAAATGCATATAAAATGTTGCATGATGGGGGTGAGTAGTATAAAATTGGGTGGTAGTGGAGAGAAGTGGATAATTCTGTGGATAAGTAAGAAGTTTTGGGGATAACTTATAAAAAGAATCAGGAAGCAGGAGTTATGAATGAGGGAAAGGGATTCTTTTATCTTGATTCCTACTTCATAATTCCTTATTCCCTTTTAACATGTTGATTGGCGAGCACCAGCATACGATAGACAGCAAAAAACGCCTCGCCGTACCCGCCAAACTCCGCAAGGAGATAGGGGAGAGAGCAGTGGTAACGCGTGGTCTTGATAACTGTCTTTTTCTGTACCCGATGGCTGAATGGCAAAAGCTTACGGAAAAGCTTTCCCAGCTTCCGATGGGGCAGGGAGATACCAGAAGTTTTTTGCGCCTCATGCTTGCGGGGGCATCAGAAGTGGAGCTTGATCAGCTGGGACGCATTTTGATCCCCGATTATTTGAAAACATATGCAGGTTTGAAACAGAGGGTAGTGGTTGCGGGCGTATATAACCGGCTTGAGATTTGGGACGACGAGCGGTGGGCCGCATATAAGGAAAATGTGGAAAAGAATACGGATATGATTGCAGAAAAACTGGGAGAATTAGGTTTGTATTGATATGGACATGTTGCCGAATACGCTTTCGTAACGAAATGACAGAATTTAGAGACAAAATCGTTGAACAAATCTTGCGGCCTATCTGGAAGATAAGCCAAGAGATTTTGAGACGATTTTGGCCGAAATTCTGAAATTGCAGGTGAAATGGTATTCGGCAACATGTCCAAAATGGCGGCGCATATTCCTGTTTTGCGCGAGGAAGTTCTTTTATTTCTTGATCCCAAACCCGGAGAAGTGTTTGTGGACGGGACGATAAACGGTGGAGGGCACGCGCGTGCGATCCTGCCGCGCGTGGCGCCCGGAGGGACGCTGATCGGCATTGACTGGGACTGCGATCTGGTAGCCGGCACCGAGCAGGCGCTTGCGGACGAAGTCGCGGATGTACGGATGATCTTTGAGTGCGCAAGCTATACGGAAATGCGAAATATCGCCTCCAAGCACGGTATCAGTCATGCAGACGGCATCCTGCTGGATCTCGGATTCAGTTCGCATCACGTTGATCGGTCTGGCAGGGGATTTTCTTTTATGCGCGACGAGCCGCTTGATATGCGCTACAACACTTCCGAAAATCGTCTCACCGCGGCTGTGATCGTCAATGAATGGCCCGAAAAGCAGATCGCGGACATGCTGTGGCGGTATGGCGAGGAGAGGTTTAGCAGGCGAATTGCATCGGGGATCGCGCGGATGCGGAAACTGAAGAAGATCACATCCACCCGGGAGCTTGCTTCGGTGATCATGCGCAGTATCCCGAGGCGCGCAATCGGACGCATCCATCCTGCGACGCGTACTTTTCAGGCGCTTCGGATCGCGGTAAACGGCGAGCTTGAGTCGCTTGAGAAAGTCCTTCCAGAAGCTCTCCTGCTTCTTGCATCCGGAGGAAGGATTGCTGTGATCTCCTTTCATTCACTTGAGGATAGGATCGTGAAGACATTTTTGAAGGAACAGGAAAAGAAAGATGCTGTGCGCATTGCGACCGCAAAGCCCGTCCGCGCATCGGGCGGGGAGATACGGACAAATCCCCGCGCGCGCTCGGCACTTCTGCGGGTAGCCACTAAAAACTAAAACTTACTTTAAGACAATAGACTAAAAAGTATGACGACGTTATTGCTCGCATCCCAAAAAATCTTTTTTCAAGCATCGCCCCGTAGCCGCATGGAGTTTGGTACTGGTCGCTCTTGGAATCGGGCTTTATGTATCCATGCTTGTTTCCACATTCAGTATCGGCATCCAGCTTCGCCAAATCGCCGCCGCAGAAGCGGACGCGCGCCGCGAAGCGCGCGATCTGGAGATGTCCCTGCGCGCGCGCGAAGCGAACTTTGCCGCGCGATACGCGCCGATCCTTGAAGGTATGGACGAAGTTTCTGCAATCATTTATCTTGATTCTGACGGCGTTGCCATGAATACGAGACGCTAGAAATATTGAGGCTAAGCCTCAATATAGACATGCTTTCATTTTGAGATGAAGGAAGTAAAAAAATCGTTTGATAAGGTTTTTGAGAGGCGGATACGCGCAGTCCTCCTCTTTTTTCTTGTGGCGTGCGCGGTGCTCGTCGGAAGGCTTTTTATCATGCAGGTGGTGCGCCACAGCCAATACACAAATCTTGCCATCAAACAGCACGGCCTGACCGAAGAACTGTCTTCCGAGCGGGGTATGATCCTTGCCGTAGATAAAGACGGCGCTGAAGTGCCGCTGGCGCTCAACAAGACATACAAAGTCTTGGTCGCGTCTCCTAAGACTATTAAGCATCCGAAA
>Ga0209542_10013490_pt1 | contig 14073 bp, 19 predicted proteins | sample RifCSPhighO2_01_FD_184028 | JGI IMG/M metagenome (GOLD analysis project Ga0209542, IMG submission 184028) | Soil microbial communities from Rifle, Colorado - Rifle CSP2_plank highO2_0.1 (SPAdes) (version 2) | ecosystem: Environmental > Terrestrial > Deep subsurface > Rock core/Sediment ...
ATCAAAGCCGGGAGTTTCGATGATCAAGGGTAAGTGACGTAACTTGGGGTGATTGACGTACTGGGCCAACAATTCTTTACCCATTTTACCCTCGCCCAAATTGGCGTGACGGTCGTGGCCCGAGGCAAAATCGTCGCGCGAATCATTGACGTGCAGGCAAATCAACCGGCCTACAAGGTCCAACCTTGTAGCCTCGGTAACTATATCACTGTGTATCAGCCAGTTTTCCGAACCTTTCCCCAACGAATAACCGGCATTGTAAGCATGGCAGGTATCCAGGCACCAAGCCATTCTTGGGCTATTAACGGAGCCGAAGATTGACTTAATCTCTGATAATTGAGAACATAATTTACCCTGCTGTCCGGCACTGTTTTCAATAATCAGCCTAGCCGGCCCCTGAGTGTCCTGTAATATGTTATTGATTGAGTGAGTAAGCGCAACTTTGACTGCTTCGAATCCCCGGCCTTGATGACTGCCTAAGTGAACAATCACTCCGACCGCGCCGATTAAGTTGGCTACTCGTAAATCGTATGTTAAACTAGCAATTGATTTTTTGAGCAGATCTTCCCTGTCTGAAGCCAAATTAATCAGGTACTTGGCGTGAATAAATCCCGGCCGGGCAGCCGCAGGCAATTTGCCGGAAATCGTTGGCACTTCCCAGCTTTTCGGGCTGGCGGAAAACACCTGCAGGCAGTTTCCACCCATTTTTGCCAGCCTCTCCACCGCTTTATCTAACCCGCCGGCAATGGATAAATGCGCCCCGATCCGCCTCATAGGCCCAGTATATCATTGACCATAACTTTGCCTTTTTGCGCCAATTTAAGCGCCAGTTTTTGATTGGGGGAATCGCTGAAGATTCTGATCAGCGGCTCGGTGCCGGAGGCGCGGATAAACAAGAAGCTATTATCGGGAAACTTAAACTTGACGCCATCGCCGACAAACTTTTGAGGCATTTTTTCCCAGGGACAAGCGACTGCCAATTTAACTTGGTAATATTCAGGATACTGTTTTCTGATTTGACTTAAAGATAAACCCCGACGGGCCATCGCCGCCAGCATTTTGACTCCGGCCAGCAAACCGTCGGCCCACAAAAACTTATCCGCAAAAAAGTACTTGCCCGATTCTTCGTAAGCAAAATCGGCGCGGTGGGTTTTGATGGCGCTGATTATTTCCGGCGGGCCAACGCGGCATTCGATCACTTTGGCGCCCCATTTTTTGACCTCTGACTTAAACAAACCGGATGAGTTAACCGGCGTTACCAGGGTGGTTTTACCGGAGGCGAGGATGACCGCCGTCAAATCCTCCGACAAAACCGCGCCGGTTTCGTCGATAAACAACACCCGATCGGCATCAACGTCGGTGGCAATGCCTAAATCACAAGCGTGCTTGACTACCTGTTTGGCTGTTTCTTTTAAAGTTTGCGCCCTGGGCTCTGACGCGCGAGTCGGCCTTTGGCCGAGCCGATCATTAATCATGACTAACTTTCCCAACTGGCTAAATAACTTTTTTCCGACGGCAATAGCCGAGCCGTTGACCGGATCAAACAGGATTTTATATTTCTGTTTTTGAATTAATCTCCTGTCAACTGTTTTCAGGATCGCGTCAATATATTCAGAGTGATCAAAGACCATAAAATATTTCCGTGATTCGTTGACCGACTTCGCTGGTAATACCAGCTCCTTCGGTCGAAGTCGGAATGATCCCGATCATATTCCAGGGCAAATGCGAACCGGTGACGCAAACGCCTAATTCATAGCCCTGTTTCACCTGATACCAGGTTAATTCCGGGGTGGCTAAAATGCCGCAATCGGTCACCTTAATTTTTCCCTTAATTAATCCTTTAATTAGCGCTTGAGTCAATTCTTTTGACCCGGGACGCGGATCACGAGCAACCAGCGCCCGGCCGCCGGCAATATATTTGCCTAAAGCCAAGCCTAATTTGTAACTGAACTTAACGTCGATTTCTTTGCCGATCAAACCCCGGATTCCGGACGTGCCGAATAAATTTCTTACCGGCATATTTCGACACCGGACGAAGTCCCCAACCGGTTGGCACCGGCTTTGACCAGGGCCAGCGCCTGGGCCTTGGTTTTAATGCCGCCCGAGGCTTTAACGCCAAAATCCGGGCCGACTATTTTTCTTAATAATTTTACGTCGGTAACTGTGGCGCCTGACGGACCAAATCCAGTCGAAGTTTTGACAAAATCCGCCCCGCTTTGTTTTACCAGTTTAGCTGCCAATACTTTTTCCTGTTTGGTTAAATAGCAGGTTTCGATGATCACTTTGATTATTTTATTATTGGCAACAGGCAAAATCGCCGCGACTGTTTTTTTAATTTCTGCCGGCCGTGTAACCACCACGTCTAACTCTTCGGCCCCATCGGCCACCGCTTGCCTGGCCTCAGCTACTTTTATTTCTAGTATGTTCGCCCCTAGCGGGAAACCAACGACACTGCAAACTCTTACACCCTGTTTCTTAGCCAACTTCACCCACATCGGGTTGACGCAGACCGACCAAAACTCAAATTTTTTGGCCTCACGGCACAGCTTTAAAATCTCCGCTTTAGTGGCCGTGGGTTTTAAGAGCGTGTGGTCAATTAGTGAGTTTAAGTCCATGAAGATAAGCTTTAAACTCCGGCCCCAAATCCTCGCGTTTTAAGGCAAATTCGATCACGGTTTTTAAATAATCGAGTTTGTTGCCGGTATCGTAATATTTTCCGCCTTTGATTTCTACCGCCAGAATTCTTTTCTTATCAGCCAGCATCAACTTCAAGGCGTCATTGTACCAGAGCTCTTCACCGGCGGCTAAGTTTTCCTGGGCGCGGGTTAAATACTCAAAAATATCCGGGGTAAAGACAAAGCCGGAGACGTTGGCTAAATCCGAAGGAGCGGCTTTCCTGCCCGGTTTTTCGATAATTTTGTCGACGTCCAAGACTCCCGGCTCGATCTCTTTGCCTCCGGCAAAGCCGTAACGCTTGTAGTCCTCTGGACTATTAACTCGGATGCTCCCCAAACACGAGCAATGATATTTGTCAAAAGTGCTAAGCAACTGTTTAAAACGCGAGGGCTTAGCCACGATAAAGTCGTCGCTCCAGGTATAAATAAACGGCTCGTTGCCGATTAAGTGGCGCACGTTTAAAAGCGGCGTGCCGTTGCCGTACGGCCCTTTTTGGCGCACGTAAACAAAGTTGGCCAGCTCGGAAATTTTTTCCAGTTCTTTTAAAATCGGTTCTTTTTTGGCGCCGCCCAATTTTAAATTTTCCACCAAGTCAAAGTTGGGAATATCAAAGTGATCTTCGATCGTCCGCTTGTGAAAGCCGGTCACCATGATGATGTCTTTGATGCCGGCGTCGACCAATTCTTCGACCACATATTGGATCACCGGTTTATCGACGATCGGCAGCATTTCCTTGGGAATAGCTTTGGTTTGCGGCAGGAAGCGGGTACCGAAACCGGCTGCCGGAATGACCGCTTTGGTAATCATGGACTTTCAGTATAACATAAACTTGTGGCATAATAGACGCTATCATGTTACAATCCAAACCAATTCGTTTCGTCAAAGAAGCGCTTGCCGAACTCAAGAAAGTCGTTTGGCCGACCAAGGAGCAAGTGGTCCGCCTAAGCGTTTTAGTGATCGTCGTTTCGGTGATTGCCGGACTGCTGATGGGCGGGTTGGACTTTATCTTTACTAAATTGCTGGCTTTAATCATTTAAATATGGCCGAAGAAAACAACCACTTGATCATCAACGACAGGCCTGAGCGTAAGTCGAAGGCCAATTGGTACGTGGTCCACACTTATTCCGGCCACGAGCACAAAGTCGCCGCCGGCCTGGAACAGCGGGCCAACTCGATGAACCTGACCGATTATATTTTGGAAGTGCTCATTCCCACCCAAAACAAAATCCAGATCAAAAAAGGCGAAAAACATGAAATCAAAGAAAAACTTTTCCCCGGCTATTTACTGGTAAAACTGGTGCTGTCCGACGATTCCTGGCTGGCGGTGCGCACCACCCAGGGCGTCACCGGCTTCGTCGGCGTCGGCAACAAACCCACGCCCCTGCCCAAGAGCGAAATCGACAATATCATGAAGTTCATGACCATGGAGGCGCCCAAGTACAAAGCCTCGTTTAGCCTCGGCGAGGCGGTCAAAATCATCGAAGGCCCGTTTGCCGACTTTTTGGGCTCGGTCGATTCGATCGACGACGCCAAAGGCAAAGTCAAAGTCTTGGTCTCTATCTTCGGCCGCGAAACCCCGGTCGAGCTCGATTTCCTCCAAGTTCAAAAAATCTAATGACAGAAACTTTCGTCCCTTCTGACAAGTGGCAAAATGTACCTCCGTTTGCCAAATTAACTGGTAGGGAAATCAAATACTTAACCTTGTTTGTTGGCGGACAGAACGACGAAGAAATTGCCGCCGTCTGCGGCACCAAACCCGGTACAGTGAAAGGGGCCTTGAGAATTGCCCTGAATAAAGTTCGCGGCCTGGATGACATTGGTGGAACAATGCCAGATTATTCCAACCGTAATGTAGTCGGTCAGCTGTTAATCAAGCAAGGTTACTTTGAGCCGGCTCCGGAAGCTTAAAGCGGCTTTTGCTTTGGTTTTTTGGCTTTTTTCCCTATCTCGACAACGATCAGTGTCGGCTTAGTCGTTGCTTTACCTGTTTTCGAGTCGGCCTCGATAGGAAATTCCGCGCCGGTTTCCTCGGCAATTTCGATAACTGAGTTACCTTGAATTTCCTTAAAACCGCCCCCGTCATTTGCCATATATCCAGATTGTGCTATATTTTAATTACCTCGTCAATTATGAAAAACACTAATTCTTACGCCACTAAATTAGACCTCAAAAAATTAAAACAATATGTTGACAAGAGGTTCAATGGGGTTGACAAGAGGTTTAATGCCGTCGACAAACGGTTTGATCTGATAGACCGGAAATTTAGTTGGTTTAGATCAGAAATTAATGACGATTTAGATCTTAAGTTTAAAGACATGATGCGCTTGTTTGAACACAAATGGCAGCAAAAAATTGATCCAATTCTGCGCGAAATTGTTCATCATCGCGAAAAAGAAATAATTCATTGGCATCAATACGACCGGATTCAAAAAATGTTTCAGAAAATTGCCCAAAAAGTCGGAGTTGAAATAGACGATTAGGTTGTAGTATACTCCCATATGGCAAAAAAAGTTAAAGTCGTCCTCAAACTAAATCTTCCCGCCGGTAAAGCCAATCCCGCTCCGCCCATCGGCCCCGCTCTCGGCCAGCACGGCATTGCCATCATGGAGTTTTGTAAGCAGTACAACGAGCGAACCAAAACTCTAAACGGCGTTGTTCCGGCCGTCATCACCATTTACGAAGACCGCTCCTTTGATTTTGTCCTCAAAAAGCCGCCGGTGTCCGAATTCATTAAAAAAGAGTTAAAAATCGAGTCCGGCTCCAAAACCCCCGGCCGGGAAACGATCGCCACTCTCACTCAAGCCCAACTAACCAAAATTACCGAAGCCAAAATGGAAGACCTAAACGCCAATGGCAATATCGAAGCGGCCAAGAAAATCGTCGCCGGCACCGCCCGGTCGATGGGGATTAAGGTGGAATAATGGGCAAGAAAAAAATCGCTTTGGTTGATCTGTCTCAATCGGAAAAAGCCGAACTCAAAGCGACCGGGGTTCGCAGCCAAAAAATTAGTTTTAAGGCTAAAAAGCCGCAAGAACCGGAACCCGCCCCTATTGAACCGATAGAACCCGCCTCCGCCAAGGCTACGGCGAGGCAAAGAAAACGAGTCAAACACGGCCGCTCCCAGCGCTACCTAGACGCCAAAGCCAAGCTCAAAGACGAAGCTTACCCCGTGGACCAAGCCGTCGCCCTACTCAAAGAAATTTCCCGGGTCAAGTTTGACCCGTCAGTCGAACTCCACCTCAATTTAATCGTCGATAAAGTCGGCGGCGAGCTCCAGCTCCCCCACGGCACCGGTAAAACCGTCCGGGTGGAAATTGCTTCAGACAAAACTTTAGTCAAGCTAAATGATAATAAAATCGACTTTGACGTTTTAATCGCCGCGCCGATGATGATGCCCAAACTAGCCAAGTACGCTAAGATTTTGGGGCCTAAGGGCCTGATGCCCAACCCTAAAAACGGCACCATCAGCTCCGATCCGGAAGCGGCGGCGAAAAAATTCGCCGGTGGTTTGATCCACTACAAATCAGAACCCAAAGCGCCGTTAATGCACCTGGTCGTCGGCAAACTCTCGTTTACAGACAAGGATTTAATTGATAATCTCCGGGCCGTTATTGACTCTGTTGCCATCAAGAATATCAGCGCCGCGTTTATCTGCTCCTCGATGAGTCCGAGCATTCGACTGGCAATTTAAATTCTCCAACCCGGGTGCGCCGCAACTCGACGCAATGGGCCGGCAAACCCAGTTTGGCCCCAATATCGACCGCCAACTGCCTCATATATGTCCCCGAACCGCAGACAACCCTGACCTTCAAGGTTGGACCTTGTAGGCTTAATAATTCGATTTCTATAATCTTGACAAAACGCTTGGGGGTAACAAATTCTTTACCTGCCCGGGCGAGCTTATAAGCCGGTCGGCCATGAATTTTTACCGCCGAATAGGCCGGCACAACCTGTTCATAGCCGGGAACAAAACTTTGCAAAACTTGTTCAACTTTATTTTGCGACACTTCAGGTACTCTACCTGAAGTTTTTATAATTTTTCCGGTCGGATCGCCGGTGTCGGTCGCTTCCCCCAGTTTGACCTCCATCACGTATTCTTTTTCCCAGGTCCGGATCTCGTCGAATCTTTTGACCGCTTTGCCGATTAAAATTAACAAAACGCCCGTGGCAAACGGGTCGAGCGTCCCGCCATGACCAATTTTTTTTATTTTTAACTCTCCCCTGATCTTGGCGACCACGTCATGGCTGGTCCAACCAACCGGCTTATCCACGACTAAAATATCGTTTTCCGGATTGACAGATCTCATTATCTGATTATATAATTATCGGGTCTAAAGACAGTAGGTAAAAATTAAATCCTACCGAGGACTTATGCCAAGCGAAAAAAACGTTGCTACAGTTAATCTTCTTAAAACCAAACTGGCCCAAGCCAAATCCGTGGTCACCGCCGACGCTTCCGGCTTATCCGTCAATCTCCAGCGGGAGTTGCGGCAAGCGGTCAAACTGGCCGGAGGCGAGCTGATCGTTGTCAAAAATAACCTGTTGAAACTGGCCCTGGGAGTCAAAGAGCTTCTGCCCGGCCCAACCATCACTCTCTTAGCTTACGGCGATGAAATTGCCCCGATCAAGGCTCTGGCCGAGTTTGCCAAAGCCCACGAACTGCCCAAAATCAAGGCCGGGTTCCTGGCCAAAGAGCCGCTGACTAAAGAGCAGGTCGAAGAGTTGGCCCAGCTACCGACTAAGGTAGAACTTTTGGCCAAAACCGTCAGTACTTTGAACGCACCGATTACCGGTTTTGTCAATGTTTTAGGCGGAAATTTAAGAAAATTAGTTTATGTTCTATCCGCCATAGGCGGACGAGGGGCGGTGAATTAATAATGACAGATGATAAAAAAGTAAAAATTTCCCCCAACTTGAAAAAGATCATCGACGAAGTCGAAAAACTGACTGTTCTCGAATTGGCCGGCTTAGTCAAAGCGCTCGAGGATAAGTTCGGCGTGTCTGCCGCTGCTCCTATCGCCGCAACCGCTGCTCCTATCGCCGCAACCGCTCCTGCCGAAGAAGCTAAAAGCGAGTACCAGGTGGTCTTAACCGCCGCCGGTGCCAACAAAATCGGCGTCATTAAGGCTTTGCGCGAAATCAACCAAGAATTAGGCTTAAAAGAAGCCAAAGACTTGGCCGAGGCCGCTCCTAAAGAAGTCGGTACCTTTAAAAAAGAACAGGCTGAAGAGTCTAAGAAAAAACTTGAAGCCGCCGGCGCGCAAGTCGAGCTCAAATAAAAAAAAGCCCCGTTAGGGGCTTTTTTTTATATACTTAGCAACTGCTTCGGAAAATTCGATTAAATCCTGATAGTCTCGCGTCACTACCCGGTAAATTTCTTCCGGATTTACCTTGGCATATTCATGAGCCAGTTTATTTCTCAACCCGGCCATTTTTTCCAATTTAACCTGCAGCCCTTTGGAAATAATTTTTTTATCACCAAGCCGGGTAAATAAATCCCGGTAAAACCGCGGCGGGCCAAAACCCAAATCGGCATTGATTGTTTGGGCAATATCGATCACCTGCTGGCAAACCTTGTAAACTTCCCGTTCCGCTGCTGCCTCAATCATCGATTTTTCGGTGAAATCGCCCCTAGGTTTATCTTTAAGTTCACCCAATTGCTTCAAGTATTCTTCCAACTGGGCCAGCTTCTGGTTAATCTGATCCTGATCAAGCGGCATAATTTCCTTTCTCAAGCCGCTGGTGCATTTTGGCAAAATAATGAGAAATCACCGGATAAAAATCCGGATAAAGCAAAGACACCCGATTGACAAATTCACCAATTTCTTCCGGCCGGTTATTAACTATCAATAAGCCATGATTGATAACTTCCGCCTGATAAATCAACGCTTGGTCGTGGTCTAAAATTTTTACATCGGCAGCCAAGTCTTCGAAAAGGATTTCCTGAACGGCATTAATATATTTAAGCTGCAGATCAAAATTTTTGTTTTTGGTTTTTTTGGTCAGCAATACGGCCAAATCAACATCGCTCAAATCCCCGGCGCCGTTTGCTGCCTGCGAGCCATAAAGATAGACTCCGGCTACCTCCGGCTGAAGCTGAAAATACTCAATTATCTGCTGTTTTAGTTTCACTGTCAGTATCATATTGTCATTATAACACCTGCCAATTTTTTTTGAATCTTGACATCTTCTCGCTCATTTTGATATATTAGGTGTAGTTTGAGTAGTAATTAGCCTAAGTTTGAACCAAGTATGAACGATCAAACAGTATCAAACGCTAAACCTGTGATCTCTTTAGATTCAATGCCGGATTTGCTGACCGTCCGTGAAGTGGCTAGTTTATTGCGCGTCTCCCCTCTTACCATCAAGCGCTGGGGCAAACGCGGCAAACTGCCGGCAATCCGCATCAACTCCCGCGGCGATAGGCGTTACAAAAAACAAGCCGTTCTCTGGTTACTGGGAATCCAGGAAAAGTAGCCAGCGTTTTTTGGCCCGGGATAACTGGTGCCTGTTTAAATTTAATTCGGACAAGCTTACCAATAACCTCAACTCTTTAATCAAGGTCTTAATTCCCGAATGCTGTAGCTTGCCCCGATCAAGCTTTTGGGTTTCCAATAAACCGACTAAATCAATCAAGTCTTTTCTGCCTTTAGGACTGCTCTTTCGACCCAGCCAAGCGACTAATTTTAAAATAAATAGCGTTTCCGGCAACGGCACGGAAAAACCGACAACAGTCCGGCAGTCAGCCAGAATTTTTTCCGCCTTAATGCCCAAGTCCGAATAATATGCCGGATAAACGTCAATTTGAACTTCGCCTTGGCGAAACTCGTATTTTTTTAAGCGTTCGTTTCTGAACAGCTCGTATTTTCCCCGGATCCGGCTCAACTCGTCCGGCTTAACCACAATATCAATGTCTTTGGATTTTAACTGATGGGTATACAGCCACACCGCCCAGCCGCCGATTAAGCAAAAATTAAACTGCCGTTTCAGGTCTTTTAACAATTGCCAACTGGCTTCGGTCACACTGTCACGATAATAAATCATTAATCTCCTCCTCGATCCTGTCAATAAAATCCTTAGCCATCCAGTCGGTCAGACTCCATAAATCGACAAAGGCGTGGGCCAGGGTGGTTGTTTCTTGGCGTAAGGGAATTTCTGGCATCAGTTTGAGGCAAATCAGTTCTGTTTCTTTGCCCAATTGCCCGGAAAACCGCTCAATCACCTTCTCCGGCTGCCGGTGATAAACATAAACCGTGTTGTAATCGGCCGGCGCTTCGCCGAACCAGTGGCGGACGGCGCTGTAAGCCCCCAAGTAACTTCCCGGCGGCAATAATCCCTCAATCTCCAAAACCGAACCGGCCAGTTTTTGCCGCCAAACAATATCCCGATTTAAGCGCCGATGATTGGCCCAATGCATTAAAATCTTTTCGTAATCCGCTACCAGCCCGCCCTTACCGCCGATAGTCACCGCCCCCATCTGCCGCAAATTTTTGAGAGCGTGGTTGACCGTACTCAAGGACAAACCCAGTTTTTTCGCCAGGATTTGCTGCTGGAAATGCGTTTCCCGCTTTTCCAGAGTATCAAACAGCAATTGGCACCACACAGTTTCGATTTTCTTCATAAGAATATAGCCTCTTTTCGAGGATAATCGAAACTAGATTGAATGTCAAGAAGCCATTTTCAACTAGCGGCTAACTTTGCCTCTGATAGTAGCCAATAAACTGCTATTTTGAATATTAATATTTTCCACACTGGAATAAGTAATTTTATTGGCTGATAAACCACTAATTATAACTCTGGACAACTCCGTTTTTATTTGCCTCAACTGATTTATGATTAATCCCTTAGCTTCTTTTGGCGCCAAACTGGGTAAATTAATACTCGGCTCTCCCAGTAAATCTAAACCGCTACTCAATCCAAAACTCATCGAGGCCGAAACCGGAACGCTAATAATTTTCTTAAACGAACCGCCGGCGTTAACAGTTAAGCGGATTTGCCCTCCGGAAATATTAAACTCGCTGATCCCAAAATGATTGATTGTCAGACCGGGAATGTAAAGGCCCTGAATAATGTTATTTAAAGTACCATAAAAAAGATTGTGGGCAGATGTCTGATCAAACTCAAACTCCGCCCCTCCCCGCTCTCTAATAGCCTGCGCCACTATTTCAATCGGTTTTCTGGCAGATGTGACCGCAACCGGTTTCGGCGCTTCCGCCTCGACCGGTGGCGGGCCAGCTTCTCTCGGTTTTTCCCCCTCCCGTAAGGCTTTCAACCAGTCAGGTATTACCAGTTCTTCTTCTTGTTCCACTGCTGGTGATTTTGCCGGTTCCGGTTCCGGGGCAGCGTCCGGTTCTGCCGACGGCGGCGCATCAAAATTTTTCCAAAAATCGTCCTCTTCACTCTGAACCGGTTCCGGTGCTTCAAGTACTTCAAGGTCAAACCCTGAAGTTTCCTCTGTTGGCAGTTCTGTTTTTTGGCCTACAAGGACAGTCCCTGTAGGCTCTGTCGCTACCGACAAATCCGGCGCTTTAAATTCCAAATAAAGACTGGGAAATGTTTCACCTTTGGCAAAATGATCATTTAACCCCTGTCCGAAAACGGCCATCGCGGTCAATCCCTGATCCACGGCCGTATTTTTTACCCAATTAAAAACAATCTGACCACCCTCCAGGGCATTGACCTCAGCCAACTGTTCATCTCCTTTGAGTAGTTTAAATTTACCACTTTCATCTTTAGTTAAAGAATAACCGTTGCCAAACTCGGCACCGTGTAAGGTTTCCGCTGCCGCTAACATATCGGCCGTTCTTTGGGTAAACGGTTTGTATTCAAAACTGCCCCGGCTAGCCTCCCAGTTTTTATTGAGGGTAACGCTGATCTCGCCGATCTGCTCCAACCCGGCGTCGGCAAACAAAACTTTGGCTGGTAGGTCAATCCCTAACTTGACCGCTTCTTCCACCAGCTGTTTTAATTCTGGGGTAACCTCGACAGTCGGACCCGCCTTCCCCTCTTCCAGTCTAAAATTCAAAGTCTCTGCCTTCCCGTTAATTCTCTGCTTGACCTCATGGCGTTCTTTCAAAACGCTCATCCGCCAATTGATAACTTGGTCGATTTGTGAATAAAGCTGGTTGTTGGCAATTGCTTGTTCTACCCGCTTTTCAATCGTGATCTTGCCCTTGGGAATCGGTTTTAAATTCAACAAGACACCCAACTCTTTTTTCAAATCATTGGGTAAATCCATCTTTTCAATTAATGCCTTTGATCCGCCCGGAATGTAGTCCGCGGCCGTCTTTAAATCAGGAACTAAAACGATTAGATCTTGAACCAACTCCAGGTCGGCGCCTTCCTCTAGAAACTTGGCTGCAAAAGCATCTATCGCCTTGCGTCCTTTTTCATTAAGGCCGTTGTAAACCTCATCGGCGTTGACGACAGGAATTTCCCCATTAACGGCTTTCTCCGGCTGGCGGCCGAGATTGTCAATTTGCGCCTGCTTACTTTTAATCTCCCCCCACTGTTCGACGACGGTTTTAACTGCATCGGCTACCTGATAGTTCTCTGCCCCCGCTTCATATAAAAATTTATACCGCTCTTTCCCGCCGCACAGGTTGACAATTACCGCCTGGACTTCGCGCCTGGCCTCGGTATTAGTCAATAATTCCTTAGTGGAATCGAAGTGATGTATCAGTAAATCAAACTTGGTGGCTAAGGGGCCGTCGCCACGCAACCAGCTAGATATTTGTGATCGCTCGTAAGCGGCCAAAACGCCAGAATAAGCCACGTCTTTGGCAAAAGACTCCATGGCTACGCTAATTATTGCCTGATCACCATCGCCAGCGCTAATTTCTACCTTATCTTTTAACTGGTCAAATGATTGTTTGACCCAGGGACCCATTTCCATAAATTTGGCTGAATCAATTTGAGGCAGTTCTTTAGGATTTTCTGGCATCATAGTTTTACTAAAACATAATTATATCATCATCGGGCGTTGATTTTTCGACTTCTCCCGGTTTTTCCTCTTCGACCGGCGGCCCTGACGAGGGTTTAACTTCCCAGCCAAATCGCTCAAACAGCTCACCCCAATTAGTCGCTGGCACCACTCCTTCCGGATACATTGACAAAGCTTGCTCCAGTTCTCTGGAATTTTTGGATGAACATAATAACCAGTTTGTTATTTTATTCAGGCTAACTCTCAAGTCTTGGCTTCTTAAGTTAATGATTAGGTTATTCCCAGGAACAGGATATCGATCCATAATAACATTCAATACTGTTTGAAAATCAGCAAAAGTTTTAAAACTATAATTAGTTTCTGGGTCAAAATCATCCACCGGAACAACCTCTCGAATTAAAGTTAATCGCGTCTCTCCGTTTTCCTCTTTTCGATCAAATTCTAGCCTCTGCCCCTGGCTATCGGTAATTACCTTTCCGTCGGTGTCTTTGATCGTTATTATTTCTGCCAGTTTTTCCTCCTCGCCCCAGTCCTTCGGCATTCGCTCAATGTCCCCGGCCGGGATTTTGCCGGCTTCAGATGCCGTTTGATAGTAATCCGATAAATCATTGGTTTTGTCAAAATCAGGTTGCTCTTTCAACCAAGTCATTATTCTTAAAGCTCTGGCGGTTAACACTCCCAATGAAAATTTCTCTAAAATCTTTTCCTGCGCCCCCCAGCCGCCTTCCACCAGCATAATTTCCCGAAAGGCATCTCTTAAAGTACTGTCTTCAGGAAACGCCACATAGGCCACGGCCTGAAAATAATCGGGACTGGCGTTTTTATCTTTGGCGGCAATGGCCCTAAACAGCTTCAGCATATTAGTTTCTTTCCCGTGGCCGGCGCCGCAGGCGCGATCCAATATTGCCAAATCATCTTCCAAAGTATTATCTTCCCGCCGCTCGGTTAATCCCAAAATAATTGTTCCGCCACTGCCTTCTTCCCGATTGCCGGTCAGATACTTAATATCCGCCAAGTTAAAGCCAAAATAAGTATCAGGGTTACCGTATTCTTGAATGTCCTTAACTACGGCTTGTAATTCAGTAGAATATGACGCTGTTTCAGGCATCTTTCAAGCCTTTCTTAGCCTTGGTAATTACCTGCGCCATCAATTTTAAATGCTCGTTGATCAGCTGACGCATCAGTTCCATGACGTATTTACCGGTTTTGGCACGGTAAGCCTCGTCGATCAAAGTCAGACTGGCCATAAAGTCGGATTTTTGCTTATCCGCCCGCGTTTTCAACTCAACCATTTTCTCGGTTCCCAACACTGCTTCGACTTTAGTTTGCAGTTTTAACTGGACCAAAGGCATGACCACGGCCACCATTTTTTTGGCTTGATCTTGCGTCAAACCGATAGACAAAAGCGGCTGGTAATCTAAGCCGGAATCCAAAAAATTAGTCATATTTAGGAT
>Ga0209542_10013492_pt1 | contig 14071 bp, 13 predicted proteins | sample RifCSPhighO2_01_FD_184028 | JGI IMG/M metagenome (GOLD analysis project Ga0209542, IMG submission 184028) | Soil microbial communities from Rifle, Colorado - Rifle CSP2_plank highO2_0.1 (SPAdes) (version 2) | ecosystem: Environmental > Terrestrial > Deep subsurface > Rock core/Sediment ...
AGGGCAAGGATGATTACTGGGGGCTCTGCAAGCTCCGCCGCGGTACAGATTCGCCGGGCCAGCTTGGCCGCAAGCCTCGGCGCAAGGACATTACGAATCGGCAGGCGAGCCCTCGCATCTTCCAATCCTTCCTGGATCCGCAACTGCACTGGTAGCACGGATTCGCAGGAACCTTTTTCAAGAGCCGCAGCCATTTTGGTGCGGCTCTTATCTTTGGTAGAATTATCTTGATATGGAAAAATTTTATGAGATAACAAAAAAGGAACAAACGGGTGCGGCTCGCGCAGGAATTTTGAGCTTTGCTGCTACACAGATAGCTACACCCGCATTCATCCCGCAGCTGCCCCCAGGACCCAAGCGCACATACACGCCGCAAGAACTTGGATTTTGGGGGGCTAAGGCGTTGCGGGTCCCTGTGTGGCCGATCTTGCGGTCGAGCCTTACCCAGGTTCTCAAACAAGGCGGCCTTGAGGGATTTCTGGGAGCGAAGAACGTATTTTTTGCTTACCCTGGGGTGGAATGGGATACGCACTCCTCGGAATTCAATGCCCGGCGCGTGGCGGCAGAAGACTCCGGGCTTGTCTTTGAATGCCCGCCGGACTGGGATCGCGCCGTACTTTCTCCTGAAGATTTTGCAAAAGCACAAATGGCGCTCAATTCTCAGGCAGTTGAGCTGTTGGCTCCTCTCGATCCGCATGCGAGCCAGGCTAGGGATTGGGCTATGCGGGGAATCGCAGTCTTAGCTCGCGTCTACGTCGGCCAAGAGGTTAAGAAACCCCGAGTATACCTCCAATACCCACTGCGAAATGAAAATTCGTTCATTTCAGCAGTTGACGGCCTCGTCGCCAATTGTAGCGAGATAGAAGAATCGCCGCACACCACGCCCATTCCTCTGCATGCGAAATCAATGAAGAGCCCCCAAGAGATTCTTGATGCAGTATCTCGCGGCGCGGATACATTTGACGCCAGCTTTCCATATGAGAACGCTCGAGAGAAAACATTTCACCTGATGCCGAGAAGTGGCGAATCTTTCCGTATGCTCGCTATTGATGACGAAGGGAACAAAGACAATTCCAATACTCCTGATCCATCATGCGGGTGTTATACCTGCCGCACCTATGAGCTGGGAGAGCTATATGCCATGGCATCTCAAGAACCCGGAGACCTCGTACGCTTGTGCGGTATCCACAACACGCGGTTTGTATTTGATCTCGCCGAGAAGATCAGGCGGACGCTGACATACGGAAGTTTTGAAGAATGGCGGCAGAGCCTTCGAGTCAAGTGATACAATGTGTATTTGAGCGGCCTCGCATGGTATACTGTTATAGATAATAATTTTCAGCGTGACCAAACCGCAATCTTCTGATCTTATGGAGAAAATAGTGTCGCTTTGCAAGCGGCGCGGTTTTGTATATCCGGGTTCTGCAATGTACGGCGGCTTGGCCAACAGCTGGGATTATGGCCCGCTCGGGGTGGAGCTGAAGAACAACATTCGCGATTGGTGGTGGAAGCGCTATGTCCAAAGCCGCGATGATATGGTGGGATTGGACGCGGCGATTATTATGAACCCAAAAGTTTGGGAAGCCAGTGGACATGTGAAAAACTTTTCCGATCCTTTGGTGGAATGCAAGAAATGCCACAGCAGATTTCGAGCAGATCAAACCCAAGGAGCTTGTCCAAATTGCGGAGGTAAAGAATTTACTACCCCGAAGCAGTTTAATTTGTTGTTTCAAACATCTATTGGTGCGGTTGAAGGAGACAAGTCTATCGCGTATCTTCGAGGCGAAATCGCCCAGGCGATGTTCGTGAATTTTAAAAACGTCTTAGATACAACAAGAAAACGTTTGCCTTTCGGAATCGCTTCAGTAGGTAAAGCATTTAGAAATGAAATAACGCCGGGGAATTTCATTTTCCGCACCCTGGAGTTTGATTTAATGGAGTTTGAGTATTTTATCCGCGAGAGCGAATGGGAGAAGTGGTTTGGTTATTGGCTGAAAGAGCAGCAAGACTGGTTGGCAGAATTGGGACTTGGAAAAGAAAATCTGCGCTTGCGCGAACACGAAGCCGAAGAGCGCTCGCATTACTCTAAACGGACCGTAGACATTGAGTACAATACTCCCTTTGGCTGGAAGGAGATGTTTGGATTGGCCTACCGGACGGATTATGACATCAAAAATCACATGGAGAAAAGCGGTCAGGACTTGCAGTATACAGATCCTGACAGCGGCGAAAAACTTATTCCTCACGTGATCGAACCAACTTTTGGATTAACCAGGTTGGTGCTCATGATCCTGCTTGAAAGTTATCAAGAAGAAGAAGTGAAGGGCGAGAGGCGAGTGTACCTCAAGCTCCATCCAAAGGTCGCTCCGTATAAAGCCGCCGTGTTTCCGCTCTTGAAGAATAAACCCGAACTCGTTTCCGCCGCTCGGAAAATTTACAATGATTTGCGGCAAGACTTCATGGTTGCCTGGGATGAGCGCGGTAATGTCGGCAAGCGCTACTATGCGCAAGATGAGATCGGCACGCCTTGGGGCATCACGGTGGATTTTCAGACTCTGGAAGACCAGACCGTGACGATCCGCGACCGCGATACGACCAAACAGGAACGGGTGAAGGTCGCGGACTTGAAGAAGATTATCGCTGAGCGGGTGAAATAAAAAAATCGCTCATGCGGTAATCCGGAAGCTAGTTCACGGAAAATCTCAATATATTCGAGTGTCTGAGAGTAATGGTACGCGGGCCGAAAATGTCCGAGACGGCGATATCACAGGTGGTTCGATCAACGTCAACAATTTTTCCGTGACGTACCATGATCGGTTGGTCATCACCAATTGAAAAGTCACCTTCGACTCCGAGGATTGTCATAAGCGTTTCTCTCTGCATACATCCTCCGCTATAAAACACATATATTATATCGAAATTCAGATTTTTATCAAATCTTCTAGATCGTGAAGAGAGTCGAAGTATTATTTTCATCAATCTAATACATGGAATACCACCTCTCCACCCTGCGTAACGGCATTACAGTCCTCAAAGTACCCAAATCAGACAGCGAGTCAGTCTCGGTGAATTTTTTTGTTAAAATTGGTTCGCGGGATGAGATGCCGAAGATACGGGGGATTTCTCATTTTCTTGAGCATCTGCTTTTCAAGGGCACGAAGCGCTACCCCACCGCCAAAATTTTAAGTACCACCGTAGAGGCAATCGGGGCGGACTATAACGCCGCAACGAGCAAGGAATATACGGTATTTTATATCAAAGCCGCCAAGACCCATCTGCCGCTGATTTTTGACGTGCTTTGCGACATGCTGCTGCATCCGATCTTGAATCCCGAAGAGATAGAGCGCGAGAAGGGTGTGATCATAGAAGAGATGAATATGTACCGGGACACGCCCATGCGCTATGTCGGAGAACTTCTGGAGGAACAAATGTGGCCGAATTCAGACATCGGCGCCCAGATTATCGGCGACGAGAAAACGGTTAACGGCATCAGCAAGACTGACATTACAAATTATCTAGCTTCCCAATACATCAATCGGAATCTGATACTCGCCATTGCCGGCAAGTACAATGATCATGAACTTGATAAACTGATTGACAAATACTGGCGCCGCGGAATCGATGGCCCGACACTCGCCGCCACACCAGCCCCTAAGAAAGCCCTCACGGCCCCGGTGCGTGTTCACAGCAAGAAGACGGAACAGGCACACATGGCGCTCGGTTTTTACTCTTTCGACTACAATCACCCTGAGAATTTCGTACTTGATGTCCTCTCCAATATTATGGGCGGCGGGATGAGTTCGCGCCTGTTTTCTGAGATTCGCGAGCGCCGGGGGCTTGCCTACTACGTGCGCATGGGCACCAGCCATTATCTGGATTGCGGGGTCACCGGGATCACCGCCGGATTGCGCCTGGGCAAGGTGGAGGAAGCGCTCGATGTCGCTTCGCGGGAATTGCGAAAAATCAAAAAGACGCTAGTTGCAGGCAAAGAATTGAAGAAAGCGAAAGAGAACATGAAGGGGCGCATGACCCTGGCTCTGGAGGACAACGAAGCCCGGCTTGAGTGGTATCTGGAGCAGACGGCCTTTCACAAGAAGACCTTAAGTCCGGCTGCGGCCTTCCGGCGCATAGATGCAGTAACGCCCAGGCAGATCCAGGCGCTCGCCAAAAGACTTTTTCGAAGAGACAACATGAAGCTTGCCCTGATTGGGCCATACCAAGGGCGCGAAAGAGCTTTTTCCAAACTTTTGAAATTCTAATCGTTTTCCCGCATATATTTATTTTGCCGCTCAACGAGCGCCCGCATGATCGTCATCCCCACGTATAACGAGAAGGATAATATCCGACCACTGATCGCCGCCATTCGCCGGGCTGTACCGCAGGAGGCGATTCTATTTATAGACGACAATTCTCCCGATGGCACCGCCAGCGAAATCCGTTCTGTTGCGGCTCAAGATACAAATATTACTCTGCTTATCCGCCCCACAAAGCAGGGGTTGGGTACGGCCTACCGCGAGGTTTTTATGAAAGTCGCGGTCGAGGGGACGCCTGCGTATGTTATCACCATGGACGCCGACTTGTCCCACCCGGCGTACAAGCTTCCCGAGATGATAAGATTGCTTGCCGAGTATCCAGTCGTGGTCGGTTCGCGGTATACTCCCGGCGGCGCGATCAAAAATTGGCAGTGGTACAGGCGCTTCTTGAGCCGCGTGGCCAATCTTTACGCCCGGATTGCGGGAGGCGTCCCAATCACTGATCTGACATCGGGATTTGTCGGCTACCGGACGGAGATCCTGCAGAAGCTTCCGCTTGAGACGATCAAAAGCGAAGGCTATGCATTTATGATCGAGATGAAATACTTAGTCTACCGCTCCCATACTTTCATGAAAGAATTCCCGATTACATTCGTTGAGCGGAGGGAAGGGCATTCGAAACTTTCCTGGCGCGTCTCGTTGGAAGCTGTGAGGTTTACCACCTCCATATTATTACGCCGACTATTATGAACATGAGGCGTCCCAGTCTCCATACGATACTCGCGGGACTCGCCGGTATCATTCCGTTTTTTGTGTATGCCGCGACAGCCCCCAGGACGATTTTTTTGGGGGATAATGCTGAATTCCTGACCGCTGGCGCAACACTCGGCATTCCACACCCGCCGGGATATCCTCTTCTTACAATCCTGCTTAAATTATTTTCGTTTCTGCCCTGGGGCAGTTTGGAATGGCGGATGAATCTTCTATCGTGCGTTGCAGCTTCAGTCGGACTTGTATTTCTGTATTTGATCACAACCCGCCTATTGGCAATGCTTGTGTTCTCGGGAGAGGGGGAATTTATAAATACCACTACCCGCGCGTGGCTCGGAGCGGCCACGACGCTTCTTTTTGCTTTTACCGGGTTATTTTGGTCGCAGGCGATCGTGGCGGAAGCATATGCTCTGAATTTTCTTTTTTTTACAGTTTTGTTGTGGCTTCTGCTTTGCTATTGGAAAGAGCCGAGGGGCAGGACGTTGTTTGTGGTAGCGTTTTTATACGGCCTGGGATTGGGCAACCATCATATTCTGCTCCTCTTCACCCCATTTTTTCTGATTGGTTTTATATTCGGCAAGGCTCCCATGCCTCGCCCGAGACAGGTAGCAACCGCGATTATCTTCTTCTTTTTGGGTCTTCTGGTGTACGCCTACCTTCCTCTTCGTTCGGCGCAACACCCGGCGCTTGATTGGGGCGGGGTGTCGCGGAGTGTGGAGGCCTTCTGGAACCATGTGCTGCGCCGCGCGTACCAAGACTACGGCAACGCGGGCTATGTTGACGGCAAGCTTGTTTCTTTACTCTCATTTGGGTTCGATTTATTGCGGCAATTTGGCGGTTTGCTTGTGCTCGCTCCTGTTGGCTTGTGGGCCATATTTAAGAAACTAAATCTGCTTGGATGGCTGATGGTCGGAATGTTCGTCTTCTCCACCGCGGGCTTAATCGCCATTCGTTCTCTGCCATATACCGAGGAGGCCGCAGCTAACTACTCGGTCTATTATTTGCCGGCATACGCAATCGTCCTTGTGTGGATGGCTATCGGCGCCTCCGCCGCGTTTCGATTCGCGAGCACAAGGTTTTCCCGTGCGGCTGCCTATTCAAGATCATTGCCGGTACTTTTTTTGGTTATGGGAGGGGTGATCTTTGCGTTCAATTTTCAAGAAAACAATTTATCCGGCTTTCAATTCTTAAATGTCTATTCGACGGCACTATTGGAAAATCTGGAGCTTAATGCCGTTTTAGCTGTAGCGCCTGAAGGTCCGGTTAACGACTCTCTTATTTTCTCGCTCAAGTACCAGCAAGCGGTGCGCAATCTCCGGCCCGACGTCACGATTGTTTCCCTGCCTCAAGTGTTTGCCAGTCCGGACTCGGGTTTACTTTCCGCAGTGTTCCGAGAACCCGACCTTCGGAAGCAGCGGGTGAAACTTTTGGATTATATACTTTCTCAGCCCCGTTTCTCTGATCGCCCGATCTACACGACCTTCCTCGCGGAAGTCTTACGGCCGCAAGATTGGCAAAGCTTTTCCAATGGTACGGCTTACCGGCTCTCCGCCGCGTCGGGCGAAAAATTGTCGCTTCAAGTGGCGATAGTTAGCCTGACGGACGCTGATTATGAAATCCTTCAGTATGATCTTTTCGGCAACGACCTACTCGCCCAATATTACTACGCGCAAGGCGCTCTGGCCGCGGATATGGGCAATCTGGGCGAAGCACAGACATATTTCATCGCTGCTATCCAATCTGATTATGACGTTTCTGGAGCGGATCATGAGGCATTCAGATTTCACCGTAATAAAGTCTTTGCGAAATAGTTTGCTATACTGGATACAGGCCTGCCTCGCAGGTTGTTCTAAAAGACTCGCGCTGTATGAAGATCGGGTGCCACGTTTCAATAGCAGGAGGGGTGTTCAACGCTCCGGCCAACGCACACGCGCTTGGCTGCGAGGTTTTTCAGATTTTTAGCCGCTCTCCCCGCGGAGGGCCCGCTTTGGCACTGAGCAAGGACATCATCGAACAATTTTGGTCAGAGATGAAAAAGTACGAGTACTCGGAATTTGTAATTCATACTCCTTACTACATAAATTTTGGTTCCAAGAACAAATCGATTTCCCATACTTCAGCCAGGATAATCCGGGAGGAGCTTGGTCGCGCAACCCTCTTAGGCTCACCCTATGTTATGACACATATGGGCAGCTTTAAAGATTTGGGTCGTAGTGCGGGATTGGCCCAGCTGGTTGACGGTTTGTTCGAAACCCTAAACACATACCGCGGGAATGCCCAGTTGCTGCTAGAAATATCTGCTGGCGCGGGTGAGGTCATGGGCGGAGACTTTGAGCAGATGGCGGAGATACTCGAACACAGAAAATTGAGAAAATTCAGGCTCGGCGTATGCTTCGATACGGCGCATGCATTCGCTTCCGGGTATGACTTGCGCGATGCGAGTAGCGTCAACAAGACACTTCGAGAATTTGACTTGGCAATTGGTCTTGAGAATCTCAAAGTCATGCACGCCAACGATAGCAAGGTTGGGTTGGGAGAGAAGCGCGACCGGCACGATCACATCGGCTCGGGCAAGATAGGCAAGGCGGGATTCCGGGCATTGCTCCATCACCCCAAACTCAAGAAAGTGAATATGTATCTTGAGACAGAGCACGATCGGGTGAAAGAAGACATCGCAATTCTGAAAGAGTTGCGGGGCAAGTCGTGATCATGTCTTAATTTACACAAAAGACAAGCCCGGGTATACTATAGACAACTAGCTTATGGCTCAACCAGAACTGACAACTCGTACTATCTCAGGCGTATCTTTCATGACGATCATCAAGATCGTAGCAGTGGGGATAGGCTTGTATTTTGTCTATGTCGTCAGGGATATTATCCTGCTCCTGGTTATTTCCATCATTCTTTCGTCGGGTTTGACCCCCATGGTCGAGTGGCTGTATGTCCGTATCAAGATTCCTCGAGCGGTTACGGTCATCGTCGTATATTTATTGGTTATCGGATTGTTCATCTTGGTGATTGCGCTTTTGGTTCCGGCCTTGATTCAGGAATTCGGGGAGCTGGGCAATAATATAGGAACCATACGTGCGCAATTTTCCAGCCAGGATTCGAGTTTTCATCAGGTCTTCGAAAGGTATGGACTTGGGGCCTCGCTTGATAGTATCAGCCAGGCAATCGCCGGTCTTACGAGCGGAATTTTCGAGCGGACGCTCGGATTGTTCAGTGCTTTTTTTGATTTCGTCACGGTGCTAGTCATTTCGTTCTATTTGGTCATCGAACAGAACGCCATGAAGGATTTTGTAAAGTCCTTAACGCCGTCGTCCTCCCATATTCGCATAGCCAATGTAGTGACCCAAGTCCAGAAGCGGTTGGGAGCGTGGTTGCTGGGGCAGTTTGCCCTCATGGCTTCTATTTTCGCCCTCACGTATCTGGGTCTCAAGCTTCTCGACGTCAAATACGCGTTGGTACTCTCTCTTTTTGCGGGGCTTCTTGAGATCGTGCCATACTTGGGACCGATTCTCTCCGCTGTTCCGGCAGTTATCATCGGTTTTCTTGTGTCGCCAACCATGGGGCTGTTCGTGATTATTTTGTATATTATCGTACAGCAGGTTGAGAACTATCTTCTGGTACCCCGCATCATAGGCCGGAGCATCGGTGCCAACCCACTGATAGTCTTGGTTGCTTTGCTCATCGGTTATAATGTTGCAGGTCTCATAGGCGTCCTCATCTCAGCTCCTATCGTTGCAGTTATCACAGTGATCGCGGAAGATTACAGTGGTCAGAAGAAACTGCTAGCTTCGGAGGATCGCGGCAAATCTTGACTTTCTGCACATAACAATTCACGCGCCTCTTGCCGGGGCGTTTATTTTATCCATATGACCGGGAAGCTCTATATTGTGGCAACGCCAATCGGGAATCTTGAGGACATTACCCTACGGGCTTTATCTGTACTCAAGTCAGTCGATCTGATCGCGTGCGAGGATACTCGTCATACGAAAATACTGTTGGACCGGCACAATATACACCGTCCGCTTATCTCGTATCACCAGCATTCAAGGTTGCAGAATCTTACCCGCATTTTGGAAGCATTGGCAGCAGGACAATCAGTCGCGCTCGTAACCGACGCAGGCACTCCCGGGATATCCGATCCGGGCAACATCCTGGTGCACGATGCAGTCGCAGCGGGGATCAAAGTCGAGCCTATACCGGGGCCGTCCGCACTCATTGCGCTTGCTTCAGTGGCTGGCATCGCTATGGATCGATTTCTTTTCCTCGGATTCTTGCCCCATAAGAAGGGCCGGCAGACCAGCATTCAACAGATGATGATATCGAAGGTGCCGGTCATTTTCTACGAGTCGACCCATAGAATACTCAAGACCCTCGAAGCACTCACTGGGGCACCTGGCCTTCTGGTAATCGGCCGGGAGTTGACCAAGAAATTTGAAGAAATAGTCCGAGGCAGACCGAGGGAAGTCTTAGAATATTTTCAGACTCACGAAACAGCCGGAGAATTCGTGGTTGTGTACTCTCCGTCCGATAATAATCAGGACGACATTCCGTTTGATTGACGTACAAGGGGTATCTGATAGAATTGCAGCAAGTTCGACTAGAAGGAGGGAGCATGAACACTGTTTTGGCACTTGAAAGACAAGAGCCGATCTCTACTGAGGCAGCAGCTTCAACGCCAGAGGAATGGCTTGCCCTGCGAGGTATCTTTCCCCTGACCGGATTGGAAGTAGTACGACTCAAGGAATCTCACGAGCGATCGATTCGCTCGGCGGCGGTCACAGTGAGCGAGAAATTGTTGTGGCATCTCCGCCCGGTCTTGGCGCCGATTTTTAGGAACCTTTATCTCGGGTACACGTACCTGGGGATACTGGTGCTATTGAGCGTGTATTCCTTCGTGGCCGTACCGCACGCGATATTCCAGCAGCTAGGAGCTCAAGGCCAAGTAGCTTCGGGAGATCTTTTCCGCGGCCTGATTGCTCTTGGCGTATGGGCTATCATGCTCAAGATTATGTGCAATGAGCACGCACCCATCTTGGGCAGCTGGAGAGTCCGACCGTACGATACCCTGAGAATGTACGTGCCGGGGGACATCGAATACGTTGCGCGATCTTTGCGCTTTGAATTCCCTGAGCGCCACTTGATGGTCGAGTATTGGGGAACCGACCCATTCCTTCTTCTCAAAGGGAAGGGAAAGAAGCGTATCTACCTTGCTCATTGGGACGACACCGAACATCAGATCGGAAGCTGCGATCCTCTTGCCTCTGTCTCCCGAACGTGAGTGCAAAAGCACCGCAATTTACCCTGGGCCTAACCCTTTAGGCCTTTTTTATTTTTTTTCTATTTAAGCTTTATTTTGCTATACTATACACGCCACAGCCTGGCATTTTTCATATCCTCTCATGTCCGACACATCTAAAAAATTCTACATTACCACCTCTATTCCCTACGTGAACGCTCGTCCGCACATCGGTTTCGCCATGGAGTTGATCCAAGCCGACGTTCTGGCGCGCTATCATCGGTTCATCGGCGATGACACATTTTTCCTGACGGGCACGAGCGAGCATGGCAGCAAGGTTCCGCGCGCGGCTGCGGCTGAAGGTAAAGAAACACTGGAATTTGTCAATGAAAAATCGCATCTTTTTCGCGAGCTGTGCAAGTCCCTTGATATTTCGAACTCTCATTTCATCCGGACTATCGAGCAGGGTCACCACCATACTGTGGAGAAGTTCTGGAAACGGGTTGAAAAAAACGGCGACATCTATAAAGCGAAATATGAGGGCTTGTATTGTATTGGATGCGAAAATTATTACACCGAATCGGAACTGGTAGATGGGCGCTGTCCCATCCATAAGACCAAGCCGGAATTTCTTTCTGAGGAGAATTATTTTTTCAAATTTTCTAAGTACCAAAAGCAGATAGAAGAGTATCTTAAGCAGAATCCTGCCTTTATAGTGCCCAAGACTCGTTACAATGAGGTGCTGCAATTTGTAAAAGGCGGTTTGCGGGACATAAGCATCTCACGATCGTCCAAAACATTGTCGTGGGGGGTGCGCGTTCCAGGGGACAGCGAGCAGATCGTTTACATATGGTTTGACGAATTATTAAACTATATCTCCGGCATCGGCTTCTCGGAAGAAGACGAGACCTTCAAGAAATACTGGCCAGCCGATATTCATCTGGTGGGCAAGGACATAGCGCGTTTCCATGCCACGTTGTGGCCGGGAATGCTTCTCTCAGCGGGATTGTCGCTCCCGAAGCAGATCTTCGTGCACGGTTTTATCTCAGTCGATGGGGAGAAGATCTCTAAGTCGCTCGGCAACGTAGTAGACCCTTTTCCTCTCATCAGCAAATACGGTGTTGATGCCCTGCGATATTTCCTTCTCCGTGCAGTGCCCAGTGACGGGGACGGGGACTTCAGTATTGCGAAGCTTGAGGCGAGGTATACTGGTGACCTGGTCAATAATCTAGGCAATCTCGTCAGCCGGCTGACGAATCTTATCGAAAAGCATTGCGACGGAATTATTCCCGAGCTCGTCGAATCGCCGAAGCGCGCAGAACACCTCGCGGAACACATTGCAAACTTCCGTTTCCATGAAGCGCTCGCGGAAATCTGGACCAATATCTCATGGACCAATCAATACATCGATCAAGTGAAGCTTTGGGAGCTGCCGGAGGGAAACAAGGAGCTATTCCGGGAGACTATTTCTTCCCTATCTGCTCTTCTCAAGCAGGTGGGTCGTGAGATTGCGCCTTTTTTGCCTTCGACTGCGGAGAAAATCGATCAGATTTTTCGGGCGGATCGTATCAAAAAGTCAGAACCCTTGTTCCCGAGATTGATAAAAGAAGAATAAGACATGCGCGATCCAAAATGTATTTTCTGCAATTTCACGGACAAGTCGGTAATAGTATTCGAGGATTCTGAATGCTTTGGACTCATTAGCAAAGCCCCTCTTAATAAGTACCACGTTATTTTAATACCACTCGAACATTTCACAGATACTCAAGATCTCCCAGATGATCTTCTTGGTCACTTGTATGCAACTGCAAAAAAACTAGGCAAGGCAGTCAGATCCGCCTCGGGAGCTCAGGGCATCACCACAATTCATGATGATGGAATTCAAAAGACGCAAGATCATTTTACGTTACATATTATCCCCCGGTTTTCTAACGAAAAAATCGGCGGGCTATTCGTGCGTGAAGAAAACGTAGGAATTACCATTCGGGCTCGATACGCACGCGAAATAAGAGACGCGCTTAAGGCTGTAAATTAAAGTTGGATAATGCCGAAATACTTCGATACCCATGCTCACGTAAATTTCAATGCGTTCAAAGACGATGCTGATCAAGTTTTGGAAGACTGCTTGAGTCAGGGCGCCTGGGTAGTCAACGTAGGGACCCAGAAGGATACCAGCGTACAAGCTGTGGAGATGGCCAAACGATTTAATGAGGGGATATACGCATCAGTTGGTCTTCATCCGATGCATCTTTTCAGCCAGCACGTCGATGAGGAAGAATCGTCGTTTCATACGCGCGAGGAAAAATTCGATTCGGACTTTTACACTTCCCTAGCAAACAGCCCCAAAGTCGTAGCAATCGGTGAGTGCGGGCTGGATTATTTCCGGCTGCCGTCGGGAGATGAACAAGCGATTAAGAGCAAACAGCGCGACGTTTTTGAGCAACATATTGCCCTGGCTGCGAAGTCTCGGAAAACACTTATGGTCCACTGCCGGGACGCATACGATGACCTGCATAAGATTTTGAAAAAAGAGAGGAGTAAGGTGGGTAAGGTGATCATCCATTCGTTCATCGGCGGATTGGAAGATGCGCGAAAATTCATAGAGCTTGACTGTTATCTGAGTTTCAACGGTATTGTCACTTATAAGCCCAGGAAAGAACTGAAGCCAGGCGGATCAAGCCCGCAGTTGTATGAAGTGGTTAGGGAAGCGCCTATGAGCCGCATCCTCCTTGAGACTGACTGCCCTTATCTCACACCCGAGCCCAAACGGGGGCAGAGGAATTCACCTTTGAATCTGAGTTTCATCGCACTGAAGATTGCGGAACTCAAAAAGATGCCAGCCGCGGACATCGCGCGTCAGACGACTGAAAACGCGCTCGCGGCATTGGAGCTTAAGACAGTGTGATGGTTTAGGGATTTAGTAAAGTCGAGCACCCCCTTCCATGCTACAATGAAATATATTCAGACCAATCTATGAAGCGGTATAATCACCGACAGGTAGAGAAAAAGTGGCAGAAGTTCTGGGCAGCAAAGAAATTCTTCTCTGCTCGCGATTTTGATGCGCGCAAGAAGCAGTATGTGCTTTTCGAATTTCCCTATCCCTCAGGAGCAGGCTTACACGTCGGACACCTTCGTCCGTATGTCGCAACAGACATTTTGGCGCGGTGGAAGAGAATGGAGGGTGCCAACGTGCTCTATCCGATAGGCTGGGACGCATTCGGACTTCCGACAGAAAACTATGCCATCAAGAACAAGATACACCCCAGGATCGCGACAGATAGAAATATCAAGACGTTTAGGAGGCAATTGAAAGCTACAGGTCTGTCTCTGGACTGGAACCGCGAAGTGGATACGACTGACCCTGAGTATTACAAATGGACGCAGTGGATTTTCCTCAAGCTTTTTGAGGCGGGACTCGCATACCGCGCTGAGATTCCGATCAATTGGTGTCCGTTTGAGAAGACCGGACTTGCCAATGAAGAAGTAGTCAATGGCAGGCATGAACGGTGCGGCACGCCGGTGGAGAAGAAACTGATGAAGCAGTGGGTAATAAAAATTACAAAGTATGCTGACCGATTGATCGAGGATCTAGAGCTTGTAGATTATCCGGAGAGGGTCAAGACGCAGCAGATCAATTGGATCGGAAAGAGCGAGGGCGCGGACATCGTGTTTCCTATCGTTGATACACAGATCAAGCGTTTCGTGCTCCTTCATGGCCGTCAAGGCTCACCGCAAGATATTTTTTTCCCTTGGCTTGCTCAGAAATTGCTCGATAGAGGATATAAAGTAGAGATTCCCGAAC
>Ga0209542_10013493_pt1 | contig 14069 bp, 14 predicted proteins | sample RifCSPhighO2_01_FD_184028 | JGI IMG/M metagenome (GOLD analysis project Ga0209542, IMG submission 184028) | Soil microbial communities from Rifle, Colorado - Rifle CSP2_plank highO2_0.1 (SPAdes) (version 2) | ecosystem: Environmental > Terrestrial > Deep subsurface > Rock core/Sediment ...
AAACGCATTTAGCGTGAATGTTGTGCCCGAATTCCATATTCGTCCGCGAGGCTTGTGGTCGGTACGCGCATTTGCGGCACACACGCGGAAGGCTCCCATAGGTACCGTCTTTTATATACGAGAAATAATGCCCGCATTCTATCTCCTTTTTTTATCGAAACGGTTTCGCAATAATTTCTTTTTTGAATCCCATTCTTTGCATAGATTTTCACGCTACATTTATAAGGCGGTGTTTTCTTTTGCGCGGGGAATTATAGTAACTAATAGTTATAAAAAAGAACAACTTCTAAAGTGGGGGATACTCGAAGAAAAAATAATCGTTGAACCGAACGCGCTTGATGAAAAAAGATTTTCTCGTTTAACAACGCGCGAAAAAGCACGCACAGCACTCGGATTACCTCTCGATAAGAAAATAATTCTTTATTTGGGGATTTTTTCTCCCGACAGGGGGAGCGATGTTTTTATGAAGACCGCAACGCTCGCACCTCGTTCACTCGGTGAATTTTATGCAGTAGGGGGGACAGGTGAGCAGATAACTCGTGCTAAAAAAGAATTTGACGTTTCCCATCTCCATATTCATGAGCTTGTGCCATATGAAGATGTTCCACTTTACTATTCCGCTGCGGATTGCCTCGTCGCGCCATGGTCGGGTAAATTTGAGATTTCTCGCACACAGGCATCTCCGTTAAAAATACCGGAATTTATGTATTCGGAGCGTCCGCTTATTATCTCCGACCTTCCCATGACGCGTGAATGGGCAGATGAGAGTATGGTATTTTTTGCAAATCCAGACAATCCAACGGATATCCTAAAACAAATTACATATGTTCTTTCACACCCTGACGAAGCAATCACACGTGCCAGTAAGGCAAAAGTAAAGGCTCGCACACACACCTGGGGAAGGCGGGCTGATAGAATCGTTGCCTTTATGGGGGGTATCATCTAGAATGCACGAGTTAGTTAAGGACATAGATGTTTGTTTGAGCAATAAGAGAATATATGGCAAATTCAAGAAAAAAAACACAAAAAACAAAAGTGCGTATTAGGAAACTTATTATTCCACTTGCGGGGGAGGGAACTCGTCTTTTACCAGTGACAAAAAGTTACCCAAAAGAGATGATTCATTTGGTTGACAAGCCAGTGATTCAGTATCTTGTAGAGGAAGCAAAACAATCCGGTATTGATGAGATTATTTTTGTATTAAGCCCCACGAAAGGGCTTGTGCAGAAATATTTTTCTACTGTTCGTTCCGATCTTTCTCGCAAACACGAAAGTCTTACTGTTCTTAATGGACTGATAAAGGAAATGAAATTTCATTATATTAAAAAAGGACATACGAGAGGGGATGGACACTCAATACACCACACTCGTTCAAAAATTGGAAAAGACGAAGTCTTTGCGGTTTCAATGGGAGATCTTTTAAGCCCAACAGAAAAACCATTTCTTGCGCAGCTTATTCAAGTGTATCAAGACGTAAAAGCCCCCATAATATCTGTACAACGAGTTCAAAAAGAAGAAGCGTCAAAATATGGAGTGGTAGTTCCTACCAAATCACGAGGGAGGCTCCATACTGTTTCTGAGTTAGTTGAAAAACCAAAAACTCCACCCAGTAATCTTATTATGACTGGTAAGTATATTTTAACACCAGCTGTTTTTCCTTACATCGAAAAGATTTTAAAAAAGAAAAATTGGATGGGTGAGGTGAGACTTGCGGACGCACTTCGGGAATATGCAAAAGAAAACACACTGTATGCATATGAATGCGAGGGGACGATTCAAGACACTGGTAATAAACTCGATTTTTTAAAATCGAAAGTATTTTTTGCCCTTCGAAATCCAAATTACAAGAAGGCATTGCAAACGTATCTAAATTCGCTTAAGCTTTCCAAATAACTTTTATGATAAAAGGGAAGATTCTTAAAACACAAAAACTGTCAAAGCGATTTCATAATATATTTCAATTTACACGGAAGACAGCAAAAGTAGAATTAAGAGATGGCTCTCACCACACCTTTGTACGACATGTTCTTGAAACTGGTCCCGCGACGAGTATCTTACCCTATTTTTTTGATGAAAAAACAAAAAAATGGCACGTAGTTATGGTCAATCAGTACCGTCCTGCGGTAGATTATGTTTCGCTTGAAGCTCCTGGTGGCCTTTTGGAAGAGGGGAGTGATGTCAGAAAAGAGATGGCACGTGAACTTCTCGAAGAAGCTGGGGTTTCGGTTAATCCTAAAAGTATTAGGATTGTTGATGTGCAACACCTTGCAGCGTCCTTTTGTGATCAGGTTGTATATCTTGGAATCGTGGATTTACGTATAAAAGATAAAAAGAAACTTATAGAATCAATAAAAATTCAGAACGGATCGGTTGGAGAATCTGAGTTCACAGAGGTTGTGGTTCTCCCACTCGATCGTCTTCTAAAAAACAAAAACCTTGTTAAATACACTCTCGCGCGGTATCAACTTCATGATTTAGCACGAAGATTCTTGTACCAGGGTCATAAAAAAAAGAAATAAAAAAGACAACGACCAGAATGCTGGAAGCATTCTGGTCGTTTGTCGTCTCAATTAATCTGTTTGTGCTTGTCGGAGGATGTGCTCAGGCAATCCTTGTCCCATCGAATGCTCATATTGAATCGCGGGAGCATCTGTCTGGTAGGGTTGCCCGAGCTTCTCTCGTAGCTCATCCTCGATCTCCTTGCGAAGACTTGCAAGGTCGTCTACAGAAAGCTCGTCGGTGAACGCAAAGAACTTGTTCAGTCCCAAACGGTCACCACGGTCTCCTTTGTAGTAGAGAAAGTCTTTGAGGAAGTTCACTTCGCGCGAATGAAGACGGTCTCCATTCTTTGCCGTGTACGTCCATACACCCTTCTCAGACTTGTGTGGAACTGCGTGGTCGAAGTACGGAGTTCCCGGATAGACGGTGATTCTCGTCAAGTCGAACGATTCGGGGCGCATTGCAAGCACCCAGTCTCGTGTCTCTTTGATGGTCTCTTCCGATTCTCCAGGGTGTCCAATTGACATGAGGGCTTTCACTCGGAGTCCGCAAGCATGTGCGATTTCCACACACCGCGTATTCTCTTCTTGAGTTGCATTCTTTCTGATATTTTTGAGAATCCGTGGAGATCCCGACTCAAAACCAGTGAGCAACTCACGGAATCCTGCCTCACGCATTGTGTCTGCCTGTTCGTTCGTGAAGAGCTCTGCTTTCGCGAATCCGCGCAAGCGCCACTCGATGCCAAGCTCTTTGCCGAGCTGTGCAATTGCCTTCATGAGAGGCACCATTTCCTTGTTCACGTTGAGTTCGTCATCGTAGAACATGATTGCGCGGAAGCCGAATCGGGTATAGATCTCTCGCATCTCGGCGATCACGCTCTCAGTACTCCGGATACGAGGCCGTCGAAGGAATGGCGATTCACGCCCTCCGCAGAATCCACACTGGAATGGGCATCCAAGTTGGGCGATCATGCTGATGGCCGGAATGCCGTCGATTGCGTAGTGATAACTCTTTACGTCGACGAGGTGTCGTGCAGGAAAAGGCATTTCGGTGAGTTTCTTCTGAGTTAGAAAGAGGGGCGACTTGGGGTCATCTGCGTCGATGACCTTTGAAACACTATCTTCTTCAAGCGCGAGAAAGATAGACTCTTCGCCATCACCCGCGACAAGTGTGTCGAAAATTTCTTCGAGCTGAGCTCGTGCCCGCCCCGCTCGTCCGGGAGTGCCACGACGCAACTCACCACGCACAGCGGCTTGGACGAGTGTCACATGAGGCCCCCCCAAGATAACTCGACCTTGCGGTCTTATCCTTCGTACAACCTCGGCAATTTCAACCGAAGCTGGCATTTGGGGACTTGTTGCAGTAATTCCGAAAGTGTTTGCGTCAGTACCCGACACATACACCTCGGCAACCTTTTTGTAGTTCTGGACACCAGAAAGGTCGAGCACCTCAACAGGTACGCCGGCTTTCTCAAGTACGGCCGCAACCTTGAGAATGCCTAAATGCATGAAGAAACGCTCATCGGAGAGGATGAGTGACGGAGGAATGATAAGCCCAATTTTCATGGAAAAAACTCCTCTATGACGTGTTTTTTAAACAGCGTCAACAGATATGATTGTTGACAAACTAATCCGATCGCACCATAGCACATTTTTTCTCATCGTGCTAGGATGACATTCATGAAAAAGTTGTCAGTTATTATTCCTGCATATAACGAAGAAAAAACAATCGCTGAAATAATTCGCAAGGTGAAAAATGTAACCATTGGTGCTATCGATAAAGAAATTATAGTTGTTGATAATGGTTCTCGTGATAAAACCCCCGACATACTTGCTCTTATAGAGGGTATTAAAGTTGTTACGCTAAATCCTAACAGAAGAAAGGGCGGAGCAGTGAAGGCGGGGTTTAAAGAGGCGACAGGCGACATGATAATTATTCAAGATGCAGATTTAGAGTATGATCCGGAAGATTTCCCGGCTATGATTGCGCCGGTTCTTGCAGGAAAGACAGAAATGGCAAATGGTGTCCGGATAAAACCTCCCCACGATGTGCGCAAGAAAAAATCTCTTTACTGGTTATCATGGTTCGGTAACAATATTATTACGTGGACGACTAATATTTTATATTGGAACAATGCCGGAGAATATGAGGGGTGCTACAAAGTTTTTACTAAAAAACTTACAAATGAAATTAATGTAGAAACAAACGATTTTGATTTTGATAATGAACTTGTGTGCAGAGCGCTTAAACGAGGGTATAAGAGCATTGATGTGCCGATACGGTACTACCCTCGGAGTTATGCTGAAGGGAAACACATTAGCTGGAAACATGGATTCAAGATTCTCTGGACTATAATCAGAATACGGTTTACAAAAGATTAGTGGTATATGGATTAAATAAGAAATGAAAGCAAAAGGTTATTCGTTATGGCTTATCCCAAAAGAAGAGGATATATTCAAAAAATTATCCAATATAGTATCGACCTTATCCGAAGAACATGGCTCTCCAAATTTTCTCCCTCACGTTACATTGATTGGTGGAATCATTGGCACAGGGAGTGATATTTTAGAAAAAACAAAAACACTTGCATCTCTCATCAATCCATATGAAGTATCATTGGGGGACATCGGGCACTCCGATGAATATTTCAAGAGTCTATTTGTTCATATTGAAGAAACACCTTTTGTAATAGATGCAAATAAAAAAGCACAGGATATTTTTTGCATAAATAAAATATATAAGCCTCACCTGAGTCTTTTTTATGGGGATCTTAATCAAGAAGAGAAGGATTTAATGTTTAAAAAAATTTTGCACGCTGATTTTAAAAGTATCCATTTTAGAGTGGAAGAATTACATCTTTATCATACAAATGGGGTAGTGGATGAGTGGAAAGAAGTAGCCAATATAAAACTTGACAGAAGCTAAAAAATAAGCCACAATCACAACTAGATATTGAAGATATCGAGTCGTTCTTCTCGACTCATGGAGGATTGAAAGTGGAAGTCATTTGCGGAACTGTGCAGGGGGTCAATGACTCGCCCTACGATAGGGGCTGGGCTGTCGGTCACATGCACGAAGGGCTTCGGGGTACCACAGATCTCGAAGTCAAACTCTGGGATTACAAGGACCCAATCGACTATCCGAAGAAGAACTTCGGCGGGACCGAGCTCATCGTCGTCTACGGTGGAGCAATCCGCCTTCTCCTCGAGAAAGATGATCAAGCACGAACCGTGGTTGTGCCAACCGGGTCATGGGTTCTCCTTGAGCCGAACATCACCAGGGTGGTTGAGATTGTGGAGATTCCAGCATATGGAATCACGGTACGCTGGCCATCCGGAGCAAGCCTGAACCGAGTAGGCGCAAGCTGAAAAACTACGAGAGGGGTGTGGAGAACACCCCTCTCAGTTTTTAGGTTTGTATGTACAGTTTTGTGTCTATAATTTAGAATGGAATCTCTATGGAAACCGGAGGAAACAATCTACTGCTAGGGGTATTGCTTGTAAGTATCTTTTTCGTAAGTCTTTTTTATTCATTGCACTACCGTCTCGCGCCAGTCACTGATGCTCGAGCCTACGACAATATTGGGTGGAATCTTGCGCGGGGATACGGGTACATAGAACTGGAAGAAAATAGAGAAAATCCCATTATTGATGATTCCATCATCAGGGTTGGCCCTGGGTACGAACTTTTTCTTGCCGGTATCTACAGAGTATTTGGACACGACATCTCCAGTGTGTGGATTTTTCACGCTCTTGCGCGAGTTATTTCCACCATGCTTTTATATAAAATAGTTTTTCTTATTTTCAAAAATAATTCGCATAAAAAACCCATTGCGCTCTTATCGGCGTTTCTTTTCGGGTTTTCTCCGGACCTGATTCTTATAAATGGGATGCTTCTTACGGAAACATTACTTATTACAGGACTTATTATTGCAACTTACTTTTCAATTCGTTACATGGAAGACAAGAGGGTGATGACGGCATTTTATGCGGGCCTCTCTTTTGGTCTCACCGCTCTTGTTCGACCGACGGTACTTCTTGCTACTGTTCTCTTTTTCTTTATCCTTCTTGTCTACCGTCGTTATAAACATGCGGCGCTTTTCATTATTATCCCTGTTATAGTAGTTGGTGGGTGGTCACTTCGGAACTCGTTTCTCTATGAAAGACCTCTCTTTACAACAACGGCCGGCTCATACGATCTCTGGGTCGGGAACCACTCCGAGGCAACAGGAGGTTTCGACAAGACGGAAGAAATACAGAAAGCTCGGAATAGTATGCACTCAACCGAACTCTCGAGTTTTGCGCTCAAAAAGTATTTTACCTTTCTTTCCGAACACCCTTTTCAATTTATAGAACTTCAGTTTCGAAAAACGGCTATATACTTTAGTCTTATCCGTCCAACCGGTTTTTGGAGTTTTTTGAGAAGCTCTCCGCTGGAGCAGATACTTACTTTAGTTGGATCGGGCGTGTGGACGCTTATACTCTTCGTCTTCGGAGCAAGCGGCGCCATATATCTTTTTAGTACAATGGGTGACATAAAAACCAAACTTTTTCTTCTATTTGCCTTTTTGCAGCCGCTTGCGGTTATCCCCATTATTGTGGAAACGCGTTATCGGTATCCACTTTTCCCGTTTCTTGCGGTCTGCGCCGCGTTTTTTATGGTGAAATTTTTAACAGAAACTAAAGAGAAAAAAGCATTGTACCGAACTTTCGGAGAAGTGGTCATTCTCTTTGTTTCATTGACGTTTTATGACATATGGATGAATGTCGGAGAATTTTTTTTAAAGCTGAATAATCTCATTTCATGAAAGTACTTTATTTCTCAAATGCAAACTTGCTTCTGCGGCGTTCGCACGTGTATAGCGTACTAAAAACAAGCGAAGCTCTCGGCAAGGAACTTGGTACGCCGGTTACGATATCCTCGCTTACGAAAGGGAATACCACTGATGCAGCCCTCCGAACCGAGGTTTTTGAAAAGCAACGCATAGACAACACACGCTTACGCCTATTATTTCGGCGTCCCGGAGTAATTCAATCAATAAAAGCTCTCGTTCGTACCAGAAAGGTTTTTGACGTGTTTTACTATCGCACACCTCCTTTTTTAGTCTATGTGTTGTGCTCTAAATTATTTTGGAGGAAGAAAATTGTAATCGAAATACACCGTGGACCAAAAGGTCCTCTGGAGCGTATTCTGTGGGACCTTTCATTTCGTAATGCGGACAGAATCATCTTTATTACCCACGCACTCAGTAAAAGAAATAAAAAATATAAAAAAAAATCATCCGTTGTTTTTTGCAACACTCTTGATCGGGATTTTTTCTCGGACGATAAAATTCTTGATCGAAATGTGGCACGAGAAATGCTCAATCTTCCCAAAGACAAAACTATTCTCGTGTATGCAGGCAATACGCTCGACTATGTATTTGATGCATTGTTTGATGGACTTGCCACAACTGATAATACCCATTTGATTATTGTCGGTTCTACAACAACGGAAGCACTAAAGAATCTTGCGAAAGAAAAAGGTGTTGAGGAACGTCTCACTATTGTAGAACGAACCGATCGTGACAAAATTCCAGCGTATCTTTTTGCCGCGGATATTCTTGTTGTTCCATTTGTGCGCGATGAGCCGGGAGCTTTTCCGGTAAAAATTTATGAATATATGGCGGCAGGAAGACCCATTATCTCGTTCGGAAGCGAGTGTATTCGCGAAGTTCTCCGAGACGGGGAGAACAGCATTCTTATTGAGCCCACAAGCGAAAACTGGACACATGCGATACAAAAAATTATACAGAATAAAAAACTTGCGGGCGCTCTTGCACAAAAGGCGCAAGAGGAGTCTGGGGCATACACATGGGAACGGAGAGGAAAAGAGATTGCACGCGTCTTAAACGAAATGACAAGCCATGAGTGATGTACATGATTATCTTACACGGAAATACAATCATCGAGTGCGATGGATGAATTTTTGGCACCAGATTGATGAAATTCTTGAGCTTCACCCACTATCGCTTCTTGAAATCGGCAAGGGTGGAGGAGTAGTATCGGACCATCTCAAAAAGTCGGGGGTTAATATAACAACTCTTGATAATGACGCTGGGACGAATCCTGATATTGTCGGTTCAATTATGAGACTTCCACTCAAAGACAAAGAGTTTGATATGGTTCTTGCTGCGGAAGTGCTTGAACATGTGCCCTATGACGAAGTTCCCGAAGCGCTTAAAGAATTGCGTCGTGTCGCAAAAAAGTGGGTTACGGTAACTCTTCCTTATCGAGGAACACGCATAACTATATCTTTCAAAATTCCCATAATCCCGTATCTATCTGTTTTTATTCCTATACCGTATTTTTGGAGGCCTCATTTGCTCTCGGCGTCAGGGCACCATTGGGAGGTCGGGAAGAATGGTTTTTCACGGGCACGAATAAGAAAGATGTTTCAAAAAGAGGGGCTCACGGTTGTTAAAGAGAAGATATTTTCCGATGATTACGATCACATATTTTATATTTTGAAAGTATGAACCTGCTTCGATTTTTTCTTTACATAAGCGGTATCAATTTTCTCTATCATTATTTTGCAGGTGACAGGCTAATTACACTCGGGTACCACAGCATTTCTGAGAGAGGTCTCAGAGAGACGGGCTATTTACACTTGTCAGTAGAAAAAAGCGTTTTTCGAAAACATCTTAAAATACTGAAAAAGTGTGGGTATTCGTTCTTAAGCGTTAGAGATCTCGTCCTTATTCGGGAAGGGAAGATGTCGTTTCCGCATCGTGCGGCAGTGATATATTTTGACGATGGCCTCAAAGATGTTTTTTTAAATGCGTATCCGATTCTAAAAGAGATGGGGATTCCAGCTATAATATTTCCCGTTGTTGATTTTATGGAAAGGAAAGCAACCTATCCTGATATGGAAGGAAAGTCTGGAGGTCGCGACATTTTTTTGTCATGGGAAGAGTTAAAAAAAATGGGCGATATTTTTGAGCTTGGGACCCATACACTTACGCATCGAAAATTAGGCGCTCTAAACGAGAAGGATGTTTCTCGAGAGTTTTCGGAATCCAAGAGGATTATAGAGGAGAATACTGGAGGGCGGGTGGTTGCTTCCTCGTATCCTAAAAGCAATTTTACGAAGCAGGTCCAGAATCTTGTGCGTTGTGAAGGATTCCTTGCGTCTTTTGGCAACGGAAGAGGAATAAATACAAAACAAGAACTTTTTTTTCTTAAAAAAATTCCGATAGGACCAGATGACAGTATGATTGACTTTAAAGTTAAAATTTCGATATGGTACCCGCTTATCCGTTTTCTTAAATTTATATGAGTGCGCTTATCCAAAAAGATTGGGGTTTCTTCAAAACGGCGCGGATTATTTTTGATGAAGCGCTTTTTGGAGAGCTTATTAAAAATAGGTGCTATCTTAATATTGTTCTTGTTTCGCACCAAAAATTGAGTGTTCCTGTAGATGTTCGTGTCAAAAAGAAACCAACCGTTCTTATTTCTGTCGACAAAAGCCCCGAGGATATATTGCAAAGTTTTAATGATACGGCACGAAACGAGGTTAGGAAGACATTTAAAATGTCAGAATTTTTATTTCGTAGTGACGAAGATAATTTTTCTGAAATATATACACTGTATCGTTCTTTTCGAAAGGCAAAAAAACTCTCTCTTCGAGGAAAGGATTTTTTTAAAGGAGTTCTCATTTTTAAGGCCTACTGGAAGGGAGAGCTTGTGTCTGTTATTACATGTTATTCGGCGCACCCATATTTACGCGTTCAAAATATATTTTCAAAACTTTCTGGCGAGGATAAAGAGCTTCGCCGTATTATTGGATACGCAACTCGCCGACTTATATATGAAATATGTGTGTATGGGCATGAACACGGTTTCATCTCGCTTGACCTTGCAGGCATCAATCTTATAGATCCAAAAAAAGCTGGTATTACTGCCTTTAAAAAATCATTCGGGGGGAGTATTATCGATGAATATACCTACACCTACCGGCGCCCGGTTTTTAATATACTTGCGCGATTGAAGAAAATTGTATGAATATCCTTGTATTTACAAAAGGAGGAAGAGAGGTTCCGAGTTCAAATGTGAGAGTGTGGATTCCATTTGAAAGATTGAAGAAAGATTTCGGTACCCATTTCGATATTTTCCATAGTATTAGCTATTCGTTTTGGTCGCTTTCAGAAAAACGATTCAAGGTCTGGAAGAGTGTCTTGGAAAAGGCGCGGAACAATCGTTATGATGTGCTTTTTGTCCACAAAGTACATTTTCCGTTTGATATCGCGCTTCTTATAGTTTTTTTAAAATTATGGTATCGACTACCGGTTGTGTATGACATTGACGATCCGCAGTGGCTCCATTCAAAAGCGCAGGACTATATCTTAAGTAAAATTGCAGGCAAGATTTTTTGTAGCAGCAAGCCGTTTATGGAGAGGTATAAAAAATACAATACAAATGTTGTCTTTGTTCCCACAGGGCTTGACCACGAATGGTTTGGGAAATCGAAAGCTCTCTATCAAAAAAAAGATATTTGTATTATCGGCTGGATAGGGGCGCAAGCCCATTTTAAGGATGGCAATTTTCATATAGTAAAACCAGCTCTCGAAGAGTTGGGGAAGAAAGGATATAAAATTGAATTTAAGGTTATAGGGACAAGGGGCAATAAAGACCTCGAAGATTATCTTCGTTCCTCATTTTATGTGGCAAATCCAATACCATTTGTACCGTATGAGGAGGTGCCAAAAAACATCAGCCAATTTGATATAGCTGTCGCTCCGGTTGTCGCGACGGAATGGTTTGAAATCAACGCAACAGGAAAGGGTGTTGAGTATATGGCATGTGGGGTGCCGATTGTTGCGAGCAGGGTGGGGGCGTATAAACATTTAATTCAGGACGGTGAGAATGGATTTCTGGCGGGAACAACCGATGAATGGGTAAATAAGATTGAGCGGCTTCTTAAAGATGTAAGTTTACGGGAGAAAATAGGGGAGGCGGGACTTAAAACAGTAGAAAATGGCTATTCATACCGTGCGCTAGTTCCAATTATGAAAAAAGAATTTGAAGAGATTGCCAAATAAGATTTTCTCAAAAATATGAATGTGCCAAAAAAACCGTTTTACCACTTTTCAGTCGATGATGTGATTCAATCGCTTATTGAAGTGTCAGACAAAAAAATTCCGCTTTTTGACCATTCGTTTTTTAAGTTTCTGAAAAAGCTTCATGATACATACAAAACAAATATTGATCTCTATCTTTTTTATGAAGCAACCGTTGACGGCACAGTAAGGACTCTTAAAGATGTTTCGTCCGATCTAAAAAAGATTTTCCAAGAGAACTCATGGATTCGATTTGGGCCCCATGCGCTTAATGATGCCACTAAACCACACACTCAAACTCCCGAAGAGCAGATAAAGACATTTAACCTTATCTATCAAGAAATTGATCGTTTTGCGGGAAAAGAAAGGAGGAGTCATCTGGTGCGCCTCCATTATTTTTCGGAAAGCTATGAACTTGCAGATTTTTTTAAAGAGCATGGTGTAGAAGCGCTTTTTACGACAGACAAAGACGCCATAAGTTGGCGTATGCCGGACGATGTAAAAAAAAGCCTTAAAGAAACAGGCGTTACAGAATATAACGGAATAAACTTTATACGAACAAATTTTCGTTCAGAGAATCTTATTGGGAGAACAAATACAGAAAGTACGATTGACGCTTTTTTAAAGACACAAGGATTTGTGTCTATTTTGACTCACGAGTATGAAGTTCCGCGTGACGAGGTGAAAAAAGCAACCGAAGAATTTATTAGATATATGGTCTCTAAAAAAGCTCTCTCTGTAACATTGACATAGGTTTGCGTTTGTGATTTAATCCTCCCAGATTGTTTTTTCTAACGACCTTGCTAAGCAAGGAGGAGGATCTGAAAGATGTCCGAAACATCACGTCTTTCCGAAGGGAGCTGGGAGAGTGAGGCACTCGCAGGAGTGATGCATCTCTACAGCATTCCGAGAGTGGCCGCTCTCGAGGCAGATGCAGTCGTTGTATTTCCTGGCCTTGGGGAAGACTGGCGAATCAGGGAAGCTGTCCGGATTTGGAACCATTGGGTCGAACGTGGGCAGACCAACAAGTTCTTTCTTCTCGCTGGTCACAACAAGAACGAGCGGACATGGAAGGAATTCACTCGGCAGGTTCTTTCAAACGAACCTTTCTTGATGCAGCATAGCCATTCAGGAAGAGTGAGGCTCAAAGAGCACGAAGACAACACCAAGACGCAAGTGGAATGGGTTGTCAAAGAAGTGCTTGGCTCTCAGAGAATGATCAAAAGTCTTGCGCTTGTCGTCTCTCCGTATCACCTCCTTCGCGCTTACCTGACCCTTCTGGGGGGATTCACGAAACACATCGGCTCCATGCCTGTGATGGTTCCTGTTCCAACACAAACATCGGGCGATTCCAAAAATCCCGAATTCCAAATTCCGTGTTGGGATCTTGTGGCTGGAGAGCTCGACCGGATTCGAAAGTATCAAGAGAAAGGAGATATCGCCAACTTCGGAGTCCTAAAAGATTACCTTTCTCAAATTTGGCGGATGATGCCTCTCGTCAAGCATCTGAAGTCATAGGCTCCCCCGAGCGAGATTGAGCACCCCGTCTAGCACCGTGCTGGCCGGGGTGCATCTTTTTTGCTTGAAAAAAGGTATTAAATATTGTATGGTAATGGCCATGGATTTTTTCATGTTCAACAATAAAACGATTCTTATAACCGGAGGCACAGGTACCTGGGGGCGCGAGTTTACTTGGCAGCTTTTAAAACACGCAGACCCGAAGGAAATCCGCATTTATTCAAGAAATGAATATCAGCAAACAAAGGCGCGTCGTCTTTTTGCAAAAGAAACAGCGCGGTTAAAATTTATTATCGGAGATGTGCGAGATAAAGACAGATTAAATACTGCTACAAAAGGCGTTGATTTTATCATTCATCTTGCAGCACTCAAGCATGTTCCTATTGTTGAAGAAAATCCATGGGAGGCCGTACAAACAAATATTGTTGGGACGCAGAATGTTATAGAAGTTGCGACGACGAATAATATAGAAAAAGTTCTCTACGTTTCAAGCGACAAGGCTGTTGATCCGCTCAATCTCTACGGCATGACAAAACTTGTGGGAGAGCGTCTTATCATAAACGCGAACGATATTTCGGGGGTAAAAACCCGTTTTATATGCTACCGCGCCGGAAATGTTATGGGTTCACAAGGAAGCGTTGTGCCCATTTTTCAAGAACAAATCCTTCGCGAAGGGGCTGTAACGGTTACCGACCCTTCGATGACGCGTTTCTTTATGAGTGTTGGTGATATTGTTCGGCAAGCACTTATTGCAATGACCGAGGGTGTTGGTGGAGAGATATTTATCCCAACGATGAAGGCGACAAAACTCTCCGATATTGTAGATGTTATGATAAAAAATCTGGGTGATGGAAAAACAGAAGTAAAGAAAATTGATGTTCGTCCTGGCGAGAAGCAGGCAGAACTTCTTATCACACGCCAAGAGGCACCGCGCACAAAAATGTATAAAGAGCTT
>Ga0209542_10013495_pt1 | contig 14068 bp, 16 predicted proteins | sample RifCSPhighO2_01_FD_184028 | JGI IMG/M metagenome (GOLD analysis project Ga0209542, IMG submission 184028) | Soil microbial communities from Rifle, Colorado - Rifle CSP2_plank highO2_0.1 (SPAdes) (version 2) | ecosystem: Environmental > Terrestrial > Deep subsurface > Rock core/Sediment ...
TAATTATATTATGTCAACATTAATATCAATTTTATTTCTGATATTTTTGTATATCCTGGTCATTTCCTTAAGCAAATACGGCAATAAGTTTTATTGGTTTTTTGAGACGGCTCATTTTTTGGGCGGGTTTTTTGTAGCCATATTTTTTTCAAATTTTTTTGACAGTTCTTTATTTATCATTTTCGGAGTTTTAATGGTCGGTTTGCTTTGGGAAATTTGGGAATTCATGGTGAATAAAAATGCCGATTTGCGGCAGTTTTTAATGAGACGATTTAATTATTATGTAGATAAAGTTACTTGGCCGGATACTATTTTAGATTTATTCTTAGACTTCTTGGGGGCAATTGTTTATTTATATATTATTTAAACCTGTATGACATCCGATGTTGTACATTATTATTTATGGAAAGAGATTTTTATAATACATATTTTGAAGTTGAAAAAAGTCATTGGTGGTTTAGGGTTCGTCGTAATATAATTTTCTGGATTTTCAGCAAATATAAAATCAGAAAAGATGCCAAGGTATTAGATTATGGATGTGGATCGGGATTCCTAGTTGGTGAATTTCAAGAAAAGGGATTTGATGCCTTTGGCGTAGATATTTTCAAAGAAGCCATTGAGTTCGGGTCTGGCCGGGGGATCAATAATTTATCACAAGAAAGCGGAGTAAAGGTTAATTTTTCAGATAGTTATTTTGATGTAATTCTGGCCATGGATGTAATTGAACATATTGAGGATGATAAATCAGCCATAAAAGAAATTGAAAGATTACTAAAACCCGGCGGATATTTAATAATTACCGTACCTGCCTATCAATGGATGTGGGGGGTTCAGGATGAGGTGGCCCATCATTTTAGGAGGTATAATGTATCATCGTTGCTGAAAATAGTTGATAGCAGTAGTTTTTCCGTTTTGAAAAAGAGTTATTTTAATACATTTTTATTTTTTCCGATTGTGGCCGTGCGTTTTGTTAGTAAATTGTTTAAAATTAAAGAAAGGGAATCTGACTTTGATATTAATGGTAAATTAGCTAATTTTCTTTTCTATCTAATTTTTAATCTAGAGTCGAAATTTCTAAAATTTATCGATTTTCCATTCGGGGTCTCGATACTGATTGTTTTAGGAAAGACGGATAGCGGTAAATAGAATATGGGGAGTTGAGTATCCATGGCCTATATCTTTGGCCATGTCCACTCGGAATCCCAGGTCTTCAAGCATTTTTTTGGTTTTTTGCTTGGGCTGGAAGTGAAGTCCACCGCTTTGATAAGTTCGATGCACGATATTTACCATAAGCCATTCCTGTAATAGGGCTTTTTTGTATTTCCAAGTTGGTTCAGTACCGGCTTCTTTTAATATTAAATAGCCACCGGGCCGCAGATGGTTTCGGACGGCAACTAAAATCTCCGGCCATTGTTCAAGGGGGATTAGATAGAGTACGTCGCAAATGATAATTGCATCAAATAATATCGGCAGATCATCCAAGGTTTCGACTTGTAATTCAACATTTGGAATGGTGGCTAGGCATTTTTGGGCCACCTCAATCTTGTGTTTGTCGGGATCTATTCCTATTATTTTGCATTCAGGTTTTTGGAGCGCCACCAAAGCACATAGTAGGCCATGTCCACATCCGATATCTCCGATAATTCCTTTTTGCGGCAATTGTTCAATAAGGGCGCTAAAGGGACAGTTGATTAGTCGGATACGCAGATGCAAAAAATCCAAAAATGGTAAATTCCGATAAAGCCGAATTGCTTGTTTTTGTGCTTCAGTCATAAGAGGTGGGATAAAACGCTGAATATTATTTTAGCATGTTATTTTCTTCTTGTGAATAGCTTTTTAAGCTTTGTTATATGTTATAATCAGTTATTATAATTTCCGATTATAATTTTTACTTTTTAATTTAAGTTTTTGGCAATGATAAAAAATAATTATTGGTTTCTGATAATCCTAGGATTTTTTATTCTTACAAGATTTTTGGGTTTGGGTCAAATCTATCATCAGGACGAATATAGGTGGGCTTCTATTGCCTATTCGGCTGTATTTGGAAATCTTGAATCTCCTCATCCGCCAATTGCCGGGTTTGCATATTCTCTGGTAGGAAATCTTTTCGGTTATTCCAACTTGCGATTGGTTCCGTTTGCCTTTAGTATATTAAATCTTTTGCTGTTATATTTTTTATCTCTTCGGCTAAGCGGGAGCAAAAAAGTTGCCACTATCGCTGCCGGGCTTTTCTCTATCAATATTTATAGTCTTATAGCCAACCTTCAAATTGACATTGATGGCGCCATGCTTCCGTTTTTTATTTTATTATCTTATTATTTCTATTTAAAATTTACGGTTAGGCGGGATAAAAAGGGATTTATTCTATTTTTTATATTATTTTTGGCAGCAATTGTCGGCGGCCTCATGACTAAGCTAAGTTTTATTTTATTTGTTGTCGCACTTATAGCCGATCATTTATTAATTATGTATGAGAAAGGCCGATCCAAAGTCGAGATTAAAAGAATAATATTTTTATTTGTAGTTGTGGGGTTGCCGCTTTTTGTCATATATATTCTTTACATCCCTAAGCACCCCTTAATAATCAAATATGTTGAGCATCTCAATGTTTTTGATCTGGCGTCTCGAGCTTATCTGGATCTGGCTTTTAAAATATTTAAGTCATTTGTTTGGCTTTCGCCAGTTTTGACATTATCGGTTTTATACGGTTTATTTCTAAAAGACTTATTTAGAAAATATCGAGTTTGGTTTATGTATCTTTTTGTAAATTTTGTTTTCTATTTAATTCCGTTTAATTTTTCGACTTTAACAATCGAGAGATATTTTATGTTCTTGATTATCCCCTCGATTGTTATAAGCGCGGAGGCAATAGGCCGTCTTTTAAAAAACATATCCATCTCTGAAAAAAATTATATTTTTTGTGGTGCCGGTTTTGTATTGTTATCGTTTCTAATTCTAAATTTACATTATTCTATTTTACCTTTGAATCCGAAAGAAGCCTATATTAGCCAGGTTAAGTCTATGGATTTCAATTTCCTTATACCATTTACCGGCGGATCTGGTCCGTCTGGATTTTATTTTTCAGCTTTGTTTATTGTTTTAAGCTGGTTGGTCGCATTGTTTTCTTTATTGGCATCTTTTACCGCTATGACTAGAAGACATTTATTTGTGGCAATATTTCTAATCACCGGATTTGGATATAATATATTTTTTGACTCGGAGTATTTATATGGTTCTTTCTTCGGTGGCGTTGATGGCATTGCTAAACAAACTATTGAATTTGTTAATTCGGATAGCGATATTGAAAGAGTCATTACCTATTATGACATAGGAGCTTATTATTTAATTTTGAGCAATAAATATACTTCAAGGTTTTATACTGCCCCAACCAGGGACTATACTAAGAAATTGACCGAATACAGGGGCCATTATATGATTGTTGATTTTCCGGGAATAGATAAGCAAAGTAATTATTGGAAGCTTATATCCAGGTGCCGTCTGGATAAGAAATTTACGGACAAATTCGTGGATTCCTATATTTTTGATTGTCGATTCTTGCCCTAGACTAATTTAACTATTTTATGTATAATCGGATAAATGAAAAAAGCTTCAAAAAGTGTTTATTTGTCGTTGGTAATCCCGGTTTTCAATGAAGAGGAGGTTCTCCCGGTATTGATGGGGGAGCTTTACTCTGTCTGCAGTCCTTTCGGAAAGAATTATGAAATAATTTTTGTTGATGATGGTTCAGCAGATCGAACTCCTGATATTTTAGCCGAGCTGGCAAGTAAAGATAGTCGAATCAAGGTTTTACGTTTTTCACGAAACTTTGGCCACCAAGCTGCTTTTAGCGCTGGTATGGATACTGCTAGGGGTGAATTAGTCATGACTATGGATGGAGATCTCCAGCATCCCCCCCGGCTCATTCCAGAGTTTATAAAGCACGCTGAAAATGGTTCGGATATCGTAATTGGTGAACGTCTCTTCAATAGACAGAATTCTTTTGTCAGGGAAATGACCGGGCGGACTTTTTATAGGTTTATGAGTGCTGTTACCAATCTTGAATTTAAAAATGTTTCAGATTTTGCCATGTATAAAAGATCGGTTATCAATGTGCTTAAGCGCTTGCCCGAGAAAGAGCGTTTCTTGAGAGGCATGGTTCAGTGGATTGGATTTAATAAAAAATATATTCCATATATTGTTGAAGCTAGAAAACATGGTCAGCCGAAATATACGGCTAAAAAACTCCTTGGTCTTATTATGAGTGGGTTAACTTCTTTTTCTGCTTTTCCCTTGAGACTTGCTTTTTGGGTTGGTATGATGGTTTTTGCTATTAGCATTGGTTTTGCCGCTTATGTTTTTATAGACCACTACCTAAATCCCAATCCACTCATTGCGGGTTGGGCTACTCTAGTTATTTTAGTTTTGGGTTTGGGCAGTGTCCAGCTTATGGTTATGGGAGTGGTTGGAGAATATCTCTATAAGATGTTTAACGAGATAAAGGGTCGGCCCTTGTACATTGTTGCCGAAACTAAGAATATAGATAAAAATAAAATCGAACAAAGCCAATACGGAATTCACAATATTTAACCGATGCTCAAAATTATAGCCGATGATTTGGGTCTCCATAAGTCCGTTAATGACGGGATTATTTTTTTAGTAAAAAACAATAAAATTGATGGAGCTTCATTAATGACAAGCGGGGAAGCTTTTGATGATGCGATAGCCCAATGTTTAGGAGCTGAACCTCTAAACATTGGGATTCATCTCGTTTTAGTAGAAGAAAAATCCCTTTCCGGAATCAAACTACCCAAAAGTCACAGATTGTTTTTCATTAAATATATTTTAGGGTTAATTAAACTGTCGGCCATAGAAAAGGAATTAAGAGCTCAGTTGGATAAATGTATACAGTCTGGGATAAAACCTACTTTTATAAATAGCCATCAGCATCTTCATTTATTACCGGGAATTATGAATATTGTAATCAGCGTAGCCCAAGAATATCGAATTCCATATATCCGAATTGTAAATGAAATTGTATTTATACCACGATCGTATTATAAATACAATTCTTCATTAATCAAATTCATTCTCAAATTTTTAAGAATTGGACAATTGTTAGTTCTTAAACTTTTGTCCGGTTTAGCCAAAAAGAAGATTAAAAATTCCGGACTGAAATGCAACGATTTTTTTATTGGATTTGTAAATGCTGGTGATTTGAGCGATGAGGACATCAATAGGGCCAAAAAGCTGGCAAATCAATACCCAAATTCTGTAATTGAACTTGGTTGTCATCCCGGACATGAAAGTAGAGAGTTGAGAGAAAAATATAAATGGGGGAGGGCATATAACTGGAAAAAGGAACTAGATTTGTTAGAATTTATAGACATCACACTATGAAATCGCACTTAGAAACAGAAAAAATTGATGAAACACGCCGTTTTGGAGCGAAAAAAAACCGCAGATGTACTATAAGTACATTGAGGATTTTTTCGAGTGAAAAACAAGTGTTTCGCATTTTTTTCTGTTTTATGGAGTGCGATTTCATAGTGTGATGTCTATACTGGACAATGAAAGCTTTATATTTAAGCCGGTCAAAACTTACCAGTTCAGTTAACGCCGTTTATATTAAGGGTTTAAGGGCCAATGGTGTTGAGGTGGATGAGATGTTTGTCCGCCGTAATGAGTTTTTTAACTTAATTAAATATTTATTAGAAAATAGAAAGTCATGGGATCTTATTTTTGTTGGCTATGACAGCCCTACTCTTGTGCCATTTGCTAAAATATTTTCCAATAAAAAGGTTGTTTATAATGCTCTTTGTTCTGTTTATGAACGTTTGATAATATCAAGAAAATTAGCGTCAAGATATTCAATCAAGGCAGTTTATTATTGGTTATCTGACTTTTTAGCGGTTCATTTAGCTAATTTAACTATGGTTGAAACTATGGCCCAGGCACGATTTTTTAAAAGATTTTTTAAAATTCCCAATTCAAAATTATTTGTTGCCTGGTCGGGTGTGGATGAGAATAGTTTTAAGTTTAATTCTGAAATTAGTAAATTTCTCACTTTTACCGTTTTATTTAGAGGTATTTTTATGCCGGAATCAGGTGCTGAGTATGTCGTTCAGGCAGCCAAGATTCTGGAAAAAGAAGATGTCAAGTTTATTATAAAAGGTGGAGGTCTTCACTGGGATAAATTAAGGGAAATGATCAAAGAATTAAATCCCCAAAATCTAGAACTTAAATTAGATTTTTTGGATAACGATGAACTTAGTAGCTTAATGCAAAAATGCCACTTAAGTTTGGGTCAATTATCAGACCATCCTCGTTTGATCAGGACCATTCCGCATAAATGTTATGAATCTTTAGCTTTAAAGCTGCCCTATCTTACGGTTAAAAATTCCGGCGTGTTAGAACTTTTAAGGCCTGATGAGACTTGTCTTGTTTGTGAATCGGCCGATGCGAGGTCATTGGCAAATGCGATTATGAATGCGAAAAATAATCCCAACAAGCTTGAAATAATATCAACAAATGGCTATAATTTCTATGCTCAACATTTAAGGTCGCATATTTTGGCAGGTAATCTCCTAAAAAGAATTAATAAATTATAATCATGCAAAATACGAAATATACTCAAGCCGGAAATGATGCCGCTTATTACGAGCATGTAAAAGAAAAAAATAATTGGATTGATGATGGTCCCTATAAGTCAATCGTAGAATTTATTAATAATCAGTTTAAGGTCGGACAAGCAGATAATGTCCTTGAAATTGGTTGTGGAATGGCTGAAATTATCGATTATATTCCTAATAGTATAAAATACACTGGTCTGGACCCATCTGAATTTATGATTAATAAATTAAGATCAGAACACCCGGATCAGTCATTGTATGTCGGATTTTCTGAAGAATTGCCTATTAAAGACAATACGCAGGATATTGTATTTAGTTGCCAGGTATTAGAGCATGTATTTAGCCCCCCAAGGGCTATGAGCGAGATGATTAGGGTGGCAAAGCCATCTGGGCTAATTTTAGTTACATCGCCAAACCTCGAATGTCCTTGGAGTATGCCCAACTCAGTCAGGCACTATTCAAAATTACAGAAATTCAATCTAATGATAAAAAGATTCGGCGACCTTTTTCTTAGAAATTTCGGTATTTTAAAATTTAGGATGATCCCTGAAAATTATGTTCAATTTTCGGGCAAGTATGAAAAGAGCGATGACGATTTAACCCACATTACTAGCGCCTATGAAGTTGCCCAATATTTTAAAAAGCAGAATTGTAAACTGATATATTGCCGTAAACTGGCCTCGGATGTCAAGTCGTTTAAAAACAGCTTAAAAGATGTGGTCCGCTTGATTCCAGTATTAAAATACTATCATAGCGGGTTGTATTTTATTTTCCAGAAATCCGGTAATATAAATTCAGATATTTCTTAACCATCAGTTCTAAAGTAAGTTTTTCTTATCAAGTCTATTGTCTTATTTTTATAGGGCTTAGCCGGATTATACATTCCGCTAGAAGTAGCCTCGCCGAGGTCCCTATTGACCGAGTTAGACTCGGCGAGACTTCTAACGGGATACATATTTTTATTATATCACCACAAGCTCACCATAAGCTATTGATTTATAAATGGTCTTTTGCTATCATATACCGAGTATATGGCTGATTTATCCAAGCAATATTATGAGTTGGCTTTCCATATCAGTTCAAATCTTGAGGAAGCCGATGTTCAGAATACAAAACAAGAGCTTGAACGGGCAATAACTTCCAACGGAGGCATTATTTCATTTGCCAAAGAACTGGAAAGAATTCGTCTGGCCTATCCGATCAAACATCAAACCAATGCTTTTTTCGGTTACTTTAATTTTAATCTTGAATTACCCGAAGAGCCGCTCGATAAAATAAAAGACTATTTGCGATCAAGCCAGGATGTATTAAGATTTCTCATATTGAAGCACGAGCCGGAACCAAAAATGGATAAAAAGAACTTGGTACGTAAGATGGCAGCGGTGGAAAGGAGAAAGATTAAAACAGTTCAACAAGAAAAATTGTCCACTAAACAAGAAGGACCCAGAGCAGATGAAGGGGCAATTGACCAAAAATTAGAAGAAATAATTGAGCAACTTTAATAACAAACGACTAACGATTAATGACTAACAACAATTAAGTTGAAGTCATAAGTTGTAAGTTGTAAGTCGTACGTGAATCTAAATAAAGTTTTTATTATCGGTCGTTTGACCCAAGACCCGGAAACAAGATCCACTCAAAGCGGCCAATCTGTTACTACCGTCAGAATGGCGACTAATCGGGTTTGGACCGATAAAGCTGGCCAAAAACAAGAAGGGGCAGAATTTCATACGATAGTTGCCTGGGGACGGCTTGGGGAGATAGCCGGCCAATATCTTAAAAAGGGGGGATTGGCGATGTTTGAGGGACGGCTTCAAACACGCTCTTGGGTCGATCAGAATAATAATAAAAGATACACAACAGAAATTGTGGCCGAAGGATTACAATTAGGGCCGAGATCGGCTTCAGGCGGATCTTCTCCCGATTCTAATTTTGAAACAAAATCTGCGGTAACTGATATCAGAAAGCCTGTCTCGCCCAGAGTCGCAGACGCAGATATTCCCATTATCGGCGAAGATGAACCGGTAAGCGTCGGAGTAGAGGAAGAGGAGAGAAAAATAAGCGAGAAGGATTTACCTTTTTAGCAACTAACGACCCGCTTCGCTAAAGCTTCAGCGAGGCGAACCAACAACTAACGACTGATAACATTTTTGTTCAAGTCGTAAGTCGTAAGTCGTAAGTCATAAGTCATAAATTGGATTGCTCCCTGTGCAACGACAACATAAGAGTGGATTATAAAAACCGTGAATTGTTGCGGAAATTTGTCACTTCCCAATTTAAGATTGCCACTTCAAGGAGAAATAAACTTTGCAGCAAACACCAGAGAAAAATTGCCAATGCCGTTAAGATTGCACGCTATATGGCTCTTATTCCATATACTCGCCTTCAAGTCGCCGCTAGAAGAAGAGGTTAAATTTTTATTTCAATCACGTCTCCTTCTTGTATTATATAGTCGCGACCAACAGTGCGGACTAGACCTTTTGAACGGGCATTAGTATAATTTTCAGTTTCAAGCAGTAATTTCCAGTTTATAACCTCGGCTCGGATAAATAGCTTTTCAAAATCAGTATGGATAGCCTTCGAAGCATAGGGGATTGGGTCACCGACATAAGCGGTCCAGGCTCTAGTTTCATCTTCACCGGTTGTCAAAAATGTTAAAAGTCCGAGGGTCTTATAGCCGGTCTTTATAAGAGTATCGAGGCCGCTTTCGGGTAAACTAAATTCTTGCAAATATTCTATCCTTTCGGCCGTAGATGTTTCTGACAGGGTCAATTCCAATTTGTTATTCATAACGATGTATTGGGCGTCTCCTATAACTTTTTTTAATTTTTCATTCGGTTCATAGTTGTTTAATAACTGTTCTTCGGAAACATTTATCACATATATAAATTTTTTAGCGGTAAGAAGATTAAGTTCTTTTGCTAAAGCAATTTCTTCTGGAACCATGATGTTATGACATATCATAACACTTGCTTCAAGTGTTTTTTTAAATTTTTCAATTATCTTAAGATCGGCCATAGCTTTTTTACCTTCGGCTGTCGGTGATCTAGACTCTTTTTCTGTTTTTTGCATTCTTTTTTCTACAGCTTCAAGATCGGCAATAACTAACTCTGTATTTATTATTTCAATGTCTTCAGCCGGATTTATCCGGTTATGAATATGAGTAATATTTTTATCTTATTGCCCAAACCTTCTCCTTGAGCCGCACCCTTAACCAGTCCGGCAATATCAACAAATTCAACCGTCGCATATATTTTTTTCTTTGAGTTGGACATCATTGCCAGGGCATCAACTCTTTTGTCTGGCACCTCAACCACACCGACATTGGGGTCGATGGTGGTGAAAGGATAATTTTGAATATCGACCTGCTTGTTGGTCAGAGCCTTAAAAAGGGTAGATTTACCCACATTTGGAAGACCGACGATTCCGATTTTCATCATGAAATTATGGTATCAAAAAATCGACAAAAAACCACATTTTACCCTTACTCTCAAATTTCTAATGCAATTAATTCTTGAAAGACCTTGTTAGGTTTTTTCCAGCCCAAAACTTTTCTAGGCCGACTACCATCGGTCAGGCATTCATTTGCCTGACCGGTCCCACCAAAGTAATTAAATAATTATTGATTATTTTGGTGGGGCATAGTTCTTTTAATGGCCGTTCCCGAATTAAAGAGTTTTTACGAACCTTTTAATTCGGGAATAAGCCCGATATAACCGGAGGTAGATATATTGCAACACTTGAGCTTCAGCTACGAGAGCTGAGACAATTTACGGATAAAAATGCGAGACTAACGGTCTTCAATCACCGAGGAGTTCAATCATAGATCAGCCATAGCCCGCCGCATAAGCGGGCTTTTGTTTTCGAAAATCCTTATTTTAAGCCATTTTCTTGCCCCTTACAAAACGGTGGAAGCTTGGTAGTAAACGAGAAGGGGATTAACTTTGGACTTGTTCTGAGCGTGGTCGAAGGAGTGGTAAAAGGTTGGATAGTACTCGGACTGTCTGTGCCGATTTGCATCATAGGATTATATTAAGAAAAATAAGGTTTGAGTCGGGATAGAAAAATCGAGGATCCTTGATTTAATAAACTTGCTATACTACTTGCAAGTTTATTAAATCGGGATTATTATGTTGGCAAGCAATAAAGCACATTGAAAATCTAAAAGGGAGATTAATGTGGGTAAAAAGTTTATATCTCGGCAGAAAACTTCTATTCAGCCAAGTTCTACAGATAAAACTTTGAATGGCAACGGCAATGGCAATGGTGTAAGGAAGGATATCCAAAAACATACCGAAAAGATGCTTAAGGTTCTAAATCAGAGACCTACCGGTGTTGAAGATTTATCTAATGAAATTGATATTAGCAAGCAGATGGTTTATAGGGTCATTCGAGAACTTATTGTCAGGGGTTATAGAATTGTACGTGATTCTGTCGGACAATTTAAAATTGCCGATATTAATCAACATGAAACCGCTTCATCATCTGAATTTGGATGGCGTCCTAATATTCGTATTTTAGTTTGGTCCGGTGCTGAATTGGGCAGCGTTGGTCAACAGGGTGATCTTCTTGCAACAGTTTACAAAACTATTATACCTGAAGAAAAGCCTGATTTTGTGATAGGGCTTGGCAATATAATTGTCGGTAATCTTTCCAGGGCACATTTAAACGAAACTTTCCTTACGGAATTACCTAGTTTCTATAAAGGACTTGGTAAAAAGCCAAAACTACATGAGCTATTATATCGGGCTGAAATTGATTATGTGGCAAAGATGGTTGGTCCAGAAATATTAACTACTTTTCACAACTGCAAGACTCATTTTATCAGCGGTTTAAGAGAACAGTCTTTTATTAGACAGGGCCTTGACGATCCTATGAAGTTAATATGTAAAGCCAGACCAGAATGGGAATATGTAGATCTGAATATGCATGTTTTTAGGGTAACAAATACTGGTGAACCAATAAGTATTCTGGCTCTTACGTCCAAAAAGAAACCCTTTCGTGGAGTCTACACTCGCGGTCATCGTCCAAGAAAAACTGCTGATTCTATCGCTGGCTGGTTGATTAATAGATTGCGAAATAGGGGTATTAAAGATTATCCTCGAGTTATTTTTTGGACTGACGGTGTGGGAGTTTATACTTCAATGAATGATGTTGCCGGCCTTCATTTTATTAGTTTGCCTAAACTGGCAGTTACGGATACCGGAGAATTAGAACTTGATACGCCGCCTAATTTGGGAGTGGTTATTTTAGACCTTACATTTGATGAAAAGGGTACACTAAAGAAATATGGAATTGAATGCCGATTTAGGAATTTAGCGCCTTACGTCAAAGAAAGGGGGTACTAAAGTGAAATCAAAAAAGCCAATTAGTCCCAGACAAAAAATTTTGGATATTTTAAAAGATCATCCGGCTAAAGTTGGAGAGCTTGAAAGAGGTCTTAATAAAAGCAGAAAAACTATTGAGTCAACTATTCTCTTTCTTCAAAAAAGAGGCCATCAGATATTGTGGGATGAGGGAAGCAGGCGATATCACTTGAAACAAGGCTTGCGAACAAAGTTTGAGCCCATAGCTAAAGATGTTTTGTATACCGATAAAGTAGTAAGAAAAATGGGTATTAGCGAAACTCATATTGGTGGTCGGCATTCTCAACCGCATTTTGTTGTATTATGCGTTGTTTGTCTAAGAAACAGGGAATTCGGTAAAATCGATTTAGTTTGTCATTACGGCGATGTCCATAATGGACTCAAGCATCAGGATTATAATCGTGGTGAGAATATTCTTAACACAGTTGACCTTCAGGTTAAAGCGGCTAACGAAGTAATGGGTTTGTTTGAAAATATACCGGTATTTATCAAATCTGGCGATCACGATGATTGGCAAATGACAGCCGTCGGCACAAACATGGTTAAGAATCTTGTTAATGGCTTGAATCTTAAAAAGCAGGTTGCGGGCCAGAAACCAAGTTTTAGCTATATAAGCCCCGATAACGGAGATCAGATCCAATTTAATGGATTTGTTTTTGAATTTAAACACATTACAACCGCTCAATCTCGAGGCTTAACAACTAAACCTCAATATATGTTTGAAGATAGACTGGGGGATTTTGTTAAGGCCTTAAGAGAAGAAGACGCAAGAGATAAAGGAATACACCTTAATATGCTATCACAGCCGGATCATATTGGTTTTGGTAACTGGCATCGTGAAATTAGCTTTTTTCATGGTGGGACAGCCATGGATCTTTATCCGGGTTTCCAAGCTTCTACAGGTTGGGAAAAAAGCATGGGAATTGTTCATAAATTTGGCGCTAAGATTATAACTCTTGGCAAAGATAAATTTGGCAACGTATTTAGGTACGATGTCAGATATCTTGATTTCAGCGACGAGATTGTCAATATAACTAAAAGCGATTTGGAGACTGCCTTGATGAGTTTTGCTTTAAAAACTTTTTACGACTATAAGAAAAAGTTACTTAACGTATCAGATAAAAAGTAATTTTTAATCTAAAAACCGCCTCATGAGGCGGTTTTATAATACATCTATCTTGAGTTTCTTAACCCTAGGTTTTTCTTGTTCGAATGGGATATTCGGTATTTTTTTGGCTACTTTGCTAATCTCAAGTTCCTTGAGCAGTTCTTCAATGTCGACATTTTTATATAAACGGTAATTATTCATCGGGTGGCGATAAGCGGTAAGCTTGCCCTTAGCATCCCAATTACGCACCGTGAGAGGAGTGACGCCTAGTAAGTTCGCAACTTCTTTAACTGTTAAGAATTGTTTCGGCATATATTATGGTTTATACACCTTTTAATTCAACTGGGCAATGTTGATATCTCGTGAATATATTTATAAAATCTATTTATGGAAACATACTCTGATAAAAATTATTTTTCTACCGCGAAAGCCATTCTTGCCGTGTTATGGCAGATTAAATCGAGTGGTAAGGATAATTTATTATCGCATAAATATATCAGACAATTATGCCCAGCTAAAAGCAAAATAACTTATCGTAGTTGCATATCAAGACTTTCCAAACAAAAACTAATATCGCGGGATTACAACAATACAATAATTTTAACCGACAAAGGCAATGAAGCGGCTCTTTTCTCTTTTATTGAGGCGGAACTGAAATTTCATAAAAAAGACGGCCAAAGATGGGATGGGGGATGGAGGATGGTTTTCTTTGATATTCCGGAACCAAAAAGAAAATACAGAGATTATTTCAGAAAAATATTGAAAGCAATAGGGTTTCTCAAATTACAAAAAAGCATTTGGATATATCCCCACCCCGTCCCTTCTTTTTTAAGGGATCTAATTTTAAATAAAAATATTAAATCACATGTAAGATTTATAACAACTAAATTTATAGACGATGATAAAGACTTAAAAAAAATGTTCGCCTTAGATTAGAAAGGTTATTGTGCATGAGATTTTTTAGG
>Ga0209542_10013496_pt1 | contig 14067 bp, 17 predicted proteins | sample RifCSPhighO2_01_FD_184028 | JGI IMG/M metagenome (GOLD analysis project Ga0209542, IMG submission 184028) | Soil microbial communities from Rifle, Colorado - Rifle CSP2_plank highO2_0.1 (SPAdes) (version 2) | ecosystem: Environmental > Terrestrial > Deep subsurface > Rock core/Sediment ...
TTACGGAAGTTTGCATTCCAAGATAAGCCGCCAAAGACGAGGCGAGCGCGCCTACAACAAAACCAAGCGCGATTAGATTTCCCAAAAAATACCAAAGCGCCAGCGCGATTAAAGCGCCAGCTAAAAATATGGATTTAAATTGCCTTTTTAAAAACGCGCGCGAGCCCTCGCGAATTGCCTCCGCGATTTCTTTCATTTTTTCATCTCCCTCCGGCTCTTTTTTAACAGAGCTTCTTAAAATAAGGGCGAACAATATAGAAACGATGCTTGTCCCAATCGCAAAATATTCAATAGTCATAATGGCTTTTATTATAGTAAATTAGCCTTATTTCAGCAAGCGGGCTTTTTTTATTTTTTAATTGGCGGAATATCCAAATCCTTACAAATTTTTTCAGCTAGAAAATTGTTAATTTCGCTATGCCGCGGAACCGTGGATGTCCTCCCCTCTTTAGGATTTACAAAAACAGAATGCCTCTTTCCTTCGCGGATTAAGAGGCATCTATGTTCGTGTAAATATTTTAAAAGCGCAAGCCGTTTCATGGGCGTTAAGCGGGAACCGCGACTCGAAGTGGCTCTCGCCGAGTCTCTATTGCTCTGCCCAACGCTAACGCGTGATTAGTCTCCAAAATAAGCTGGAGCGCTTCTTTAAGATTTTCTTTGGCCTCTTTCTTTGTGCGCCCTTGGGTATTTACTCCTGGGATTTCTTCAACCCAAGCTATGGTCCACTTGCCTTTTTTTTGGTATACTGCTGTAAATTCTCGTTTATTCATATGTTCATTATATTCATTTATAAATTTTTAGCAAATAGAATTTTCTACTCCGCAGCGATGCCTTTGCGATATTTCTGTGTTCTATAACAACTTACACCCTCTTGATAAGCGTTGATTAATATACTAAACTTGCGCGGAGGCGTAAAATGGAATATCGGGCCGTCGGCAATCGTTGCGCTGTTGATATTGAAACGTTGCGGATTCCTATTTCCCGTGAAGAAACCTTGTCTATACTCACGCAAAAAGGATTTAGGGTTGTAGAAGTTGATCTTGTCACACTCGCTAGACGGTGCGTTGGCGTGTCGAAATACGGGCGCGGCACAAAATTATCCGAAGCCCCGGCAATAGTAGATTGTTCTAGTTTTACAAAGTGGCTTTACGCACAACGCGGAATTTGGTTGCCACGAAGGTCAATCCAACAACGAGAGTTTGGCCAAATCGTCCCCTTTGACGAAATTGGAGCAGGTGATTTAGTTTTCGTTTCCGGCGCAATTAATTATTATTTGAACGCTCCGTCCGACTGCGTTGGGCACGTGGGCCTTGCTACTGACGATGGTACCGTGATCCACGCCGCAAACCGAAAAGCCAATATTGTTGAGACCGCCCTTGAAAAATTTGTTGGCAAAACTAAGTTTCGCGGCGCAAGGAGGTATGTTCCCAGGAATTGTGCAGTTTTAACGCTTGAGACACCACGGAGCAGAGGCGTTGAGATTTCTGACGATATAAAATGGATTGTCCTGCAGTCTTTGCCGAAAAAATAAGGATTAAACCGCGCCCAGTCTTTGGGCGTTTTTAATACGCTGCTCTGTTTAGAGCGGTCAGTTGCTCAGTAATTTGAGTAATTTTGCTTCTGCTAAAGCGTGGTTGGTGAAAACTTGATAGCCGTATTTTTCCGCTTCTGCTTTATATTTCTGGCCTTCACAGTTATAAAACATTTCTGCTTCTTTTAATTGCAGCGCTTCCGTTTTACCCCAACGCGGGTCTTTTTTATTTCGTTTAAAAATAGTTTCGACTGATTCGCCGAGAAGAATTATGCCTTCAAAATTCAGGTCTTGTCTAGCCAAATGTGGCAAAATATTTACTCCCTCAAAAATTGCCAGCTTCCCATATTTAACAACTTTTCTAATTTTCTTGACAATATCCGGCCACAGCGCTTCGGATTGTTCAATAATATTCTGCCAATGTTCTTCGCAACTGGTTTTACTCCAATATTCTGATTCGTTTTTGTTCCAAAAAAAATCTACCCAATCAGCATTTTTATTTACTCTAAACTCTTCCCGCCAATCATCAACTTTAAAATGCAAAGCGCCAGTGATTTCACACATCTTTTGCGCAAGGTGGCTTTTCCCGGACGCCGGTATACCGCTTATAAATACGTAACCCATAATTTTTTACTCCCCAGCAATCCCTTCGCCCACGACTTCGCCTTCGGAAGTCGCTTCGGCGACGGTTTCGCCGCCGCGGGAACGGATATCAATTTTGTATCCGGTGAGTTTGGCGGCCAAGCGGACATTCTGCCCGCCTTTGCCGATGGCGAGCGACAGCTGGTCTTCTGTGACGGTGACTTTAGCGTGTTTGCGCTCTTCATCAACTTCCACTTCCAGAACTTTCGCCGGAGAAACGGAGCTCGCGATATATTTTTCCGTGTCATCCGACCAGGGAATAATATCTATTTTTTCTCCTCCCAGCTCGGAGATGACAGTTGTGACTCTTACTCCTCTTTGTCCGACGCAGGAGCCCACCGGATCAATCCCTTCTTCTTTTGACGCGACAGCGATTTTTGTGCGGGAACCGGCTTCTCTTGCCACATTTTTAATTTCCACGACTCCCGAGGCGATTTCCGGGACTTCAATTTCAAAAAGTTTTGCCACCAATTTCGGGTGCGATCTCGAAAGATAAATGCTAGGTCCTTTAGGTCCTTTTTCCACGGAAAGCAAAAGCGTTTTAATGCGCTCATTTGTCCGGTATCTTTCGCCCCTAACCTGCTCGTCGGCCGGCAAGACTCCGATGGTTCTTCCCAAATCCAAAAACACCATCCGCCCTTCTATCCGCTGGACGATGCCGGAAATCACTTCGCTTTCCTTTTCTTTAAATTCGTCAAAAACGGAATCCCTTTCCGCTTCCCGTATTCTTTGCAAAATAACCTGCTTCGCGGTTTGCGCCGCGATCCGCCCGTAATCTTCTTTGGCTTCCAACGGAAAAGCCAGTTCGTCTCCGGGTTTTACGTCTTTTTTGATTTTTTTGGCGTCAGCCAACATAATATGGCGGTCTTCATTAAACCTAACTCTTTTGATTTCGCCTTCCTCTCCGGTTTCTTCCAGCGGAGCTTCTTTTTCCTGCGGCCTTCCTTCTTGCAATGCCTCGGTCCGCGCCGCTTCCTCGGTGGCGATTTCTTCTTCGGATTTAATCATTGATTCGTCCACCACAAGCTTTACCTGCCAAAATTCCGTTTTTCCGCTTTTGGGATCAAATTTCGCGCGGACAATTTGCGCCTTTTTGCCGTAATCGCGCTTGTAAGCGGCGGCCAAAGCCAAATCAATGGTCTCCATGATTTTTTCCTTGGGGATGCCTTTTTCCTGCGCCAGCTGATCCAGCGCCGTATTAAAATTTTTCAGGTCTAACATGTTAAATTTCTTAAAATTAAAAGCCCATCGTAATCATGATGGACTTATTTAAGTCTAGCAAAGACAAATGGCTATGTCAATGCTATACTTATTTGTATATGGCGTTAAGCTGGTCGCAAAGCATAAATCTTAAAAAAGTTTGCGCGGAATATCGGGTTGGCCTTTGGCAATGCCCGCAGTTTTTATTTTTGATTATGGGGGTGATTATAATATTAGCTATCATGGTCACTTATATTGTTGCTAGCCGTTATGAAGAGCCCGAGATCGCGTCTTTGGCGGTTTTGGTTCTAACCGCGATTTTATTTGCCATAGGCAACTTAATAGTGCGCGCCTTTGAACAGGTGGCTTTGGCTTCTAAATCCAAATCGGAATTTATCAGCATAATGTCGCACCAGTTAAGATCCCCGTTATCCGCGATAAAATGGCAGCTCAACATGCTGCTTCAGGGCCAAAGCCCCGTGAACACGCCACGTGAATATTTGGAGACCATCATGCAGCAAAATGAGCGGATGATAAGATCGGTCAACGACCTTCTGGAAGTAAATAGAATTGAAGACAACGATTTGATACTCCGCCCCGCGGAATTTTCTCTCAAGGAGCTGACTTTGAAAATAATTAACGAATATACAAGTTATGCCTCGGCCTACAATGTCAGCGTCGCGTTCAAAGACGGCGAAAATTCCATGAAAGTATTTGCAGATGAAGAACGCTTAAGGCGCGTGATAGAGCATTTACTGGATAATGCCATACGCTATAGCACAAATGGAGGCAATATTTCTGTAAATATTGAAAAACAAAATGACGGAAAAATTGTATGGAAGATTACTGACGAAGGGCGCGGAATCCCTTCCGCGGAACAAAGGCGCATTTTTGAAAAATACTTCCGTTCTTCGGATGCCGCAAGGTTTCAAACCGCGGGATCCGGCGTGGGGCTTTTTATCGCCAAATCGATTATCAAACAATCCGGCGGGGAAATAGGATTTTCCTCGCAAGAATCAAAGGGGTCGACATTTTGGTTCGTATTACCAGTTAAAATTTAATTATGGCAAAAATACTTTTTATAGAAGATGAGGAGGCTTTGCAGAGAGCTATGGGGGACGCCTTGACAAGCAAGGGCTACACACTAATTAAGGCGCTTGATGGAGAAATCGGCCTCGCCGCGGCTTTAAAGGAGCAGCCTGATTTGATATTGCTAGATTTGATATTGCCGAAAAAAAACGGGTTTGAGGTGTTAGGAGAGCTCAAAAAAGATCCGGCTACGAAAAATATCCCGGTAATTGTGCTTACGAATTTGGAGGGTTCCAATGACGTTGAGCAGGCGCTTTCTTTGGGTGCTACAACTTATCTCGTGAAAGCCAATTACAATTTGGAAGATGTTTTGGGCAAAATCGAGCGCGTGTTAAATCATCACGAAAAATAATAAATATGAAAATCGAGCAGCAACAAATTAAGGCTTTCCTTTTGGATTCCGAACTGGTTGGCGAGGCAGACTTAGCGAAAGCGGAGGCCGAAGCGCAGAGGAGCGGCAAAAAGATAGAAGATGCGCTTTTAACAAATGGCAAAATAACCGAAGACGAAATTGCTCGGCTTAAGGCTTATATTTTGGGGATTCCGTTTGTGAACCTGGAAAACGAAACTATGGATCCGAAAGTTCTCGCCGTCATTCCGGAGCCGATCGCCAAAGCGAATAATATAGTGGCTTTCAAAAAAAGCGGCAATGATTTGGAAGTGGCCATGCTTGACCCCGAAGATCTTGAGACCATAGAATTTATACGTAAAAAATCAAATTTAAAAATTCTGCCGCGGCTTACCAACACAGCTTCAATAAAACACGTTCTTACTCAATATCAAAAAAGCCTGCAAACTGAATTCGGAGAAATTATTAAGGGAGAGACAGAGGCTCTGGCTGTCGCGGAGTCCGCCGGCGGGGAAGAAGCGATCACCGCCGAGGATCTTAAAAAAGCCGCCGAAGATCTTCCAATCGTGAGAATAGTGGATACTTTAATAAGGCACGCTATTTTGGGGCGCGCTTCGGACATACATATAGAACCGGCTGAAAAAGAAGTGGTGGTCAGATATAGGATTGACGGAATTTTGCATGATGCCATGGTGCTTCCAAAACAGGTTGCCACGGGAATTGTCGCGAGAATTAAAGTTCTTTCTAATTTGAAATTGGACGAGCACCGGCTTCCTCAAGACGGGAGATTTAAAATAGAAACGCCGGAATACAGATATTCTCTCCGTGTTTCTATTCTTCCGGTTTTTGACGGAGAAAAAGTGGTGATGAGGCTTCTGCCTGAATCTAACAATGGGTTCGGTTTGGAGGAACTTGGTTTTCACGGCGAATCTCTTGAACATTTGCATAAAAATATAAATAAGCCTTTGGGCATGATTTTAGCAACTGGCCCAACAGGTTCCGGCAAAACCACTACGCTTTACACGATTCTTTCAATTTTAAATACGCCGGATGTTAATATTTCAACCATAGAAGATCCCATAGAATATAAAATGCCGCGGGTAAACCAGACTCAAGTGCGCCCGGACATCGGGTTTAGCTTCGCGAACGGCCTCCGGTCTTTGGTCCGGCAGGATCCGGATATCATAATGGTAGGGGAAATTCGGGACACGGAAACCGCGTCTTTGGCGATCAACGCCGCGCTTACCGGGCATCTTGTACTTTCCACTTTGCACACAAATTCAGCTTCAGGCTCGCTTCCGCGCCTTTTGGATATGAAGGTTGAGCCTTTCCTTATCGCTTCCACGGTAAACGCCATAATCGGACAAAGGCTTGTAAGGCGCCTTTGCAAGGAAAAAGAAAAATACACCCTTTCTGAAGCAGAAGTAAAAAAGCTTGGGGAAGACGTGGATTTGGAAAGGGTTTTGGGTTTTTTAAAGAAAGAAAAAATAATTTCACCAAAAGCAACCTGGAAAGACGTTCCTTTTTATAAGCCAAAACCAAATAAAGATTGCGAGGATGGATATTCCGACCGGATAGGCATACACGAAGTCTTGCAAATGACGCCGACAATAAAACAGCTTCTTATGCAAAGCGCGACAGCCGACCAGATTGAGGCTCAAGCGAAAAAAGAGGGAATGATGACCATGGTTGAGGACGGAATTTTCAAATGCGCTCAAGGGCTTACAACTATTGAAGAGGTATTCAGGGTGACAACGGAGTAAATATTGGCATATAAATTGTTACTATAAAACACGATCATCTGTTATAATAACAATAAGATATGGCAAAGAAATATTATCTAAAAAACGGCAAATTGGTTGCTCTAAGAGAGCATACTAGGTGGGAGCTTACCAAGAAAATTTTGCTGGCACTTGGCACAGGGGCTATTGTTTTATCTTTATTGATTGCGCCGGGGTCTGCTTACGCTTTAAAGCTTTTTAATTTAGATAAAAATGCTGGTTACAGAAAAAGGCAAAAACACAAGGAGCGCATTAGGCAACTTTTAATGCGCCTTAAGAAGAAACGTTTAGTTGAAGTTTATCAAAAAGGCGGCAAAGAAATAGTTGAGTTATCAGAAAACGGTAAAAAACGTATTCTTAAATATCAGCTAGAAGAGCTTGAATTATCCAAGCCTAAAAAATGGGATGGCAAATGGCGCGTAGTCACTTTTGATATTCCAGAAAAACACAAAAAAGCCAGAAACGCTTTAAGAGAAATATTAAGAAAGTTAGAATTTTATCCGTTGCATAAAAGTGTTTTTATCAGCCCATATCCCTGTCGTGATGAAATAGATTTTGTCTCCGAAGTTTTTGACGTGGGACGATTTGTCCATTATTTTGAAACTTCATTTTTTGATGATGAAGCCAAGCTCTTGCTTCACTTTCATAATCTCTGACTTAAAATATCTATTTGTTGCTATAAAATACGATCGTTTATTATAATAACAATCACGTTAAGTTAAGATAGGGCGGTTTTTTGATTTTATGCTAAAATAAATCTATATGCCTCTTTATCATTATAAAGCCAAGAATCAGGAGGGGAGGGATTTGGAGGGAGAAAGGGAAGCCAAAGACCAGTATGAGCTTGCGAGAATTTTACGCGGGGATGGATTTTACCTATTTTTGTCATTGAATCCGGGCTAGGTTCTTGGAGGCAAAAAAAAAGTTTAAATGAATATTTGCCGCAAATATTCCAAAGGATTTCTTTGGAAGAAAAATTAAATTTTACAAGGAATACGGCTGTTATGATAGGAGCAGGAGTGGGGTTTGTTAAGGCTTTTGAAGTTATGGCGCGGCAAACCAAAAATCAAAAATTTAAAAAAACTATTTTAGAAATGGCCGATTTCATAAAAAAAGGAAAAACTTTCGCCGAGACTTTGGGAAATTATCAGGACGTTTTCCCGAAATTTTACCAGGAAATGGTTAAGGCAGGAGAAAAATCCGGGCAACTCGAGGAATCTTTGAAATTAGTCGCGATGCAGTTAAAAAAAGATTACGCTCTAAGGCGCAAAGTAAGGAGCGCTATGGTTTATCCAGTCATAATTTTAATAGCAATGGTTGGTATCGGAGTTTTAATGATGATTTACGTGGTTCCCACGCTTGTTTCCACTTTCAAGGAGCTTAACGTTGAGCTGCCGGCTTCCACCAAATTGATAATTTTTATAAGCGAGTCTATTTTAAAAAGCGGAATTATTATTTTGGCCGCGGCAGCTGGGATTTTCTACGCTGCCTTAAAATATTTTCGTTCCGACAGTGGGCGCAAAGCCCTGGCTTGGCTTTTTACAAAAACGCCGGTAATTTCGGGCATAAATCAAAAGTTCAACTCCGCCCGCACCTGCCGCACTCTAAGTTCGCTAATTTCTTCGGGCGTGGATATTTTAGAGGCGCTTTCTATTACTGAAGGGGTGATTCAGAATCGTTTTTATCAAAACGTTCTCGAAGATGCCAAAGGCAAAATTCAGGAAGGCAAAACTATATCTTCAGCATTTTTGTCTTATGATGGAATCTACCCGCCGCTTGTTGGAGAGATGATAGCCATTGGGGAAGAGACTGGAGAGCTTTCCAAAATGCTTTTGCGCCTCGCGGCTTTTTACGAAAGCGAAGTCGCGGCGGCAACCAAAGACCTTTCCACAATTATTGAGCCGGTGCTCATGATTTTCATCGGCATCGTCGTGGGGTATTTCGCCATTGCCATGATTTCTCCAATGTACAGCTTAGTGGGTTCATTCGGCTAAAAAATGCGCGGCGTTACTCTTTTAGAAATATTGATAAGCGTTGCCATAATCGCGGTAGTCGCGACAATGTTCGTCGGCGTATTCGGCGGATGGCGCGCGGGCGGAGATTTGGAAAACGCGCGTTCCAATATAATAGGCTTATTAAAAGACGCGCGGAGCCGCACTCTGGCTTCCGAAAGCAACACGACTTACGGAGTGCATTTTGAAACCGAGAAAGCCGTGCTTTTTAAAGGGGCTCTCTACAGCTCATCGGATCCGGCTAATGAAAATTATAATCTTCCCGGCTCCGCGCAAATCAGCAATATAAATCTTGGCGGCGCCGTTGATACGGTTTTTACCCGTCTTAATGGCACAACCACCGCTTCCGGCACTATCACAATTCAATCCAAACGCGACCAAAATACTCGCCTAATAACCATTTTTGCCACAGGCAACGCGGAATGATTTTATGTTAAAATAGACTTAATGGGTCAAAAGGCGGGGTTTGGGCTTTTGGAGATAGTAATCGCGGTTTCAATTATAAGCGCGGTGATTTTTTCGCTGTCGTTTGTTTTTTTGATTTCTCAAAAGCTTGAGGCGACTTCGTCCAATAAAATCCGCGCGAATTTTCTGGCCGAGGAAGGGCTGGAGGCTGCGCGCTTCCTGCGGGACAAATCCTGGTCCGTAAATCTCGCTAGTCTCTCCGCGGGCACAAATTACTATCTTGCTTTTGCCGCGGTAACTTCAACTTGGAGTATTGGCGCCGTCGGGCCTGATAAAATTGATAACTTGTTTTATAGAAAAGTAACTACGGAAAACGTCCAAAGAGATTCTAGCGACAACATTGTGTCTTCCGGCGGCACGAATGATCCTGACACAAAAAAAATTGATGTTGAAGTCGCTTGGCAGGAACGCGGAGCGACCTCTACCGTCATGATCAGCACATATTTATCGGATATTTTTGATAATTAAAATAATGCGCGGATACACTTTATTAGAAACAGTTATTTATGTGAGTATTTTAGCGGTGATAGCTGTTCTTGCTTTAGGCTCCATACTCTCCATCTATCAAGCTTACGGAAAAATAAAAGTGGAAAGAAAATTGGCAGGGAACGCGGACGTGGCATTGGAAAGAATGGTAAGAGAAATAAGAGCGGCCACGACAACGGACATCGGTGTAAGTGTTTTCGGCTCAAGTCCCGGCATACTTAAAATCGGGAACGTAAAATTTTCTCTTTCAGCCAGCACGCTTCAGGTTGAAGAAGGGCAAGGCTCTCCCGCGCCCTTAACCGCTTCGGACGTTAAAATCAATAGCCTGATTTTTTACCGCGAAACCGCTTCAGAATCAGAAATTATAAAAATAGAAATGGCGCTTGAAGCGGGCTCCGGTTTATTTAAAAAAAACCGCAATTTTTTCGGGAGTGCGGTAATGAGGGGAATATACTAATATGAAAGGGAAAAAAGGACAAGCGGCGTTAGTAGTAGTGATTTTAATGCTGGTCATGATGCTTTCTTTGGTATTCGCGGCCGCCGGCGTTGCTTTAAAAGACGCGCGGGTCGCGGAAGAATCCAAAAAGTCGCGGCAATCGTATTTTGCCGCGGAAGCCGGTTTAGACGACGCTGTTTACCGCTCAAAGCGCGGAAAACTTTTGTCTTCGTCTTTTTCAATAATTATCAACGATGCTTCTGCTAGCGTTAGCATAACGAATACTGGAAATCTCCGCGAAATTAAATCAAGCGCTTCAAGGGCATCGGCGGAGAGGGCGGCTTACGCGTCATTGTCCAATGTTTCCGGCGTAGAATTTCATTATGGCGTTCAAGTAGGCGATGGCGGCTTAGAAATGGACCAGAATAGCGAAGTGAAAAGCGCCGGAGGCGTAGGCAATGTTTATTCAAACGGTCCGGTAGAAGGCGCGAGCGGCGCGAAAATTACTGGAGACCTTACGATAGCGGGGGCTAATTCCGTAGAAGATGTGAAAGTTTTAGGGACGCTTCGCGCGAATACCATAGAAGACAGCAAAATATGCGGCGACGCTTTTTATCAAATCATTGATGCTGATTCCTTAAATTTTTTAAATAATCCGTCAAGTCCGACTTGTTCTTCCACGCTCACGCCCGGCACAGCCAACTCCGGATCTCCAAACCCGCCTTCTCAAGAAATGCCCATTTCTGATTCCAAAATTTTAAACTGGAAAAACGACGCTTGTCCCGGAGGAGGAGCAAGCTGCACTATTAATGGAAATTGCGGTACTAGCGGAGTCGCGGGTTGTAACATATCGGATAACGGCACATTATCTTTAGGCCCTAAAAAGATAGTCGGCAATTTAGTTTTAACAAAAAAACAAACACTTGTAGTAACCGGCACGCTTTATTTTACCGGCAACTTAGACATGGATAGTTCCTCGGGCGCGACAGTCAAGTGCGATCCATCTTTTGGGAGCAACAGTTGTATAGTGATTTTTGACAGCTGGATTCATATACAGAACAATTCCATATTCCAAGGCTCCGGCACGGCTGGAAGCTATATTTTGGCGATTACAACGCTAGATAATTGTAATGGCGACGAAGAAGTTCCGCTCTGCACCCACCACAACGGAGCCATTGATTTGCATAACAACGCCACCGGAGCCATTTTTTACGCGCCTGACTCCATGATCAATCTCCACAACGGCGTAAGCGTCACAGAGCTTACTGCCAACAAATTAAGGCTTGATAACAATGCAGTAGTCACTTACGAACAAGGCTTGGCCAACGCCCAATTTTCTTCCGGGCCTTCCGGAGGATGGGATATTATAAACTGGAAAGAAATCATTCCTTAAACTAAAATTAAACTATGCTGCTTCCAAGTTTTCTTAAAATGCCCATATACGCCCTTGAGCTCTCCGATGAATCTTTTAAATATTTGCGCATGCGCCAGCAAAAAGGAGGTTTGGTCGTTGAAGATTTCGGAGAGGGGGCTATCGCGCCTGGAGTCATAGACCGCGGAGAAATTAAGAAGCCGGATATTTTAAAGTCTTTACTGAAAGAACTTTTTGCGAAAAAAAATATAAAATTCGCGGCGATTTCTCTGCCTGAAGAAAAGGGTTTTTTAAGAAATGTGAAATTAAAAGGCGTAAAAGAAGAAGAGATGCGGTCTTCGCTCGAGCTCCAGCTTGAAGAACATATTCCTATGCCTCCGCAGGAAGTGATTTTTGATTACGCGATTGTTGGCAAAGCAAAGGAACATTTTGACGTTGTTATCAATGCTTTTCCGCGGATTATTGTGGAGTCGTATTTAGACGCGTTTGCCGCCGCCGGAGCAACCCCGGCTTTGGTTGAGTCGGAGCTTGCCGCCATGGTTGAGGCGGTACTTCCCAAAAATTTTGTTGCTTCGGCGATGATAATTGATTGGGGTAAAACGCGTACTAGTTTCGCGATCGCCAAGAACAGAATTTTGAGATTTGCCTCAACCGTGCCTATCGGCGGGAAAGCTCTTGATGAAGCTATAGCCAAAAATTTAAAAGTTAGTATCAAGGATGCCGAAGCGCTTAAAATCAAACACGGATTTTCCCAGACGCCGGAAGCCGTTCCTTCTTTTCAGGCCATAGTGCCGATTGTGACCGCCCTTAGGGAGGAGGCGGAGCGTTACATAAATTTTTGGCAGACGCATTCGGAAGACAAAAAAGCGCCGCAGTTAATTTTGCTTACCGGCGGAGACGCGAATCTTATCGGCCTTACGGATTATTTGCAAAGCGAACTTGGTATTCCGACAATGCTTGCCAATCCCTGGGCGAACGTTATTTTCCCGCGATATTATTTGCCGGAATTAGAAAAAAGAGGCGCAATCAGGTTCGCGGCTTCGGTGGGCTTGGCCATTAAAGCGCTGGATAAAGAAAATATTTTATGACTTTGCTTACCGCGGAGTACGGAAAAATAATAAGAAAAGAAAAAATATCGCGGTTGATTTCCGGCTTCTTGATTGTTGCAAACGTAGCAATGCTTTTCGGCCTTGTTTTTATGACGCCGTCATATTTTTTGCTGATTCTTTCTAAAGACGACATTTTACGCAGGCTGGATGCCGCGAGGGAGAATTTTGAGCAAAAAAGCTTTAAAACCGCGGATGACGAAATCAAAAGCGTGAATCTTCTGGTTTCCGGTTATGAAAACGACCAGAGCAAAAGAAAGGCGTTCGCGCCGATTTTAGGCAAATTTGCTTCAGTTTCGCGTCCGGAAATCAGAGCTTCTTATCTTAATTTGCGGAAAACGGACGGATTGGCTTTTTCGCTTCTTATCCGAGGCAAGGCCACAAGGCGCGAGGCATTTTTAGATTATTTGGAAAGCCTGAAATCGTTGCCGGAAGCGGAAAGCGTCGCGTCTCCGATCAGTAATTTGCTTAAGGACAGCGATTTGGATTTTTCTCTGGAAATAAAATTAAAAAAGGAAACATACGGCTATGTTCTGGAAAAATAAATCCAATTTACTGCTTATGTTTAGTATTATTTTCGCGGGGCTTTTAATATCGGCCAATTGGGTTCTTTACCAGAAGATAAAATTGGCAAGTGCGGTTGTTTTGGAAGCCGAGCAGAATATCGCTTCTTTAGAAAAGAAACAGCGCGAGCTTACCGGCGCGATTTCGGCGATCTCGGTTTCAGGGGATAATATAACGGCGATAAACAATATTTATTTAAACGAAGATAATTTTGTGGATTTAGTCGAGCTTTTGGAAAGTTTGGCGTTGGAATCCGGCAATGCTTTCAAGGCGGAAAGCGCCATGTTGCCTGCTCGTCCGGCAGGCGGGCCTACGGCCGGCAAAGAACCCGCTAGCATTCTTTTTACGGTAGAGGGCCGCTTCGCGAATATTTATAATTTTATTACGCTTTTGGATAATATTCCCTACGCGGGTTTAATAGAAAACATATCCGTCGGTCCCAATACAGACGGAACAAAAAACACCGGAATTTTAACGGCAAGGATTAATTATTTAATTTTTAGTTTTAAGCCAAAATGAACTTGAACGATATAAAAAATAAAATTAAGCCGTATTTTACCGTTGATATGATCTGGAAAATGGAGTTGGTTTTCGGGATTTTGTTTTTGGCAATTTTTATGGCTTTTGATTTTTGGATTTATGATACTTACGTCAGAGGTGGATTCGGAGAAGCCAGCGCGCCGGAAGTCGCAACGCTCCTTAAGAAAAGCGCCATTGAAAAAGCTGCGAATAAAATTAAATCTCAAAAAGATTTTTTGGAAAACCCGTCGTTCGGAGTTGTTAAAAATCCTTTTTAGGGTTATAATTTTTATGTTTGAAACACTGCCCTTGTCGTTCAACGGACAGGACACGGAGCTTCTAACTCCGGAATCGAGGTTCGACTCCTCGCGAGGGCAAAAAGATTGTGCTATTATAAAAACATTATTTTAATTTTTGGGGAAGAAAATTTTTTAATCATATGAACAATAAATTATTAATTCCAGTTTTTATTATTGGCGCCATAGTAGTTGGCTATTTCTTGGGCGTGAGTAATA
>Ga0209542_10013497_pt1 | contig 14067 bp, 14 predicted proteins | sample RifCSPhighO2_01_FD_184028 | JGI IMG/M metagenome (GOLD analysis project Ga0209542, IMG submission 184028) | Soil microbial communities from Rifle, Colorado - Rifle CSP2_plank highO2_0.1 (SPAdes) (version 2) | ecosystem: Environmental > Terrestrial > Deep subsurface > Rock core/Sediment ...
CTGGCACGGGCACCACGCCCACGTTCGGTTCGATGGTAGTAAACGGTACGTTACGCGCTGCAGCGGCCTGTTTTGTTAAAGCATTAAACAGCGTCGATTTCCCAACGTTTGGCAGGCCTACGATTCCTATCCTCAGCATAGGAGTCCAACCTTTCGTGCGTGTTTACTAGTGGTATATGTCCCCATACTTGTACGTTTTTATGACCAAAAATGATTACTTTATCAATCGTATCCCGTATTGTCGTCTTTTGGCTACTAAAATCAAGTTCATCTACAGATGCTTTGAGTTCTCGCGCTATAAGATTGATATGTTCTTGCTTCGGGCGAGCCTTCTTTACCGGCTTGCTTATAGTTGATAATTGTTGACTGCAAACAGCCTTTCGTTGTTCGATTTCCTTTGATAGTTTTTCCAGTTGCTCAAATTGCATAATGCCTGCTCCATATGCTCGCTGATACCTTTCTTCTTCAAGCTCGATAGTGGCGAGGCGGGCGAGGATCCTTTGTTTTTCAATATCGGATACATCGTCTATTTGTTGAGAAGTAATCCAGTTGCGAGAGTAGTCTTGTAAACTATTCGGATCCTTCAAGTACTTTTCAAGCTTGCTCCACACGTCTTTATCGAGAATGTCTGAATTAACGCCCGGCGATTTGCACGTGTAGTTATTGATTGGTGTTTTTGTTCTCTCTACGCATCGATAGTAGTGATGCCCGTGTCTATTACTACCATCTCCAGATCGTCGCAGTCCGCATTCGCAATGCACTATTCCTGTCAGTAAATAGCCATGACTATTCTTTTTAGGCGCATATTTTTTATTATGCCCAATCATTTTTTGCACATTTTCAAATAGTTCTTGGTCTCCTGGGCGATCAAGTATCTTGGGAACATCGAAAGGGATCCATTCGTTTTCCGGCCGCACAATTCTACTGCCATTCTTTAGCCTCTTATACTTTCGTACAATTCTTGGATTCTTTGTAGGTACCGATTGCGATTTATTGTAGTGAGCTTTTCCGTCTATATATGTTTTGCACTGTAAAATTCGTATAATAGGCCCCTTAGTCCAAAATTCTTGTTTCTGTTTTCTTGGCATGATGCCTTTTTCATAAAGTCGTACGATAACTTGGCGCATAGCTATTCGCTCTTTGCCAAACCAGTCGAATATCATGCGGACCACTGCCATTTCGTCCGTATTAAGAAGGTAGCTCGCTGGCACGTCCTTTGTTTTATTGATGCGCTTGTATCCGTAAAGTGCCTGGCCGTTGATAATGACTCCTTGGTGAGCCTTATATAATTTTCCGCGTTGGAATCTTCGCGCTATTTTTAATCGTTCATATTCATGAAAAATTCCTTCAATGCCTTGCATGATTTTGTCTTCTTCCGTTTCAACATTTCGATCATGAAGAGATATGAGTCTAACGCCAGCTTCTTCAAGTTCTTCCAGCACTATTTTCTGCAGGTGATATTTTCTGGCAACGCGCCCGAGATCATAAATGTATAGTACTTGGAATTTTCCTGCCTTGGCATCAAGGAGCATTTGATCAAGTGCGGGACGTTCTAAAATCGATCCGGTCCATCCATCATCAAGATACGCGCATTCTTCCGCAAGATTGTTGCCGTCTGATTTGATACGTTCTTTAACTTCCGATACTTGACTGTCTATTGTTTCTTCGTTTTCTTGTTTTCCCGTAGATGTTCGTGCATATAATGCCGCTGCGAGTGATTGTGCAGTGTTTTCAGTTTGTATCATGTGTTGATGTTACTTATTATTTTCAAAAAGTTCCGCTAGCTTTTTACTGCTGATGCGCCATGAGCGCCCTATTTTTACAGCCGGAAGCTGTTTGGTATTAACCATTCGATAAATAGTTATCTTAGAGAGCTGTAGCTTTTCAGCTACTTGCTCAAGGGTTAAATAGTCGTCTTGGTTATCCATATATATTATCTTTATTATACTCTAATTATCTTTAATAGTTATCCACAACGTAATATGCTGTCGTTCGTATTTATCCAAGAGGCGTTGCCAAGCTAGGTTCAAGAGGCGATCATGTGCCGATTGTAATCGTTGCGGGCTGTCCGGCGCGTTGACATAATGCCATTCGATTTTTGGTGCTTTAATCCTGCGCATCATCGAAGGGATTAAAGTATTTAATCAACTTTTGTTCTTCTGCTATTCGGATTGCGGTTTTTGCTTCGTCTTCTTCCATCCCAGTTATACCAGAAATCAGCTTATAGAGATCTCCTCGCGATTCTGCCCAGTCTGGGGTAATGCCAACCATCAAGTCGACAATAATGACTACTTTTTCGATCGGCTTGAGTTTGATTGGAGAAATATTTGTGCTCACGGATTCTCCTTTGGTTCGGCTAAACGCCATTGGTAAGTAGCTCCACCTTTCTTTCCCTCTTCGATGGCAGGTTTCCTTGTGATCTTTCCTTCTTCTGCGAGTTGATTCAGTGCAATCCTTAATTGTTCTTTGCTTGGTTTTGGTTCATTGAGTAGTGTCTGTATGTCAGATGCCTTAAGCCATGTGGTTGTGATGCCTTGGCTTAGTACTCTTTCGCATACAGTTGCTAGCTGTGTTTCTTTTGGACTTCCTAAGGCTATCAGGATATGTGATGATTCATTCAATTCATAAACCAATTCTTTAATCTCTACCACTCTGCCAGCACCACGAATAATTCTTTGTTGCTCCGACTTTAAGCGATAGATTTCCAAGGTTACGTCTACGGAACCAAGGAAGGCGTGCGCACCAGACGCTCCTTCTCCATGCTCACCGCCACCTTTACGAGTATGGTGGAGAAAGATTATTGTTTTCCCTTGGTTACGCGCTCTTTGGATAAATGGGTTGATAGCACGAGCTACTTCTGAATTACTGTTTTCGTCGTGAAGATTCAAAAAGTTTCGAATTGTATCGATGATTACTATGGGCGGGCTATCTTTAGTAATGGCTTTTTTTAAATCCTCAACACTAACACCTAGAGCACAAGAGATGAATATATTTTCAAGGCTTTCTGTCTTTTTACGTAGTCTTTGTCCCCACGTAGCTTCTGATTCTTCTGAAATTATATGAACTGCTTTACCTAAATTCGCCCACTCAATAACAAGGTCAGTCATGAGTTCTGTCTTGCCTGTTTTTGGGTAAGCTGAAATAAGCACAGAACGTCCTTCGGGTATATACCCTTGTTGCCCTAATAGGGGAAGAAAATTGATTTCATAATTGCCGTCCAATGCCCTCTGCCTAAGATCAACTGCTTTCATTACGAGCAACCTACCCGCCCATCTATACCTCTTATAGTGGGAAGTAAGGTTAGTTTGATTTTCTTTTTCCGGTACTGATTGTGCTATACTTTTACTTAAGAGAGTAGTTTCCTTTGCCGGGGCCACTCTTTTTTTATTGAGCGTGATCATAGGGGTTTGCCAAATAGACCCTTTTTAAGATTTTTGATCTGTTGTTGATAAAGTTGCGCCGGAACTAATAGATTATTGTTTAAGTAAGCAGCTACAATTAGTTGCACTTCGTTGCTATCCATAAAACAGAACGACGTTTTTCTACCTTTTACATCAAAACGATGTAACAATATCTTTCCCTTAACAACGATAGCGGCAGCAAGCTCGACATTCGTCGTATTGAAATACTCTATGGCAGTAGGCTTATTATCTTCTGCCTCTTTTTTATTAGATGCTTCAGTCATAAATAACTTTGTTAAGTATTATGCCTAGTATCATCCCTGTTTCTCCCCAGTCGCTACATGCCTTTTAACTGAAAAATTGGACGTAAAAAATCTGCTTTAATAAGCAGAAAAGTACAAAACTTACTAACAGGTATCTAAGGGGTATCTAGAGGTCAGACATCTTTTTGTCGCTATTAATGATTTTGCATATAAGCGTATATCCGTTGTTGTTACCATCGTAAAGTTTTTTTCTAATCTTTAGTTTTTTGGCGATTCCTTGGAACATTCCCTTGAAGGATCTTCGGGCTTTTGCTCCATCGTAGTTTATTAATTCGCCCATTTCTTCCGAGGAGATAGTGCGATTTTGGTTATTCACAAAATATTCCAGGATTTTGAATCTTTTACTCTTCTTCTTTTTCAATCGAAATAGGTAGCAATTGTCTCGATTGGTTTCTGGCTCTCTGCACAAGTAATGATCTGTATAAAGTATTAGCATTATTTCTTTACGCTTTTTTGAAGCATGAGACCTAGTTGTTGTATCGAGTCCTAGTATTTTTTTTCTGTAATTTTGTAATTTTGACAGTGTGAGGTTCTCAAGCGTTGCAATATATGACATATCCTTTTTTGTTGCTTCTATGTCTACTGTTGCGTTTATATCAAGCTTCTTGAAAAATGCCTCTGCTTCCATGCTACCTCCTAGGCCTTCTTCAAAGCCCAAATCATAGATATTTACTTTAATTTTTCCACTTTCGTTTGTGCTAACTTCATAAATTAAGCGGTCGATTGCGTCCAAAAGTTTTTTTGCATCTCTATTCTTGGGCCTCATTTTTTCTTTTTTGAGATAGCTTTCTACGTATATCTCCTCACTTCCCATTGGGCTTTCTTTTCCATCATTCATTTTCATATTGCCTTTTAAGTTTAAACACGGGACAATACAAATAACAACTAAATATGCCTAAGGGTTGCGCAAGCAGTCTATGGCGCGTGTTAATCACATCGAGATATGGATGGCTTTCTGTCCAGTACTCTCGATGTGTCTGCTCCGAAAGGGGTAGGGCAGCCGCAAGGTTGCCGCTGGCGGGAAGCCTTTTATGTTGCCGCCAGCACTCGATTTCTATGAGAATGAGTATGGCAGAACAAATATCCAAAGAAGAAATAAGTTTAAGAGCTCAATGTGCGTATACAGGTGCGCTGATTTTCGTGAGGGAAGTATTTGAAGGAGCCAAGGCAAAGCTCCAAGAGTCTAGTACAGACGTATGGACAAATGAAAAGGATGAATATGTACTGAAAGAAACGGGCACATTGGCTGCTTTTCTGGTTACACAAGAGGTATGGGGGCGTGCTGTTCAGGATGAAAGCGATGCTGCAGCCGCGAACAAGCTACTCTTTAGTTACTTTAAAAATGATCTTCAAATAACGGCCAATGATACCTTTTCTTACGCCGAAGCATCTCAATCTGATGCTTGGATAATGTTGTATGGCAATCGAATCAAGAAAGCCTTTGGTGTTGAGAGTATTATTTTAGTATTCGAGTTGAATCTGTTGTTTGTAGATCATTTTCAAAACCTGATGCAAACAACGAAAGATGCGTTCTCTCTCCCCATTGAAGAGATTGAAGCAAAAATGGCTAGTCTGGACCGACCAACATACCATAAGCAATTAGATTCTGAAGAAACCGCTCGCATAAGGGGCGTGATCGATTCTTTTGTTCAAAAAGGTACATCGGACCAACCCCCACATCTTGTTATCTTTACAGGCGGTGTAGGGGCCGGTAAAACCACTATACGAAGAAAGCAGTACGCTAACGGATATGTGCATTGTGAGTATGGAGAAGTGTTCAATGCCATTAAGGGTGTTATAGAGGGGACTGATCAGCAGATCGAAACCTGCGCAAAAGCCACACTAAGCTTTATCTTACAAGAGAGCCTTGCCCAGAAGAAAAATATCGTCACAGAACTCATTGGTAATGACTCTGATTTACTTACGCCAATAATCGATAAAATAAGTGAGGCTGGCTACAAAGTAGAAATTCAGCACATTACAGCTGATGTAGCAGAGTCTTACAAACGCCATTTAAAGGCAGTTGGAGAGGATGAGAATTATCTTTCCGCATATTATTCACAAGAGCATACGTTAGATGCTTTTTACCGGCAGCTCAACATTAAAATCTGACAGTTTAATTAGTTATCTTGGTGGTTTTTAAAAATCTCATTTTCTAGCATCCCCTTATACCGCTGTTGCGGGTAAGTAAGATTAAGGCAGATCCGACAGCCGATATAGCCATACGGGTGGACATACACTATTCCACATCGTCGATCGCAATTCGGACACTGAAACCATAGACAATACCCACCGAAGTACGGGGACGAAGTGGTGAGAGATATGGAAACCCCTTCAAGCTCGATCGTATCATCCGGGGCGAGAGTGCCTTCGTACTCTTCCTTAATTTGGACCAACGAGATTTTGCTGCACTTTTCCGTTGCGAGAGAAGTTCCTAAATCAATAGGCGTAATGGCTCTAGGTTGCGTCTTTGTGGGTATGGGCATTGAATTGCTGGTTATTGCCTACTACAGCGTTATTAGCCCTTATATGGACGTTCAGGGCAGGCTTTTTACTGGCCTGAAGGGTTTGGTATGCGGCAAGGGCACGGCGTCTGGACCGATCAAGCTCGGTGCTAAGAGTCCGAATTAAATCAATGCCAATATCAGTGAATATATCCTTATCAATGCACTGCATAAGCTTCTGGCTTACATGGGCAGAGAGATAGTAATCACTCAAGGCCATATCTACGAGCATCTTCTCGCTCGGCTTGGTACATTCGTAGTCCTCGATCATCTGTTGGCGCATGGTGTTTATATCATGGTCATCGCCATTGGCTGCGAGTTCGAGAAGACTATCGCGATTAAAACCGGAATTGTTGCGAATGCGATCACGGACCGCCGGGCTAACGTGCCCAGCTTCGGGTGGGAGAGAAATAGGTTCTTTACTCATATTGTTAGTATAGCGCAATCCTCATGACATGAAAATAAGAATTAGTAGTTATTGACATAGTAGAAGTAGTCGCATATCATTTAACATATGAATGAACTTAAAGAAGTTACCAACCTCCCTCAAGCCCAGCAGAAAGCATTGTTTACAATACTTCGGATGAAAAGGCCTGCGGTCCGCACTTCGGAAGTTCATGAAAATATGGATGGCAACATTACAGGACGATCCGTGGGAGCAGTTCTTGGTTCACTGTACCGCAATGGGTATCTCGAAAAGGTACAGGGCGGGCGTGATAAAATGTGGAAACTTTCTAGCAAAGCGGAAGAAGTCCATAATGAATTAAAGCAGGAAATTTCTAAGGTTAAGGTCTATTGGTCATGAACAATCAAGTTTCAGTCTATCGAATAATGCTTGGTCGCGGGAGCATGTATGCTGATGAGGCGCATAAAGGTAATTTTATTGGCGCTGGTTGGTTTGAAGATATTGATTTAAGCAATCAATTTCCTGACAATTGGCGAGAGTTTAATAGAAAATTTATCCCAGTTTTTCTTGAAAAGTATCCTGATAAATCAAAGGTTGCGGCCGGGCTTGCTTGCGGTTCGCTACATACAATTGGTAAAGACTTAAAGCTAGGAGATCTCGTGCTCTCCCCTAATGGACAGGGTTCGTATTATGTGGGGGAGGTTATAACTGATTACGAATATCGCAAGGGCGGCGTTCTTCCGCATCGTCGTAGTGTCCGGTGGTATCCAGGTTTGATTGAGCGGTCGCAAATGAGTCAAGCCTTACGAAACTCCACGGGCTCAATTGGAACAGTTAGTGATATTAGTCAGTACTCTCAAGAAATAGAAGCTTTAATTGCCGGTAAGCGTCCACCAAGTATTATTGCCACTGACGAAACAATTGAAGACCCTTCGGTTTTTGCATTAGAGGAACATCTTGAAGATTTTTTAGTGAAGAATTGGCAGAATACAGAACTTGGTAGCAAGTATGATATTTTTGAAGAAGATGGTGAATTAGTTGGGCAACAATACCCTAGTGATACTGGTCCGATAGACATCTTGGCAATTAGTAAGAATAAAAAAGAAATTTTAGTTGTTGAGCTTAAAAAAGGCAGAGCAAGCGATGTGGTTGTCGGACAAATTCAAAGATACATGGGCTATGTCAAAGACGAGCTTGCGGAAGAAGATCAAAAAGTATCAGGCATAATTATTGCGTTAGAGGATGATATACGAATGCGCCGTGCGTTATCAGTAGCGCAGGGTATTGATTTTTATACATACCAACTAAGTTTCAAGTTGATTAAGGAGTAAATTTATGAAGCTTACTGATAATGAAAAACGAGACATTGCAAAATACCTTGAGGCCGATAAGCCCTTGCCTGATAAATACCGTTTTTTATTATTTGACGAGAAGCAGGAAGTTGAGTTGGTTTGGAATGGAAAGACAAATGAAGTGACTAATGTTGTTTTACCCTTTCAAACGATTGAACAAGTAGATGAACCCCGAAGTGAAAAGCCGGTTAAATTGCAACTCTCACTCTTCGACCTTGATTCTCGCGGACGTCAGCTCAAGGGTTGGACCAATAAGCTTATTTGGGGAGATAACAAATTAATTCTTTCCAGTTTAAAGAATGGACCACTTCGTCAGGAGATAGAGGCACAAGGCGGCATCAAACTGATCTATATTGATCCACCTTTTGACGTGGGCGCGGACTTTTCGATGAAGATTGAGATAGGCGAAGAGGAGTTCACCAAACAACCTTCGGTTCTTGAAGAGCTTGCATATCGCGATACTTGGGGAAAAGGTGCTGATAGTTTTATTGTAATGATATATGAGCGTCTCTCATTAATGCGCGACCTGCTTTCGGTAGATGGAAGTATATATGTGCACTGTGATTATCGTGTAAATAGCTACATGAGATTAGTGCTCGATGAGCTTTTTGGAAAAGATCACTTTGTTAATGAGGTAACATGGAAAAGAAAGGGCGGATCGGCTCTAAGTTCGATGTCTAAAATGTCGGTGAACACGGATACCATTCTTTTATATACAAAATCGGAGACTCCACTATGGAATAACGTTTATATGGCTCCCGACCCGGAATACATTGAACAAATGTTCACGAAACAAGATTCTGACGGACGGCGCTATATGCTTAATGTTACAAGTAGCCCCACTTATCGACGTAATTTAATTTACGATTTTAAGGGATACAAAACACCACCAAATGGATGGAGGTACTCCAAGGCAAAAATGGAGGAATTGGATAAAAAGGGTCTAATATATTTTCCAAAAGACAAAAATAAACAGGTATATAAGAAAATTTATCTTGATGAGTACGAGGGCCAACTTGTGACTAACCTATGGACGGATATCAAGACACTTAAGGGAAAAAATATCGAACTGCTGGACTATCCAACTCAAAAACCAGAGTCTTTATTGGAGCGGGCTATTAAAATATCATCTAATGAAGGCGATCTTATTGCTGACTTCTTTGCCGGTTCAGGAACAACGCTTGCCGCAGCAGAAAAACTCGGACGCAAATGGATTGGAAGCGATCTCGGCAAATTTGCGCTACATACGACGCGCAAACGCATGATCGGCGTACAACGTGAGATGAAAAAAGCCGGTAAGGATTATCGTGCTTTCGAAATTCTCAATCTCGGGAAATATGAACGTCAGCATTACATTGGTATCAATCCCGACTTACGAGAGGAAGATAAGCAAAAGCAGATTGCTCAAAAAGAGAGAGATTTTGTTGCGATGATTCTCTCGGCTTACAAGGCAGAGGCATTTGACGGGTTCAAAACTTTTCATGGCAAGAAGAACTCTCGGCTAGTTGCAATCGGTCCCATTAACTTGCCACTTTCTCGTCTGTTTGTGGAAGCAGTCATTAAGGAAAGTATCGAGAAGCAAGTCACGAAAGTCGACATTCTAGCTTTTGAATTTGAGATGGGATTATTCCCTAACATTCAGGAAGAGGCAAAAGATAAAGGTATTGATCTCGCACTCAAATACATTCCTCGGGATGTATTTGATAAGCGTGCAATCGAAAAGAATCAGGTCGTATTTCATGATGTTTCATACATTGAAGTGAAGCCGATTGTGAAAAAGGGATCAGTAGCTATTGAGCTTGCGGATTTCTCGGTTTTCTATAACCAAGACTCGATCAAGGAAGTTGAGGAAAATCTCAAAGCTGGTGGGAAGAAGCTTATCGTAGAGAACGGCCAGATCATTAAAGTCGCTAAAGACAAGGACGGCATTATTACTCGTGAACTTCTGACTAAAAAATGGACTGACTGGATTGACTATTGGGCAATCGATTTTAATTTTGAGAGTAAAAAAGAAATCATACGTATCAAAAAGGAAGAGAGTGAAGAGTTTCAAGAGGTTTGGACCGGCAGTTATGTGTTTGAGAATGAATGGCAAGCCTTCCGCACTAAAAAGGATCGTAATCTTGAGATGACCAGTACTTCTCGAGAGCTAGGGAAAGGCAAACGAAAGATCGCAGTCAAGGTTGTAGATATTTTCGGTAACGACACTATGAAAGTGCTTGAAGTAACAGTATAAATTTATGGCACTACACCAACAATTCCCAACATCGCCCTACGATATTCTTGATCCAGCAATTCGTTGGTTTCCAGCTGACGAAACTTTACGAGAAAAAGGATACGAAAAATTGCTTCCCCCGCTTGTTGCCGAGCTTCGGAAGAAAATCCGAGACTGGCGATTATCTGATTATGACGGCGTGAGTGATACAAGTCGCGCATTGTTAAAGTGGTGGTTCTTTAGCGATCATCCAATGCAAACGTCTACCGGCGAGACATTTCTATTTCAGTATTACTTTGCCCAGCGTGAGGCAGTAGAGACGATTATTTGGTTATATGAAGTCGCTAAGGCTCGAGACAAGTACGATCTCATTCGTTTTGACGTTTCCGGCGCAGTATCACCGGGCATGTTCGATGAGACATGGACTCGTTATGTAATTAAAATGGCTACTGGCTCCGGCAAAACGAAGGTACTCTCGCTTATTTTGGCATGGAGCTACTTCCACAAGCTCTATGAGGCAGAATCCCAGCTCGCTCGTAATTTTTTAGTGATCGCTCCAAATATCATCGTGCTTGATCGCATTCGCGCGGACTTTGATGGCCTCAAGATTTTCTTTGAAGATCCAGTACTTCCGGATAATGGTTATCAGGGTCAGGACTGGCGCAATGATTTCCAGATGACACTTCACATTCAAGACGAGATTGGTAAGGTGCAAAAAACCGGCAACATTTTCCTTACCAATATCCACCGCGTGTATGAGGGTGCGATGGAGTCGGCTAGTTTTGATGATCCAAATACTACTGATTATTTCCTCGGTAAAAAACCAGTCGGTACAACAAACGAATCAAAACTCGATGTCGGCGATATTGTCCGTAACGTGGACGAACTTATTGTTTTGAACGATGAGGCGCATCATATTCATGACCCACGCTTGGCGTGGTTCAAGGCTATTGAGGACATTCATAACCGCCTCAAAATGAAAGGTGGGCAGCTTTCATTGCAGATTGATGTTACGGCTACGCCAAAGCACAATAACGGCTCTATTTTCGTCCAGACTGTGAGTGATTACCCTCTAGTAGAAGCAATTCACCAAAATGTGGTAAAGCATCCGGTACTCCCAGATTCGGCAAGTCGCGCAAAATTACAGGAGCATAAAACCTCAAACTTTACAGAGAAATATAAAGACTACATTCATCTCGGTTATCTGGAATGGAAGAAAGCATCTGATGTGCATCTGAAACTTGGTAAAAAATCAGTGCTCTTTGTTATGACCGACGACACTAAGAACTGTGATGAGGTTGCCGAGTATCTTGAGAACACCTATTCCGATCTTAAGGGTGGTGTCCTTGTGATTCATACTAAAAACAACGGTGAGATTTCAGAAAGTGTCAGTGGTAAAAAAGAAGAAGAATTGAAGCAACTGAGACACGATGCTAATTCCATTGACCAGCTTGATAGTCCGTATAAGGTTATTGTTTCGGTCTTGATGCTTAAGGAAGGCTGGGATGTTCGTAATGTAACGACTATCGTTGGCCTGCGCGCATACAGCTCCAAGAGCAACATCCTTCCCGAGCAGACTCTCGGTCGAGGACTACGTCGTATGTATCGAGATCCAACATTGCCGGAACTTGTTAGTGTCGTAGGCACGGATGCGTTCATGGATTTTGTTGAGTCTATTAAGAGCGAAGGTGTTGAGCTTGAGCATCGTAAAATGGGAGAAGGCACTGGACCAAAAGCTCCGCTGGTTGTTGAGATTGATCGTGAGAACACGAAAAAGGACATCGAAGAGCTTGAAATTGAGATTCCTGTTCTTACTCCTCGCATCTACCGTGAGTATAAAAATCTTTCGGATCTCAATGTCGCTAATTTTGAATATCAAAAGATTGCTCTCAAAGAGTTCAGCGAAGAAGAAAAGCGAGAGATTGTGTTTCGTGATATTACCAGTGGCGAGGTAACTCATAAAACAGAGCTTGATAGCAATTTTATTCCGAACTATCAGAGCGTTGTTGGGTATTTTACCCAAGTGATTATGAAAGAGCTACGCTTGATATCTGGATACGACATTCTTTACGGCAAGGTCAAAGAGTTTATCCAGGATTATCTCTTTACCAATTCCATCGAGCTGGAAAACCTTAATTCGCTTCGCAATCTTTCCGAGATTGAAGCATCTCGTACTATAGTCGAGGCATTTAAAAAAGGTATTAACGCTCTGACGGTATTGGATAAAGGTGAGGCCGAAATCAGGGACTATATCAAAATCAGCAAGAGTCGGCCGTTCGTGGTAAAGGATCAAGGATACATTGTACCTAAGAAGAGCGTGTTCAATAAAATTATTGGGGATAGCCGTTTTGAGCTAGAGTTCGCTAGCTTCCTTGAGAATTGTGATGACATTGTTTCGTACGCAAAGAACTATTTTGCCGTTCATTTTAAAATTGATTATCGCAATGCCGATGGAAGTATTTCTGATTACTATCCGGACTATATCGTTAAAGTATCATCAAAGGAGTATTACGTTGTCGAGACTAAGGGTCGCGAGGATCTGGACGATATCGAGAAGATTAAGCGTCTGGCGCAGTGGTGTGAAGATGTGAATGCCAGCCAGAAAAACATGAAGTATCAAATGCTTTACATCAAGCAAGAAGACTGGGAATCCGTCCAGCAAAAGCCGCGCAACTTTAAAGAGGTTGTTCGGGGATGGAGTAAATAACTGACTATGATACACGATAAAATTAAAGACACAATTCAGGACTGTAATATCAATTTCCTTCTAGGCTCGGGTTTGTCATTACCGTATCTTAAAACCCTTGGAAGTATTGAATCTTTACTTACTGAACTTGAGAACAGGGATCTTGATAGCGAGGTTAAAAAAATAATCAGGGTATCACTTTATAAAAAATACTTTGATGAAGTAATTGGGAAAAATCCCCAAATACTAACTCCGGATGTAGCGGTGAATGTTGTACTTGAGCAATATCACATTTTTCTCAAAACGATGAATTCCCTTCTTCTTAAACGCAAAGTAACCCTTTTAAGTAAGGAGGTTAATATATTCACTACAAATGTCGATATATTTTTAGAGAAAACACTAGAGGATCTTGGCCTGGAATATAATGATGGTTTCAATGGACGATTTAAGCCCAAGTTTAGCCTTAGTAATTTTAAGAAGTCTCATTTTAAGAAAAGCTTGCATTACGACAACACCGCAGAGCTTCCAATATTTAATCTTTTGAAACTACATGGATCGCTATCATGGGAGGTCTATGGGAAGGACGTGGTCTTCTCTTCTGATCTAAAGCATGTCAAAGAAGTAGCAAGTAAGACTATTGCTTCGGACCATATTTTGGATGTTCCGGCAGACGCTACGATAGAAACGCTAATTGTTGAGGCGAATGGGAAGATTGCCGATGCATCTATGGATGCCTTCATGGAGGCTTACGAAAAGTTGTTGATTGTTGTGAATCCAACAAAAGAAAAGTTCAAACATACACTGATGAATCAAACGTATTATGAGCTTCTGCGTTTATACTCAAATGAACTCGAAAAAGAAAATACAGTTCTTTTTGTAATGGGATTTTCTTTTGCCGATGAACATATACGTGAGATAACCTTGCGAGCGGCTAACTCCAATCCAACACTCATGATTTATGTTGTTGCCCATACTTCAAAGGCTAAGGCGGAAATAGAGGCAAGTTTTGGAGAGAACAACATTAAAAATAACAATATAGAGATTATTGCACCCGAGCAGAAAGGGGTGTCTGAAGACTCAGCGACTGATAGATTTGAATATGATTTTGATCACATAAATAAGGAAATCTTTGATCGTGTACTTGAAGCAGTTGATTCTGATGACATTGTTCCAGAAAATA
>Ga0209542_10013499_pt1 | contig 14063 bp, 15 predicted proteins | sample RifCSPhighO2_01_FD_184028 | JGI IMG/M metagenome (GOLD analysis project Ga0209542, IMG submission 184028) | Soil microbial communities from Rifle, Colorado - Rifle CSP2_plank highO2_0.1 (SPAdes) (version 2) | ecosystem: Environmental > Terrestrial > Deep subsurface > Rock core/Sediment ...
GATTCTCGCCGATGACTTGTGCCTGAACCTCGACGGTGACGCGGTGCTGACCCAGATGGTCAAGCTGTATAACCAATTCCGCTGCTCGATCGTGGCTATCCAGGAAGTACCACCAGAAGAAACCCACAAATATGGCGTGATCTCCGGCGAGATGATTCGCGACGATATCTACCGTGTTAACAGCATGGTCGAGAAACCAAAGCCGGAAGATGCGCCGTCGAACCTGGCGATCATCGGTCGCTACATTCTTACCCCGGATATCTTCGATCTGATTGAACAGACCGAGCCAGGTAAGGGCGGCGAAATTCAGATCACCGACGCACTGATGAAGCAGGCGCAGAATGGTTGCGTGATGGCTTACAAGTTCAAAGGCAAACGCTTTGATTGCGGCGGCGCAGAAGGCTATATCGACGCCACCAATTTCTGCTTCGAAAATCTTTACAAAACCGGCAAGGCCTATTAATTAGGCGCCTTGCACGATAATACACAACCACCTTCGGGTGGTTGTGTGCATTCAGGGCAAGGGGATCTGCTCAGCACCAGGCCCTAGCGGCTGGCCGTAGCTGAACTCTACATAGTTGCCTGCGGGGTCACGCAGCCCACAGTAGTAGCCTACGGGAAAGGGTTCATCACGCGGCTCCCAGACCAGACAGCCTGCTACTCGCGCTCGGGCTGCGATGCTATCGACCTGTTCTCGACTTTCCAGGGCAAAGCCAAAGTGGCTGTAATCATCCACAGCCAATTGGCGATCCTGTCCGCCCGGCATGATCACAAAAATAAAGCGGTGTTCCTTACCCTGTTCGGCCATCCAGACAATTCGTGAGCCTTTGCCCGCGCGCTGGTGAATCACCTGCATCGCGCAGAACTGCTCGTAAAAGCTCACACAGGCATCGAGATCAGGCACGTGCAAGGCCAGATGAGTAAGGGTAGGGCGCATCACTGTTCTCCTGTTCTGCATGCATCAAGTTTAGGCCCTGGCGCGCCTTGGGGTATGCTGGACGCCTGCTCTGGAGGCTGAAATGACCTACGACTTTGACCTGTTTGTGATTGGTGCCGGTTCTGGCGGTGTGCGGGCTGCGCGATTTGCCGCCGGCTATGGTGCACGCGTGGCGGTTGCTGAAAGCCGTTACCTGGGAGGCACCTGCGTCAACGTCGGCTGTGTACCGAAAAAGCTACTGGTCTATGGTGCGCATTTCGCCGATGACTTCGAACAGGCTCAGGGGTTTGGCTGGGCGCTGGGCGAGGCTCGCTTCGACTGGTCGACCCTGATCAGCAACAAAAACCGTGAAATCGAACGACTCAATGGCATCTACCGCAACCTGCTGGTGAACAGCGGTGTGACCTTGCTGGAAGGCCACGCGCGGATTGTTGATGACCATACTGTCGAGCTGGGCGGTAAACGCTACAGCGCCAAACATATCCTGATTGCCACCGGCGGCTGGCCGCACATTCCGGAAGTTCCGGGGCATGAACATGCCATCGGCTCGAATGAAGCTTTCTTTCTTGAGCAACTGCCCAAGCGGGTACTGGTCGTGGGCGGTGGTTATATCGCCGTAGAGTTTGCCTCGATCTTCAACGGCCTTGGCGCAAAAACCTCGTTGCTCTATCGCGGCGATCTGTTCCTGCGTGGCTTCGACAACGCCGTACGTCTGCACCTGCAGGATGAGTTGAACAAGCGCGGCGTCGATCTGCAGTTCAACAGCGACATCGCCCGTATCGACAAACAAGCCGATGGCAGTCTACTAGCCACGCTCAAGGACGGTCGCGTGCTGGAAGCCGACTGTATCTTTTACGCCACCGGCCGCCGGCCCATGCTGGATAACCTGGGCCTGGAAAATACGCATGTGAAGCTGGATAAGCGCGGCTTTATCGAAGTGGACGAGCAATACCAGACCAGCACACCCTCGATTCTCGCCATCGGCGATGTAATCGGTCGTGTGCAGCTGACACCGGTAGCGTTAGCCGAAGGCATGGCGGTTGCCAGGCGTCTGTTCAAACCAGAGGAATACCGCAAGGTCGACTACCGGATGATCCCGACGGCGGTATTCAGCCTGCCCAATATCGGCACGGTCGGCCTAAGCGAAGAGCAGGCGAAGGAGGAGGGCCACAGCGTTCAGGTTTTCGAAAGCCGCTTCCGACCGATGAAACTGACCATGACCGAAAGCCAGGAGCGCACCCTGATGAAACTGGTGGTGGACGCTGCCACAGACCGTGTGCTCGGTTGCCATATGGTCGGGCCGGACGCCGGCGAAATCGTTCAGGGCCTGGCGGTTGCACTCAAGGCCGGAGCCACCAAGCAATTGTTTGATGAAACCATTGGCGTGCACCCAACGGCTGCCGAAGAGTTCGTCACCATGCGTACCCCCGTGTCGTCCTGAGGTCAGCATGGCCCAACTGTTCTATCTGGCTGATCTGTTCGGCGTGGCGGTATTCGCCATAACCGGCGCGCTGATGGCCGGGCGCAAGTCCATGGACCTGTTCGGCGTGCTGGTGATTGCCATCGTCACAGCACTGGGCGGCGGTACGCTGCGTGATGTAATTCTGGACAACCATCCAGTTAGCTGGATTCGCAATGACCTGTATATCGTTGTCGCATCACTGGCGGCCGTGGCTACGGTCGTCTGGGTACGCATGACACAGCCGATTCACGAGAAAGGTCTGTTACTGGCGGATGCCTTCGGGCTGGCGGTGTTTACCGTGATCGGCACAGAGGTCGCTATGCAGCACAACGTACCGCATAGCACTGCTGTAATCATGGGCGTGATGACCGGTGTCGCCGGCGGAGTGATGCGCGATGTGATCTGCAATGAGATCCCGCTGATCTTTCAGAAGGAAATCTATGCCACCGCCTGCATAGCCGGCGCAGTGGTTTTTATCGGCATGCGCGGCCTGGATACGCCACATTGGCTGGATACCGGTGTGGCCATGCTCACGGTACTGCTGATTCGTCTGGCTGCCATTCGCTGGCATGTCGCGTTGCCCAGCTTCCACTTGTTGGATCGCGATTAGTTGCCCAACTCAGGCAGCGTCACTCATGCTCGGGGCTTGAGGCGTTCGTAATAATCCAGCAACGGCTGGCTGGTTAGCCCGTGCAATATGATGCTAATGGCCACCACACTCAGCACGAGATCGCTGGCTGTTTGCGCCACTGTCGCGGGCAGATCCTTATTGATCGCATAGCTCAGGTAATACAGGCTGCCAATGCCGCGGATGCCGAACCATCCAATCAGCAGCCGATGCGACGGTGGCATTAATCGACCACCGATCAGCAGTAACACCATGCCCGGACGCGCCACGCAGAATAGTGCCAATCCCAGTGGCAGTGCGCGCCAGTCCCAGTGCTGATAGAGCAGGGCGCCGAGAATGGTCACCATCAGCACTTCTAGGACACGCTCCAGCAAGCTGCCAAATGACAAGATGTCCATCATCAGGGCTCCAGCGGCCACCTTGGGATGTTCATCCTTGTCTTCGCCAAACTCGATATCTCCGTGCGTCTGGCCTTCTTCACGAGTCATTGAATTGCTCTTCCGCTTTTCTGCGGGCTGCTCATGTCCTTGGCTAGCAGTCACTTCGGCATGCCGTAGGCCCAGCCCAGCGGCAAAAGTCGCGAGAAAGCCCCAACCTCCGATGCTTTCTGCACCCACATAGGAAAGGGCGATCAAGGCCAGTGCGAGGAAATAATTGGCTGATATGGTTGTGTCGGTCTGGCGGGCACGTAGGTGAATGACCAGCCGGCCAACGTTACGTCCTAGCATATAGCCCAGTAACAAGCTCACGGGAACGGCCCACACGACATAGATCAAAAACCAGTCGAACGCCTCACGCAGAGGGCTTAAGGGCGCCTGGGCACTAAACTGAAGAACTAATAACGCGGCGATTACAAAAGGAAAGGCAATGCCGTCGTTCAGTCCAGCTTCACCCGAGATGGCATAACGCACGCGATCCTCGTCCCCAGCGTGACTGACCTGCACCAGGCTGACCAGCACCGGATCGGTAGGCGAGAGAATCGCCGCGATTAACAGTGATAGCCCCCAGCTCAGACCGAATAGATAGTGGGCAATTAACGTCACGCTGAGAATGGTGCCGAGGAGCACCGGACCTGCGAGCAACCAAGCGGCTTGCCATTCAGGGGCGCGAAACGGCAGACGCAGTTTTAGCCCGCCAATAAACAACGAAATCAGCACAGCGATTTCCGCCAAGTGTTCCAGCCAGGTGGAAATATCCAATAAATCCTGCTGCCAGATGCCTAAGCCGAGCGGGCCTATCGCTAGGCCGAATGCCAGATAAAGCGTTGAGGTTGTAACCGGCAAAAGCCGCACAAAGGTTGAGGCCAGTCCGAGAATCAATAACAGGGTGCCCATCACCAGCATCCACGTACTGAAGCTCATTGGCGCTTATCTACGTTATGTAAGTGTGCGGATGTGGGGATGCCACAAACAAAGCGACTCCTGATTAAACAGAGTCGTTTGGATTCGAAGCAGAAAGGTCGCGCAAAGTTCATCATTCCTGATGAGCGGGCGGACGTTGTAACAAGCAGATCAGGCAGCCGTGTCGTGCGCCAGCTAACCGGAGAATTTAAGTCACTGGAGAATCAATGGCTTACGCATCTAGCGTGAGATTTTCTGTAGCCGAAAACGTCAGCTATCTTGAGATTTTCATTGCGAAAATCATCTATGCGGAGAGTTTCCTAGAAGCCGCTTTGCCGCGACCACAGGAGAGCCAGCCGACTGAGCTTTTATTAAGTGACAGTGGTCGCGTATTGACAACTTGTCAATACGCGTCGAATGGGGACGCAGGCAGTCGCCTGGCACTAGGCTCCAACGGTGCCTGCTGGGCAGAAGTACTAGAAGACTCATTCAAGTCAGAGGAGAAGGCCTGCGGGCCATGAATGATGAGTCTCTGGAGATTCTATCGAGCAAAGAATCCAGCTCAGTCGCGCGCTTGTAGGGCACGCTCTCGGTCGACGCTTCATGATGGCGTGATGTCTGAAGCGCAGTAAGTCTCTGCGCACCGTTATCTCAAATGCTATGATCTAGAAGGTGTAATTTTGGCAGCCAGATGCGTTCCTGCCTGGCTCAAACTGACCATCCAAGACGAAGTCTTAAAAATGCTAGGGGGATGAATCGTTGACGTCCCTAAAGCATGTAGCGCGTACCTGAACTCATTTCATATAGTCTTGATCAAGGATGGCCATAAATGCTCTTTGCACGCCTATCTGATAGCAGCGTTTTATTGCTCCTACTGCTCAATTCTTTTTTTGTGTCACAAGTGGCTTTCGCCTCTGACCTAGACGACCTTGACAAAGCCGAGTTCAACGAAGCAATTGCTCGTGCAAAGGAGTGCATGATTGCCCAAGATGCGGCTTGTGTTAAAGAGCAACTAACATTTGCAAAGCGCCGTGCTGGCAGCAGTAAAGATAAGGCGTTGGTCGAGAGGCTTCGTAGCACCGGAATGCATAACTCGACAGGCAATAGTCACGAACAGGCGGCGAACGAGCGAGCAGTTATCCGTGCTCAAGAACAGCGTCGTCAAGCCGTACGCCAGGCTCGGATTGACGATGACGCCAGACATGCGGCCAACCAGCCGAGCACTGCCGATGCAATACGCAGCGCTGGCGCACAAATGAACCAGCAACTAGCCAACCAACTCGCAGAGAAACAATATGCGCGGGAACGCTTGGCCGAAACGCAGCGGCAACAGCCACAAGCGTATCATCACACGCAAAGAGCTGAGCGCGAAGAGCCGGTGCGAAAGCCAGTAGTGTATGACCGCGCAAAACCTCAGTTTGTGGAGCCAGTTGTAGCAGCATCACAGCCAGAATCGTCACCCACCGCAATACCGGTCACACCTGATAAGACGACTGAGGTATCAGAACAACCCGAAGCCCTGGCGTTTTGCTGGCAGACAAAACGCGGCGGATGGCTATGTGACGGGCCAGGTGACGAAACCACTCTCGCTGAGAAAGATCAGGCCGGGCAGCTTTCTGGGGTCGGGTGTCGCACGCCATCGTTGTTGGTGCCCACCACCATTACCTTAACTAGCACTAGAGTAATAAAACGTGGCAGCGTCTCCGGCTGGCTCTATCGCTGTGGTAGACAACTGAAGCCGGGCGACACTGGCCATGCAACTTGGAACAGGGATATACGACGTTTCTGGTCAGGCATTCCAGGCTGAAAACTCACAGTATTTACGGAAAGGAGTCAGTATGAAAAACATCGTAAGCGTGCTCTTCAGCTGGGCGTGTCTGTTCGGTATTAGCGATGCCTTGGCTGCCAGTGATATGGCAACTTTGCGAATCAGTTGCGACGAGGAAGGTGAAAGCGCAGAAGTTTTCATCAACGGAAAATTCAAGGGCGAATGCTCACTTGATGTACAAGTGCCCTCTGGAACGATACAAGTGAAAGTGGTCGACGGGCAAAAGCGTGTGTTCGAAAAAACATTGCGAATGGTCGCAGGCACCAGCAAACGGGTAGACGTGGAGTTCGGCGTGGCCGAGCGAGCAGCGGCTGAGGAAGCTGAACAAGCTGCATACCTAGCAGCCTGGAAAAAAGCCACTGCACGCTGGTGGCAGATGCCAGCTGACTCAAGCTACTCATGCAGCGATCTGGAGGAACGAGTGAGCGCACAGATACGTGGTGTAAGGGAATTCTCATGCAACTGTGAAGTGGGCCCGGTCAATCATCCAGCGTGGCGACATTATGACCAAACAGAGTGCAATGCCACCTTCGAGGCAAATTTGATCGAAAACAATGTAACAAGCTTCTATCACACTGATAAAGTCAGTAATCAATACAGCTACGAAACAGATAATAATTAAGCCTGTAGGAATAGGTTGGACTCGGTGAAAACCGCGCTCACCAGTCCGGCCTGAAGTGATTAGCTTGAGGAAAAGCTATTGAGCAAAGAATCCAGCTCAGTTGTGCGCTTGTAGAGAGCGCCCTCAATAGAAGCATCGTGACTTGATGCTTGAAGTTCAGCATGTAGCTTTCTCACAGAAACCCCCGAAATCCTCGACCACCGTTTGATAGAGATGTGGCTACTGAGCAGTCGACTGAGATCACCACCCAAAAAGCAAAACTCACGCCTCCAACACTGCGGCTTGATCAGCCCAAGAGCGCAAGCCTTTGTGATTTCTTTCTTGTTCATCCCCGTGATGGCAATGGTTTCCAGCAGCGTGCATTTAGTGCTCTCAAGAGAAGCGAAATGCTTAATCATGTAGGTCAGCAGACCTTCAAGACCTACATGAGCACCATCCAGTAGAGTTTTGCGATCTTGCATGGGCATAAATGGTATTTGTTTCGACAGGATGCCTGTCAGCAGATGCCCCATGTTGGCGCCATGCGCTGCCACAATTTTCGCAGCGTGCACCATACCGATGAGTTCGCCTGTGAAGCCAACATCTAACTGCTCAATCTTTTGAGCCAATGCAGATACCAACGCATACAAAAATGTCGTTGTGGTCGCCCGTGGCCACAGCACACTGCAACGCTTCCGAAAAGGCGATAACTTCACTGGAGTCGAAGTGCTGGCGCTAGCCTGCGTCGCGGCCTCCAGCGGGAGCTTAAAGGAACTGAATGTCGCGTTAGCATTGTTCGCCGATTGGCTTGCATACAAGCTGTCCCTTCAAGTTACGCGCGCTGGCCCTCACTGCCCAGTCGCTGTGGAGTCGAAACTCGCCTGGCGCAAGTTCGTTCATCAAAGCCTAAAGCACTTGGTCGCTGCTGGTGCCGGTGATACGAACTTGACCTGGAAAGAGTGGGCTGTGATAACAAAAAAAGCCCTACGCGCCTTACCCGACCAGCCATTCGTTTTGGCCGAAATAAGCAGCGATCTTGAGCCACTGAGGGTCTTGATCATTAGATCTCCCGCCCAACAAGGTGATACCGCGCTTTCCGTCCGCTTTGACCAAGGTATTGCTCAACAACCAGCCGTAGACGGCTTACGCTATGAGACCATTCATCAAGTTAAAGGCGAAACCCACGACGCAACAGTGGTCGTTTCGTTTCGTCTCGTCGACGTGGAGTTCACCTTTCCCACTGGCAGGACTGGCTCGCTGATCCTGCATCTGAAGGTGCTAGGTTCGCGTATGTGGCGAGCTCTCGCCCCCGGTATTTGCTCATTTGGGCAGTGAAACGGCTGAAGGCAGTTGAGAAAGACGCCCTCTTCAAGCTGGGATTTGAATTCGCATAATGAGCACAGCCACAGTCAATGACTCGTTGCTTAACGATCAAAAGCCATTAACAAGTCGGACAGTTCTCAGGTGAAGCGCTGCCTAAATAATTCCAACGGCTTACCTGACCCCAGCCAAGACTAAGTCGACTAAGGATCAGTCATGCTCCATGCATTTGCTCACAAGAAATCCCGGCTCTACCGTAGGTATCTTTCGCGCAGCGAGCGCAAGGAGAGCTCCGACCGCGCCACCCAGGAGGACGAAATCACTTCAACGATCCTGGGAGCTCTTGATCTTCTTCCGGAAACTGAGGTGGCTAAATTCTGGCTTGCCCTTGCCGCATTCACCCCAAATTCGTCCCTCCCGCCAGGCGAAGCCACAAGGGCTGAGATGACGTTCTGGCCGGGCAGGGGGCAGATACAGCCTGACCTCTTGGTCGAGCTGTTCTGGGGAAGTGAGCGGCGACTGCTCTTGGTGGAGCTAAAGTGGCGCTCGCCTCTGAGTGGCTCTGACCAGCTCCACAAGCAGTGGGAGAGCTTCCTGACACCTACTGAGCGCGAGATTGCGCTACACCTGTTCATTGGCATCGAGACTGGTGAGGGTTATCAGGCAAAGGCACAGGATGATGTCTGGAGGGGGCGGCTGTGCCTTCTCAACTGGCACCATGTCTTGTACTGCGCCACTTACTCCGCGAAAGGCGGGAGTCGTCAGTTCCAGACCTGGGCCAAGCACAGTGCACACTTGCTAGGGCTTATGGGGATTACCCCATTCCTAGGCTTCAAGCGAATTGTGGCGCCTGAGGCCCCTGACCTCAATAAACGAGTCTTCTGGAAGGGTAGTAACGGCATCGCCGGGCTCGTCCCGGCAGACATCCCTGAGTTTGGCGATGGGCCGGTTTTCTTCACGAATCAAGTCAAGGAGTGATCCATGCTGGGCAATCAAATTTCTGCATCCTTTGAGTATGTCACCAAGGTCGGCCAGGAGGTCGATAACCTCAGCACGTTGGTTACGGACGAGATCAACCGGCTTCTGTCGGAACCGGATCTGGCCAAACTCTTTGCCTCCGAGCACTGGAGTAACGATACTCGAAACTCCGATAACCAGTGGGTCAGCACCGATGTCATCTACGATATCCCGTTGATCATAAAGCCGAAGCGCAGCGCATCGATGTACTTGGGGTTCCAGATCAGTCTGACGGGCGACGGCATCGAGACGGGTGGAAACCGCTTACCGTTAATCCATGTATTTTGCTGGGCCTATGGCCCGGCGGAAATCCCTGGTTGCGCAATGATCTTCCCGCTTGAACCGGGCGAGCAGTTCTTGGACTCTGGGTCGCTCTTCGTCTTCGAAGACCGGCCCGGCGCCCCGCGCTCATGGGCCTACTCGGTAGAGCTGGCACAGGTGAATACGCTTGATGACGTCGCTCGCCTGATCCTCCAGCCCATGCGCAAGTTGTTGCTCGGGGCCGGGGCTCTCGAAGCGTTCAAGGGTGATCTCAAGGGACTCGTGTGCTACCAGGAAATCGCTGATCAGCCCGGCTACTACACAGTCAACATTCTGGAACATTGACGGCTGGCGGCTGATGAAATTGAACAGCCGCCCAAGTCCTGGGCAGCCGAGGCTGGCCGACTATTCGGAAGGACAGAGGACAAGGCAACGTTTCAGGCCTAGTCCCGGCAGTGGCAGCAGCGCATGGTCAGTGGTGAAAGCCATTACTTCCAGGGGAGCGGTATCGGCTCAGGGTATTAGAGGAGGGCGGCACACCCCGACTGAGCCTCAGAGGGGGCGCATCTGCTGGAGCGCCACCACAACGAGCGCTTTACAGGGTTGCTTAACCAACACTGGCCGCAATGGCGGACGCGGCGTGAGGAGATGAACGGGTCAGTGCTGGCAGAGTTCTAGGCTGATCGGGCGACGTATCAACCCATGCGCGACGTCAGTTTCAGCTAATCAGGTCTCCATGTCCCACCAGCACCTAGCAGTGTCCGTTTGGAGAAAAATGCCCGCTCCCATGATTGGCCAACCAGCATGAAGCGTAGGCATCTGATCTAGAAAAGGTTTTCAAATTCTCATCCTTGACGCAATTCTCCAGTTAGATGACGTACGACACCGCCTGAGGGACTCGTAGCATATCACTCTGTATGCCATTTAACATAATATACATTATACGAACCTTCGTGCGCCGAGCGATGAACCTAGACCACTTAGGATTCACCGCTCTCGCCCTAATCCGGGCTTCGTACAATGTATGTTATGTTTAACGCGCGTCGATATCCAGCAACACACGGCCACGGCTTGGACAGGTTTCCATATAACGATGCGCTTCGACTACGTCATCGAAGCTGTAAACCTTGTCGATCAACGGCTTGAGCAAACCATCTGCCGTCAGCTGATTGATGCCTTGCACGGCCTTGGCCACGGCAACTGCATCCTGCGGGATATTAAGCTCTTCCTTGCCGGTGAAGTTACCGATGCAATGCACGAAGAATTGAATGTTCTTCTGGAACGCCGCACAGGCTGGGAATGGCGTTTCATTGCCGCCCTGCAGATCGAACAGAATCAGTCGACCGCGCGGCGCGATGGCGTCGCCCAGCAGGCACATCTGCGGGCCGCCAAGTGCATCCATCACCACGTTGACGCCGCGGCCATCGGTCAGTTTGCTGACGCGGCTGACCAAATCTTGCTCCTCGGTGAGGATGATGTGATCTGCGCCCAGCTGCTTGAGAAAGTCGCTGTCCTCGGCAAAGGCTGTCGCCGCAATGACTGTGGCGCCCAGAGCTTTGCCCATCTGCACGATGTACGGGCCCCAGCAGCGGCTTGCGGCCGTTACCAGCACGGTTTCGCCGGGCTGCAAACGCGCCAGTTCAATGAAACCGAACCAGCCGACCATCGATGGTAGATAGTGCACGGCGGCTTGTTGAGCGGTCAGGTTCTCCGGGTAACGCGCCAAGGAACTGACTGGCAATACCACGTGCTCGGCGTAACTGGGATAACGGTTGGCGCTGTGCCCCGGGAAGCTCGCGACTCGATCACCGACAGCCAAATCAGTCACGCCATCGCCGACGGCCAGCACCACGCCGGCCAGTTCGTGGCCCAGGCCTGCCGGCAATTGCGTTGGGGTATTGGCCAGATTCTGCCGCCAGAGCACGTCGTACCAGCTAACACCTATGGCTTCAACACCGACCAGCACTTCACCTGCGGCGGGCGCCGGTGCTTGACGCTCTTCGATCTTGAGAACATCGGCCTCACCAAATTCGTGGAAACGCACTATGCGGGACATCGCAAACCTCTTCGGTTGACCCATTCAGGTCGTGGCAGCTGTTCAGCATTTCTGCGCGATACAGCCGTGGCGACCTCTTATGGCCACGGACTTTATCCGGGCTTTGCCAGCAATTCCACCGCTCAGGGCTGATATTCACCATGCTTGTCGATGATGATGAGTCACGCACACATCATTTCGCCGTGCATATTGCCTGGCAATAGCATTCGGCATTAGCCTGATTCGTGCGCAAAACCGCAGCCACTCCAGAATGGACACCGGATGAACCGTAACGATCTTCGCCGCGTCGATCTCAATCTGCTGATCGTCTTTGAAACGCTGATGCATGAGCGCAGCGTCACCCGTGCGGCGGAAAAACTGTTTCTCGGCCAGCCGGCCATCAGTGCTGCCCTCGCCCGTCTGCGCAGCCTGTTCGATGACCCGCTGTTCGTGCGCACGGGGCGCAGCATGGAGCCCACCGCCCGCGCTATGGAGATTGCCGCCCTGCTCTCGCCGGCGCTGGACTCGATTTCTACGGCGGTCAGCCGTGCGGCTGATTTCCACCCAGCCACCAGCACCGCGGTGTTTCGCATCGGTTTGTCGGATGACGTTGAGTTCGGCCTCTTACCGCCGCTGATCAAACGCCTGCGCGCTGAAGCCCCCGGCGTGGTGCTGGTGATTCGCCGCACCAACTACCTGCTGATGCCGGCCTTGCTTGCCTCCGGGGAGATTTCCGTGGGCGTTGCATACACCGAAGAGTTGCCGGCCAATGCCAAGCGCAAGGTACTGCGCCGTAGCAAACCGAAGCTGCTGCGTGCCGATACCGCGCCTGGCGCACTGAGCCTGGATGATTTCTGCGCCAGGCCACACGCGCTGGTGTCCTTTGCGGGCGATCTGGGTGGTTTTATCGATACCGAACTGGAAAAACTGGGGCGCAAGCGTCGCGTAGTACTCGCCCTGCCCCAGTTCAACGGCCTGGGCACCCTGCTCGCCGGCACCGATATTCTGGCCACCGTGCCGGATTACACCGCAGCCGCCCTGACCTCTGCAGGCGGGGTACGCGCCGAAGAACTGCCACTGCCGACGCAGACTTTCGAGCTGCATATGGCCTGGCGTGGCGCCCAGGACAACGACCCGGCGGAGCGCTGGCTGCGCTCGCGCATCCAGATGTTCTGCGGTGATCCGGACAGCCTGGAGTAAACCCAGCACTGCAGCAAAGGTGCATTCAGGGCACTTTGTTCACATAGTTGAAATCGATAGAAGCCCCTTCATCATCATTCACGATGATAGTCACCTTCGCGGCATTCGATTCGTTCCACGCCAGAGCGCGCAGCAGACTCCGCCCCATCACAACACCCTCGGGCGGATACACACATGGAACAGTCCAATAACAATCGCTGGCATTTTCCCTTGGCCCTTGCCGCAGCGCTGGTTTTGAGTGCATGCGGAAAAGCGCCGGAAACTGCACAGCAGATGCCTGCTGCAAAAGTCAGCGTGGCAGAAGTCATCGAACAACCGATCAACGAATGGGATGAATTCACTGGGCGCCTGGAAGCACCTGAGTCGGTCGATATCCGCCCACGGGTGTCCGGTTTTGTTGATCGCGTTGCCTTTGCCGAAGGCAGCCTGGTGAAGAAAGGTGACCTGCTGTTCCAGATCGATCCTCGGCCGTTCCAGGCCGAAGTCAAACGCTTCGAAGCCCAGCTGCAACAGGCCCGTGCCAGCCAGGTGCGCACGCAAAGTGAAGCCAATCGCGGCGAGCGCCTGCGCCAGAGCAACGCCATCTCTGCCGAACTGGCTGATGCCCGCGCCAGTGCCGCCGCAGAAGCCAAAGCGGCTGTGGCCGGTATCCAGGCAGAACTGGATAACGCTCGCCTCAATCTCAGTTTTACCCGGGTTACCGCGCCTATTAATGGCCGCGTCAGCCGTGCGGAAATCACCGAAGGCAACCTGGTAAATGCAGGGCAGAGTCTGCTAACCACCCTGGTCAGCACCGACAAGGTGTACGCCTACTTCGATGCCGATGAGCGCGTGTTCCTCAAGTACGTCGAGTTGGCACGCCAGGCCGGCGGTCAGACGCGCGATGCCAGCCCGGTCTACCTGGGCCTGTCCAGCGAAGACGGCCACCCACACCTGGGTGAGCTGGATTTCCTCGACAACCAGGTTAACCCGCAGACCGGCACCATCCGTGGTCGCGCGGTGTTCGATAACCGTGATGGCCGCTTTACGCCAGGCCTGTACGCACGCCTGAAGCTGGTTGGCAGCGGTCAATACGCCGCCGCGCTGATCAAGGATGAAGCGGTCGGCACCGACCTGGGCAAGAAGTTCGTCCTGGTGCTCGACAAGGACAATGCCGTGCAATATCGCTCCATTGAGCTGGGGCCGAAGCTGGAAGGCCTGCGCATCGTGCGTCAGGGTCTGGTCAAGGGCGAGAAGATCGTGGTCAACGGTCTGCAACGTGCCTTCCCCGGTTCCACGGTTGATCCGCAGACCGTGCCGATGGCCGATGAGGCCACCCTCGCCCAACTGCTGCGCTTGCGTCAGTCAGTCGATGAGCGCGATGCGCCACGGGTCGCCAAACAGGACACCCACAACGGCAAGCCTCGCGGCTGACATGACGCCTGGGGCGCATTG
>Ga0209542_10013500_pt1 | contig 14063 bp, 17 predicted proteins | sample RifCSPhighO2_01_FD_184028 | JGI IMG/M metagenome (GOLD analysis project Ga0209542, IMG submission 184028) | Soil microbial communities from Rifle, Colorado - Rifle CSP2_plank highO2_0.1 (SPAdes) (version 2) | ecosystem: Environmental > Terrestrial > Deep subsurface > Rock core/Sediment ...
TTGGTATCATTATCTAAATTAACTTCATAAAGTTCTCTCTTTATTTCTAAACAATTTCTAAACTCTGTTGTATAAAAATGAGATGTATCCCCTATAGTTATTTCAATTTTATCATAAAAAACAGTATCTGCTTTTGGAAATGTGTTTGGATCATACAAAGATTCTACTTTTTTGTCATTGCATCCGACTGCTCCTAATCCAATATCTCTCAGTTTCATTTTAAATTCCTCCAATTCATCTCAAACAAAATTTCTAATGACTTAACAAAATAAGGGCTCTTTACCCATATTCCAGTATCATAAGCTTCATGAACTTTAGTATCTTCCTGAATCATGAACAGTAAATCTTTTCCATCAACTAAGCAAAATCTTGAATTTATGCTGTTGCTGAATCTTATTTCTACATTTTTAAGCTCTTTTGCATATTCTTTAACTTTTTCATCTTCTGGAACTATAATTTTAACATTAATATCTTTTAATTTCTTGCTTAATGATTTTATAATTTCAGCTTTTCTTAAAAATCCATCCTTGGTTGTGCTTATCATTATTTTTTCCTTTGCATTCCTAAACAATGTTTCTATCTGATCATTAATGTTCCTTCGTCCCTTTATTGCTCCTGATAATGATGTAGGATCTACATTTTCTATGCCTGTCTTGTGCAATAACTCCAATTCCTTGTAAGTATTTGAATCTTTGACTTTATTAAGAACTTCAATTTTTTCTTCTTCCTGCAACCTAACATTCTTCTTTACTCTTTCAAGAACTTCTTTTGGGTCTACAGTTATATACTTTATTGGTTTTCCCAATTTCATTATTACAAAGCCTTTCTTTTCTAGGCTTTCAAGAATATCATATGATCTTGATCTTGGAACATTGCTTATATCAGAAAGCTCTCCGGCGCTTGAAACACCCTTGCTCAATAAAGCAGTCCATATTTTTACCTCATATATATTTAAATCAAATGCATTTTTCAGTTTTTTTATGAAATCATCTTTTACTATCATTTTTTCTCTCCTTCCACCCCCTGAGTATACTATTTGATAAAATAAGTATTTATAAATCTTTCTATTTGTAATAACTACATAGTGGCACATAAACAAGAATTATTTAAAACCTAAAATTTCCAAGAAATCATTTATCAAGCTTTTTTTCTTTTCTTCCTCGTAAAATTCCCCAGCCAAATAATAGGCTAGTTTGTTGTATGCTTTTCCTGAATCAGAATTTGGATATAGATTGAATACGCTATCTTCTCTGACTAATGCCTTTTTTATACACTCATCTTCTGGAATAACGCCTATTATAGGATATCCAAGTAAAGATTCAATTGAGCTAATTTTCATTTCAAGTTTTCCTCTTTTTCTTGAAACAACAACTCCAATGATTTCTTTTTTTAATTCTTCAGATATCTTGATTAATTTTAAGGCATCAGCAACAGACGGCATTTCAGGATTCACCAAGACCAGAACCTCATCGCATGCATCAAGTGAAGCAAGAGCTTCTTTTCCCAGGCCTGCAGCACTATCCAATATTAAAAAATCAGCATCAAGATCATTTAGTTTCTGTTTTAAAAACTCAGGTCTTACCCGTTTTAAACTTTCAACAGATATACTACCTGGGATTATTTTTGTTCCAGTCTCATGAATATATATTGAGTTGTTTATGTTTCCTTTTTTGTTTAAAATGTCATGTATTGTATTTTCAACCTTTGCAATTCCGTAATACAATCCTATGTTTGGGGTTGTAAAATTGCAGTCAACAAGAATAACATCTTTTCCAAGCTTGTTTAATGCAGCACTTAAATTTATTGAAGCTGTGGTTTTTCCAACGCCACCTTTCGCAGAACAAACAAGTATTTTTCTCATAAGTTTAATAAATAATCTTTATATATAAATTTTGGTATTTATTACTCTGATAAGGTAAAATAATTTTTTGGTTCAGATTCTATTATATTGTCAGATATAATAAATTCAACAGCAAAAATATCATCCAATTTTTTGTCTGTTGTTGTAGTTAAATCTTTTTCTAAACGGGTTTTTAGCTCTTTATACATCTCTTTCGGGGATAAAATCTTTATTCTGAAAGGATATCCATTTGATTCTAATGAAATGCCTAGAATTTCTATGTTAAAGAACGAATAATGCTCATTGGATTTAATAATTATAGGCATTATTATTTCTCCATCATAGACTTCACTGTTGACAGTCCATCCTTTCCAGCCGTATTGCTTAGATTTTTTAAATTCTTCTCTTATTCCTTCCATATATTCATTAAGAAATTTTTTATCAAATTTGGTCATGATACAGACAAGAACCAAAGATATTTAAACATTATTTATAATTATCTTCAACATATTTTATAAACTCTTTTGTTTTTTCAAAGAATTCATACAATTTTTCAATATTTATTTCAAAAGTTTCATCATTTTCATCAACAATTACCAATCTCACATTTTTCTTGAATTCTTCCCTTTTTGTGAACTCTGCCCGGTCTACTTTTTTCAGCATGAGATAAAAATCAATGAATTCAACAAGTTCAGGTTTTTTCAGGTATTTTTTCACTTCTTCAGCTCTTGTTATTGGCATTAAGGGAATATCCTTAATTTTCTTCTTTTCCTTTAGATATTCCATGACATCCAAGATGCCATAATCACATGCATTAACAAGTCTTCTTATTGCATTCTTGAGAACGTCTATGTTTTTTGTATATTTTAACGTAACATAAAGAAGATGATCAGCCCTCTTTAGCTCTTCCCTTGAATCAGAATCATGTTCCAGCATTTGATAGTATACCTTCAATGCTGATTATGAAGTTCTTACTTATATTTAAATTTTGCTTTAATTTTTCTATTCCAAGGCTTCTTAACTCTTGTTTTTGGTTAAAAAGAACATATTTATCGTTTTTTGCGAACTCTACTCTGCTATTTTTTCTTTCATCCAGAAATATTTTTAAGTCCTGCATTATAGGTATTATCTCCCCGCTTAAATTATATCTTGCTGAGATTTTTCTTAAGATTTCTAGTTTAACACTAAATTTATCAGGGTATAACAATATTCTTTTATACATTCTTTCATACATCAGGAGAGCATCCATGGAGTAGAGCATTGCATTGTAAATGTTCTCTGCTATTGAAATTATTAGCTTGTTCTCCTTAAGAATAGGGTATGTCATATAGAGCATGTGATCTCCTATCTTTATTTGTTCTTTAGCCATATTTAGCAAGAATAAAATATTTTTCACTAAAATATAAAACAAAGAAAACTTAAATAGATTATTGTTTCAAGCTTAATATTGCCTCTGCCAGATCGCCATTGTTTTCATTCAATGCTTTGACAGCTTTTTCTCTCAAGCATTTTGTCTGCTCCATGACAGTTTTTATATCATCCTCGTTAAACTCTTCACTAACATCCCCGGAAATCTGAAAGCTTTCACTGCCATGCATGTTAACCCTGACAACACTTGGTCTTTTTATGACAATGCTCTTGCCGGAAGTTTTTATTATAACTTCATCAGCATCTATATTTTCCTGCTTGATGCCCATTCGCTTCATTACGCCTTCAACTTGTTTTTGGTTTATTCCGGGAAACATTTTATATCAAATTATGAAGAACATATTCTAAAACAATTACTGCAACAATAATTCCTACAACAACATTTGGGCTTAGTTCTACCTTTGTCTTGAAATCATCAAAATAATTTACTAATCCTCCGCTTCCTGAAGGTAATCTTATCTGTTCTGCCATATTAATGATTTAAACTAAGTATATAAAAATGTTACGCTCCCGATGGGATTTGAACCCACAACCCTTTCCTTAGGACGGAACTGAGCAGATTTTAATCTTATGCTCTATCCAAGTTGAGCTACGGGAGCACAAAATATAGAATAAATATTAACTTTTAAAACTATCTTAGAATTTTGATGCAGAAATTATTAAATAGAGATCTTAAGCAATAATAACTTATGTTGCAGATAATAATTGATTATGCATTGATTGTTGCATTTATAGCTTTAACAGCAGACATTATTATACAAATTTTGCACATCACAAAAAGAAAATCATCAAAAGACATATCAATAAAGGGATGTATTATAAGAAGTTTTGGAGCATTAGTATTATTAATAAAATTTTTCTTGTTGAGTGATTTATATCTTGTAATAGGCCAGACAATTTTTTTATTAGCATATATAACATACTTTTCATTAATTATATACTATAGAAAATAAATTAAATCTTTAGTATAATTTTATCATTTTTATCTAACATACCAATCAGTCTGTCAGCCATTTTGCTTTTCTTTTTTATTTTGATTTCACCTTTGTTTCCAACTCTTGCACTGAACAAAAATCCATCATTTCCATGAAAGTCAACTTCCTTTCCAGATAAGCCACTGCTTACATAAAAAAACAAAACATTCCCTTTTTCGCTTAAATTATATTTCACTTCTTTTTTGTTTTCATCTAATGATTGAACATCTATGCTTATTCCCAATCTTCTTTCTATTTCTGAAATTCTCTCCCCATTCTTGCCTATAACTTTTCCAATGTCATTTTCAGGAACATAAATTACAGCTTTATTATCAGAGATTAATTCAGCTTTTATTCCAGGAATTTCTCTGTTAAGCTCATGCTCTATATATTTTGATGCTAATTCTTTTACAGGAGCTTTTTTCTCATCATTTTGTACAGGAACTACAACAGTTTCCTCACCATAAGAATAAACCTCATATTCAAGTTTGTTAGTTTCAAAATCTCTTATTTCAACTATTGGCCTTGCTAGATCCGCCTCAGTCATTCCTGAAGGAACTTTCACCATCATTGCCAGGCTTAAAACTTTCCAGACTTTTCCATTTTTGATAAAAACAACGGTATCAATTATTTGGGGTATTACCCCTAATTCCATCTTTCCTATGAACCTCTGTATTGAATCAACAGGATTTGTTGCATGTAAAACTCCCACGATTCCGATACCTGATAATCTCAGATCAGCAAATAATCTGAAGTCATTTATGTTTCTCATTTCATCAAAAATAACATAATCAGGTCTTGACAATAATAAAACATCATGAATTTCTTCAGAGCTTCCATGAGATATTGCATATTGGGTTATACTATCATTTAACTGCAAGTCTCTCGGAGCTTCTATTGTTTTTACAGTTTTTCCAGTAGAAGCATAAAATTCAGCCAATGCACTTGCACAGGTTGATTTTCCTTGACCTGGACTTCCAGCAATTAAAATTCCTTCAGCCTGATCCTCAATTCTTTTTTTTAATTTAACACTTAAGCCATAATCATTTATGTTTAATTTTTTTATTGGTCTTACCGCAGTGATTTCATAAGCATCTGAAAATGGTGGCCTTGTAATAACAATCCTAAAATTTTCTATTTGTATAATAGAACTTCCTCTTCTTTCAATTTCTATGAAACCCTCTTTTCTTATCTTTGCCTCTTCAATTATATTTCTGCTATAATCAATAATTTCTTCCTGGCTCAAATTCTTGTCATCTAAAAATACAGTTTCCCAGTTTCCAGGCATTCCTCTTTTTGCATAAGGCATGTAATTTTCTCTGAGATGAACACTCATTGTTTTTTCATCAAAGAACTTCTCAATCTTAAGTTTTTTTGATTTTATTACAGGCTCAACATAGATCACTTTTATTCCTTTTGCTTCTGCAACCTGGCTTTGAACTTTGTCCCCAGTTAATAATACAGCATCATCATTGTATGCAATTTCTCTTATCAAGGAATCTATCTCTCCAGAAGAAGCATTTCTTATCTCCATAGAGTTTGGTCTTCTTCCAGTATATTTTATTTCAAAGCTTAACTTCTTAGCAAGTTCTCTTAAATTTTTTAATTCTTCAAGTCCAAATCTGCCTATTTCTTTTCCCAAGTTAGCTTGATGCTCTAGTTCTGCCAGGACAGCTTCATGAATTATTAATTCTTTTATCTTTAATTCTTTCTTATCTAACTTTTGTGAAACTATATTTTCTATGATTACGCTTGTGTCTGGAACTAATTTTTCTATTTCCTGCATAACATTGTTTAGAATAATGGTTTTTTAAACCTTTTTAATTAAAAAATATCCATTTATCACCTAAACCTATATAAACATAACAAATAAATTGAGATTAAAATGGAAAGAAACCCAGAACACAAAATAAATGAAATATTCACTAAAAGATGGTCTCCGAGAGCAATGTCAGGTGAAAAAATAAAGAAAGATGACCTGATGATATTATTTGAAGCTGCAAAATGGGCTCCATCATCTTATAATAATCAGCCTTGGAGATTTATTTATGTTTTAAGAGATACAGAGCATTGGGATTTATTGTTCAACCTTCTTGGAGATTTTAACAAGCAGTGGTGCAAGAATGCTTCCGCTCTTGTTGTTGTAATATCAAAAAATAAATTTGATCACAATAATCAACTTTCAATAACGCATTCATTTGATGCTGGCGCTGCATGGGAAAATCTTGCACTGCAGGCAAATATGAATGGTCTAGTTGCTCATGGAATGCAGGGTTTTGATTATGAAAAAGCAAGAATAGATTTGGAAATACCAGAAGATTACGATGTTGAAATGATGTTTGCAGTAGGTCTTCCTGGAAAGAAAGAAGATCTTCCGAAAGAGATTCAGGAAAAAGAGCATCCAAGCGATAGAAAAAAATTGAAAGAGATTGTTTTTGAAGGGAAGTTTAAGGAATAATTCTTAATAATTAACTATACCTCTTGAATATCCCCTATTTTATTTTTTTAATCCATTTCTTTAATATCATTCACATTTAACTCGTTTTTAGAATGTAATAGATATTCAAAAAAATCTTTTCCCCATGCAAGTATTTTACCATCTGGTTTTAATAAACTCTGTGCTTTTCGTTTGAATTTCACATATTCATTCAAAGAATTTGGAATAATATCTTCCCATATATCCCCTATGATGCAGTCATATTTTTTGTTTGTTTCAAAATTATAAAAGTTATCTATCTTGACATTTCCATTAATTTTTTCATAAACTTTTTTGCATTTTTCTATTACTTCTGGAATTGATTCAACGGTTAATAAAGATTTTACTTTTAAATTCTTAATCAAAGATTCTTGTACAATTCCTAATCCATAGCCAGCGACTAAAACATCACCAAATGCCTGCTCAGCTATTTTATTTTGAATTTCAACTTCAACAGGAATATCCCACATCCATAAATATCCATCTATCCATAAAAAATTATATCCATTCTGCTTTAATATCTGCACTTCAGCCATTTAAATCTTCCTCAGAAAAACAAGAAAAGCGCTATGCCCCAATTTAAAGTTCTTTGGCCTTAACCTGTCATCAACATACCATTCCCTTTCAAGAATTTCTATGGTTTTTTCATGAAATAATTTGCTCTCACTTACTAGAACTTTTACCTGAGTAATATTGGGAAGATAAGCAACAAGATAGCATCCTTCCTTAAGATTATCTTCTAATTTGTAATTCCATGGATCAAGCAAATCAAGAATTATCAAATCAAATTTTCCTTTCAGTTCAGAAATGTCCTTGTTATACAAATTAACATTTTCTATTTTCAGCGTTTCCAGGTTATTCTTGCTTAAGTTAAAGAAGTCAGTATTTTTCTCATAGCTTTCAATCTTTTTTACAAATCTTGATAATACAGAAGTTAAATATCCTGATCCTGTTCCAGCCTCTGCTGTTATTGAATCTTTGTTTATTCCCGTATAAGTCAATATTGCACCTATGTCTTTCAGGCTTGTATATGCAGGTCCTGTTTTTATTTTTTCAAGATTATCTAAAAAATTGGCAGTTATTACTCTAAATTTTTGGTTTGTATTGCTTACTGCTATCTCTTTATTCATTTCAGATTCTTTGATAATTCCTAAAGAAGTGTTCAAGTCTCCTTTCTCCCAATAGTACTTCCTGTCCTTCTTGTCAAATAGAATTTTTTTAATCATTTTTCTCCAAAATCCATTTCCATACAGGAGTCATTTTTATTTTTTTATTTTCTATTTTGAATTCATCATCCTGATTGAAAGTCAAAATTAAGCCTTGTTTAAGATTGAATTTTTTTAAAGCTTCCATTAATCCTTTTATTTCCATGTCCTTATTACTGTCATTAAATTCAAAGCAAACCTGAACAGCGTAAGTAATTTTATTTTTCTCTTTGACAACAAAGTCACATTCGTTCTTATCTTGAAAATAGAAAATATTCTTATACTTTCTTCTTAATGTTAAAAACACTAAATTCTCCAGTATTTTTCCTTGGTCCTTGGAGAATGATGCAGAATTGTTTAAAGAAAGACCATTGTCTATTGAATATGCTTTCTTTGGGTTTACCTGTTGTTGTTTGTATGAATAACTGAATCTTGGAAGGGTAAATATGAGATAAGCATTTTCAAAAAAAGAGATGTAATCAATAACGCTTTTGACAGATTTGATCTCAAACATTCTCTTTATGGAGTTATATGAAAACTCTTTTCCCACATTGCTGACTAAATAGACTGCAATTTTATTAAGAATAGACGTATTTTTTATGCCAAATCTTACTGCAATATCCTTCATTACAACATCTGAGAGTAATTCATGAAGAATAGAAGGATTTTCTTTTTTGAGATATTCTGGAAAACCTCCCTTTAAGAAGTATTCTTTAAAAGAACGAATTGATGCATTTTCTTTTTTCATACTGAGGAATTCATTAAAAGAAAAAGGAAACATTTCTGCTTGGATATGCCTTCCTGTTAATTTTGTCCCTAGTTCTCTGCTTAAAAGAGAGGCATTGCTTCCAGTAATGACAATCTTTTCCTTTTTATCTATCAGGTATCTTATGAATTTCTCCCATCTGGGAATATTTTGTATTTCATCAAAGAAATAAACTCCTCCTTCACCATAAATCTCTTTCATAATAACTTCAACTTTATTAAAATCAGAAATATCAAATTCCCCTAGACGGGGGTCTTCAAGATTAAGATAGTATCCTTTCTTCTCCATTCTTAATAGCTGATTTAATAGTGTGCTCTTTCCACATCTTCTGACTCCAGTAATTATTAATGCAAAGGAATCTTCTATCTTTATCTCTCTAATTTTCTCCCTTAATATTCCTTGCTCTGAATTTTCTAAAAAGTTTCTCTGTGAAATTATAATCTCTCTTAAAGTTTCTTTGGTTATCATGATTGAAGAACGTTTTATTTATTTTTAAATCTTTCTATTGACAATACAAACTAGTTTACACTGGCAATATTAGCTTTGAAAATAGAATGAAATTTATTTAATCTTAATAATATTTGAGAGCTTTTTTTAAAAGGGTTTATGTGGGAGACAGGGCTTTCGAAACAAGTTTCCAGCATTTCAAAAAACTTGAAATTTTCGAACCTGCGTAGGCACTAAGCCAATAGCTCTTGAGGCTATCCCGTGTAGTCCTGAGTTTTGAGAACTTTTTCAAAAGTTCAGTTTGACCGCTCCGGCACTCCCACATAATAAGAATAAGGATTTAATTCTCTTTTTAAAATCTTTCTTCTATCCAGTAGATAGGAAATTAGATTAAGTTAAAATTTTATTGTGATAAATTCTTAAAGATTTAATGAAAAAAATGATTTAAGATATCAGAGAGATTTAAAATATTTTTTAGTTGCTATTGTCCATAATTGAGGATCACATCCAGCTTTTCTTAGCTTATTATTTTCTATTATAAAATACTCAGGTTCTGTGTCTAATGATTTGATTATGTTTGAACTGATTCTCTGAATTTTTTCTAAGCCAAATTTTTTAGCCCCAATATGGATTATTGCTTGCTCAAATGGCCAGACAGTTTGAGAGTGATACCCATCCTCTATTTTAAATTTTGGAGATAATGTCCTAAATCCAATAGGTGTTTCTAATTCCAAAGAAGACTTTTCAATTTCCTTAATTTGATTATTATCCACATCTCCATGTTCTAAATAAAAAAGAGCGTGAAGTAAATCAGAATTAATGCCTTTTATAGGTCCTTTTTTATCCATCGCTATATAGAATACATTTAAATCTTTGTCATATAACCTTTGTAAAGCTTTTTTCATTTTTTGAGAAATTTCTAAAAGTTTTCTTGAATTCAAAATTTTTGAGGCTGCGCGAATAGCTGCTAAGTTTTGAATATGTGCTAGAGTATAAATAACTGGATATTCTGGTTGCCCATTTTTTCTTCCTAATATCTCTGAATCTTTCCAATATGTTACTTTCAATGCAAATCTATTTGCTCCACAAAATTTAGGATCTTCATAAAATAAATAGTTTTTATCAAGATGAGATAAAATATAATCAACAGCTATAATTATATTTTCTTTTTGATTTTCAGCAAGAGATTTATCATTTGTTAATTTTTGATAAATCGCATGACCTATTAAAAATAAAGCAGTAGTGTCGCAAGCATTGTATTCTGTGTTTAATTGATTCAATATAACTCCAGGGTATTCATGAAAGATCTTCCCCGGTTCTTCTCCTGTAAATGAGTCTTTTTTTATTCCTTGTTTTTTTGCAGAAAATAAAAGTTGATTCTTTAACATTATTGAATCCTGCAGAATAAGAGCAGAAATTATACTATCTCTTGTAAAATTTCTGGGAAAATCAGGAAGACCTGCTTGATATAATTCTACATTTTCATATTTTGTTTTAAGTCTATTCATTGTTTTGTAGAATTACAATTGTTTTTAATATTTATGGTCAATAATATCTTGATAAACTTCAATATAATTATCAACCATTTTTGATTTTCCAAATTTATTATTAGATATCTCTTTGACTCTTTTACGATCAAATATTTTTAAATTTTCTACTGCATTAACCATTTCTTCTATATTATTAACAATAAAACCAGTAAGACCATCATCTACAACTTCAGGTATTGATCCCCTATTAAAAGCAATCACAGGTGTTCCCGACATCATTGATTCAACAATAACTAAACCAAATGGTTCTTCCCATTCAATTGGCATTAAAAATGCTGTTGCATGTGAATAAAGAGGAGCCTTTTGTTTATCATTAACTGGGCCTACATAAACAACTTTTGGTGAATGAGATGGGAGAGAGAGATATGCGGCTAATTTATCTTTTTCTTTTGTTAGGTTATGAGTTATATTAGGATTGATTTCTTCCTTAAAAAATTTAGAATTCCCAATATTTCCAGCTATTATTAAATCTAAACCTGTTTTTTTTGCAACTTCAATTGCTTTGTCTTGCCCTTTAACAGGTTGAATACTTCCCAAACTCAGAAGATAGGGATAAATTAATTCTGATAGAGAAAATTTATTTTCTTCAACACCATTATAAACAACATAGTCTACTCTATGACCTCTTGATTCATAAATCTTCTTTTGACTTTGACTTATTGAAACAAATTTACTTTTTCTTTTTTTTAAGGATGGGGTTATTGACAAATCCCAAAAAGAATCAATATCTGAATGAAGTGTAATTAAAGAAGGTCTATTTATTAAGAAATCAAAGGGTAATACATTATCATCATGCAAATGAATCACATCAATTCCCTCTAATTTATTAGCATATCTTATTGCTTGTGCTACATGGTCTGCTCTAATTGCAAATCCGGTAAATGCATTATTTTTAGATTTATCCAAAACATCGTCGACACCAGTTGCCTTAAGGATTGTTGGGTATAAACAACTAATAGGTTTAGATCCTTGTGGGGCAACAACTCCTGCAGATAAACCTCTTGAATAAAGCTCCTGATCCAGAAGATAAACAATCCTTTCTGAACCACCATATCTTAAGTCTAAAGACACAGGTAAAAACGCTGTAGATATTTGTAAAATTTTCATTTTAATAAATCATAATTAGCTGATTTAATCGGTTTTGCGAATTTGGGTATTTTTCCAGCTTCTTCAACAATTCTCGGCCATACTTCAAGAGTCTCTCTTAAAAGACTTACCTCAGCTGTTAAAGTGTTTGTTACATATTGAAAAAAATCACTTTTATTAAATCGGTGATAAGTGTTGAATAAAGCATTTGCAAATTGTATATAGTGGCCTTTTCTGTCAAATGCATCTTTAGATTTTGATTGGGCTCTTGCGTAGAGTTTTTGTCCTCTTTCAAAAATCTCTCCTACCCTGTCTGAATCTATGTTTAGACCTTCATCAAAATGAAGAACAAGATCTTCTAGCCCGTCATTTAATCTTCTTAGTTCATCTTTTAAAATAGCAGAAAGTTCTTCATTTAAGTAATCCTCTGCTAAAGAGGGTCTGTTACTTGGACTTCTTTTATGAGTTTGTGTTGCATCAACATGAGCTGATGCAATATCCTTTTTTTGAGACCAAATTCTAAACATATAATCTTCAAATCTTAAGGAAGTCGGAATAAACGGAGGAAGTCCCTGCCTGTTATCATATCCTGCGACTCCGCAATCCATTCTCCAATTAACTTTTGTAATACAGGGTTTATAATCAGATATAACATAAACTTTTGATAAATCATTCATTGTTACCAATATTGGATTTCTTAAAAATTCTTCAACATAGTCTTTAGAATCAACATCAGAAGAGCCAGTTCTAAATGTTTGTGCTAATTTTATAATTGCTGTTGGAGAAACTTCCCCTCTAATTAAAGTTAAAGTATTTGGAGAATTCAAAGCCCCTGTTTTAGTGTTATTAGTTAAAAGATCAGTGTTGCTATCTTGAATAGCATTTCCTTTTTCATAAGAATCTGGAACTTCAGCAACTGATTTTCCTAAGACTTCTAAAAAACCTACGAGAATATCATCAGGGGAAGTATGGTATCTGCTTTCTTTAGGAACGTATCTTCCTTTTGTAATCTCTCCTTCTTTTAGCCCTTTTTGCCGTTCAAACAAGGCCATTGGGTACATATCATCATCAGAACTTATAAAAAGATTGTTTAGAGTATATACGAGAGTAAAATTTCTATTCCCCCCATAACTTGGTCTAAATATCTTCTGTAAAAGTCGAGAAGAAATTTTTGTTTTTGTCTTTAATTCTGATAAAAATCTTTGTTTTTCTAATTCTCCCACATACCAAATCTTTCCAGGATAATCAATTTCAGCCTCTACAAAAGATTTTAAGGCTTTTTTTCTACTTTCTTCTCCTTTACCATCATCAAAAACAACAATTGGAACTGAATATCCAAAGGACCTAAAATTTTCAGAGTATCTTGCAACTGTTTCTCCAACCTCTTGGGGTCTGTAAGTCGGAACTACAAAAATAGCTGGACTATCCCTAGAAATAAAATGATTAAGTTTAGAATCCATTATTCAACTCTCCTAAATTTATAACGGGATTAGTAAATTCAAATAAAAGACTATAACTTCTAAAATGGCGTGAATTGTTAAAAAATGTAGAGTTATTCTGGAGAACTATTATGATATTGTTATTATCTTGTTTTCTAATTTTTGTATTATTTAATAAGTTAATTTTTTCCATGTTTGTAGTTCCTCTTCGATAATAAAAATTGTTTAGATTTACATTAAAGATTTAATTGCGCATCACACAAAGGGGTATATAAATATTTATGTATTTTAGGCTTTATGTAAAAAGTATGATTAATTAAGTAATTTTTACACAGAATCTATCGTCTTTTCAAATTACTAATAAAATATTCAGGTTCTTTTATTCTTGAGTTAGTTACCACTAAAAAATAATTATAAACCAAAATATTTATAAATGTTCTAATTGTCTCAAGAAGATGTCAACCTTAATAAAACTCGAAAATGTGCATAAAATATACAAATTAGAAGGCATAGATGTGCCTGCTGTAAATGGCATTTCATTAAGTATAAACAAAGGGGATTTCGTTGCTTTAACAGGTCCATCAGGCTCTGGAAAATCAACAGCAATGAATTTAGTAGGATGCTTAGACCTTGCAAGTAAGGGTGAAATCTATCTGGGAGAGAATAATATTAAACACCTTTCAGAAAGTTATTTAGCACAGATAAGGGGAAAGCAGATTGGATTTATATTTCAAACATTTAATTTAGTTCCAAGCTTGACAGCTCTTGAGAATGTTGCCTTGCCAATGATATTTCAAGGTATTCCAAGAAATGCCAGGTTAAAAAGAGCCAAAGAGTTATTGGAACAAGTTG
>Ga0209542_10013501_pt1 | contig 14061 bp, 17 predicted proteins | sample RifCSPhighO2_01_FD_184028 | JGI IMG/M metagenome (GOLD analysis project Ga0209542, IMG submission 184028) | Soil microbial communities from Rifle, Colorado - Rifle CSP2_plank highO2_0.1 (SPAdes) (version 2) | ecosystem: Environmental > Terrestrial > Deep subsurface > Rock core/Sediment ...
AGATTGCAGCTTATTTATAAATAATATACAATTCCCGGGTGAAGATTCATCTACCAAATGGCGCTTTCCTGGGTAATATAGACCAATTTTTAAATGGGTTTGATCCTTCAGAGCCAGATAAGTTGGATATTACGGCGGTTGAAAACTGGATGTGGTTACATCCAGTTGCTCTCAGCATGATTGCTTCTCTAGCATTAACCCTTGAAAAGGGTAGGGTTACTTGCCCCAAAATCAAGGCAAGATCAGGCCATTATCTAGAACGGATGGGACTTTTTAAGTTTCTTGGAGTGGAGTCCGGCATGGATATTACGGAGCATGACTCTTCTGGGAGGTTTATTCCTTTGACCCAAATTCGTAACTCTGAAGACCTTACTCGATTCATTACAGAGATGGTCCCCATGCTCCATCTTGAACCAAGACAAGCAGAACCTATACGTTACATAATTAGCGAGCTTGCAAGAAATGTACTTGAGCACTCAAGATCTGATAACGGCGCAATTCTGTGTGCACAGTATTTCGAGAAGAGCAATATTATTCGACTAGGAATAGCGGATACAGGTATTGGTATTCGCGCAAGCCTGAGCCGATCTCATCGCACTAATGACGATCTAGACGCAATCAAGCTGTCACTGACCCCGGGTGTTACAGGAACAACTTCAAGAGAAGGTGGTACTGCACTAAACGCAGGGGCGGGACTATTCTTTATTAAATCTATTGCAGTTACGAAACATAATTTCTTTGTAATCTACAGTGGAAATGCAATGTACAAGCTTTTGAAAAGGAAGGACGAAAATGATGGATCCTTTACGCTTAACGCAAATGCAAACCTAGATCGTCATTCTGAAAAAGCGAACATGCCTCAGTGGCATGGTACCGTAATTGGCATCGATATCTCTCTAGACTCAACAGATGAGTTCAATGCACTTCTTGATCTGATTAGAGATACCTACGGTAAGGCAATTAGGGAGCGGAAAGAAAATCGATATAAGAGGGTAGCTAAATTTGAATAAAATATGATAACTCTAAACCTACTTGAATCCGCAGGTTCATTTGCAGAAAACAAAGACTTAGCTCAGTCGTTAAGACTCGAGAAGATAATTCCTGCTTTGGAGAGGGGAGAAGAGGTGGTTTTAAACTTCGATAACGTGGATGGGACAACCCAATCATTCATTCACGCACTCATTAGCGACCCGATAAGGATCTACGGTTCTAATGTGTTGGACCGAATTACCTTTAAGAACTGCACAGAAACAGTCCAGAAGATCATTAGCATTGTTGTGGACTACATGCAGGAGAGCTAGTGGGGCAGGGAACTCAGAAATAAATACCCCAAAACCCGAGTACATACGCTACCTATTCCCCGCCATCCCTCTCTCGCTGCATCAGCGCCACCGCGGGAGCGATAGTGTGCTTCATATAAAACCCTCTACAGAGGGGAGTAGAGGTACAAAACGGAGATCGCTCAAAGTCAGCGAATTTTTCGCTGACAGAAGGGGACTCAGCCCAATTAAAGACTTGAGCCTGCTTGGATATTTATACTTCGCACAATATCTGGCCCTACGAAGCTCGATTGTATGAAAAAGGTTGTATCTTCGCTGTCCTACGAGGGCGCCGTACGGCCCTATAGAAATAAGGGTTTCTAGATGGATAAATTAAAAAATTTCCCACCTAAGACACAAAAGGGTAGGGAAGTAATGGCCTGTTCGCACAACAGCGAATGTGTTGTCCAGACAGGAACACGATTTCTTGCTTTGGGGTAGCTTTCTTTCAACTTTGAAAATTGGATGTGTGTCTTGATAACTCTAGCGGCCGCCTCAAGAGGCAGCTCGCCGTTCCTTACGGAACTATCTCGCGCTCAGTGGTCTTGGGATGTTTGTCCGCGTACTTTTCAGTAACGAACTTACCGGTTCCACTGTCGCGATGTACTACATGTTTGCTGTTGGGCATTGTGTGGTATCGCTTAGTTTGTAACGGACTTATGGCGTGCGGGGAAGATGCCGCACGCCGGGCGGCGTCAGCGTTGTTGGTCTTTCCCACCATAATTCCGTCGCCTTACTTGAGACGGCCACTGGGGTTATCAAGATCTGGTGTCAGTATACCTGAGCACAAACGCTCCCGGTAAGGGGAGCGTAGTGCCTGATATTAGCCCTTATTCGTTTCTCGCAATATCAGAAGGACGAGAAGGAGGGCAAGAGTATCCATGGTAATGGATATGGCATTTGGACTCACCAACTTGGTGAACGGACAACCTTTCTCAAGGGTTGCCTTAACACCATCATACGGCACTAGCAGACACATCCAATTTTCAGGGTTGAAGGAGGGCAGGGGAGCCAGGGATAGGTACCTAGAGCGATCTAGACATGCTCCCCACTACCCCAGTTACTTCATCGGGGAAGTGGCTTACCTGTCGCCTTATATACGAAAATAATTTTCGTATGGGTGCGTAGAAGAGAATGTGTGCACGAGTGTTGAGCAAAGTTAATTTGAACGCATTAAGAGGGGAGTATCCCATTATTTAAAGTGGGATAAGGCCTATCTTGAGGTTTATATTTATACTTCGCACAATATCTGTTTCGCGTTGTACTTATAAATGAGCCTTCTATTTATACAATTTAGGTAAAGGCCCTATATCCTTAGTTCTTTCTACTAATTGCTAACTATTCTTGGTATTTCCGTAGACTTTAGGTAGTTGCTACTTCTTCCGTAGTTGAGATTCTTAAAATTGACCGAGATTGAAAATGGCCCACTTATTGATTCCTTAAAGAATCTCGGATACCACTTCCCCGCTACTCCCGTCTTACCGAGATATAGAAAACGTCCCGGATAAGTCCGGGACGTCTTCCTAAATACTCACCACTAGTGGTGGATAGGTTACCCTCCGATCGTCCAGGTCGTACCCCGCAGAGGGAAGGTGGCCTTCTCCGATCCGTTAGTCTTAATGCCGGTCACATCAAGCTTCAGGTTCGTACCAATCGATATGTTTGTACCAAGCGTTGCCTTGATGGTGAAGAGCTTCAGCGCACCTGGCTCGATGACTGCGTTTGTTGGGGCAAATCCAATCCCGTTCTTAAAAGGATTTACACTCGAGGCGCCGCGGGATCCTCCCTTGTCATCGACGGTCGAGAGCCCGGTGATGGCGCTCGCGTTAGCCGTCCCGTTTTGCTTCACATCAAAGCCTGTAACTCGTACAGCTTCCTTTCCGGTGTTGCGAAGATAGAGGTACGAGACGGGCTTTGTCTCGCCTGCACGGATAGTTCCTCCACTAAGAAGAGGAAGAGTACTTACGGAGATGATGCCGTCAGAGTCGTCTCCATTTTCAGAATCCTTTTCGCCTTCGCCGATGGTGAGCTTTCCGGTCATAATCTCATTCAATTCGTACTTCTTCTCTCCCATAAGACGAATCTCGTACTCACCATCCTTTAAAGTCTTGCTCGACCTTACGGACCAGTTGCCGCGCCTCACCGAGACATTCTTCTTCTCGAATACTTTCTTTCCTTTTTCTGTATATACGCCAACGTTAACCTTTTTGAGACCGTCAGCCGTTCCTTTGATGGTTGGTTTGCCTTTCTTGGCGGAAGTCGTCTCGATTTCGGCCTCTACGACATGTGCGGTCACTTCGCAGGTTGCCTTGCGGCTTCCGCTCTTGAATACGAATTCGTACGTAGTGGCCTTGGTGGGAGCAAATTCGTCACTGTCCGAGACATCAATTTCCTCACCATTTAATTCGGCTTCCTCGGCGTTCTTTCCGGTCCACTTGACCTCGAATTCCTCTCCCTTAAGGACGATGATATCGCCATCTTTGGTTATCTTTGCTTCCCCAGCCTCAGTCGTTATGTTAAGCGAGCAGGTTGGCCTCTTGCTCGCTGCGGCAGCAGTTAGAGGGATGAAGCTTGCGATAAGAAACGCAGCTCCAATGAGAAATGCGTACAGATGTGTCTGTTGAATTGCTTGTATGTGCATGCAGAAAGTATACGTGCACTTGTTTTAAAGAAAAGCTGAGCAGTATAAACGTACAAAGTACGCCCGCATTTGCGGGCGCACTTTGTTTTTTGTTGCAGTGATTTGGAATTACACGCCCCCGACACTGTCACCGACAATATCTTCGTCAGCGGCGCTGTCAAGCAAAAGCACTCCACTGTGCTCATCGATTGCGGGTGCGGTCATGATCGCGGTGTTTGCGTTTGCGGCCTCAACGGTGCGAACTTCCCCGTCCTGGTTTACATAGGCGTACATTGCAGCAAATGAAGCTGCAGGAAAAGCGACTAGTGCCGCCAGGGCGAGCGTTCCAAGAAGATACTTTTTCATAGTCAATCGTTAGTTAGTTTCTAGGATGCCAGCGGCTATCCTCATTCGCAATCATATGAGGAAGGGGATGAATCTTTCATGAACGGCTGAGCTTCCCATTACACCCCTTTCCAGGGCGTGAAAAGGCCACAATATCGGTGAGTTTTACCTTCTCAATTATGCTTACAGGAATACCGAAATTGTTTTCCGAAGTGCCTGTAGTTACGGCTTCAAAACTCCCATACGACCTGCTTTGCGAGCTTTTCGCTGGGATAAACATCCGTCGAATATAGCGCAGGCTAAATATAATGTACCCGTGTCCCTTACTCCCCTCCCCCACTTAAAGAATCAAGATGTCTGGTAAAGTGTTTTTTAATAGTGGCATCAAGTGCGCGGCTAAAATCAATGGCGTGCTTCGGGGAAAGTACGATCTCTGCAATAAGCTGGCCATTCGTGGTCTCAGGGCGCACGTATGCAAACTGAATGACAACTGAATCGTCTGATACCGTCACCTGCGTGGCATTGCTGAAGGTCGGTTTTGCCTCCTGCGGTATGGATATCGCTATCTGTTTCTTCTCCGCCATATCTAGCCAGGAATGATACCTACTATGAGGTCTATGACCCCGAGCACGAGTCCGCTGACCGCATTCCAGATAGTGTTCCAGCCTTCCGCTACGAGGTCGAGGATGAAATGAAAGTTTGTTTGAGTCGTAGGGTTCTCAATGAGTCCTTGTACAGAGACGCCGAAGAAGGATAGGAAGAGGATCGCTACGACAGCCCAGAAGATGATGCGAAGCATATGGGTAAAGTATATACTGCCCGCGATGAGGAGGAAACCACAGAAGCAGGATGATGCATTCTCTGCATACGAACGTGAGGCGTATGCACATTTCAAGAAAGCCGATCCGGTGCTCCATAAAGCTGCCCTCCCCTTTCGAGGCAAGTACGCCATGCGTCCTGATCCTAAAAAGAGGAACGACCAGCTCTTTGCAGCGCTTGCTGCAAGTGTTGTTGGCCAGCAGCTCTCCATGCGCGCTGCAGACACCATATGGGAGCGTGTGAAAACCGCCTGCGGAGGCAAGGTTACAGCACGGACTATTGCAACAACTTCTTCTCCTAAACTCCGCAAAGCTGGATTGTCGGCTGCCAAGGTGAAGACCCTAAAGTCTTTAACAAATGCAGTTTTAAAGGAAAAGCTCAATCTCCTTTCCCTCCGCACCCTCACATATAAAGAGGCTGCTGCTAGACTGACACAAATTTGGGGAATCGGTCCCTGGACAGTCGAGATGTTTCTTATCTTTGCGCTCGGCAACAGAGACATATTCTCTCCTGGGGATCTGGCCCTTGCCCGCGCTACGGAGCGTCTCTATGGGCTTCCTAAAAACACTCCCCGGATTGAACTCTCACGTATAGCTGAGGGATGGTCTCCACATCGATCGTTTGCATGTCTTGTTTTGTGGAAGTTATATGAGGGTTAGATCGAATTTGTCTCGAGCGTGCGATATACTTAGCCTATGAATTTCGATAGTCTAAAACGGTTTCAGAAGCCGCACCCTCGTGAGGGACTTGTTAGCACGACAGAAGAAGCAGAGAAAGTGCGAGCAGACGAAGTAGAGCCCTCTAAATATTGTTATGTCGCTGAGAACGGCGAGAGAATTAATATTCTAAGGAAGGTTCGCATGAACGATGAGGTGATGCTCATTCTTAGCAGAGGCGGTCCTATTAGGGTGCCGATAGACGATAAAGTTTCCGTTGTCAAAAGGACCTACAGGGTTGTGGAGTAACCTATTTCTCTAGAGATACGACATCGGATTCAGGTAAGCCTCCTTCGGAGCAACTGGCATTCGCGCATTCGCGCACGGAGTCGTTGCGCCCCGGTACTGACCGAGCGTCATGATCTGGACTCCCTGTGAGGCGTACGTAGCAAAGTGAAGGTGCGGACCCGTTGCGTATCCGGTCATGCCTGAGTATCCAATGACCGAGCCGGTCGAGACCGATTGCCCTGCCGACACATTCACGCTTGAAAGGTGCGCATACAGCGTTGAGATACCATTTGCATGTTTAATGAGCACCCACTTCCCAAAGGAATAGCAGCCGGGAATGGCGTCAGTATTCCCTATTCCCGTAATAGTTCCTGAAAGCGCGGCAAGGACTGATGTACCTGAGGGCATCCCGATGTCGATGCCGTTATGTCCCGATCCGTTATATACCTGCGGGTTTGCTGTTGAGAACGGCGTGGTACCAAAGTACTGTGTGATGCAGAAACGGTTGCCGAGCGCGCCTGATTTAGAGATGCATCCTTGTGCAAAGGTGGAGGAGTATGGCCATGCAAGAACTCCAGAGCCGACGCTTGGAATGGTTGTAGAGTCCACTACAACGTTGAGGCTATCCTCAAGTGCTGAGAGAGCTTGCTCAAAGGCACGCTGCTGTGCACGCTTTTCTGTAATGATCGACTCATACGTCGCAGCAGTCTGATTCGCCTGGTTGAGGAGTCGCTGCTTCTCGCGGCGGTTTGCATCAAGCTCCCCCTGCTGCGCTGCAAGCTGGCGACGCAGCTTCGAGAGTTCGGCCTTCGTAGCAGCAACTGCAGTCTGCTGGTCGGTAAGGACAATACGATCACTTGCAAGTCCTTCGGCGTTCTCACGAAGTGCGCTTGAAACTTCGGACAGCTGGTCAGCCATGGTCCAACTGTCCGCGAGCGTGTCTGCGGCGAAGACTCTCTCAACAAGGCTTGCGTCTTCTTCCCGGTAGAGCTTCCTGATAGATTGTGCGACAGCTTTTTGGTCAAGTGAGATAGCTTCCGATTTGTTGGTGATCTTGAGCGCAAGCTCGTCCAGTTTCAGGTTGGTCGAAGTGATTTCCTTCTGAGTGAGAGATATCTGCGCAAGAATCTTTTGTCTTGATATGTCTATGGTCTTGATAGCAGACTCGTACGTCTGCTTTTGTCCGCTAATGACGTTCAACTCTTTTTGATATATGGCTATCTCTTCCTCAAGTTTCTTTATCTGTTCATTATGAACATCGATCTGCGATCGAATATCAGAAATGGACTGTGCGTAGAGCGCATGCGGAAAGAGGTTTGTGAGGAGTATTGAAAAGGCAAGAAGTGAAAACAAAAGAATTCCAAGACTCGCGTAGGGCCGCAAACTCATATGCTCAGTATATCAAGAGACGATTGAAGGCGGGTCAAGCTTTCATCACGACCGAGAATATGGATGAGCGTGAATGGGTCCGGAGAACGTTCCTGCCCCAAGAGGGCGTACCTTAAAGTCCAAAGGGCAGCCCCCCTACCACCCTCCTCCTTGGGTATCGAATCGGCATACGGCATGAGAGCTGTCTTGGCCTCCTCAGCCTCAATATCTTCATGAAGTGACTCAAGAAGCCCTTTAAAAGCCTCCAGATGATCTATTGTGCCGGCCTTGCTCCCCTTGGCCGTGAGCTGGCCCGCATCAAGATTCAAGGATCCGAAAAGCCCTCCTAGTTCCCCATCGAGCATCTCCTGTGCCTCTCTAAGGGTATACGCGCGCTCTCGGAGCACAGGTATGGTGCGCAGAAGCCGCGGGTCCTTTCCCGAGATGCCGACCGCTTTCATAAAAGAGGTATCTGAGAGCATGCGCATGTGCTCACGGTTCAGATGGCGAAGCTTCTCTTCGTCGAATTGAGCGCCTCCCTTTTGCACGCGTTCAAGCTCGAACTCCCGGATAAGTTCTTCGATAGTCAACACCTCTTTATTTCCAGAAGGATGCCAGCCCAAAAGCGCGAGGAAGTTCACCATTGCCTCGGGCAAGTACCCTTCTTTTCGGTACTCAAGTATGTCCTTTGCATTGTCTCGCTTCGAAAGCTTCTTGTTGCCTCCTTCGCCGAGTATGGGTGGCAGAGTCGCAAAGATAGGAGGTCTTTGATCAAGTGCATCGTATAGCGAAAGGAATTTCGGTGTTGATGAAACAAATTCTTGTCCACGCATCACGTGCGTGATCTTCATCTCAATGTCGTCGACCACGTGCGCGAAGTTGTATGTTGGATACCCGTCCCCCTTAAGAAGAATGAAGTCGTCGAGCGCCTCCTCTCCTGCGGAAAGTTTTCCCAGGACGGCATCCTCCCACTCATACCGCTTTATGATCGGTGTCTTGAAGCGAAGCGGAGATTTTCCGTTCCACTCCTGAATGAGGTCGGGGCGATACTCGCGGAAAAGGAACGGACGCTTCTCACTTTCCGCCTGCTTCCGGAACTCATCGACATCGGTCTCTGTGTATGGATCAGGGTACGCGAATCCTGCTTCAAGGAGCTGTTTTGCATACTTGCGATATATAGGAAGGCGCTCCGACTGTATATACGGCTCATACGGTCCTCCACTATCAATACTCTCGTCCCACTCGATGCCGAGCCATTTCAGGCATTCCATGATATGCCCAACTGCTCCCTCCACTTCCCGCTCCTTATCAGTGTCTTCGATGCGCAGGACGAAGGAGCCTCCATGCTTGCGCGCAAAAAGCCAAGCATACAGACCGGTACGCACGTTCCCGACGTGCATAAATCCTGTGGGACTTGGGGCGAAGCGGGTACGTACCATATTATTTCGGCTGCTGGTGCGAAAGCGCTATGCGCAGCAGCTCCTCTGCTATGAGGCGCCCCGCATTGGGGTTTGCGAATCCTTCAGCAGCTTTGCTCATAGCGCCTGCGACCGCAGGATTTGAGATCCTCTTTATTTCCGAGGCAAGAATGTGCGGAGTCATGTTCTCCTCCTCAAGTACGACTGCAGCACCCGTACGGGCGTATGCGTATGCGTTTGTTCTCTGATCGTGGCTAATGGATTCCGGTATGGGAACGAGTATTGCCGGCTTCTTCCAAAGCGCGATCTCGCTTATGGCGGTTGAGCCTGCTCTAGAGACCACAACATTAGCCGCTCCTGCCGCCCTCCTTAAGGACTCGAGCGTCAGGTATGGGAAGGCGCTGTACTTTCCTGCTCCCTGAGTGCTTTTCAAGATCACGCCGCTTCGACTCGATACCTCGCCGAAGTTATCTTTCCCCGTCTGGTGGATGACGTTTGCGAAGGAGAGAATGTCGGGCAAACCGCTCAACACTATCTCGTTGATTCGTTTCGATCCCAATGACCCTCCGATGATAAGAACAGTTGGAAGACTTGGATCAAGTCCCAGTTCCTGAACTGCTCCCTCAGGAAGGGGCTGCGTGAAGGCCTCCCGAACTGGTATGCCGGTCAAGGCAATCTTGCCCTGCACTTTCTTCGGGAAGTATGGAATTGAACTCTCGAAGGATACGGCTATGCGCTTTGCGAACTTTGCAGCAAAAAGCACGGCTCGGCTCGGCTTCGAGTCTGACTCATGCACAATTATCGGTATACCGAGAATGCGTGCCGCAAGAACGACGGGAACGCTTCCATAACTTCCGCGGGAGAAGATGACGTCCGGAAAAAGCTTAAAAAGTACGAAAAAGGCCCGCACTGTTCCCCAGAACGTAATGAAAGGACTTATCAGGTTGGCTAGACTGAAGTACCGACGCAACTTCCCTGCGGGTATCCGGATGAAGGCGATGTTGTTGGAGAAAAGGGATTCCTCATCGAATGGTTCGGGTGCGAGGAAGTACAATTGCGGCTCGATGAGACGGTTCTCAGCGACTATTCTGCGTATTGCCTCAGCTACGGCGATGTGGGGATAGAAATGGCCTCCGGTGCTGCCGCCAGTGAAAACGATTTTCATATGATAGCGAAACTATACCACGCCAATCGCCCTTTGTTTTCAGGCTTTATTGGCGGTATGCATCCTTTCGGTGCCGGACGGAATAGACTTTGATATACGTATCCTCGATCGTATAGAGAATGCGGTACTCACCACAACGGAGACGGTATCCTGGGAAAGGCGTACGGAGTTTCTTTGTTGGAAGCGCACGCGAATACGGATCCTGGCTAAAGGGGCCATCCAACAGGGCGGCTATGGATGTCTTTGCGGCCTTTGGCAACCGTTTGAACTCCTTGCTCGCCGATGGCGCAAATCCAATGCGAAACATGTGCGCAAACTAGTGGGAACGCACGGACTTCCAGGATGTAAATTTCGCCTTTTGGTTCTTCTCAACAAGACGGGTAAGTTCGCGGGCATCGATAGCGTCTTCGCGAGCCTCGACTAGGACATTGTAGTCATCGGCTGAAAGCACTACATACGTCTCATTTCCACGTCTTTCGGATATAACGAGAGGCTGGCGCTTCGCTCTGGCGAGGTGGTGCGAAAGTTCTGCGCGAAAATCGCTTACTCCAACCGACTTCAGCACCTTGGGAAATCTTTTGGCTGTCATGGTTCTATTGTACACCTATCTGTACGCCTTGCAAGCGCCTGCATCGGACGGCTTCTCTTATAGGAGACTGTCCTTATGCTTCTCGAGGAAATAAGGATATTGCGAGTGGAGGGGTTCGGGAAGTTGATCGAGTCTGAACCAGGCGATCTTGTCCATTTTGTGGGGCTCCCCGTTCTGGACGGTTGAAGGGTCGATGAGTACCTTGAAATCAAGTGCAATCCAATGGGTCTTTTCTCCGCCATGTTCTCGGTGTACGTCGCGGTAGCCCAAGAACTCATATTCCAGGACCTCAGTACAGTACTCTTCCCGGATCTCCTTTCTAAGAGTTCCCTCGACCGTATCGTGCACATCGATCCCTCCTCCCCCGATATCCCAGGTTCCCTGCTCATCCCTGCAGTTTGAGCCGCGCTTCGCATGGAGATAGTTGCCTTTCCCGTCGTGGCACGCAAAGACGACAGAAATACCGGTGTAATCGACTCCTTCCTTCATATCTATGATTTTTTCTTCCTATGCGCAGCGATATTCAAAATGATACCAACCGATAGAAGCGCAGCCATGAGCGCCGTGCCTCCATGGCTAATGAATGGCAGTGGAAGCCCTGTCAAAGGCGCTATGCCCAACAACGCTCCGATATTTAGAAACGCCGAGAATGTGATCAGGAGCGTGAGACCTGAGGCGGCTAGGAGCCCGAACATGGAAGAGGCACCACTTGCGATCATGAGGCCTCGGAGAGCGAAGGCCGCAAAGAGTGCAACCAGAAGGACGGTGCCCATGAAGCCGAACTCCTCCCCGTACACAGCAAACACCGAGTCTGACTGGGCCTCAGGGAGATAGTTGAACTTCTGAACACTTTGCCCGAAGCCTCTGCCCGTCAACCCCCCTGATCCGATGGCAATAAGAGACTGCTGAATGTGGTATCCAGCTGACTGAGGTGCTCTGGACGGATCAATGAACGTCTTCACACGTTCCATGAGGTATGTGCGCGTAAAGATGAGAACAGTGAGGACGATGATCGATACTCCCCCAAGAATGAGGAAGTCCCGCCAAGGAGCTCCTGCAAGGAAGTACATAGCCGCGCATGCAAGACCGATGATGATCATGGTGGAAGTGTTGGGCTGCTCAAGCAGGATGATGCTCGGAAGGCCGACAATAAGACAAAACGGGAGAAGGCCTTCTTTAATATCTCGGATGCGGTTCCCTGCTTTAGCCAGGAAAGCGGCAAGCATGAGTACCACTCCAATCTTCAAGAACTCTGCCGGCTGAAGGGTCGTGAACCCAAGATCTATCCACCTTCTTGCCCCGTTAAGCTCGATGCCAAGTGGCGTGAATACGAGTAGTGAAAGCAGTATTGATCCTATATAGAAAGGCAGGACAAGGGAAAGGAGCTTCTTCTGCGGCAAGAAGCGAAAGAAGAGGAGGGCTAGGAAGCCTGGAATAAGACCAAGCGAGAATTGGGTCAAAAGAAGCTTCCAGGGAGAAGCATCGACCTGCGCGAGAAGTCCCAAGGCAGCGGAGGAGAATAGCGCAAAGCCCAGGACGACCAGGATGAGCACGATAATAGAGAAGACGCGGTCGCCGGAGGCTTTCATAACATAAATATAGCAGCAGTCTTAAGAAGACTTGTTCACTATTTCAGCAGCGCAATCGCCACCCCGAACATGCCCGCGATGATCGTAATAACCCAGTACCGCATCGTTACCTTGTACGACGGCCATCCAATGACCTCGAAGTGATGATGAAGCGGAGCAATATGGAAAAGCTTCTTCTTGAATACCTTCTTCCAGAACTGCTGGAGCACAACTGACGCAACAGTCGCAAACAGTGGCAGTGCGATTATCGGAAGGACCGCAATGCCTACTCCTTCCCCAAGCACATCTGCTGTGAAGGCGACGACGGTGAGCGTGAGAGTTAGAGCCATGGAGCCCGTTTCCGTCATCCAGAAGCGCGCGGGAGGAATGTTGAACCAGAGGAAGGCAAAGGTAGCGCCTGAGACCGTCGCGCAGAAGGCCGCAAGCGAAACCTGGTTCTGCGCAAAGGCGATGGCTGCGTATGACATGAAGATTATCGCGAAGATACCTCCCGAGAGTCCGTCGATGCCGTCGATGACTCCTGACGCGTACACCACGAGCGCAACCAGTATGAAGAACGGTATGAAGAAGACTCCCAGAGGAAGCGTTCCAAGGAACGGCACAGCCACCGCGGAGACTCCGAGCTTTGCATAGAACCACCAGCCGATGAAGCCCGAGACGAGTACCACTGCCAGGAGCCTCCACTTCACCGATATTCCCCGCGAGTCTGGAGTTGTCACATCAAGCAGGTCGTTCAGGAAGCCAACGAAGGCACCCATGATGAGCGCAAACAACGGAAGCCAGGTCTGTCCCCTGTTCACAAAGTTAAGCCTTGTGAACGACCCGTCGACAACAAATGCCAGAAGCGCAAAGAGCAATGCTGTTATGAGTACCGATGCCCAGATGACAATACCTCCCATGCGAGGAGTGTGCGCTTCCCTTGCCTGGTGAAGTTTGTTGAAATTCTCAGCAACCGTTCCCTCAAGCGTCTCCTTTCCTGGCTTCTTCTTCCAAACCTTGTACGTATACAAATAATGCGTCAGAACCGGAGTGAGGAGTATGCCCACAGCGAAGCTCGTAATGAACGGAATGAGTATGCGGGCTGCCTCGAAGGAAAGGACGGTCATACTTTAGCGCGGAATACCCGCAAAATACTGGTGCGTCGCATCAATAAGACGGTTCACGTCCGTAAACCTCCCTTCGCGCGTTGAGCCGAGCACCACGACCGCAACCGGATGCCCTATGGCCACATCGACGATGACAACCAGGTTCCCTCCTGCAAGGTCCGTGTACCCGGTCTTTGAAAGAAGGAGTCCCGGTATCGTGATTGCCCCCTGGTTCGTGTTCGGAAGCGAATGCGGCATGCCAATCGTGCTTTGTATGAATACTGCAGGCTCCGTGGTCGCACCTGCGATGTCGGGTGCCTTTTTCAGGAGGGATGATGCAAGCACAGCGACATCGCGCGCAGAGCCGTATCCTCCCGAGGAGACCATATCCACATCGAGTCCTGAACCATTTACGGCATATGTCCTTGTGAGGCCGGCGTTGGCAGCCGTAGCAGAGAGCGCTCCGCGGACATCCATTGACCTGCGCGCTGCCACCGACTCCGCAATGGCCTCGGCTGCGTCGTTTGAGGACCCGACGAGCGCATACCGCGCAAGGTCCGGAAGGCGGAATACTTCTCCTTCCATGAGGCCGCTCTCACCTTCTGCAGAAAGAGCGGTTGTAGTCATGGGAACAAGCGCTCCTTCTCCAAGCGTCTCAAGGCCTGCATACACCGCAAGAAGTTTTGTTACCGAGGCCAGGGGAAGTTGCCGGTCGGCGTTCTGTGAGTACAGGGTTTGACCGGTCGTTATGTCGTATACGATGGCAGACTGCCCCATGAGATTGATGCCCATGAATGCTT
>Ga0209542_10013502_pt1 | contig 14061 bp, 15 predicted proteins | sample RifCSPhighO2_01_FD_184028 | JGI IMG/M metagenome (GOLD analysis project Ga0209542, IMG submission 184028) | Soil microbial communities from Rifle, Colorado - Rifle CSP2_plank highO2_0.1 (SPAdes) (version 2) | ecosystem: Environmental > Terrestrial > Deep subsurface > Rock core/Sediment ...
AATTTTCCTTACCTTTCTTCTTTTCCTCGGCGGGGGGTGTGGGGGGAGCCGACAAAAAATGGAAAGGAAATTTTTGGTTTTGCTTCGCCGTTTCAGACTACGAAAAAAGCAATCTCATTTTAACATTTTTGTTTGCTCTTTTCTCCGTCCTCACGGCGACCGAGGCGCTTCCTCTCCGCGTCTGTTGGTAGCTTGAAACTCTGTGGCCTCGTTCACTGGTCGTGGTACTAAAATATGGATTGTGCTATATGGCACAAACAAATCTATATGCGCTTGCCCCGCCCCACCGTTCGCGCGCAAGCCCGTCCGCAGAGGAGGAGAGGGATGCGAGCGGGACTCCCTTTTAGTATTTACATACAAACTAATTTGTGTTATCTTTGTCATGTAAAAATCTCTGTACCCTCAATATTTATGGCAAAAATGATTAAAAAAATAAGCAACACGTTAAAAGGTAAAAAGGTACTTTTAACGGGTGCGACCGGCGGTGTTGGAAAAGAGGTAGCCAAAAAACTTCGTGAGGCCGGGGCTAATCTGTTGTTGATTTCAAAAGATGAAGGCAAGTTGAAAGATTTACAAAAAACCCTGTTTGGAGATAAAAAGTTGGGAGAAATTAAATATCTGGCATTGGATTTTAATAATCTGGATGATGTCGAGAGAGCAATTCCAGAAATTATCAGCACGTTTGGTGGTCATATTGATATATTAATCAATAATGCAGGAATGGGTTATCACGGTAAAATTGAGACAATAGACACAAATGAACTGAAAGAGGTTTTCACGATAAATGTTTTATCTCCAATAATCATTACATCTAGACTCCTTTCTATTATTTCGAAATCTGATGCTGGACATATTGTAAATATCTCCTCAATTCTTGGGAGTAGGTCAATGGAGCGAACAGCATCGTATACAGCTAGCAAACATGCGCTAACTGGTTTTACTAAGGTTTTGCGTCAAGAAACTGCTCGGCGAAAAATTCGTGTGACAACAATTGAACCGGGAGCGATTAACACTCAATTTGTTCAACGAACTCACGAATCAGAAGCCAAGGACCATTTTTCAGAGAGAAAACTGATAAAAATTCCGCCAGAAACAATCGCCAGTTGGATTATAAAGGTCATTGAATCAGATCCAATGGTTTGTCCCGAAGTAATTCAAATAATGCCGCAGGAACAAATCATCTAGTGTGATATGGTCAATTCTTCACTTACAAAAGAATACATTAGAAATCTTGAGGAGCAATACTCCCAAAAATTTTCTGAATCAAAAGAGGTCTTTGATCATGGCCAATCATACTATCCGAATCAAACTTCCCACTCAGCACGAATATTTAAGCCGTTCCCTCCATTTATTAAAAGTGCTCATGGGAGTGTCGTTACAACGGCTGATGGAGTAGAACTCTTGGATTTTTGGCAAGGGAACTTCAGTAATATTCTAGGGCACAATAACACTATACTAACTAATGCTATAAGGTCATCTCTCGACAACAACATGGCATTGCAGTTAGGACTTTCCACACCACTTGAAAATGAGCTCGCGTCTATTCTTAAAAAAGCGACGGGGTTAGAATCTTTTATTTTTACAACAAGTGGCACGTTATCGACTATGTATGCGACTATGCTAGGTCTAGCTCATACAAATAGATCTTTAGTACTTAAATTAGAAGGCGGTTGGCATGGGGCACAGCCATGGTCTCTAATCGGCGTTAAATATCCAGAAGGAATAGATAAGAAAATACTTGAAAGTGCTGGATTATCTAAAAATTGGGATGAGCAAGTGCTAACTGTGCCAATGAACGATGTAAATGCCTTGAGAGAGTGTTTTGAAAAACATGGTGATAAAATCGGTGTGTTTATTGCTGAGCTTGTTTTAGGAAACTCCGGCATGGTTATGGCCACTAAGGAGTTTATGCAAGAAGCACGCAGATTGACAGAGAAATACGGATCTGTTTTTGTGATTGATGAAATGGTAACTGGGTTTCGAGTCCGTGCCGGAGGTTTATATAAATTATATGATATTGAGCCAGATGTGGTCACGTTTGGAAAAGCTGTTACAGGAGGTATGCCGTTTGCTTGTATTGCTGGAAAGAAGGATATAGTTAGTGAAGCGTCTGTAACCAAAAAGCCTCGTGTTTGGGCTGATAGCGGAACATTTAGCTGTCACCCCGCCTCTCTTACGGCGGCTATTACAGTACTGCGGTATTTAATAGATAATGAAAAAGAGATTTATCCTCATATGATAAATAATATGAATGTTCTCAGAGATGGTTGCAAAAAGGTCATGAACAAAAATAATATTGATGTAGATATTACAGGGGAAAGTTATGATGATTCCATACCCAACTTTCCAATTGGCACAATTAGATTCATCAAGGATCGATCTCAGTATGACAGGTCTAGGGCAATTCATCATTGGAATACCACCGCCCTTGATATTGATTTGCGTGACAGAATAAGTCGTATCGCTTTAATGTTAAAAGGGATTTATACATGGCAGGGTATGGGTGTAGTCACTTACGCTCATAACAAAAGTGATATTGAGAAATTAATCTCTGCATATAGTGATATTGTTACTGATTTTAAAAAATAGGTATGATAGATAATATGTCGCCCCAAAGAAAAATTGATAGTGGAAATAAAGTAAACACCCTATCAAAAGAAGAAGGAAGGCAATTTGAAGAAGAGGGGTATCTTATATTTCCAGAGTTCTTTAATAATGAGTGGAATCAAGCAATGACACAGGCCTTAGAGGAATTACAGGTTTTGAGACATGGATCTAAAGCAATTGTTCCGTACCCAGTTTTCAATCGCCTTCTACTTAATAAGGATTTTATTGGAATTGTAAAATCGTTACTTGGGGAAGAGTTTTTATTTCATCATGCCAATGGGCGATCACTTCCATCAAGTGATGCCGGCAAAGTGTGGCATCATGACTATGATGGGTCTGTTCAATGGAAGCCAGGGGAACCTCTCATGATACATCTTCTTGGTTATCCTCAGGGAATCGATGAGACACGAGGTTCACTCGCAATCTTGCCAAAATCACATTTGAAAACAGTTGAAAGAAGCATGCCGAATATTCATGCGCTTGGAAACTTGGATGGGGAAATACAAATTTCTGGAAAACCCGGCCTGCTTGTAGTGCTTAACTCGGCCTTATGGCATAGTAGGCGCCTAAATAGCACGCCATCCAGTCGTCCTTATTTTAATTATAGCTTCTGTCAATTTGGCGTGGAGAGACCAGAAAGAAGTGAATACTCACATATATTGGAAGACCTATCAGAATCTATCGGAAAAGAATCAGAATACTTTGTAAAAATGCTTCTTCAATTAGATACATTGAAAAAGAATTATTAAAATTAAACCATGCTGACTATTTTTGCTTATACAAAAGGAACTGGTTCGGGACACTTAACAAGAATCAATGCTGTATATAAAGGATTTGTCAGAGCTAATATTAAATGCAAATTTTATGTATCAGCACACCGCTCAAAATATCTGGATTTTTTAGAGTCGGGAATCATTCTATGCAAAAAGGGAGAGTTTTCTGAAAAAATCGATATTTTTATATGCGATTGGAGGTCAGATAATTTTATTAATGGTTTACCAAAAAAACTTGCGAAAACATGGATTGGTTTAAGGCGGCTTGGAAAAATGAAGGTGACTTTCCCTAAACATTTCCACATTATAGCTATAGAGCCAGATGTAAAAGGAGATTTCTGTATCTGGCCAATTATCAGTACATGGTCAGATGAATTGGTCACAAGGAAAAAATTAAGAGATATTCTGGGGATCAAAAACAACAAAGAAGTTGGTCTATTGTGCGAAAATGGTGCATATCCCAAACATGTAGACAAAGTATTTAAGAAAAAACTTCCCAAAAATGTTCTGGCGTTTAAAATTAGCAACAGTCCTTTTGCTAAAAATAGTAAGGATTTATCATATTATCCAGTTGCGAGCTTATTTAAAGCGACAGATTATCTTGTTATAGGTGCAGGTTATAATAGTCTCCACGAAGCGTTAAGCTATGCTGATATGGACAAAACCACTATTATTAATGTCGGGGGTGACGACCAGGCAACGCGCATAAAGAAAGTGAATAGTTGGGATAGAGGCAGGGGCTCACAAGCACATATCCTTGCAAGATATATTGTAGATTATCATCATAATCATTAATATTATGCCTCAGAAAGATGCATGGGAACGAGAGTATCGAAACCCTCAACTTATAAAAACAGGGGAGGAACCGCGAACTGATTTAAAAGAATACATCAAATTTCTTCGTAAAGTTGAGGGTGTGTTCCCGGAAGATCTAACTATTCTTGATGTTGGATCTGGGACTGGCAAACATGCTAATTATTTGGCAAGTATGGACAATAATGTCGTTGGTCTTGAGATTTCTCTAACAGCGATTGAACTTGCTCGTTCTCGGGCAAAAGAAATGGGTGTTGCGGTTGATTATCGATTAGCTGATATCGGTGCACCATATCCATTTGATAACGATTATTTTGACCTGGCCATTGATATCATGTCCTCCAATTCACTTAATGAAAAGGAACGTGAAATTTATTTAAATGAAGTACTTCGGGTTTTAAAAAAGAACGGACATTTTTTTGTACGAGCTTTATGTAAAGATGGGGATAAAAATGCCAAAAATCTACTAAAGTTAAACCCCGGTTCAGAATATGACACCTATCTTAATAAAGATATGGGCCTAATTGAAAGAGTTTTTTCCCATGATGATTTCGTCAATTTGTACTCCAAATATTTTGAAATACAAAAGCTGATTAAAAAAACAAACTATGCTCAGTTCAAGGGTCAGTCCTATAAGAGAAATTATTGGCTCGCCTATATGAAGAAAGTTTAATTATAATTTCTATTTATTCACAATTTTTCTTAACTCACCATAGGTGTATTTGTCAGTAAGTACATGAAGGTGGTTGATACCAAGCTTACGCAAGTTCTGTATATCACAAATCATAGAGAATCTATCGACATACCATACTCTTTTATCCATCTGCGCAGGCATGTTTCGCTCACTTAATATTGATCGTATATCAGTATTGAATTTTTTACTGGGAGCTGAATGATTAATAACAATATTAGGATATATTACTTCTTCAGGTATTTTTTGTGGCCGTATTTTTCTTAGCTCTTCTACCTCTTTTTTAAATCCCCAATCTTTTGCTACATCATCAGAATATAAATCAGTACTAAGCCACTCTTGTCCTGTTGGAACAAAATTTTTGTGGTAATTAATATCAATAAGTGCAAATAAATGCGCGACAAGTCCAACAATTGCGGAGTGCCCGAGATCTTCGAGATTCCCAAAAATCATAAGAATATTTTTCTCTGAATTTTTGTGCGGTTTATATATTTTGTATTTTGTATCTGCCATATCAATACAGTAGATGCTACTTCCCGTTTTCTTTAAAATACCCCTCGGGGCTTTAGAAAGGAATTCCTTGAATGCTTTTTGTAAATTGACCACCACTCTTCTTTTATCAAAATAGTTTTTCATATCGTTGAATAGTGTTGAGAATAATCTTTCTCTGGTCTTCTATATTTTCGCCCTCAAGTATCTGCCACCTATCTTTTGTTTTTTTAGTATATTCCAAATAAACTTGATTAAATGATGTACAGCTTACGAAAAGAAATTTCGTTTTCTTTTCCCAAAAACGCGAACTGCCAACATTTTTTATGGAAAAATTCATTACAACCTTTTCTATTGATGGTTTTAGGAAAAATCCATAACAATCAAACATAACATAATTGTTAAATTCCTTTTCAAAATTCTTTTTAAGAAGAGTGAATTCTTCTTTTGTGAGCCAATCAAGTTCGAAGCAGGTGAGTATGTATGCCATACAGTCAAGCAAGAAATGATCCGCAATAATAAAATTATTAGGAAACTTTTTCGATAGAGCCATTTGCTGTTTTGTTTCGTGCACCGATATATCCAATCGGTCAGACAAGTTTTTGAATACCGCAACTTCATTCTGTTTATTTTTGCTGAATAATTCGTATTCTGCCTCACTAAATAATCCCTTGCGTCTTTGTCGCGGAAATAGAATCGAATTGCAACATCCTTTGAGTGATTTTTGTAGAACTGACTTTCCGTTCGAATGTGAGCCAGTAATGTATAAAATTTTCATAATTATTTTTGAAGTCTATGATATGTTTGAAAAGAAGTCGACAAGGTCGTCATATCTGTTAGTTGTGTAGCTTAAGACTTTCTGAGATAAATGGATATGCTTTTTGATTACCTTGACATTATTTTTTCTCAACTTAAGTTGCTTGTAGAGATAATCAATCTCTCCAAGTTTTTTTTGAATAATAAATAGAGGAATAGCCTTTTTTTCTGCCTTGCTCAATTTTATTAATGTACTATAACCTCGCATTATGTCTGTAACTCTTTTTTTAGAAAATCTATTGAAAGAATCAGTCAGAACGTTTCCTACACAGACAGAAATCTCTCTTGGTAAGTACTGAACGGATATGCCATTTGTATCAATGATACAATGCGATCTTTTGGATTTATTATATATAACGTTATAGAAGTGAAGATCCTTATGAACATATTGTGCACGGATTTTTTTAAAGTCTGTTGAGCGTATTTCTCTCTCAAAGAGGTTTACTGCATACGATGTTAAATGTGTTAAGCGCAAATTCGGGTACCTTCTTTTTGGAATCCAGAAAGGATTTTTGGGTTGCTTCTCGTTGCTAGTTTCGTATAATTTTTTTAAGGCAACATCAAATTCTGCAACAATTGTGCCGAAAGTAAAATATTTATCTGGTATTGCGATTTCAGAAAAACGTTTTCCTTGGAAATACCGATAGATATAAGAGGGATTCCTACCTATCATGATAGGGCTTTTATGTTTTGGAGTAATGACACTATGGTAATATCTTGAAAGTTTTTGTAACAACAGTATTTCTTTTTGTATAGTATTGTAATCCGAAGGACTGAATACTTTCAAAACAAGGTTTTCCTGTTGAGCATCTATTTTATAGATAGTCTCGGAAATATTGTTGTGAAAAAGCGATATTTTTTTTGTGACAATATCTACTTGTGTCAATCCTAAAGCTATTTGTGTATCAAGAAGAGCATGAGATTTCATAAATGTCGCTTATGACGATGATAATAGTAGTGAGGTGTTGCCATATGATGAGAGGTCAATATCCCACATCATAGAATGTTTTTTTGTATCCCAAAGCTGCAATTTATTTTTATCACTTAATGAGAATAGATAAAGGTCATCCTTCACCCATTGAGTATCGTGTAGCCATGTGCAGTCAATCGAGATTTTTTTCATTATTTTTCCCGTCCAGCTCATCTCATAGAGATGCCCAGTGGGCGAATCGGAAAAATAAAAGCCGTGTAACCCGGGGCGAGTTCGAGCACTATGACAACCCAGAAAACCCGAAGTAAGTTCTTGATAGTTTCCTTTAAAATCGAATAACCCAACCGCCCCTTGTATGAAAGCTGTCGTTAGATAACCTTTCTCGCACGGATAACAACAATTTATGTGTGTGAGCTGCATGTCATTATTGATATAGTGTTTTCGAACATCATCGATTGGCTTCAGGGCATAATTGTAACCATAGAATTTTTCAGGCATTCGAAATGTTTTTGTGAAAACTTTCTTTTCAGGATCGAAAAAAAGAACCGCATCACTAGAGGAGCAGGAAAAACAAAATTGCTTTGTTATTGTGTCAAAGTATACTGTATGACCGCCAGCAAACCAATTGTGTGAGAAAGATTCACTTCTCTTTGAGCTCAAATCAAAACGTTCAAAAAAGGTGTTGCCACATATTATTAGTGTGTCTTGATGGATTACTGCGTGATTTGCAGTGTAATCTTTTTTAAAGAAATGTAATAGGGTCGGCTTCAACGTCTCAAGGTTAAGTTCCCATACCGTAAGGTTGTTAAACCACATGGGTGAATCTTTTTTCGATAACGATCTGAATTCTGGAAGTTCACTGAGCCTGTTAGATGATTTGTACCTGTCTTGTAAAAAAGGTCTTGATGATCTAGAGAAATCAAGTGGTCTTGGAGAGTGTGTAAGACAAATATACATGTTATTGTAAAAGTGTTTTATCAAGATTTATGGCATCAATCCTTTTTAATTCATAAATGCTCGTCTTTTTATCGTTGAGTCCTGAAACAGAGGTGCACGCACACAAAAAATTATTACTACGCAGGACATTGATTATTTTTTTATTATAAGTAGATTTACCTCCAAATGGATAAGCAAATAAAGCTTGTTTTCCGTTTGTTATTTTTTTTATAATATTTCCAGAATCTATTATCTCTTTTTTTGCACCTGAGAAAGAAATTTTTCCTAAATCCGGATGCGACATGGTATGTGCCCCAAAGTCCATTTTATATCGAGTCATCTCCTTGATATGTTTTTCTGATATATAGAGATTTTTATTCAGTATATTTTCGTTAACATATACAGCTAAAGCGTCTGCAAGCATATTTATAAGCATTTCCTTTTCTGACGAATTCCGTATAAATGTTTTCAGCCGTTGTAAATTAAAAGATCCATTTCCTTTTGTTGTCACACGATAAAAATTTGAAAGTATTCTCTTTAATTTCTCTTCATTACTTTTGTGAGGTGTATTATCTAAAATATAGTAAAATTTATCTAACCATCTTACTTTCCTGGTTCCTGCAATGCAGTCTCCTGTTATGAAAAAAGTGGCGGGAAATTTCAAATTTTTTAGTATGGGAAAAACATTTTTGTAATGATCAATGTAACCATCATCAAAGGAAAGAACGCAGGAATTGGGAGGAATGGTACCTTGCCCTTTTAGATAATAGATTAGTTCATTAAGACTGATTATTAAATAACGCTTATTGAGCGTCTGTATCTGTGCAATAAAATCAGTAGTGGAGAGAACGGAGCATGACTGGTTATAGCTTGGGAATTGATCGATGGTTTTTTGGTCAAGGACTCGATGATACATTATTATTGGTATTTTATTAACGTATTTTTTCATACTATTTTACTTTTTTTGCGATATATAATTCATCTATGAGTTGATGATTACTCCAAACTGGGTTTCTCACAATCTCAAGCTCTACAACCTCTTTTGGTCCCGTGGTGTGACCAGCGCCCACATCGTGGAACACTATATATCCTCCTTTTTTAATTAGTTTAGACCAATCCTGGTAATCACGAAGAACTGAGTTATAATCGTGGTTGCCGTCGATAAATAAAACATCTATTGGTTCATTAAATTTTTTTACCACTTCGTGACTGTAACCTGTAATTGTTTTAATCCGACCCAATACACCTAGTTTACGCATATTTTCTGTAAATTTGGTCACGAGCGGTACATCTAATCTGTTTTTGATATTTTTATATATTTTTTCAGATGATTCATCACCAGAGGCATCAAATGGATCTATACAAATTAATTTTCCCTCTCTTCGTCCATCTAGCGCTCGAGCCAATACATAGCTAGATTTTCCAAGCCACGAACCTATTTCACATATTGTTATGTCATCGTTTTTTATAGATCTGACTAATTTATATAAGGTTATCGCTTCGCGAGCGCTGAGCCAACCATCAATTAGCATGTAATCTTTTATAACCTGCTGTATTAGTTGGTTATCATAAGAATTATCAGAATATAGCCCTGCACCTTTAATTAAATTTGAATACTTTCTCGCCAATGTTTCAGTGTAATTTAGAACATTTTTAAAATACTGAATACTATCTTTAGGTGTATATTTTAGTTCAAAGTTCTTAGAGTTTGGTAAATAAATTGGATCTTTTACCAGTGATATATTAGTGCGTTTGTTGGGAACATCATATTTTAGAGCCATATCTTTTAGATCATTACCAGTAATCCTCCTTCCTTCTTTTAGGATATTGTAATAGTAATACCAGTCAAAAAGAATCTGTTTATCTCTGGCTAGATTAGTAAGCCATCCCACTAAATATTTTGATCTCGCTTGGTTCTCAGATCGAATCGGAATATGTGCCAAATTAATGTGTTTTAATTTTGCTCTCTGAATATTTTTAGATTGCACGCCATCAATATCATGATTGCCTTGGCGAATAGTAATAGGTTCTTTCAATGCGATGTTTGCAGGTATGAACACTTTTTCATCGTAATTATGTTGTATGTTTCGGCGGTGAGTAATTCGCTTCAAAGGATTTAACTCATGCGCATTGTCTGCTTCGGTTGGAACGTAAGTTATCCAGCTTACAAAAAATAAAGAGTCTGGGTGCAATTGATTTTCTAGTTCAGAACGAATTGATTTACGCGAGTCCGTTACCAAAAATTCATCCACATCAATAGGTAGAATATAATCTGGGTGGAATCTATCTAGGGATGCATATAACATTTTTGTTGTCATCACGGACTGGTCAAATGATGGATTATCATCAAAAAGCAAATATATAGGTAGTCCCTCCTTAATTAGGTTGTTGATAACTTCTACTGTTCCGTCAGTACTACCATTATCTAGAATTACCATTCCATCTAATATTGAGATATGATATCGAATGAATGTCTCGATAATATCAACCTCGTTTTTTACCATACTGATAGAAAATAGTTTCATAGTCTAAATAGGTAGTCCTATTTTGAAGGGAAATTTTTTAGGTTTTAGGATTGGCATCTCAGTAAGGTTATTAGCTTGGCGCCAAGCTTTTTTCATATCATGTATCATCTGTTCTTTGTTTCTATTTTTAATTGAAAATCCAAATTTTCCCTCCCTATCAATATCTAAAGGAGGACCGTAGTTTACTTGTTGCAAAAGAAATTCACGCAGTGGCCATTTTAATACACTCGTACGCCGTAATTTTGAGGCTGCTTTCATGAGTTTAAAATTTTGATATGGATACCTGCTTTCAATAGAAAAATAAGCCCCAGCGCGATCTGATTTAGAAGTATAATCTAATAGAGTCGTAAAAAGTGAATAGTAATTATTTTGTTTCCAAAGATGAGGCCATTCGGCAACAGGTTTAAAATCTGTTCTAAAATTATATCCGTGGAACAACTCATCACCTCCAGATCCGTCAATTGAAACTCGTATTCCAGCTTTATTCATTGCGTTGAAAACGGTGTGCATCAAAATATTACCGTTATCAAATTTCTCTGAATCATAGTATTGCGGCAAAAACATTTCCTCAAGTGCCAATTTATACTCATCTTCGTTGCATTTAAGTAGTGTTACATCAGATACATTTCGCAACCGGTCAATTCTTTTTAAAATGTTTTCTGACTCATTAGTTTTTTCACCCATAATTTCAATTATTGAAAATATATGGTACTTGACTCCAAGTTTGTCAGCCATAAATGCGATAATACCACTATCGATTCCTGCTGACATGGGAATGCCAATAACACCTTTGTAGTCCATTCGAGAGATGAGCGATTGTTCTAAGGATAAGAAAACCTCCATTAAATCAGTAGAGGTAGCATGATGTTCCTGCCAAAGGTTATAACAATACAATTGTGCGCCATTTTTATTAACTACTAGGAAATGTCCGGGAGGTATAAGCCAAATTCCATCATATGATGTGTATGGTTCCTGAACGGCATAGCTATGTTTGTAAGTCGGACCCTTGATCGAAGTGCAAAATGAATGCCTCTCCATTTCATTAATGGCACTTGCAGATGAGGCCCAAAGTAGCCTTTCATTATTAATACTAAAATAAATTGGCTTTGTGCCAAAAAGGTCACGAGCTAAAATTAATTGTTCTTCTTTGTCATCCCAGAGGGATAATGCAAACTCTCCATCAAGTTCTAAAAATGCTTTCCATCCCAGCTCTTCATAAAGAGGTAGAATTACTTCTCCATCAGAGGAAGCGCCATGATTCCATTTTCGGTAATTATAAATTTCACCGTTGTAATATAAAATATTTTTATTATGTTTGAACGGCAGACTACCATCATTTTTACTACCACGTATTATGAGTCGATTGCCTCCCATTACACAATTATTCCGCACATTAACAAATGAAAACTCATCAGGGCCACGTTTGTGTAACATAGTGAGAGCCCGTTGAACTTGATCGTTTAAAAGTCCTTCATCGTTTCCTTTATCATTAAACCAATACGATCCGGCTATTGAACACATAGACTATTTTATGAAAAAAGACAGGTCTTTTTTATAGATTTTTGCAAACTCCTTGAGTTGCGTAATATCAAGCCGTCTTTGTCGGGGACACCAAGTGTTAGCACCTCGGATTCAAAAGGGCCGATTTTTCGCGGAGGGAAATTTACTACTCCCAACACCAGTTTTCCTACGAGTTCCTCTTTTGCGTATAGGGCAACAATCTGCACAGAGGAATTTTTGATGCCGACTTCAGAACCGAAATCAATTTTTAGTTTGTAGGCAGGCTTCCTTGCTTCAGGAAAATCATTTACCTCAATAATCTTTCCAACCCTAATATCTAATTTTTGAAAGTCTTCAATTGTTGCCATAATTTTATTATTTGATTTTGTTAAGGTCGGCCAAAAAATCGTCAACCGCAGATTCCTTCGTTGCCCATGATGTGACCAATCGAATAGCGGAGCTATTCGTGTCTATTTTTGACCAAACGTAAAATCCGTAACTGGATTTTAATTTTTCAATAACGGAATTAGGGAAAATCGGGAAAATTTGATTTGTCGATGATTCGCTCAAAAATTTATAACCTTGTTTTTTGATGCCTTCTGTAAGTTTACCCGCCATTACATTTGTATGTTTCGCAAGATCAAAATATAAATCTCCTTTGAATAGCTCTACGAACTGAACACCCAAAACTCTACCCTTTGCGAGTAGCGCGCCTTTTTGTTTTAGGTAATACCTAAAATTTTCTTTGAGCTTGGAATTGTTGATAACTATTGCTTCACCCAAGAGCGCACCATTTTTTGTACCGCCAATATAGAAAATATCTACTAACTTGGATAGTTCGGAAAGAGTTATATCTGCTTCCGATGAAGTGAGAGCAGAACCTAAACGAGCACCGTCTAAATAAAGGTAGAGATTATTTTTACGGCAAACTTGCGATATTGCCTCAAGCTCGTCTTTTTTATAGATTGTACCAACTTCGGTTGCTTGTGAGATAAAAACGGCTCGTGGTTTTACCATGTGCTCGTCAGTATGTGCGTCTACGACATTCTGAATATCTTCAGATGAAAGTTTTCCGTTTGTAGTTAGAATTGTATTTATTTTATGACCAGTAGCTTCGATTGCTCCCGCTTCGTGGATAGTAATATGACCTGATATGGGAGCTATCACAGATTCGTAGGGTCGCAACATGGCGGAAAGTGCAATCAGATTTGCTTGAGTACCACCTGAAACAAAATGTATATCAGCATCTGGGTTTCCTATTTTATTTTTCAAAACACTAACTGCTTCTTGGCAAAAGGAATCATTGCCATAGCCAGTATCTTGAGAAAGATTGGTGCGATTAAGTGCCTCTAAAATTTGAGGGTGTGCACCCTCTGAATAATCATCAAAGAAACTATATTTGTAATTTGTATTGTTCATAAAATTATTTCACTAATTCCTCCATTGGCACGCCTAATGCCTTGGCGATTTTTGCGACCGTCTGTACGCTTGGCTTGACGACCACATTACTCTCAATTTTTGTAAGGGTAGTATGCTTTACGCCAGAATTTCTCACTAAATCATCTTGGGTCAGGCCAAGTTTATTGCGTACCTTTTTTATGTTTTCGCCAATAGTTGCCATAGTTTCAATACTTTGATATCATTACTTGTATTATACTGATTACAATACTATGATAGCAAAATTATTGAATAATCTCAATATCGTCACGGCGAAGCAAAACCCAAAAATTTCCTATCATTTTTATTTGCGGCTCCCCCCACACCCCCCGCCGAGGAAAAGAAGAAAGGTAAGGAAAATTTTTGGTTTTGCTGCCGCGACCGCAGGGAGCGGACGAGGCGCGCGACATTCAAGCGTACGATTTAGTTTCAAGCCACCACGCACGCGGAGCGTGCGACATCATTTATTTTGGAAATAGGTGCGAGCTTGGTACAATAGAGACACCAGAACAGAACTTAACGGCTTTTTCAAAGCCAAATGGT
>Ga0209542_10013504_pt1 | contig 14059 bp, 16 predicted proteins | sample RifCSPhighO2_01_FD_184028 | JGI IMG/M metagenome (GOLD analysis project Ga0209542, IMG submission 184028) | Soil microbial communities from Rifle, Colorado - Rifle CSP2_plank highO2_0.1 (SPAdes) (version 2) | ecosystem: Environmental > Terrestrial > Deep subsurface > Rock core/Sediment ...
GATCATTTTTAAGCTTTTCTGTTTGCGGCACAATCGACATTTTACATATCCCCGGGCGTTCCTTGTGACTTTGTATGAACCGCACCACACGCACTTTTTTCCCTTCAAAAAGTTGGCCGCGCACCCAAAAACGTTCTTTCGTCTTGTAACCATGCTGATATTCTATCATGCGCGGTTACGAATCCAACTAATTACCTAAATTAATCATACACCAAAATTAGTTATTAGTCATCTTAACACTTGATTAAATACGTGGAGTATGGTAAGATTCATAAATAATTTCCAAGACGAGGAAAAAGGAAATGAAAAAAGTTCTTTTTTTTATAAGCGCATGCCTGATTTTTGTGATATCTGCTGCGGCAGAGGGGCAAATTCATAAAAGAACGGTAAACGGGATTGAGGAATATGAATGTTTACTTCTCAATGAAACAAAAAACTTCGTCATTGTGGTGATTGATGGAAAACGGGTAGGCACCCTAAACCCGGTCGTCAACCATCCCAATATGTATGATCGATCGGCTCAAAAAATATGGCTTTCGCTACAAAGACACGTATTGAAGGCATTCGGCTACTCATCCCAGGCAAAAATAACCAGAGAAAAGCCAGATGTCCAAACCAAAGAGCATATTTTTGACATAAGCAGCCGCATAGATCTGGAATTGAATCCCAACGGATCATACAACATACCGGCGATTGCCTTGGAGGAAAATCTTTTCAAACCGCGGCAGACCAAAACCCACCATCACCGCTGATTCTCATGCGCTCGGCAAATATAAAAAGACTTCCGATTCGGGAAGTCGATTTTTTTATGAGCCATACGAGTACCGAGAAAACGCCTGATAACCTCTATTTATCACTATCAAGATCCTGAAATTCTTAAAATTGCTTCCAGTGCTTCGGGTAATTGATTGCTTCCGTCCTCACCCGTAAGATGTCCTCTATTTTTTTCAACAATCGCATCCGTATTCAGCTGACTTTTAAATATTATTTTATTTTCTTCAAGACAATTATATGGATCATTATCCGAAAGAATTACAATCAGCTTATTTTGCAATACCTCTCTTATCTTGGGAAAATTTATCAGGGTTTTAAGCCAGGGTTCGGCGATTTCCACCTCTTCCTTATCCAAATTCATTAAATTAAACCAGCCGGCGATACACACTACTCCCCCGATCTTTGTATCTTTCAATGTTTCCAGATAGCGCAAAATCGCCTGGCATCCTATGCTATGACCCACAAAAAACGTTTTTTCATCCGCGCTTTGTATGATTTGAGAAAGATGCGCCACCCATTTTTCTATTTGCGGATTGTCGGCTTCGGGCATTTCCGGAACAACAACCCGGAAACCTTTATTTTTTAATTCTTGGGCCAGCCATGGATGCCAATAAGAATTTGGCGACTCTCCCCAGCCGTGTATAATATAAACTTTTTTAATGATTTTTTTCATTATTAATTAGCTAAATATGCTTTTCCTTTGCGAGCTTATTTAAAATTTTCTTTACTTTTTCAATACTCCCATAATCATAGATTGAAATTGCGGCGGCTGGCAACTTCTTTTTTTTCAGCAAAGAAAGCTTCTTTTTTAATTCGGCTTGCGAAACCGCATCGCTCTTTCCCAAAAAAATAAATTCCTTTTTTTCCAAAAGGGATTTATTATATATTCCAAGCTCTTGCCGGATGGTTTTATAATCCTTGTACGGATCAGCGGATTCGGCTGAAACCATATGAAATAGAACTTTTGTGCGCTCAATATGGCGTAAAAACTTTATGCCGAGTCCTTTTCCAACGGAAGCACCCTCGATCAGCCCGGGAATATCTGCCAGCACAAGCTCATAATACGCCCCAAGATTTGGCTCAAGCGTTGTGAATAAAAAATTGCCGACCTTGCTTTGAGCATTGGTAAGTTCATTCAACAAACTTGACTTCCCGACATTAGGCAAACCGATCAACCCGACATCGGCGATCAACTTCAATTCAAGACGCACGGCAAATGTCTCACCCGGCGTGCCATATTCAAACTCTTTCGGCCTGGTATTTACGGAAGACCGGAAATGAAAATTCCCTCTGCCGCCATGCCCTCCGCGAGCCGCCAGAATACGCTCGCCTATTAACACAATTTCCCAGTCAATTTTTACCGTAAGATTGTGGATAATTGTTCCAACCGGCACGTACAAAACAAGATCGTCCGCATTGGAACCATCGCGAAATTGTCCCTTGCCGTTCTGACCATTTTTTGCGGAAAATTCTTTTTTAAAACGGTACGAACTTAATATGCTCAAATCCGACGAGCCCACAAAATAAATATCTCCGCCGTCGCCCCCCGATCCTCCCACCGGGCCATATTGATTCAGATTTTTATTAAACAAAGCCGCGCCTTTTCCCCCGCTCCCAGCGCGAATCCGGATTGTAATATCGTCTATAAGCATAAATTAAAAAAGCGCTACGCAAATTCCAACGGACGTTTTGAATTGCATGATTATTTTCATTGAGTATTATTGAAGCTCAATGGGTTTAAAAGAATTAATGATTGTTTGAATAATTGGGCGCATTGCATTAAACGCGGAAGGAATGGCGGCTCCTCGCTTAATGAGCATAATGCCGCCAGTTATCATTTCCCCCCGTTCTTCAAATCGGTACGGAACGTCATCTAAAATAAATTCTCCGCTGGCAGTAAATTTCACGGAATAATCGCCGATAATTTCACTCTCAAAATCAGAAAGTTTCGTACCATCTTTTCCCTCTGCAAGCGACTGTCTGTAAGTTAGAACAGATGCCCGAACCTCCTCAGAACCCCTAATTGACGGGTCTGCCGTCCAAAGGATACGCACAAACGCGGCTCCGCCCGGCCCAACAACTCTTATGTCTTCCCCCGCTACGCCGTTTAATGAGTCCCGCACTTTCCATGCCGGCGGATATCGCAGTGTATATCCTGCATAAAAATTGCTATACGTTTGCCAATCAACGGTACTTACCGCATCTTTTAGATCGCTCGCCGCGTTATTTTGCTTACTGTTATCTTCTGCCGGCGTTCCATCAGTTCTTTGCCATCCACCAAGATTAATCTCAAAAACAGACGATCTGCCTGCCATGAGCAAAGTGATAACAATTAAGAAAAGCAAAATACCGCCCGATAAAAAATACTTTTTTGCAATCATAACGCTGGTTCTTTTTAAATAACTTTTATTATTGCGTCTTTTTACGATACACAAAGTAGCCGGCCGCGCCCGCAATTAGAACAATAATTATTCCAAGCCAGACGCTTGCTTTTGACTTCCTAAATTCAGGTGAAAGCAAAAGAACAATATTCGGCGTGCCATTTTCAAAAGCTTCAAGCGTCATCGTCTTGCCGGTATAAGAATGGGTCACGGAAACTGCCCCCTCCCAGACGCCGACAAGCGTATAACCTCGTGTTGGATTGTATGCCACCCAAAAGCGGGTTTTATTGGATTTAACCGCTCCTAACGGCGTTTCAACTACAAAAGACGAATCCAAAGGATCATCCGGCCTTTGTATCTCAACAGCGCCTCCGGGAAGCTCCAGTGTATTCAAACTTTTTATACCAACTTGACTATCCGGGTGGAGCACAAAAGGCGTATCATTAAGGATGCCTATCTGCCTGGCACCCGGTTTCGTTACGAACTTAACATTCTCCCAATTAACAATTTGCTGATTTTCTTGGCTTTTATTGAAAGGCGGCGGGGCTTTCACACCCAGCAAAATCACCGAGACTGATTGACCGCTGGCGGTGGTCACAATAGGTGAAACGCGGAGACCTAAGTTTGACTCAAAAAACTCCAGCATCTCCCCCTTTTTTTGATGATATTCTTCAAAGCTTAAACCGATCGGACTAATGATGGGCAAGCTAAAATAACCTTTTTGTCTATGTTCTTCGCTAAGAAGATATTTTTCTTGTTCGCCGCCGGGGACCGGATACGGCGCCGCACCTCTGATGAAGGTTTCTTCGGAATTGAGCCACAAAGAAGGAGCGATCTCTAAAATGCTTTTGATATCCTGACGCGCCACAGCCTCAAGCGGTTCTTTGGCCGTATCTGCCAAAGGCATATCGCGAAGATCAACCTCTATTGGTTTGCCGTCTACCGTACCGATAACTACTGTTGCGGGTTGCTCGTTTTTAATAAAATCGTCTACAATCTTTTGCTGTTCATCGGGCTGTTTATTCAGGAAAACCTCTGGATTGTTTCCGGTAATCTTGTCTAAAAACGTAACGAAAACCGGATTAAAGCCGCCGGGTAATGTAATAAAAAGGTTATTAACGTCATTCGTCAAATCTACAATGTCAGTTGGCTTAGAATCAGGTAGCGTTTCAACTTTCTCCAACTTGTTGCCATCCGGCGTGGCGCCGCCAGCCCTGCTATCATTCGTAGGCGGCGTCTCTGGAGAAGTTTGAGGTTGAGCTGACCGAGGAATCGTTGTTTGCGGCTGGCTTTCCGGTTGGGCAGAAATTACATCCGCCACGGGCAAATCTTCAGGAGCGCAGCCTCGTTTTCCGTCAGCCATTCGGGAATACCACTTAACATATTCATCGTAGCCGGCTTGAGAATTTGGAAATTCAGCAATAAAATCAACATTGTCGGCGGTAACCCCAGTTCTGGGATCAATACAGGTTGGCACCTTGCTTCCTGAATTCAAACACGACTGGGCTATGTCCAAACTGTCGCCGCCAAAAAAATAAACGCCGTATGGCGGAAAGTTTCCTATAGTATCAAACCCTTCCCCGTGGGTACTGACTTTTAATTCTACGCGTTTAACCCCGTCTTCCGTTTTGGCGGCAACAGCACAGGCGAGTCGGACAAAAGCTTTTTTAGGGGGTTCGTATCCATTTTCATCTTGCGCGTAGGTTTTTTGCAAAATCACGACGTTTATAACTACGGCGATGATTAGGACGACTGCGCCAATTAGAAATTTTTTCATAAATATCGGACTATTTATTTTGGCTTCTCAAAAACTGTAAACTGCACATAGTAATCAACCGCAAACGTCATGACGGCATGATCCACGGTACTGAGCGCCTGATTTTCGCGTGTAAAAAGCAGGGGATAGCCTTCATAGCTGTAAAATGACCTGCCGGTCTCTTCCGTGCTTAATGGAGAAATTTTTTTCCAAGTAGCATCCATAATGTTCGTATGAATGTTATCCGCACGCTGATAGAACTCATTGAAAGCATCTATATTAAATTTATAAGCAACACCAACGGAAGCAAACGCCTCTTTTTCATCATACTTATAAACCATGCCGCACGTCAGGGAATCCGACTTGTTTCCTTTGGCATCCTTCGGCATTCGGTTTGCCACGTAGCGGGGGGGAATTGGAACACCTTTTGCTTTTTCGTATGTATCTTTCTTTATGTATTTAAAAGGGGCCGGCGGGAGAGCGGCTGACTGCTCGTGACAGTATTTCGACATCCATTCTGGATCATCTTTTGTAACCGAGGTCTTGATGCCAGGGGGTGCTACAACTTGCGCTCCGGGCGATGAAAAAGCGGTTTGCATATAATCAATTGCTTTCCTAAGCGCCTGATAATCAGTCACCACGGAATAGATAACAAAAGCCGCAACCAGGACCAAAGCCCATCCCGCAAGCGGCATTTTGAGCAAAGCAATGCCGGATTTTATTGAATTCCACAAATTCTTAAGGGCTCGAAATACCCGAAGAACGGATTTTATTTTATCAAAAAGTTTTTTCATATTTATTAATTATATCATCACTCAAATTCTTCTAAAACAACGCCTGCTTTTTTATCCACACGATACCAATTAAATGTTGCGGTGTGCGATTCGCCGTTTTGTACGACTATCTCATACGCCTGCACGCTCCAGAAATCGCCCCGGTTTTCAACATTAAACGAGGCAATCTTTTTGTTCGCCGCAAGTTCCGCAATAAATTCCTGAACTTCTGGCATGGCCTGGACTTTTTTCAGCGCCTCTTGCTTCATTATATCACCCGCCGGAGCAGGCAACAAATATATGTAATAAATCAAGGTGGCAACGGCCGCAATCGCAAATAAACTACCACACACCACAATTGCTTTTTGATACGCGCTCATCAAAGCAAAAAATACAAAAATGGAGAAAACAAAATATAATACCCAATCCCGATTTTCCACAATGTTTTTATCTGTAGCGGTATATCAACATCCATACCCTCTTTAATATTTCGATATCGCACATAATCTTTAAAGCTGTCCGAAGACAGCCACCAAAAAATCTGATCAAATATTGCTCCGATAATAAACCAGGCGCCGATCATGTTGATAAGGCCCAAAAATATAAATTTCCAATAATTTCTAAAATCGAAATCAACGGAAGTAGCGGGAAGATAAAAAGCAATATAACCAAATGCGACAAACCCAATTGAAAAAAGACAAAACAACCAAAGCGTGTAGCCGATTTTGTAATAGCGCGGGTATTCTTTTACGGCCACTCGCGCTTTAGTCGCATCGTCAATCGCCCGAAGCCTGAATATCCTTTTGAGAGCCGCCAGCGCCTTCTTTATTAATTCCGGCACAAGTGCCCCAATGACAGAATGATAAAAAAAACTCATATAGATTGTGTGCTATAAATTTTACTAACAACCTTTATTATGCCACAAAAAGCATTATCCCGAAAAGAGTCAATCTATCTCCGTTCTATGTCCCTCCTTGTCGTATTCATATATTTTGCCGTTTTCCTCGGTTGCCGTTGCCTTATGCGAACCATCGCAAAATGGCTGATTTTTTGATAATCCGCACATACAAATCCAGACGGAATCTTTCTGGGGTTTAATTTCTAACGGCGCTTTTGCTTCTTTAATAATTTTTCTAGCCATATTTATATTTTCCCTTCGAATTAATTAATTCCGACCTTTGAAATATATTTTATCCTGAATATGCAACATGCTTTTTTGCTACTTTTAAAATAATCCTTGACCGCCGAGTTTCATAACCTTTTTCCTAATTCCCGACATGCACTTATTCAGATCAGAGACGATATCCCGCTCCGGCAAGCGCATCACAACCCACCCGTTTCTTTTAAGCGCGCGGTTTTTGATCTTATCTTTCTTGAGTTGACGACGTCCGGAATGGGCTTTGCGGTTATCGCACTCAACCGCAATTTTACCCTTCCGGCAGAAAACCGCAAAATCCAGTGAGTATCGTCTCCCTCCCAGAGAAATTCTATATTGCGGAATGGCAATAATGCCCACGCGACGCAAAGCCCTTTCCATGATTGATTCGGTCGGCAAAACTCTGTATAATTCCAGAATATTTCTGGCGGTCTTGAGGCGATCCAATGTAGCAAATCCAAAAGACACCCGGCGCGGAGGCATATTTAGGATGGGTCGCACAAGTTTTTGAATACGCCCCAGCCATACCCTCCGATACTCTTTACCGGCAGATGGATGCTTAATTTCCTTCGGAAGTATTTCGCGGCGTTTCTTTGACTCAATACGGAGTACCTGCGCATAATACCTGATTTGTTTGCCTTCTGGACCGAAGCGCGCGGGTTCGTAAAAAGCCAGAAACTTGAATTTTCTCCGCGGAGCTTTATCCGCCGGCATACGATACCACCGCTCCTGCCAAAGAATTTCAAAATCGCTTTTTCGTTTAAGCACTCCCACCAGCACCATTTCTTTTTCTTTATCTTCTTTGTCCATTTTGTCATCAAATTCCCCCCGCCATAACATCCCTACAAACTTGAGAATGTAAGAATGTTATTTTATCCGCCGGAAAGACTCTAAAAATTTAACAAACATCCTGCCATAAGGCGAAAGTGCGTGCTCCACGAATTTGCCGCGATATTTTTTATTGATGAGCCCCGCTTGGTAAAGCCGCCGGGTGTGTTCTCCGATGGTTTTCTCGTTAGCTCCGAGTGTTTCAACTATATCCTCCAGGGTGACGCCAGCGCGTTCGGATACCAAAAACAATATCTCAATGCGATAGTGATTGGCCATTCCCTTAAGATGACGCTCCATTTGTTCGGCTGTCTTCACCTTCTCCATCTACTTATGCTACACCACATACCAACATTCTCAAGTTTGTAAGGATGTTGTAGATGTGTTGTAATTATATTTACGGGATGACCTCAATTTCCTAGAGAAAATTTATTTATAGTTTAGCTTTTTGGTCGGGAATGCGAACAGCGTATACCTCTGCCTTTCTTCCGAATTCTTGATCCTTGGCGGTATTTTCAATCTTGCGCGCGACATCCCGAATATGTCGTGCAATGCGAGCGGCTTGTCCATATTCGCTCATTTTTTTAAGAACGTCTTCCGAAGAGACATTTTCCGGAGGCCATGGATACTTCTCGGCCAGCTTAAATACTTTTACAGCATGCCTGGCGGCACTTTCTTTGTGTCCGTATCTTTTCGCAATATCAAACGCTCCGGAATACAAAAATATTTCGGTATGAGGAGCAACCGCTTTCCCGGCTTCTTTTTCTTCACGCACTTTTTTAAGACCGGCGCGGATGGCCAGCAAGGCGGCTGCGTCAAAATCGCGAATGGGATCTTTTTCCTTCTTAAACAAAAGCTCCCTAAGCGGCTTGATAAGAGGAATGCTGTCAGCCATCTCGGCCGCGCGCTTATATACTGTTTGCATAACATCCAGCTCGCTTGAGGTCATGCGATTCAATAAGACCGGAATCATTCCCGCTTTCTTGCCCCCTTGTTTTTCCATTTCTTTTTCAATTCGCTCCTGAAGCGCGCGAAGGGCTGTATTCATGTGCTTTCCAACATCAACTGCGACTTTCATCCCCTTCTCTTTCCAAAGCCGAGACGCCGCAGAGTAGTAATTGCTGGCATAATTAACCAATGCGGCATCCCTATCTCCGTGTTCGCTCCGAAACTTAAATACTTGATCCGCCAGCGGCAACGCCTCCGCATAATTGCCTTCCCAATTAAGCTTGCCAAGACGCCTGGAAACCGCCTCAAAATTTTCTGTCGTGATTTCTTCTTTAAATTGTTCTACCTTTACTCCCTCCATAAAAAAATTTTAAAGGTAAATTCTTCCGAATCAACAGGTGTTAATTTTTATTTCGCGCTGGAATTAATGTCGGAGTTAAATACTTATGAACTAATTCCTCATATTCATCATAAAGTTTTTTATCAATCTTCCATTCTTTTTCTTCTAAAAGCGGACGTGCTACTAATTTTTTATTTTCGCCAATATAGGGCGGATCGGCAATCCGGAAGTAAGGCGCCACCCAACAATTCACAAAAACCACCTTGGCGTTCCAAAATTTTTCTATGCCTTCAAGCATTTTATAATCATTTTGGTGCAATTCCGGTTTCCAGCGAAATTTAACCTCCACAAAATCCGGTTTACCTTTTCTATCAATCACAATAAAATCCGGAATCGCGCGTATACGTTCTCCTACTTCGCTATATCTATCAAATTTTTCCTCAAGCTGCGTCAAATTCTGTACAATCGCCTCATATCCAAACCGATACACAATATTTCCCGATTGGCGCATCAGTTCTTCAAACAATGTCTCGGCCATCCGGCCTTTTAACATAGATTCTGGGTTCATAATAAATTGATTTACTTCTTAAGATTCTGAAAATCGGAAATGAGACCACTTGGGGTTTTTTGCCGCGCCCCACATTTTTATGCGATTCACTATTCACCCTTGAGTTTCTTCTTTTCTGCTCTCGCAAGATGTTTTAATTCTTTTTTGACTTCTTTAATGTGTTTTTCTGCCGGCAATTGTTCTGGAAGAACCCCACCAATATCCTTAATTGTCTGCCTAACTTTGCCGCCTACCATAAAATGAGTTTGAGATGCAGCTCGATCGCCTTGAATTTTATCTTTTCTCATTTTTTCATCAGTCTGCGTAATACGAAATAAATTTGCAGCTAACTCTGTAGAACCCGCCCTATCCAGTAGCTCGCCTTTTTTAATTCCTTTATTTTTCTCTACATCCGATAAGTTCGCACCATAAAGCCCTTGATAACCGGCATCGTTAAATAAGCCGAATTTAGACACGCCCGCGTCTTTGGCTGTTTTAAAAAGTTTTTTATTATGATCGGAAACCTGATTACGAATAAACACTCGCTTTGATGTATCTGGGAGTTGCTCAAATACCTCTTGTCGTCTTGTTTGAATGACAAAATAAGTTTGTGCCAATGCTATCTCTGATTTGTTCGGGTCGCCATTTTGGGCTATTAAATAACATGCATATCTGTCCAGCTTGTAATCTCGCACCTCACGCATTGTATTTGAGCCGATTTTGACCATTTTCCCCGTTTGGTGAAAATGGTTATCCACATCCTGACCGCTATTAACACAGGCACGTGCGGCTCTTGCAATCACCTCTTCGGCCTTTTCCCACTTTTCATAACCCAAAAGAGGCAATAATTCTCTGCCTTCCCAGTATTCAATTCCATTTTCATCAAATTTTTTAATGCTCTCAAAATCTCTATGAGGAGCGGATGGTGTTATTTCATTAGTCATGGGTTTATTTATTTTATGTATTCAATTTATACGCAAAAAACAAAACTGGCAAGTTTTACCCCGCCCCCGCAACTCATTATCTCCTGCCATATTGACTCATTCTATCTCGTAAAATTCTCCGCAAACTCCATAAGGAATTTTTTGCCGCGCCCTGTCATCTTGTCCGCCATGGTGTTTGCGACAGCGGAAGCTCCAGTAAAGAAGGAGTGATTTTTATTTTTCTACATTAATAATACACCCCGTCTAATTCAAAACTAATCTTCCATAAATTTAGAAATACCGTAACCGAATCCAAAACAATAACCAAGTAAGATGCCACCCAATAATTGCCAATCAACCTTTTTCCATGTCAAGAAAAGTCCTGCATAGGAAATCTGGATTACTACAACTCCAATGATAAATCTAAAAGTTTTATTCATAAACATTTTTTATGTTACCATAGCGACACCCCCCCCTCCGGACCGATCAATCTCCCTGTCTATCCAGAAAGTTTGCAATTATTTAAGCTGATCCACCCACGCCAAAGGTCATACTCAGTTATTGTACCTATAAATTTTATTTCCGAATTTTTCCTTAAGAGAGAAATGCGTTGCTTCCAGCTGGATGAGAAATCACATCTTATAATACTCGTGTAACCGTCAACACCATTTCCCCTAATGAGTAGTGTCAATCCATCAGTACCAATATCTTCAATGATTCCTATTTCTTCTTTAGTCTCCAAACCCGAAATATCTGAAATCAGACTTACTCGATCTTTCGATGTTAAACCACCTGAAGACGTATTTTTGGATAAATCAAAAATGGAGCGATCAAGTTTTTTACTATCTAGGCTTGTGCTATTACTCTCCGTTATACTTGGCATATCTTCTTTAATCTTAAATGTACCGAAAGGAAAACTAAATTCAGGTATATAATTTGCACGTCCTAAATATGTAAGAACAGACAAAATCAAAACAAGAACGACTATCAATAATGATATTTTATGTTTAAATACAAAGCCAATAAACTCACGTCGAACATAACCCCAATATTTACTGTGAATATTTATCTCAAATGATTCTCCGACCTTAACTTTACTAGAATCGTTTAATATATTCATAATTTTCTAATCTCCTAAAATATCCATAATTATTTTGAAGAAGATACTTTAGACTTCGAACTCATCTCTCGCTTTTGTTGAAACTTTGGACGGGCAAGCAAGCTGACTACCGGGGAAGGAATCAGACCGACATAAACAGCTTAAAATCTCTAGGTGTGCTTATACCGCCCATCTTGATGTCCAAAGCTGCGGGACCTGGATTCGAACCAGGATACCCGCCTCCAAAGGGCGGTGTCCTACTTCACCCCGCCAAATTCATCTTTCCTCTCCAAAGCTGCGGGACCTGGATTCGAACCAGGATACCCGCCTCCAAAGGGCGGTGTCCTACCGTTAGACGATCCCGCAACTTTGGAGAGGAACTTCTTAAATGCGTTACCACCTTTCCAGCTCTTTATTTTCTTTTCAAACTCCCGAGCTTTTACTAAATTATCAAACTTTTGAACCCATATAATATTCCACGGCCTGCTAAATTTTGTTGAATAAACATCTCCCTTATTATGCCTTTTCAATCTTTCAAAAGGAAAAAGATTGGTTATACCGACATAATGTTTCTTTTTAAGATTTTCTAATATATACAAAAATGGCATGAATTTGGCGGGGCAAGTTAGACGATCCCGCAACTTTGGACATCAATGCACCATTAACATACCAACATTCTCAAGTTTATAAATATAATATTTTTATGTTGTAATTTATTTAGAGCTGCCGATGAGTTCCAGCACTGTGAGTTCCAACGGCAATTGCGAAATCGGAGATTTTTTGAAGGATTGCAGATTGGTAAAAATCACATCCGCTGCGCGAACAAGATCGGATACCGCATACGCATGAAGATACGCGTTGATAACATCAATCTCATCCGGCAGAAGCTCGTTTTCCACAAAACGCACAAGGGATGGGTCGGTTTTCAAATATAGCGCATTGCGGAAATATTGGAGCATTAGTTTGGAAAAATACTGCAAATCGTGTCCGGCATCATGCAATTCCTGAATGAGTGCCAGCGCACTGGAGGCGTCTTTTTTAGAAACCAGTTCAAACATTTTTTTTGCCGCCTCGCGCTTGGGTAGTCCCAAAATTCGTTCAATCTCCGCCCGGGTTATTTTTTTGTCTTCCGCGGCCATGATTTGGCCCAAAATACTTTCCGCATCGCGCATGGAACCCTCGGCCGCCAAAGCAATCAAACGCGCCGCATCGCCATCCAACGCCACTCTTTCTTTTTTGGCAATCATGCCTAACCGTTCCGCAATTTGCGCCACCGACGGCCTGCGGAAATCATAATGCTGGGTGCGCGATACTATGGTTGCCGGAACTTTTTCAAGCTCGGTGGTTGCCAAGACAAACACCGCATGCGCCGGCGGCTCCTCCAAGGTTTTCAAAAGCGCATTAAACGCCTCTTTGGTCAACATATGGGTTTCGTCAATAATATAGGTCTTAAATTTGCTTCGGGTTGGAACAAAACGCACGCCTTCGCGCAGTTCCCGGATATCGTCAATTCCACGACTGGAGGCCGCATCAATTTCAATCACATCCAAGGCGCGGCCATTGTTAAAATCGCGGCAGGAATCGCAGATATTGCAAGGTATTTTTCCCTCAAAAACGCCGCTGGCAAGTGGATTCTTTTTAATAACTCCGACCAACGATTGACTCACATTGTCATGCGCCTCGCAGTTTAACGCTTTGGCAATTAAGCGCGCCACGGTTGTTTTCCCCACCCCCCGCGGCCCGGAAAACAAATAAGCATGCGCCACGCGATTGGTGCGAAAAGCGTTTTGCAATGACTCCACCACATGTTCCTGCCCAATTACCTCGTCAAATTCCTTGGGCCGATATTTACGATATAAAACAAGTTCGCTCATGATTTTGATATTATCATAAAAAAACAAAAAAACAAATCCCGCGGCCTTTGCGCGGGACTTAAAGAGATAATACTTTTTTACTGAAGCATTATTCAACACTTTCTAACGAAACACCAAAAATTTAAGACCCAGAAAGTTCCAGGCAAGGACAATGGCGGTAGCGATGGCCTTGGCAACATTCAGCCATACTTTTTCGGCCAAACCGAAAAACGGCGGGACATAGGTGGTAAGAGAAAAAACAATGCCGCTGTTTAAAGTCAGACCGATCAGCATAACCGTCAAAAATTTTGGAAAATCGTGGAACATTCCCTCGCCCTGGCTTCTTCCCTTAAACACCCAAAACTGATTCCAAAAATAACTATTGATTACCGCGACTGCAAAACCCGGAGCATTAACACCTCCGATCTCAAACCCTGAAGTAATGCCGGTTGCCATACTCAATAAATTTAAAATACCGAAATCAATCGCGGTATTTAAAAATCCGACTGCCATAAATTTTCCTAATTGCGTCATAAAGGGCAGCCAACGTGATAATTTCCCGGAAAGCCAAACCCCAAACACAAATACCGGCGGAACCAAAAGTGGTACAACCATAAGAATCCATTGGGTACGCAGGCCCAAATTTATAAGAGTCGGGATTAAAAATACTCCAGCCAAAAA
>Ga0209542_10013505_pt1 | contig 14058 bp, 14 predicted proteins | sample RifCSPhighO2_01_FD_184028 | JGI IMG/M metagenome (GOLD analysis project Ga0209542, IMG submission 184028) | Soil microbial communities from Rifle, Colorado - Rifle CSP2_plank highO2_0.1 (SPAdes) (version 2) | ecosystem: Environmental > Terrestrial > Deep subsurface > Rock core/Sediment ...
GATTGATGCGGCTCGTTATCCGGTGAAAATTGGCAATACTGAAGTAAGAAGCAGGATCAGTAAAGGAAAGGAAACGGCAGATCAGACAATAGGTTTATTTGTTGACGCAAAACCTCTTCTTGAAATATTACCGGAGCTTCTTGGTATTCCTGAGAAAAAGACATATCTGGTTCTTTTCCAAAACGATAAAGAGCTCAGATCAACAGGTGGTTTTATCACCGCCTATGCGGCTGTTTCCTTCGAAAAAGGAAAAATGAAAGTAGAAAAATCAGAGGATATTTATGTTTTGGATGACAAACAAAAGAAAAGAATTGCCGCTCCACCGGAAATATTGAAGTATCATAAAGGCGTTAGTTATTTTAACCTTCGGGACAGTAACTTATCGCCTGATTTTTCCGAAAGCATCAAGCTGTTTGAAGAGCTTTATAAAAATACCGGATCAGATTTAACAAAAGATTATGACGGGGTTTTTGCGGTTGATACACATGTTTTACTCTCGGTTTTGCAAGTTTTGGACGGTGAAGTATATGTCCCTGAATACGATGCTAAATTTACAACCGCGCCCGATGAAAGATGCGATGGCTGCCCGCAAGTCATTTATGAACTTGAATTATATGCTGACAAGCCGGTTGGCTATTTTAGGGGAGAAAGAAAAGATATTTTGGGAAAACTTCTTTATCATCTTATGCAAAAAGCCCTTGGTGTTTCCCCAAGTCAGTATTGGGGAAAACTAACCCAGGCGCTTCTTTCCGAAATAAATGAAAAACACATTTTAGGTTATATGTTTGACAGCAAAGCTCAAAATGCATTTGAAGCATTAAATTTTGCCGGCAGAATTAAAGATTTTGATGCTGACTATCTCCATATCAATGATACGAATTTCGCCGGAGCAAAATCCAATATGTTTGTTAAACACTATATAAAGCAGGAGATTGAGATTGACAAAAGCGGGAAAATCGTCAAAACATTAACAATAGATTATAAAAACCCCTCTCCGCCCTCGGATTGCGGTTTTGAAAGCGGAGGATTATGTCTAAACGCTCTTCTTCGGAATTGGGTGCGGATTTATATTCCTGAGGGAAGCAAGCTTCTGGAATTTACCGGTTCTGAAACGGAAACTGAAAGTAAAGAAGAGTTGCAGAAGACTGTTTTTGAAGGTTTTCTAACCGTAAGGCCTCAGGGTTCATCCCAAGCAATAGTAAAATATGAACTTCCTTTCGCTTTTTCGGGGAAAGAATACAAAATGCTTATGCAGAAACAACCGGGAACAGAAGGACATGAAGTTACAATTTACATAAACGGCAAGCAAGTTGATAAATTCAACCTGGAAACAGATAGGGAGCTTAAATACAAAATATAAAATATAAAATGAGGACTTATAAGACTGAAGGTATAATCATCAGACGGAATAACTATAAGGAGAGCGACCGTATGATCACCATTTTTACAAAACATTACGGCAAGATAAAAGTGCTTGCAAAGGGAGTGCGAAAAATCTACAGCCGGAGAGGTCCGAATATTGAATTTTTCAATAGAGTAGAAGTTTCACTTTATAATGGTAAATTTATAGATATGGTAATGGAGGTTAAAACAATTGATGCCTATGCGAATTTAAAAAAATGTTTATCCAACATAAGCAAGGCTTGGGAAATATGCGAATTGGTTGACTTGTTAACCCGAGAAAAGCAGGAGCATAGAGAAGTATTTGATTTGATGACCGTCTATTTAAATAAATTGAATTTTAGCCAAAATGAGGTAATGATAGATAAATTTAAGTACGCTCTTCTTCACGCTTTGGGTTTTATTTCTGAATTTTATAAAACGAGTGAGGAAATAGATTCTTTTATTGAGAGTTTAGCTGAAAGAAGACTGAGAACAAAAAAAATCTATGGATAAGAAAATAGTTATAGGGATCATAATCGGAATACTTGTTATAGGAAGCGGGCTTTTCTTGGGCGCTAAACGCTTTTTTAAAGAGAGAGAACCCGGATTACAAACAATTGCCAATATTGAAAAATATAAGACTGCAGAAAATGTTGTTGTTGATTTGACCTTGAGTCAAGATAAAAAAGAAGTCGTTCTGACGATTTCTGATCTTGCCGGCTATAAATCTTTGGAATATGAGCTAAGCTATGATACTGATAAAGGACCAAAAGGAACTCTCTCGGGAAGCAAGCCTCTTTCTCTTGATGGCCAGGACCAATTTGTACGAACAGTGACATTGGGAACCTGTTCTAAGAATGTATGTACCTATGATGAAGGAGTAAGGAATATCAGCGTAGTTATTAAACTTTATCCGCAAAACGGAGATCCTCAGATTTTTAAAAAAAGCTTCGATATTTAATCCGTGTTTACGGAAGTCCAAGGCGTTCTTGACCGGATTTAAGCTCGCAATTTTCTGTTAAGGTTGGTTAAAACCTTATAGATTCCGAACTCTTTAGCCTTTCCAAGCTTCAATCTGTTCTTTTAGATATTATCCTTTTGTGGGCTTGACAAATGGTTAAAATTGGCCTAACATGGAAAGTAATGGTTTAAAATGGTTTAAATATGATTCTTGGCGAATTTAGTGCGACTTTAACAGATCAATTTAGGATTTCCCTGCCTAAAAAAATAAGAGAGCAAATAAGCGGCATCGAACTGGTTTTGTCAAAAGGATTTGACGGTTGTATCTTCGGTTACCAGAAGGATATTTGGGAAAAAGTTTCGGAGGATGAATTAAACAAACCAGTTACCACAGAAGACGGAAGAAAAATTAGAAGACAGCTCTTTGCGGCAGCAGAAGTGGTCATGTTTGACGAACAGGGAAGATTTGTTCTTTCCCAAACTCTAAGAAAGTATGCAAGGCTTGAACGGGAAATTGTTCTTATTGGAGCAGGAGATCATTTTGAAATTTGGGAAAAAAATATTTGGGCTGAGTATTTAAAGAAACTTAATTGACATGGGTGATCTAAAACACGTTCCCGTCCTTTTAAACGAAGCCATTTTTTACCTAAACGTCAGAAAAGGCATGAAATATATCGATGCAACTTTTGGAGGAGGTCATCACACACGAGAAATTATAAAAAGAGGAGGAATAGTTTTAGGAATTGATGCTGATGGCCAATCACTTGAAAAAGCGAAAGAGGCATTTAGGCATGAGATTAAAAATGAACAAGTTATCTTAATTGCGGGGAATTTTAGAAATATTGAGAGAATAGCAAAAGAGGCGAATTTTAAGGGAGTTGAAGGAATTTTTTTTGATCTTGGTCTATCAAGCTGGCAAATAGATGAAAGTGCACGGGGCTTTAGCTATTTAAGAGATGAAGATTTGGACATGCGTTTTGCAAAAATAGTTGGAAGCCCAACAGGAGCCGAAATATTGGAGAAAGCGGATTTTAATGAGCTTTTCAATATTATTGGCAAATATGGAGAGGAAGAATTGGCAAGTCAGATTGCTAAAAAAATTATAAGCGCAAGAAAAGAAAACAAAATTGGGAAAAGCGGAGAACTTGCCGCTTTATTGGATAAAGAATTTGCCTATTTGCCATACAAGAGGAGAATACAACTTTTAAGCCGTGTTTTTCAATCAATTAGAATTGCCGTTAACGATGAAATAAATGCTCTTATAGAAGGTTTGGATCAGGCAATTGCTATTTTAGACAAAGGCGGAAGACTTGCCGTTATTAGTTTTCATTCAATTGAGGATCGTATTGTCAAAATAAGAATGAGAGGGCGGAAACTAAAAAGTTTGACAAAGAAACCCGTCTTAGCATCCAGAAAGGAAATAATCAAAAATAGAAGATCAAGAAGCGCCAAATTAAGGGCCGCCGAAAAAAAATGAAAAGAAAATTATTACTTTATTTATTTCTAGTTTTAATTTCCACTCTCTCGATTCTGCAAATTTATGTTTCGCACAAACTGTCTTTTTCCAGCGTTGAACTGAAAAAAATGCAGGAGGAGATTGAAACCTTAAATATAGAAAACGAACTTTTAAAAAGTGAAATAGCGACCGCGTCTTCATTAATGAATGTTGCAAAAAAAGCTGAAAATCTCGGCTTCAAGCGTGCTACTTTTCTCTATATGGAGAATCTGCCAGTTGCTTTAGGTAAATAAAATGGCAAGAATAAAGCTCATTTTTTTTCTATTCCTTGGCTTATTTATTGTTATTTGGCTTAGGCTTTTTTACTGGCAGATTGTCTCCAGTGAAAGTTTAAAAAGAAAAGCCGAGAGTCAATATTATTTCCGCCTGGAAATTCCTGCAATAAGAGGACGGATTTTAAGCGTCGATGGTTCTCCTTTTGTTACCAATAGACCTGCCTACATGGTTTTTGCCGAGAAAAACAAAGTAGAAAACTATAATGACTTCATTAGTAAAATTGGACCATTAATTGGTGAAAGTGAAGCTTCCATATCAGCTAAACTTTCATCTTCAAATTTATGGGTCCCGTTGAAAAATAAAGTCGAAGAAAGTTCGGTAAAAAACCTAAGAGCACTAAAGCTTTCAGGGATTGGTTTTGAACGGGAAGATCAGCGTTATTATCCGGAAGCATCAATGGCGGCGCATCTTTTAGGCTTCGTCGGCAAAGATACACTGGGTAAAGATAAAGGCTATTTTGGCCTGGAGGGAAAGTATGACAGCGAACTTAGCGGTCAAAATGGATATCTGCAGCAAGAAAAAGATGCCTTTGGCAATCCAATAATTATTGGTGAAAGTGAAAGAATTGATGCCGAGAACGGAAGAAGTATTTTACTTTATACAGATAAAGCAATACAATTTATTGCTGAAGAAAAGTTAAAGGAGGGTTTAAAAAAGTATAAAGCAAAATCAGGAAATGTAATCATAGTTGATCCGTCAACCGGAGGGATATTAGCCTTAGCCTCATATCCTTCCTATGATCCTTCTCATTTTATAGATTTTCCAAAGGAATATTTTAAAAATCCCGTGATTGGAGATTCTTATGAACCCGGATCAACCTTTAAAGTTTTAATTATGGCTAGTGCAATAGATGGCGGAGTAGTTAAGACTGACGAGAACTTTGAGGAAACAGGGCCTGTTAAAGTTTCGGACTACACCATCAAAACTTGGGATAACAAATATCATGGTAAAATCTCGATGACTCAAATCCTTGAATACTCCTCAAACGTCGGCATGGTTTATATCGCGCAAAAAATGGGGAAAGAAAAACTCTTGAGGGCAATTTCCGATTTTGGCTTTGAGAGAGCAACGAACGTCGATCTTGAAGATGAACAGGCACCAGAAATGAGAGAAAAAAATCAATGGAGAGATATTGATTTGGCAACAGCTTCTTTTGGTCAGGGTATTGCCGTCACTCCTTTACAAATGGCAATGGCTGTCAGTGTTTTGGCAAATAATGGCTATCTGATGCAGCCTGTGATGGTAAAAAAAATTATTACTGATAACGGGAAAATAATTGATCTCAAACCAAAAGAAGTGAAACGGGTTATTAAAAGCCAGACAGCTAAAATTATTACCGAAATGATGGTTTCCGCCGTTGAAAATGGTGAGGCAAAATGGGCAAAACCCAAAGGTTATCGTATTGCCGGAAAAACCGGTACAGCTCAGATTCCGGTTGAAGGTCATTATGATCAAGATAAAACAATTGCCTCTTTTGTCGGATTCGCACCAGCAGATAAACCAAGATTTGTAATGCTTGTCACCCTTCGCGAACCGGAAACATCCCCTTGGGGTTCAGAAACAGCCGCTCCGCTTTTTTTTGAAATAGCCAAAGAACTTTTTTCTTATTTTGGGATACCGCCTTCTTCTTAAAGAGCGAATTTATTGTAAAGTGAGTTATAATTATTCTCACAATTTAAATGATAAGAAGGTTAAAAAATTTTTTTCACAAGCTGCTAGCCCTGTTTGTCAGTCTGTATTATCTAAGCCCCGCTAAAAAAATAACAATTATTGGCATAACCGGGACTGATGGTAAAACTACGACAAGCCATCTTCTTTATGAAATCTTAAAACATGCCGGAAAAAAAGTGTCTCTGATTTCCTCGGTTTGCGCAATTATTGGTGATAAAAAATACGACACAGGGTTTCACGTGACAACCCCAAGCTCATTTTTTTTGCAAAAAACGCTCAGAGAAGCACTTCAAAATAAGCAGGATTATTTAGTCTTGGAAGTGACATCGCATGCTTTAGATCAGCATCGAATCTTTAAGATCCCCTTTAAAATCGGCATCCTTACAAACATTACTCATGAACATTTAGATTATCATGGCGATTATGATTCATATTTACAGACAAAGGCAATTTTACTGAAAAATTCAGAAATTGCCATTATTAATCGTGAAGATTCCTCGTTTACTAGGATAACTGAACTCGTTAAAAAGGAGTCAAAGAAGAAAATAATAACTTACGGCTTAAAAAAAGGCGATTTGACTCAGCTAAAATTGCAGCTTAAAACAAGGCTTCCCGGAAATTACAATATTTACAATGTTCTTGCTGCCTACGGAGCGGCTAAAGAATTGTTGATCGAAGAATCAGTTATCCGAAAAGCAATCTCCTCATTTAAGGGTGTTGAAGGTAGGTATGAAGAAATAGCAAATGATAAAAACATTCGTATTATCGTTGACTTTGCCCATACTCCCAACGCTTTAAAACAGGTATTGGAAACCGCCAGAAAAGATTCTTTTGGCAATGTAATTCATGTTTTTGGCTGCGCCGGTTTGAGAGACTATTTGAAAAGACCAGTTATGGGAGGAATATCAAAAAAATACTCCGAGATTTCCATTATTACAGAGGAAGATTATCGGTCTGAAAATTTAGATGAAATAAATTTAAGCATTATTTCAGGGATGAAAAGGAACGAGGATAAAAAAGAAGGGAAACATCAGTATTTTGTGATCAACAACAGGTATCAAGCCATAAAAAAAGCAATTCAAATCGCAAAAAAGAATGATACGGTTATAATAACCGGTAAAGGGCATGAGAAAAGTTTATGCCGGGGAAAAAAGGAATATCCTTGGAGTGATTGTCAGGCTATTGTCAAGGCTTTAATTTAAAAAGGTTTAAAATGATAGTTCCTACAAATCTCGCAAAATTTAAAAATATAGTTTGTGGTTTTGGGACAAAAAAAGACTCTTACAATGTTAGAAATATTATTTATCCAAATCAAGTCCACGGCAGAAAAATAGTTTTGATAAAAAAATTCTCTAAAAACAGAATTAAGGCAGACGGTTTATTAACTCTGACTCCAAATTTAACTTTAGCGGTTAGGACTGCTGACTGCGTGCCAATAATTTTTTTTGAAAAAAGAAAAAAAATGGTTGGAATTGTTCATGCAGGATGGAAGGGAACTATTAAAAACATTGCCGGGATGATGGTTAGACGAATTCTGCAAAACGGAGGCGCCCTAAAAGACATTTTTGTTGCCATAGGACCTGCAATAGGCGTCTGCTGTTATAATATTGCCAGAGTTAGAGCAAGACATTTTCAAAAAAAAATCAAAACAAAAACAATTCTGCGTAGAATTAAGACAAGATGGCATCTGGATTTAAAGCTTGCAAATAAAATGCTTCTTATTTCGGAAGGGATTGAGAAAAAGAACATTGAAACGTCAACTTACTGCACCTCTTGCTTTAAAGATTTTTTTTACTCTTTTAGAAAAGAGGGCGGGATTGGCAAGAGAAAAAATATGATTAATTTCGTAAAAATTGAAGCTGAGAAAGGCTAAAGAATCCGGCGGATTAAAGAATGATTTTAAAAAGACTTAATAAAATTTATTTTATCGGCATAAAGGGTGTAGGGACAGCGGCTCTTGCTGTTCTTCTTAAGGAAAAAGGTTATCAGGTTGCCGGTTCTGATGTTAACTTTGATTTCGGGACAGATGAGATGCTTCGGAAATCAAAGATTAGAATTTACCGCGGTTTTAAAAAAAATAATCTTGATCAGTTTGTGGCCGGTTCCAGCAAAACGTTAGTAATAGCAACAGGTGCCCATAAGGTATTAGCAAATATAGAGTCCGTGTACGCAAAAAAAAGAGGCATAAAAGTTTTAACTTATGGTGAAGCGCTTGGCCGCTTTATGGAGGAAAAAAAACAAATTTCTGTTGCCGGCTCTCATGGTAAAACAACAACTGCAGCTATAATTTCCCACCTTCTTTTTTACAGTAAATACGATCCTTCCTATATAATCGGTTGTTCAGCAGTCAAAACTTTATTTAGAACAGGTCACTATGGTTTGGGGGATTATTTTATTGCCGAGGCAGACGAGTACGTTTCAGATCCGAAATATGATTTGACTCCGAAATTTCATTATCAAAAACCGACAATTGCCGTTGTTCTTAATGTTGATTTTGATCATCCTGATGTTTATAAATCCAAAGAAGAAGTTATTTCTGCTTTTTGCGGTTTTGTCAAAAAAATCAAAAAGCACGGTTTCCTTGTGATTTGCGGAGACAATCCAAAAATAAAAAAAGTAATCAAATCAACGAAAAGCAAAGTGTTTACATATGGTTTTTCAAAAAGCAACGATTTTATAATTAGTAATATTTATTGCAAAGAGAAAAACACTTTCTTTGAGATAGAAAAAGCAGGAAAAAAAATAGGCCCTTTTTCGCTCTCTTTATTTGGCCGGCAAAATGTAGTAAATGCAACAGCCTCGATAATTGTTGCCGGAATTGTTGGACTTTCATGGACGGACGTTAAAATTTTGCTCCCAAAATTTAAAGGAATAAAAAGAAGGCTGGAATTTATAAAAAAAACAAAAAAAGGAGCTTTAATATTTGATGATTATGCTCATCATCCCGTTCAAATAAGGGAAGTTTTTAATGCCCTAAAAAATAATTTCCCCAAAAAAAGGCTTGTTTGTGTTTTTCAGCCTCATACAGTTTCAAGGACGAAAACTTTTTTTAAGCAATTTGTGGAGTCGCTTTCCCTTTTTGATTTAATTGTTTTAACAAAAATATACCCTTCGGCTCGTGAAAAAATGGATAAGAGCGTTAGCAGTAAGCTTATGGCAGGAGAGCTTAGAAAGCAAAAAAAAGAGGTTTATTACAGCCACTCTTTTAAAAAAGCGGCTCAGATTTTAGAAGAAAAGGTGCATTTTAATGATATAATCGTCACTATGGGTGCGGGGGATATTTTTCGTTTATACTCATTTCTTCATTAAACAAATGCTTAAGATTCATAAAAATCAGTCTCTTGCCGTTTTCACAACTTTTAAAACAGGCGGTCCGGCTGATTACTTCGCGAGGGTAAGAGATGTAGAGGAGCTTCTTGAAGCTGTAAACATTTCAAAGAAAATGAAAATCCCTTTTTTGGTAATAGGCGGCGGAAGCAATATTTTGGTAGGAGACCATGGATTTCGCGGGATGGTAATTAAAAATGAAATGAATAAAATTTCTTTGATGGGTGCAAAGGGTTCTTATGGGAAAAAAAATCGGTTTGATCAAAAGGTCTATTTAAAAGTTGACAGCGGTGTATTTATGAATAGGCTGGTACGTTATTCTCTTGATAACAGCTACCAGGGATTGGAAAATTTTTTGGGACAGCCGGGAACTGTAGGCGGAGCAATTTATATAAATGCTCACAATATGAAAAAAGATGATTTTTTTGGCGATCATATTAAAGAGGCCGAAATAATAGAAAAAAACGGAGAACGAGCTCTTATAGATAAAAAATATTTTCGCTTTACATACGATAACAGTAAAATACAAAAAAACGGCGATATTATTGTTTCAATAGTCGTTGAATTGAAAAAGAAATCTGGAAAAGAAATGAAGAATATTTGGAAGTTGGCAAGTGAGGCTGTCAATACAAGACAGGAATCACAGCCTTACGGTTTTCCGTCAGCAGGATGCGTTTTTAAAAATATTTCAAAACTTGATGCTTTGCGGATTGGTACGCCAAATAATACCACGTCAGCCGGCTATTTGATTGATTCCTGTAAATTGAAAGATAAAAGAATTAGTGACGCCTTGATTTCGCCGAAACATGCTAATTTTATTATTAATTTAGGATCGGCAAAATCCGCAGACGTTCTTAAACTTATAAATTTGGTTAAGAAAAAAGTTTGGCAAAAATACAAGGTTCATTTAGAGGAAGAAATAGTTAAATTGGGAGAATTTTAAAATGGGCAAATTTATCATTTTTGGCCGAAAAAAACTGCAAGGGGAAATTGAGGTTTACGGCAATAAAAATGCCGTACTTCCGATTATGGCTTCCTCCATTCTTTTAAACGGGGAAACAACCCTTTCGAATGTCCCGCGAATTAAAGACGTAGAGGTTATGGGACAAATTCTAGTCAAACTCGGCGCTAATTTAAAATTCAATAATGATCACAAGCTGATATTAAACTGTGAAAGAATTAACTCTGTAAGAGTTGACAGTCAGCTTGCCCGAAAACTAAGAGCCTCTGTTTTATTAATCGGTCCATTGATTGCCCGTTTTGGAAAAGCGGAAATTGTCCATCCGGGTGGAGATATAATTGGCAAAAGAAGCATCGATACCCATCTGGAAGTTCTTGCCGGTTTAGGCGTGGAGACGAAAAAAAAAGGAGATCTTTATTTATTTCGCAGGACAAAAAAAATCAATGAGGGGGAAATTTTTCTTTCTGAACCTTCAGTAACCGCCTCGGAAAATCTCCTTATGGCTTCCTCTTTGGGAAATGGGAATATTAAATTTGATAATTTTGCCTTAGAACCTCATGTTCTTGATTTAGCCTCTTTTCTTTTAAAAGCGGGGGCAAAAATAAAAGGTTTGGGTTCAAATAAAATTCAAGTTATCGCCCAAAAAGAGCTCAATGGAGTAAATTACAGTATTGTCCCTGACCATATTGAAATCGGAACATTTGCCATATTTGCCGCCGCTTGCGGCGGCAGTTTAAAAATTTATCCTGTTTTTGGCAATCATTTAAAAATGATTCTTCATATTCTTTCAGGGTTGGGCGTTGCCTGGAAATTAAAAAAGAACGCGCTTTATATTTATCCATCTAAACTTGCAGTTTCCGGAAAACGGATACAGGCAGGTCCGTGGCCGATGTTTCCAACGGATTTGATGAGTCCATTAATTGTTCTTGCGACTCAACTTGACGGACAGACTCTTTTTCATGACCCAATGTATGAATCTCGCATGTTTTTTGTGGATAAGCTTATCCGGATGGGAGCACAAATTACCATTTGCGATCCTCATCGGGTAATTGTCTACGGACCGACAAAACTGTCCGGCGGTTTACTTGACAGTCCGGATATCCGTGCTGGTGTTGCCTTGGTTCTGGCTGCGCTTATTGCAGAGGGAAAAAGTGTTATTGACCATTGTGAAATTATTGAAAGAGGTTATGAAAATTTAGAAAAAAGGCTTGCAAAAGCAGGAGCAAATATTTCAAAGCATGAATAGTATTGCCGCTATCATCCTTGCCGCCGGATCGGGGAAAAGACTAAATTGTAAGTCCGTTAATAAAGTAATGCTTTCTCTTGACGGAAAACCGATGCTTTCATATACGGTTGACACTTTAAAAAAGACGGGGCTTTTTCCGATAATTGCCGTTGTCGGTTTTGCCAAAAAGAACATTATGGACTTTTTTAAAGACGAGCTGGTTTACGCATCCCAAAAAAAAAGACTGGGGACTGCTCATGCCGTTTCTTGCGGATTGCCGCTTCTTCCTGAAAAGACCAAGCATGTGCTTATAGTCAACGGTGATGATTCTTATCTTTACACCAGAAGACTTTTACGGCGGCTCATTACAAGACACTTGCGGACTAAAGCAGAGGTTACTCTCCTAACAGTTAAAAAGGATGTTCCTTTTGGTCTTGGAAGGATAGTCAGAAACTCAAAGGGGAAAATTAGAGGTATTGTTGAAGAAAAAGACGCAGCGGAAAAAGAAAGAAAGATCACGGAAATTAATCCGCAGTGCTGGGTCTTTCGCGTTTCTTTTTTGAGGGGATTTCTAAAAAGAATTAAAAAAAGCAAGGTTACCGGCGAGTATTATATTGGTGATTTAATTAATCTTGCCGTAAAGCATGGAAAAAAAGTGGAAGATATAAAAGGAGGAAAGCTTGCCTGGCGCGGGGTAAATACTCCCATAGAGCTTACTGAAGCGAAAAAACTTCTTGAAAAAAGTGAAAACTAATCCGTTTTTGCCAACTTATTTTTTTGATCTCTCAAGCGTTAAGGCGCGGAATATTTTTAAAAATATTACTTTCGTTTGGCAGGTCTTACCGCTTCTTGAACCATTTCTTAAAAAAAAGATGATTGGCAGACAGTTAATCCTGGGAAAAGGGAGTGAGATTGAAAAAAGCGCGGCCATAAAAGGCAAAATTATGATCGGAGAGGACAGTTATGTCGGCAATGCCTGCCTTCTTCGGGGAAATGTTATTATTGGCAACAACTGCCGGATCGGGCATGCAGTGGAGTTGAAAAATTGCCTTATCTTAAACAATTCAAACATTGCTCACTTAAATTATGTCGGTGACAGTATTATAGGGTCAAACGTAAATATAAGCGGCGGTGCAATTTTGGCTAATTTTCGCTTGGATAAAAAAAGGGTCTTTATTAAGAAAGCAAATCAAAAGATTCCTACCGGTTTAAAAAAATTCGGTTCAGTCATTGGTGATTACTCTAACGTCGGGGTTAATGCTGTTTTGAACCCGGGGACAATTCTTGGGAAAGAAACTATTATTTATCCGTTAAGTCTTGTAACGGGGTATCATAAAAGCGGGGAAATAATTAAAAGATGAAAAAAGTTATTGTTATCGGTGGCGGGACCGGAACATTTGTTGCACTAACAGGTCTCAAAAAATATCCGCTCTCTCTTTCAGCGGTTATTACGATGATGGATAGCGGAGGTTCAACCGGAAGGCTTCGGGACCAGCTTGGCGTCCTTCCGCCCGGTGACCTTCGCCAGGCATTGGTTGCTTTGTCTTCTTCGGAAAAAATTTGGCGGGATCTTTTTGTTTACCGTTTTGAAAACGGTGATCTTTCGGGGCACAATTTCGGCAATATTTTCATTTCGGCTTTGGAAAAAATTACCGGCTCGATTGAAAAAGCTTTAGAGCTGGCAACAAAAATTCTTCAGGTAAAGGGCGAAGTTATTCCGGTAACTTTTCAAAAAACGGAACTTTGCGTCAAACTTGAAAACGGACAAGTTATAGAAGGAGAAACACATATTGATGAACCAGGAAAAATAGCAAGAAGAGCGCCAATTGCAAGAGTTTATCTCTATCCTCAAGTAAGCGCCAACCCCAGAGCGCTTCAGAAAATAAAAGAAGCAACGGCAATTATTATCGGACCAGGAGATCTTTACACCAGTATTATCCCCAATTTATTGGTAAAAGGCGTAAAAAAAGCTTTAGCCAAGTCGTCTTCCAAAAAAATCTTTGTGATGAATTTAATGACCAAATACGGACAAACTACGGATTTTACCGCCAGCGACCATTTTTCAGAACTTAAAAAACATTTGGGCTGCGATATTGACTATGTGTTAATCAATACTAAAAGACCGTCAGATCAAACATTTAAATGGTATAAAAGTTCAAAGGAAAGCATTGTTTTTGACGATTTGCCGAAAAAAAACAAGAAAATAATCCGGGCAATACTGATGGATGATTTAATTATTCCTAAAAACCAAAGCGACAGATTAAGAAGAAGCATAATCCGTCATAACCCCGATCTTCTGGCAAAGAAGATCTTTCCTTTGCTATAATAGCCGTATGGATATTCTTATTTTGCACGGATGGGGTCTTTCTTCTGTAAATTATAAAAAATTAGCAATCTCACTTAATACTAAGAAATACCGCGTTTATTGTCCTGATCTTCCGGGTTTTGGAACAGCAAAAATACCAGAGAAACCGTATGATTTGGATGATTATGTAAATTTTATCAAGCAGTACGTTACAAAGGAGAAATTGGGCAAGTTTATTCTTATAGGCCATTCTTTCGGAGGCCGGATAGCGCTTCGTTTCGCTGAGTTTTATCCGGAAAAAATTACCAAATTGATTTTAGCCGGCGTGCCTGGAGTTAGAACCTCACTTAATAAAGTTTATCTGTTTTTAATCATGTCTAAAATAGGGAGGTTTTTCCTTTATTTTCCGATCTTTCGACCTTTACTTTCGATAA
>Ga0209542_10013507_pt1 | contig 14057 bp, 10 predicted proteins | sample RifCSPhighO2_01_FD_184028 | JGI IMG/M metagenome (GOLD analysis project Ga0209542, IMG submission 184028) | Soil microbial communities from Rifle, Colorado - Rifle CSP2_plank highO2_0.1 (SPAdes) (version 2) | ecosystem: Environmental > Terrestrial > Deep subsurface > Rock core/Sediment ...
CACAAAAAAATATGTAAACCTCTTTTTTCTATCAAAACTATGCTTAATCGTTATGCTTTTGATACACTGAGTCGAATCCGTGAATTTAATACCTTGCGCAAACCTGTCCATTACTCTGCTATAACTGGAGACTCTCGAACAGTAGATATTTTTAAAAAAGTAGAAAAACAAAATCCTGAATTTTCTAAAATTCTGAAAAAGAAAAAAATAGCGGGTATTTTTTGTTCACCTCCGTATGTCGGACAGATTGATTATCACGAACAACACGCCTATGCTTATGACTTACTCGGATTCAAACGTAAAGATGACTTAGAAATAGGTCCATTGTACAAAGGCCAAGGATTAGAGGCGCGTCGCTCATATGTACAAGGTATTGCTGATGTATTAAATAATTGTAAGCAGTATCTCAAGGCAAATTTTGATATTTTTCTTGTTGCAAATGACAAATACAATCTTTACCCTGAGATTGCGGAAAAATCAGGGATGAAAATCGTGAACCAGTTTAAGCGACCTGTGTTAAACCGAACGGAACGTGATCGAAATCCATATTCAGAAATAATTTTTCACTTCAAATCAAAATAATTTTATGGCTTTATCCAAAGAACAAGTTAAAAATGTGGAAGAAGTCTTGAAAACAAGTCTGCGCAATAAGTTTCAAAACTATAAGCCAGAACCAGCATCAATGCCTTTTCATACCCGTTTGCTCGGTAAGGATAGACTTGCTTTATATGCTTTTATTCATTCTCTCAACACTAATTTTGGCTCGAGTATTTTTGAGCCAGTAGGCCTTACTTTGGCACAAAAGAATTTTAAAATGGCAACAGCTCAAGCTAGGGCAGGCGAACAAATTAGTAGCGCGGCACAAGTAGAAATTCAAAAAATTATTGATGGGCTTATTACAGCAACCGCTACTCCAAACAAAAAAGAAGAAATTGAGAGAATAAGAAAAGTCTGCCAGACAGGAGATATGATTACAGTAAAACCAACTAAAGTAGATTTAATGTTTGAATCAAAAGAAGGCGCTTATTTTTTGTTTGACATTAAGACTGCAAAGCCAAACGCTGGAAGTTTCAAGGAGTTTAAACGTACGCTTCTTGAATGGGTTGCTGTTATTTTAGCAAACAAGCCTGATGCAGATGTTAATACATTTATAGCAATTCCTTACAATCCATACGAACCAGAGCCTTATACTCGTTGGACAATGCGGGGAATGCTTGATCTTGAGAATGAGCTAAAGGTAGCAGGCGAGTTTTGGGATTTTCTTGGAGGTAAAAATACCTATAAGGATTTACTCGACTGTTTTGAGAGAGTTGGTGTTCAATTACGAGATGAAATCGATATTTATTTTAAACGTTTTCAAAAATAACTATCACCCTATTCCTATAAATTTAAACCCGGAGAGAAGAAACGAATTGAAAAACTTATAGAATTTATCGATGTTAAAATTAATAATTCTAATAAAAGAAAACATTGGTACCTCCACAAAGTTGTTCACTTTATGGGGTACTTGCCACTTTTAATTTTATTTTTTAAATCTTCTGTCATAAAATTATTCTTTATAATATCTAACTTCATCAGAAACTACTTTGTCTGCTTTTAAATCTTCACCCCATTCCAAATGACCGCCAGGCAATGCTACAAAGGTTTTGTCGTGTGGATGCTCTACCACCAACAATTTTCCTTCATATAAAATGATCGAAAATATATTTTCCAGTCCTTATACTTAGCATAATCTTGCAAAGGCATTCGGGGTCTAATTATTTCAAAATTTTTGCCTAGAATTTTATCAAAATAGTCTTCATAATATATCACTCTTTTTTCTAAAGAAATTGGTTTAGTTTTTAAGTAACGCAAATAATCTTTATTACTTTCGAAAGTATTTCCACCGTGTATTATGAATAATTGGATTTTCTTTTTCATAAGTTTATCTTACTTTATTCTGAAAAAATCAGCATTAGCAGTTATTCTATCAATTTTTGCGGGATTTATCCAATCTATTTGAATGAGTGCAATATGTATGTGAGGTTAGTCACTATTTTTTATTTTATTTGCAAAAGAAATTTTAAGAAAGAAAAACTGATGCTCGAGACACCAGTTCTTCTTTTTAAAATTTCTTTCTCGTCTTTTCCTAAATTATTTTCGAGATCGCTTTTTTGCCTTCTTTGCTGTCTTTTTTTTCTTTGCCATATTTTTTGAAATAGTTTTGCTTCTAACGAAGCATACAATGTTCGACTTCACTGTAATACTCATTTAGTATTATGTCTGCAAATAAAAAATAATACAATGCTTTTTTTAAAAAAATCTGTGGATAAGTAAAATGCAATTAAAAAATTATTTTTTAAACTATCTGCACTTCTGCTTCTATATCTAAATTTATTTTTTCTTTTACTATTTTTTTTATCTCGTTTGCAAAAGAAATTATTTCACTTGCTTTTGCATTTCCATTATTCACTAGTACTAGTGCCTGATTTTTATATGTTCCTACATCTCCTCTATACACTCCTTTATATCCACATACATGGTCTATTACCCATGCCAATGAAATTTTTGCATGTCTATCATCTATATTATATACAGGAAGATCTTTGTACTTTTGTTTTAGTTCATGTGCAAATGAGTATGCCACTGTGGGATTTTTGAAAAAGGAACCGGCTGTACCTACTTTTTTTACATCAGGTAATTTATTTTTTCGTATATATACTATAGCTTCTCTTACTTCTTTTAGATTGGGATGTGTAACACCCTTATTAGAAAAATATTCTTTTACATCTTTATATTCTATATTCAATTTCGCTTCTTTTTTTAGAATAAAAGAAACTGATGTAATAACATATCTATTTTTATTTTTTTTAAAAATACTATCGCGATATTCAAATTGACAATCTAAATTTGAAAAATTAATAAATTTTTCTTCTTGAATGTCATATACTCTCACTGTATCTATTGTATCTTTTACCTCGCTTCCATACGCTCCAATATTCTGCACGGGCGAAGCTCCCACTGTCCCAGGTATATATGAGAGATTTTCTAACCCATAAAGTCCCCTATTCACAGTCTTATCCGCAAGAGAATCCCAATCCTCACCAGCACCCACTATTACCTTTGTATTTCCATTCTCATCTTCTATATATTCTATCCCCATTATTTCCATTTTTATTACTAAGCCAGAATATCCATCATCAGATACCAATATATTAGAGCCACCACCTAGTATAAAAATAGATAACTTTTTTTGTTTTGCAAATGATATGGCTTCTAGTAATTCTTCTTCACTTTTAATTATGCAAAAAAAACTAGCAGGACCTCCTATTCTAAATGTCGTAAAGTCTTTTAAAATTTTATTTTCTTCTATCTTCATGAGGATTGCGCCGAATGTTGGCGACGGGTGTTAGCTCCAAATATAATGTCTAAATTAATATGTGAGTACAGCCGCCGCCAACGCCAGGAACAATCTATGTACTTCTACCATATTATTCTAACACACAAAATCCTGCCGAGGCAGGACCTTATGTAGACATTTATTTGGACATTATAGGTCTAACAACTTTTGTTAGTACCCACATGTCTGCATTATACACTACTCTCTCATGTATATCAAGGCCGTTTATCCACGTCTTTATCCTTTTTTTTATCTTTACTCACCCAATTTACCTGTCTCTACTTGTTTTATGGCTTCTTCTATTTGTGTTTTTGCTTCTGGGAATTTCTTTAATGCTTCTCTAAGTACGTGTAGAGCCCCTTCTCTATCTCTCTTAAGTACATATGCAGTGGCCAAAGATCCATACAAAGTAATTTTTGTTGGATCTTTTTTTATAAGAGCTTCGTATGCGTTTATTACTTTATTGTATTCTTTCAACCTCGCATATACAGAAATAATTCTTTCATCTAGAAAGAGATCCGGATCACTGCCAAAAAGAGTAAGTGCCTCTTTTTCATTACCCGTAAGAATAAGTGTGGCAATGTATCCTATTTTTGATGTGCCATTTTCGGGCGCCGACTCATATGCTTCTTTCATGAGAGCCAAGGCCTCCTTTTCTTTGCCCGGCGTATTCATATATACAGATGCCAGTTCAAAAATTATAGATTGCTTTTTAGGAGAAAGTTCTTTCGCTTTCAAGAGTAGAGATTCTGCAGAAGTAAAATCGCGTATATTGTTGTAGAAGCTTCCAGCAAGAACATAAATTCTAGCGTCATTGGGCGTATCTTTTATTTGGTTTTCTACCTCTATTTTCACAAGATTATAAAAACTATTTTTCAAAGGTTCAGGATATCCAGAGCTAATTACTCCATTTGCACAATTTATAAGTTGTTCACGAATTTCCTGTTTGGCAGTATATTGATCCATCTTTAATGCTCTTGCATATAAGTCGGCAGAAGGGGTAGCATTTCCCGAGCAGTAAGACATAGCGGTGATCAAGCGCTTATTGGCTTGTATGACACGTATGTTTACAAAATATAATGTAGCTAAAAATAGTAGGATTATAATGGGCACATATATATAGTCTCTTACAATTATTTTATTCTCACTCTGATTATCCCCTATTTGCAAAAAGCGTATAGATGAAGCAGAGCTTTCTGAATGTACAAATCCAAGCGTCGTGAAGAAGAGTATATAACTTATAAGATTGTCAAAGACAAATATATTATGTACGGCATATGCAGCGAAGAGGCCTGTGAAAACACATTTTTCTCCGAAAGTTAGGCTACTCTTCCATACATATATGAAAGCTAAAACAAAAAGCAAAATATAAGAGAGCAAACCCAGAAGCCCCCCTGCTACAAGCCAATCTAGAAATACGCTGTGAGCTCTGTCAAACCATTGCTCCTGATTCCACATTTTCGGATTATAATTTCCATTAAAAATATAATTGAAGTTTTCTTGTCCGTATCCTATGAGTGCTGTTTTTGTATTTTGAAACGTTGCATCCACAGCCATTGGCCATATGTATCCTCTGGCTTGAGTTTTTGTATCTCTTATAGATATTGTAGCCAAACGACCAAGAGTTTCATTTTTCTGAATAAACGAAGCATCCCTATTTAAATAAAATAATACTCCAGTAAGAATAATTAGAGCTAATATGCTAGTGCTAATAATTCTAGATTTTTTTGTTTCCCCTTTTCCAAATACAGAATACAAAGCCAAAATTAACATAATACCGCCTATAAAACCGAGTATCGTACCTCTTGTGGCTGTTTCAAAAAGTATAAAAGAAAAGAAAATAGCAAAAATAAAGTACCACGTAGAGAAGCTCTTATTCTTATTATTTCTATGCACTATTCCCATATATACTGTGAGGAATATGTGGATAAGCATGTATACGGCCATGTAGGCTGCATTTCCGAGGGAGGCATCTACACGAGTAGAACCCTGATGAACATCTGCAATTCCCAAAATCTGAAAGAGTCCATATACAGCTACAATACCCGCAGCAATAATGCTGACATTAAAAAAGCGATGCCAAGTTCTTCTACTTTCACTTTCACCATTTGCCCCAAAGATAGAAGTTAGTGCTACAAAGTAAGCCCACAAATGAGCAATGGTCACCCACCCTTCCATACGCTCAAAGTTGGACCACATACTTCTTATAGAATTCAATCCAAAAAGATCTGCAATAAAAATAATAACGGTGAATGCTGTTATAGACCAAAATATTTTTGATGACTTAGGTGCATAGCTTCTATCACGCAAAATAAGTATAAGCCAGATAGCAAATACAATTTCTATTACAATTCTAAAAATAAAGGCTTTACCAGTAATGAAAGGGAAAAATAAACCGTTCGCGACATAGAGAGGAATAAATGGAATAATAAAAATACCGAGTAAAGCTACAGATCTGAGCGCTTTTGTAATGTTTGTATTGTTCATGTTCAATATCTTAACATTAATAATAATAAATGCTACAATGCAAAAAATAAAATGAAAAAGACAATATTTATTACAGGCGGTCTTGGATACATAGGAAGTGCATTTGCAAAAGAAGCAATAAAAAAGGGTTATAAAATAATATTGTACGATTCTCTAATATACGAACAAAATAGGGACAAAATAATGTCTGAAATAAAAGAGGGTAAACAAAAAGCAAAAGTAAAATATATTATTGGTGATACTAGAAATTTAGAACTGTTAGAAAAAAGCATAATAGAAAGCAAGCCAGACTACATATTTCATCTCGGAGAATTGAGCAGTGTATACATGTGCGACCACAATCCTTCTTATACAGAAGATATAAATTATAAAGCTTCTAAGGGTGTGATAGACCTTTGTGAGAAGCTCAATATTCCTACTTTTTATAATTCTACTTCCAGCCTATATGGCAATCAAAAAACAATGAAATTGATGATAGAAAAAGACCCTATCCCTACTCCCATGGATAATTATTGTAAATATAAATTAAAAATGGAAGACTACATAAAGGCAAAGGTATCAAAAAATAAAAAGTTCAAAATAATTGTGTTTCGTCCAGCCACAATATGTGGGGTATCTCCAAGAATGCGTATGGAATTATTGCCGAATCATTTTACATACTGCGCAGTATCAAAAGGTATAATAAAAGCTTCCGAACTAGACTCTTTTCGTGCGGCAATGGATATAAGAGATTTTGTAAATGGATATTTTGCAGTATTAAAAAAAGGTAGTTGGAAAAATTTAATATATAACATCGGACATTTAAATTTATCAAAAAGACAATTTATAAATGGTATACAGTCTGTAGTAAAGTCGGAATTGGTAACATTCCCAGGCATAGGTGATCTTAGAAATTTACAAATAGATTGTTCTCTATTCAACAATGAATTCAATTTCAAACCAAGCATAAGCTACGAAAAAACAGTAAAAGAAATATCAAAATGGATGAAAAAAAATCTCATAGAAATAGAGAAAACAAATTTTGCTGGAATATTAAATATGTCCTTAGATCGCTTTCTTAAAACGATATAAATAGAACGATAAATTAGAGTTGAATATTTAGGATTGAATATTATAAACTCGGCCGTAATATGTTTCTTTATCCTTAAGAAGTTCTGCTGGCTTTCCCGATTCTATAATACATCCATTATCCATAACAATAAGAGTGTCGCTATGAGCTATAGTAGAAAGCCTGTGTGCAATAATAAGAATTGTCATTTTTCCTTTTAGCTCTTTTATAGCCTCTCGAACATAAGCCTCAGACTCTACATCAAGAGCACTAGTAGCTTCATCCAAGAGCAATATTTCTGGTCTGCGTGCTAAAGCGCGAGCAATAGCTATTCTCTGGCGTTGCCCTCCAGAGAGTCGCACCCCTCTTTCTCCTACTATAGTTTCGTATCCATTTTTCAATTCATTTACAAAGCCATCCAAGTGAGCAAGTTTTATCGCCCAATCCACATCTTCTTTTTTAATTTTATCATTATAAAAAATAATATTGTTGTATATAGTATCGTTTAAAAGAAAAGCGTCTTGCGGTACATAGGCAATATGATTTCTAAAACGAGAAATGTCTATACTCTGAATATCAGTATTATCTATCATAATTTTTCCAGAGATCGGCCTGAGCAAGCGCAAAATAAGATCGAAAATAGTAGTCTTGCCTGCACCCGATTTACCTATAAATCCGACCGTAGTGCCTTTTCCAATTTCAAAGGAAATGTTTTTTAGCATTGTATCCCCTTTTTCATAAGCAAAAGAAACATTATCAAAAGATAAAGATTTACCGAAAGAAAAAGACGTATTCAAATCTTTTTTATGACGTTCATTATGTTCTCTAGCTTGCTCCTTATATGCCAATATCCCCTGCACATACGGCACATCATTGCTTACTATTTGTGCAAAAGATTGAATACTTTGTATATGCACGAACATTTTTTGAATAAGATAAATAATAGCCGCCAAAGCTCCAAGGTTATAGAAAGTCTTGTAATAAGCGAAAGCTACGACAATAGAAATAAATATGACACTTATAGGCTGTATAAGAGACATTGTCAAATTATTTATTACTGCCAAACGAATATTGAGCTTGCGAAGCAGGCTAAAATACGAATTGCTTATATTCACAAAAAAATTCTCACTGCCCATCGCTTTTATATTTTTCATTCCGCCTATGCTCTCATTTACATGTCTTGATACTTCTTTATTCAATTCCTCTGTCTGTTTGGAAAAACTTCTTACTTTGTATAGTAATGGTTTGAAAACAAAGAAAATAATTCCACCTAAGGCAATAGTAATAAATGTAACTGTTTCAGAAATATTTATTGCAATGAAAAAATACATTAAAAACTCTGTAAAAACTCCTACATGTCTGGCAATATTATCTAGAAGCCCAGCGCTCTGTCTTACATTTGTCATTATGACAGTTTCTAGATGCCCTATTTTTTGCTTGGAGAGATACGGCCAATTTGCATTGAGAGTATCTTGGTAAAGAGCAGACATTGTACGTCTTTCATATTCTGTACGAATGCTTATCCTAATATAATTAAAATAGAGAGTAACAATTGCTTTCAAAACAAAAAGGGCGCATATAAATATAAGAAGTGTGGGTAAAGTGAATGGTATTTGAAGAAAAACAAAAAAATCTTTTATAAATTGAGCAATAAAATCTCCGCCAAGGCGATCTTCACTCTCTACGAAAAAAGAAAAAAGGGGGATAAGGGCATTGACTCCCACCGCCTCAAAGAGCCCCCCAAATATACCCAAAACAGCAAGAATTAATATTTGCTTTTTATACTCTCCAAACATGCGTTTTGCAAGCCTGTATGCCTCTACAGCTCGAGAAATATTAAAGAAAAACATGCAGTATTTATACACTATAATTCTCAAAGTGTCTACTTTCAAATTATGTGCGAAATAGAACACCTTGACACCTACATATATACCTTGTAATCTTTGGAAAGATGCGTGCTCATTGATAAAAGAGCGGCCTTGCGCGTCTAGAATGAAGTATTTTCTTAAGACCTGAAGTCTTATGAGAATTCGGCCTGAAGCCGACATTCAACAAAAAGGCAAAAATACAAAGGAAGCCAGTGAAAAAAGAAAGTACGGACGACCAAACGGTGACGGAAACCAACGAACATGTTGAAGAGGAATGCCTAACCAAAAAGTTCGATGAGAGCCACAGAAATTACCTCCTGCAGCTGATGCAGGAAAAAGTCAGAATGGGCAAAGTGCCCCCCTTTCTGAAGGCTGAGGTTCTGGACATTCTGGAGAGATTGAACAAAACAGATGAAAAAATCAAGAAGATTGGATTGGGAGTTGGGTTTATAACTATATGTCTCTCATGCGCTCTCATAGGCACCGTTCTTTGTTGGAGCGTAAAACCAAGTGTGGGTATCGGTCCCTTGATCCTCATGCTGGTGCCAATGCTCATTATTTTCTTCTACAGTTTGTTTGCCTGCAACCAAAAAAGAATCGAGCGCAGAGGCTACATCGACAGGCTTGAACACATTGGCAGGTACGAAACTATGGATGATGCACAGGCGATCACACAGAGGCTTGGCCGGCATGCCGTAAGAAAAGGCTGGATCTTTGCTGATACATTTGCCTTCGTGGCAAACATACCTTTATGGAAATTAAAACTTTGGGCTAAGGAAGACCTGCTTGAATTGGCTTACAATTACCTAGAGTACAAAAGAGAAAAAAACGTCCAGATCGACGAGTTGGACGGCGAAGCATTAAGAATGAGGGTGGAGTACGGCGAGTGGCATGCCAGATACTTTAATGCCAATCTGTACGAAAATGCGAAATGGGACATGATCTTTGCTTCTGCCAAAGAAAGACCGGAAAGAGAAAAAGCAAAAGAAATCAAGTGAACATTTGACCCGAAGGCGCGCAAGCGTCTTCGGGTCCTTTTTAATAATAAATGAACCCTATCAAAAATCTTATTAAACTGTTAATATAATGAACAATTAAAATAAAACATCATGGAAATCTTAAAAGAAGGAATAAAATATCCAAAGGAATGGGTGGGATCATTTACAAATGTTCATAAATTTGCACATTTAGCCCCAGATTTTTTATATATTGAAACTAGATTTAAACTTTCAATATTAGACGTATTGAAATCTAAAAATAAGAAAATAGTCTATTTTGATATGGAAGAGCCGAATAGATATTTCTTAAATGATCCAGAATTTCGCAGAGAAAAATATGAATTTTATTTTGATAAGATTTTGACAATGTGCCCCTACACAGCGATATGGTTAAATAAAAAACAAGGGAAAGAAAGGCGAATGCCTGTTTTTTATCCTATTGATCCAGATATAGGACCACAAAAAATGAAAAAAGAGTATGATGTCATATATAGTGGTGGTCTCTATGATCCATGGATGTTTGATGATGTTAAGGCTATTTCAAAATTTAATTACAAATTTATCGCACATTCAGGTATCCTTGCTTATAAATTTTTAGCAAATAATTATTTTATAAATAAAATAAGAAGTAAATTTCCAAAATATAAAATATTTGAAGCTGGAAGAAAATATATTACTGAAAGTAACATACCTCACCTAGAGAAATGGAACATTATGTCAAAGACAAAAATTACTATTACCCACAGTATAGTTCCCTGTCCTGCCGCTTGCCTAAAGAATATATACAGAGCAGACGGCTGGCAGGACAATGAGGCTTTTCGTCTTTTACCTAGACCGAATATTTTCAGTCCCTTCAAGAATTTTATTGATACTTTACTAGGAAAAATATATCTTGTACCACAATTAAAAAGCCGTGCATTTGAAGCTGCACTATGCCGATCATTAATTCTCTGTAGAAAAGACCCTTGGAATGTTATAGAAAGATTTTTTGAACCTAATAAAGAATTTGTGTATTATGAGCCAGGAAAGCTTGCAGAAAAAGTAAAAGAAATTTTGGCAGACTGGCCAAAATATGAAATAATAATTGAAAATGCACATAAAAAGTTTATAGCTGAATATACAACACAAAGATTTTTTGAAAAATATTTAAAAAACATAGAATTTTAAAATAAAAGTATGAAGCAAGCTCTGAAAAAAATATTGAAAATACTTCATTTATATTGGCCGATAGTAAATTGGCATAATAAAAATGTAAGAAAAAAGTTTCATAAAAAAAAGCAAATACCTTTATTGGATTTCAAAAGACGCTTCAATCCTCAAATCTTTATGGAAACAGGTACCTTCCATGGAGAAATGGTAGAAGCAATGCGAAAGAAATTTAAAAAAATATATTCAATAGAATTGGCCGATGTATTGTTTGAGCGTGCAAAAACAAAATTTGAAAAATATCCACATATAGAAATATTGCATGGCGATAGTCAATCTTTATTGCCAACCATTCTAGAAAAAATAAATGAACCCGCTTTTTTCTGGCTAGATGCTCACTATTCCGGAGGAGAGACTTCGTTTGCAAAAGAACATAGCCCGATAGAATACGAACTTAAATCAATATTAGATCACCATATAAAAAATCATGTGATTTTAATAGATGATGTTACTAATTTCGTAGGTATAAATGGTTACCCTACGGCTTCTACAATAGAAAATATGGCTAAACTTTCTGGATACGAATGTGAAATTAAATATGATAATTTTAGAATTTATCCTAAAAAATAATATGAAAATAATATGAAAATAATATGAAAATAATTGTAAGAATTCAAGGAGGCACAGGTAATCAACTTTTTCAGTACGCTTTTGGACGTGGCACTGCCTCCTTTCTATCAAAAAAGCTTGGAAAGTCGGTAGAGCTACTTATAGATAAAACTACTCTAGATGATGCTAGATGGGATCCCCACAAAATCCATAGAAAATATTCACTTGGATTATTTCATACAAAAATTACTTTCGCCAAGGATTCAGATTTCTTCGGTTTTGTTTGGATTAGGAAACATTATAAAATTTTTGATCGTTTTTATAATTTTCTTCGTCTAAAAAGATTTTTTCTCCCTTTTTATTATCCCGAACAAACTTTTACATTTGATAAAAATGTATTTGAAAGAACAAAAAACACATATTTTGATGGTGATTGGACAACAGGAAAATATTTTGAACATATTGCCGATGAAATTAGGAATGAAATACGACCTATAAATCCCCTCTCAGAACCTCACCAAAAAATATTAGAGGAGATACGTAAGACAAATGCTGTTTCTCTACATGTACGACGCGGAGATTACACTACAGATCCTCTAGCTATTACCTATCACGGCGTGTGCTCGCCAGAATATTACAAAAAAGCTATAGCATATATAGAAGAGCATGTACCTTCTCCTCATTTTTTTATTTTTTCGGATGATTATGAATGGTCAAAAGAAAATTTCAAATTTATAAATCATCCCGTGACATGTGTAAAAGGAAGTGAGGGAAAAGATTACGAAGATATGGAGCTTGTAAGAGAGTGTAAACATAATATTATTGCCAATTCTACTTTTGGCTGGTGGGGTGCCTGGCTAAATCCAAAAAAAGATAAAATAATGATAGGACCAAAAAAATGGTTTGCAAATGCTCCCAAGGGCGATACAAAGGATCTTCTGACTGACGAGTGGATAAAACTATAGTATAGTTCTTATATGTGCGGCATTATTGCTATATATGGGGATAAAGCAAAAGAAATAGAATCGAATAAAATCGATGTCATGCTTGCCTGTCTAGAAAAGCGAGGGCCGGATAAAAAGTCTTATTTGAAAGAAGATAAAATAATTTTAGGACAAACTCGCCTATCTATAGTAGATATTGAAAGTGGCCATCAGCCAATGAAGGATAATAAACATCCTTACACTATTACTTTTAATGGTGAAATATACAGATATAAAGATTTGAAAAAAGATTTGGAAAATAAAGGGCATATTTTTAGTACAAATTCTGATACAGAAGTCATACTGAAAGCTTACACAGAATACGGCGATAGATGTGTAGAATATCTAGATGGCATGTTTGCATTTGCAATATGGAATGATGAAAAAAAAGAATTATTTATTGCAAGAGACAGATTTGGCAAAAAACCTTTCTATTATTGTTTGTTTGATAAAACTTTCTTTGCTGCTTCCGAAATAAAAGCAATTTTTTCGAGTAATCTCATAAAAGGAAAAATTGATACGAGCTCCTTAGATGACTATCTTCGTCTCATGTATATTCCACCCAATAAAACTATCTATTCAAATATGTATACTCTTCCCCCGGCCCATGCAGGAATAGTGAAAGATGGGGATGTAAAAAAGTGGAACTATTGGAGACTAGAAAAAAAAGAAAATAAAATTCCATACGATGAAGCAAAAGAAAAAATAAAAGAACTTTTTGATGAAGCAATAAAAAAAAGAATGGTGGCAGATGTAGAGATAGGCTCTCTTCTTTCTGGCGGTGTGGATTCTACTCTTGTCACTTTATATGCAAACAAATATTCGTCTGGATCAATAAAAACTTTTTCTTTAGGGTATGAAGGCAATAAAAGTGAATTGCCATATGCTCTATATGCTTCTAAAAAAATAGAGACAGATCATTATACTTTAAATACGGATAGAAATGACATAGGAGAATTAAGAAATATTATTGATTATATGGATGAACCTCATGCGGATTCTTCGGACTTTCCCCAGCATTTAATATCAAAGCTCGCTTCATCCAAAGTAAGAGTTGCCCTTTCTGGAGATGGAGCAGACGAACTTTTTATGGGTTATGGCTGGTATCAAAAATATTGGCATATACCCGTATATAAAAGACTTTTTACAAATCCTTTTTCTGTATACAAAAAGATGGTAGAAGTATTTTCAAAAAAAGAAAGAGAGAGAATCCTCAAAAAAGTTTCTGGTACATCTGATTCTAATAATAAAAAAGAATTAGAAATTTCTAAAAAATCAAAGGGGTATTTTGATCAAATAAATTTGACCGATTTATCTATTTATCTTCCCGGGCAATTGCTCACCAAAGTAGATAGGACAAGCATGATGCATTCTCTAGAAATACGCTCTCCTTTTCTTGATACTGCCTTGGTAGAATTTGTGTACAATCTGCCTATAGAATATAAATTAGATAAAAATAATAATAAAATAATTTTGAAAGATATTTTGACAGAGACAATGCCAAAAGATTTTGTGTATAGAAGAAAGCAGGGATTTGGC
>Ga0209542_10013510_pt1 | contig 14055 bp, 14 predicted proteins | sample RifCSPhighO2_01_FD_184028 | JGI IMG/M metagenome (GOLD analysis project Ga0209542, IMG submission 184028) | Soil microbial communities from Rifle, Colorado - Rifle CSP2_plank highO2_0.1 (SPAdes) (version 2) | ecosystem: Environmental > Terrestrial > Deep subsurface > Rock core/Sediment ...
CTCCCTAAAATATTTGAACAAAATCAATGCGGCTCTCACAAACTCAATTCATAAACTCAATTCCTAACTCCGATTCCATGGCATTCTTCTTTTTTTCAAAGTATTGATTTCCTTCGCCGAAAATCTGTTCGGAACTGACGCCGGTGATTATTAACATGGTGCGCACGGTTCGTTCCAGATCCTTGTAAATCTGCGCGCCCCAGATGATTTTGGCATGGGCATCAAGGCTTTCTGCTACGCGTTCCACGATTTTTCTGGATTCGTCGAGAGTCAAATTTTCCCCGCCGGAAATATTAATCAGCGCTCCCGTGGCTTGTGATATATCAACATCAATAAGCGGGTTATGCAGCGCTTTTTCCACAGATTCTTCTGCCCGGTTCTCAGCATCAGATTCGCCAACACCAATCATCGCCACACCGCCTTCGCTCATGATCGCTTTCACATCCGCAAAATCAAGATTGACTAATCCTGCTTTCGTGACTAATTCAGCGATGCCTTTCACGGCATTTGTTAAGATTTCATCAGCAACTTTGAATGCAGTCTGCAGCGGCAGCTGGGGTGCTAGTTCTAATAATTTTTCATTAGGAATGACAATTAAGGTATTCACAGTCTGTTCTAGTTTCTCTAATCCGATAAGGGCATTTTCAAAGCGGTGCGATCCTTCCATGGTAAAAGGCATAGTAACAATGCCCACGCTTAAAATACCCATCTTTTTTGCCAGCTGAGCTACAAACGGGGCGCTTCCCGTGCCTGTTCCCCCTCCCAGTCCGCAGGTGATAAAAATCATGTCTGAACCAGAGATGAGTTTTTTAAGTTCAGGCTCGTTTTCCTTGGCTGAATCTTCTCCAATCTTAGGGTTTGCTCCGGCACCGAGTCCCCCAGTCAATTCTCTGCCAATCAATAATTTTTTATCTGCTGTTGTATAGAGCAAATCTTGTGCATCTGTATTGATCGCAATGGCTTCAATTCCCTTGATGCCAACTTCTGCAATGCGATTAATCGTGTTATTGCCCGCACCGCCGCAGCCGATAACTTTAATGCGTGTTTTTTGACTGGCAATAAGCTTTTCTAGTTCTGCATCAATATCTTCATTTGCTTTATTATGAGAAATAGGTTGTGCCTGGATCTGCATCCGTTGGCCTAGCTGTCCCCCTCTTTCTTCTTCAGGATACATTTCTCTCACCTGAAAAAACTGAATGCCAAGTGGTATATAAAGATTATTGCGCTGAAAACATATATCCCAAAAGCCTAAATTATCTTTACTTGATTTTACTCTTTTTTAAACTATTTTTACTCTTTTTTCGTTGTTTTAGCTGTAAAACTCACTTCTTTCATTTTTGTAAGTTCCGCTACTTTCTTTCCGATTGCTTCCGTAAATTGCAGCGGCAAAGCGAATGGTAATTCCACGGTTGCTTTCTGTTCATTTATTTGAACGGTTATTTTCTCTTTAGGTATATGGAGCGCAGACTGAAGAAAAGCTGAAATCTGTTCTTGCAGATCGGTAATTTTCTTAGTAATGGTAAACGTGTACGTCACTTCTTTTCCTGCTAGTGGATGGTTAAAATTGACAATGATCCTTCCTCCGGCAACTCTGGTAATAACCCCAAGCTCTCCATCGATATCCACCTGCAGTCCCGGCTGTGGATTCACCTTCTGTTCCTTAAACGTACTCATAGGAACAATCCGCATTTTTTTAATATCACGCTTGCCAAACGCAGATTCCGGCGGCAGTATGGTTGTGTACTCTTTTCCCACTTCTTTATCAACAAGATCCGCGTCCAAACTGGGAAGAAGTTGTTTCTCACCAACACACACAATAGCCGGTTTTACCCCGCCATGCTGATGGGGCAATCCAGCGTTATGCGCAACAGCTTCTACGGTGGTATCAAAGACCGTGCCGTCAGCGAGTTTGCCAGTATAATTTACTTCCACAAAATCATGATATTGCACTTTTTCTGCCATGTAAATCTGAATTTAACTGCTTATTTATAAGTTTTTGTTTTGACTTTTATTAGCTTCTTGTTTTCTCAGATATTTTTTCACATAGGAAAGTATTTTCTCTGCTACTTCTTCAGCGGAAATGGCTGTTGAATCGACAACGAGGTCATAATGCGATTCATCATAGGGATTAATAGAGTAATATTTCTGGTACCTTTTTGTATCTTCATTTTGCCGTTGTTTCATCCGCAGCTTCATCTGCTCAAAAGAAGCAATATTTCCTTCATTGCGCTGGTCGCGCAGTTCTTTTTCCTGTAAATCGTTCCAAATGCGACGCGCTCCTTCTTCCGGTTCAACTTTAATATAGATCTTGATTGATTCAGGAAGGAAATGGTACTGCGTTCTTCCTTCCACAATCACTTTTTTTCCTGCTTTTTCTAATTGCCGTGCCTGTACGGTTACGTCTTTATCGACATCAACATCTGTTTCAGGATGCGTCTGCGCATACTTGTTTAATTCTTCTAAAGTCCAGCCTTTCTTTCGGGCTATTTCTCTTCGTATCCCGCCAACGTAGATGCGTTCCGCTTTTAGCTTCTCTACAAGAATTTTGGCGACCGTACTTTTCCCGCTGCCCGGTGTGCCGGAAATGGTAATGATCATCTAATACAAAGAGAAAAAAGAATTATTTAATAATCTTCTGTTGTTGTTCATGGAAGTGTTGTTGTATTTCATGGAAATTCAGAGAACTTTATTTCTGTGATTTGATATTAAACGCATCCCAGTGCACCAAACAGTTGTTCGATGTATAAATAGGCCTGCTTTCTGCAAACTGAAGTTCGGCGGGAAAGTTTTCTGCTTCGAAATCGCGTTCAATGTCTAACATGGTATGATAAGGAAAAAAGTGGTGGTGAGAAGCAAATTGCATCATAAGAGACGCAATTGTTTTCTTGATATAACGATTATCATCAGAATGCAGATAGCGGCCGGCAATGCCGCGGAATGCACGAACGTATTCCTCTTTCTCAAAGTGAGCAGGAACGAGCAACTCCTGATCAACAAAAAAACCATCAGTCTTCAGCGTCCTGTGTACTTCACGAATAACCTGTCTCTTCTCACCGTCAGGAATATGGGTAAAAAACAGATGAGTCGCGATAAGATCAAAAGAATCATCAGGGAAAGGAAGCTGTTGTGCTTCTCCTTGCCAGTAGGAGATAGTTTTATCATACAACTGTTCGTTACAATATAATTGGGCATCACGCAACGGCGTACTGCTTTTATCAAAAGCCATAATATCCGCAGTCTCCAACCCATTCAGATCAAGCAAGGCAGCCAGGTTTTCCAGAGAATACACCGTTGAGAAGCCAAGCAGCAGTACGCGGGGATGCTTTCTCCCCTGCTCTTGCAGCATTCCAGCTACTCCCCGAAATAGACGTAATTGTCTTGAATCATCATAACAGCCCAGCGTGCTTCTTCCGATCATTAGAGCATAATATAAGTTTGCCAATTCATGGTAGCCTGGAGAACGCATTTGAGAAGCAGTCAGGTACGCTCTTTTCTGGCGAATCTTAGCGAGAGCTTCAGCTGCGGTATGGGATTGAACAGAACTATCTTCAAAATTATGCCCTCTTGGGGCATGAGTGAGATACGCCAAATGCTGTTCTACGTTGCGCGTCTTCGTAATATCCCAGCCGTTAAACCAAGGGTCATGAAGAACACTATTCACATCTTGAAGACACTCATCAAGGCTTTTTGGTTGAAAAGGCATATTCGACTTCCCTTTACGCAAATTTATTAATATTTCGGAAGCATGTTCTATTTACTACTAAAAAGAAATAAAGATTTATAAATTTAGACGATTTCATTTTGGTTATGACCCACTGGCGAGAGAACATAGAGAACTTCTGGTATAATCAAGAATGGAAAGATTTTCGGGACAGAATGCTTCGTAATGAGGAGTCTTTTGATCCGCAGTTTTCTCTGCCACTTCCACAGCCTGACCTTGCTTCCGACGGCATAACCATAAGCAGACCACTCTTAAATTGTACACGTGCAGAGCATGCCTATGCCCGCGGTGGAAGCCCTCTGGAAGATGCTGTACGAAAACTTGCGGTGCAGATGGAAGCTGGCTATGCCCCTGCTGCGTCTGAGCATCTTGATGCAACTGTGTTTCCTTCCGGCATGGCGGCGATTTCTACATTGATTCATTTCCTGAGTTACTTCATCCCGCCGAGTGCAAACAGAAAAGAGCTGCACTTCGTCATTGGCGATCAGTTGTATCCGGAAACTCAGTCTCTCTTTCACGACTACGTGCCACAGCTCGGCTTCGGTAAGAGCATCCCCGTGGACATGGGAAAACCGAACATGGTTGCTGAGATTCTTGCCTACAATCAAAGAAATATTGTTGCCTTGTATTACGAGCCGCTGAGCAACCCCCAACTGAAGTATACGAACACCCGAGCTTTGCGTCAGATTGCTGACTGGCATGATCTTCCCATGATCGTTGACAGCACCCTTCTTCCTCCGTACCTGCAGCAGCAGTTCCGTTTAGGCGCGGACATCGTTATCCAAAGTGCAAGCAAATATCTCAGCGGACAGGCCGATATTTTAGCAGGAATATGTACAGCATCAGCGTCCTGCATGCGTTCCTTGCGAAAGTTTCAGCGGATTCATGGCAATGTGGCTGACCAGCAAGTGCTTCAAAAGTTGTATCGAAGGATTCCTTTGCAAGGCGAGCGCATGGAAGCCTATCTCAAGAATGCTGCACCGCTGGTGGAATATCTTTGTTCCTCACCGGCTGTTGAGAAAGTGTTGTATCCAGATTTAGAAAAGGAAACAAGATACGGCTCAGCTGGAGCGGTCATCAGCTTTCTGCTTGCCGGACATTCGGAACAAGAAAAACAGGAAAAAGAAAAGAACGTTGTACAAGCAGTCTGTGAATACCAGAACGTCCCCATTTCCTGCGAAGTTGGGTTCGGGCAGGAGAAATACTTGCTCCTCGGACAAAGCCATTTTGGAACTGGAACGCCTCCCGGCCTGATACGATTAGCCGTTGGCAGGTCTGATCCAGAACCTGTCATCGCCTTTTTAGAAAAAATAATGAAAGTAGAAAAAGTAATGAAAAGGTGAAATAATGAAAAGAGAAGAAATATTACCTGATCTTCTCATACTTGCTCTTCTTTAAATCCCCTACATAATCTTTAACCCATTGGCCAAGCCAGAAGCCGGTCGTTTTCAGCAATCCCCAGCGCTGGAAGCGGCGCATGGATGTGGTTACGGTGGTATCCAGGCATTTGTATTTACCTGCTTTTTTCAGTTTGATAATTAATTTTCTGTGTTCTTTTACAATAATTTCGGGATCATAGCCATTGACTTTGTCAAAATCCTCCCTCCGGCAGATGAGTGCGCCGCTGCAGCCTTCATACAGCTTTGTGCGGAGGTACATATTCTTAAACCACAATGCCCACGTATATTTTAATTCTGGGGAATCCGGTTTTGCTTTTGTTGTGGCAATAGCATGGGATGAGAGAAATTGGTCTTTTATTTTCTGGAGTGAATCTTGTTCCAAGCGCGTGTCCGCATCCAAAAAAAGAAGAAGCTCTCCTTGCGCTTTTCCAGCGCCATAATTCCGCGCTCGGGAAACATTGGCGATCGGCAGGGAAAGGAGTTTCAGTTTATCGTTCTCTCTTCTTCTGACAATTTCTTCCGTTGCATCCGTGCAGCCATTCGTCACCACAATAACTTCATAATCTTGGTATGTTTGATTGTGTATGCTGTGCAGTGTTTGGCGGATATAATTTTCTTCATTATGGGCGGGAATAACGATGGAGATGTAAGGCATAAGAAAGAACAAGAGTGTTGGTTTTAAATTATTGTTATAGTGCGAAATATATGTTTGAGAAAAGTATCATCTTAATTTTTTAAAAAATGCAAATAAATCATATTATCCATGTCTGGTAGATCATCCTTAGTAATGTCAAAATTAAATTCAGTGAGAAAGGTCTCCACGAGTTCTTCCAGGCGGTCAGAATAAAGATGAGCACTTAAACCCCCCAAAAATAAGTTGTAAAAGCCTTTCGTCAGATGAACTCAACTTATCTATCTTTATAGAATATTCTTCTACCATAACGGCGTGAAATATAAAAAATAACCCATTACCGGTATAATCTTCTCTTCTCTTGTTTATATACTTAGAAAAATGCTGACCCTGCTGAAAAAGAGAAAGGAACTTCTGTCTTATCTGATTTTCATCTTTTTCTTTGACAAGGTTCTCGATAGATTTGTAAAGATGTTTACACTTATTATGATGTTTATAGAATTTATATAAATCATGAGGGTACTTATCTATTCTTTCTTGCATGACTAACATACCTATTTCTTTTTCTTTCCAAAAGGGAATTCTCTTGTTGTAGGCTGTTGCATAGGGCTCTGTGTTCTGGAGAGGAGATGGGAGCATGAGAATCGGTTCTTTCAGGTGATCAATCAAGAGGTGGTACAGTTTTCCTATATCATTAAAAAAAGGACTGTTTGCAAACTTCGACCACATATAATATTTATAACTTGAATTTTTATAAAATTTATTGTTAAAAAGTCATCTATTTAACTTTCACAGCGTCACATAATTCGCTGCCCATACCATCCCTGAATCACAATAATAAAACGGCGTACGGTACGGTTTCCCTGCGAGGGTAAACACTTCCAGAAAATTGCCATGCTTCTCAATCAGTTGTGTATATTGTTCTTGGTATTCCCAAGCTTTTTCTTTGTCAATGCTTTTCACCAATTTGACATACAATGGCCCCAGATTCGTCCAGAGGGCGTTGCTTTCATAATTGCGCAGGAATATCTCCTGCCAGATGAAATGAATATCCTTTCTTGATGCAGTATACTTCAAGGGAAAGGGAGAATCTAATCCTGCCTTTTGGATAGATTTCACTGCCGATGTCATCATTTCCTTATCGTTTGTATCTTTCACCAATCCCAGCAAAAACGGAAAAACATTGGCATCGCCTGCGACGTAGTCTTTTTTACTGAGATCGTCATAAAAAAAAGACCCATTCCAGAAATGACGCGTGAGCAGATCTGGATAATCGAATCTCTTGAATGGATTGACAAGTTTCATGCTCTTAAGATCCTTGGCCAGCAATCCCGCCAGGCAATTGTCGTAGCAGGAACTCTTGCGAATGGCAAAATCCTTGACGGATGAGAAATGCTCATCAGGTGTAACGAGACCAGTTTGTTGATTAATGAATTTCTCTACGAATTTCAGGATCTCTTTGTTGAGAAATGCTTTATAGGAATGGTACGGAAACCTGGAAATTTTGATGCTGTGAATCAGCCACGGTACAGAATCAACTGCAACCGTGGGAAAATCGTAGGGTTTCCCGGAAGGGGTAATGGTGGTAGTTATCCTGCCGTATTTCCTGAACCGATTCAAAGCATAGCGTAACGTTTTATGGACTTCCGGTTCATACTCCAGAGCTAAGAGGGACTTCACACACATTCCAAAATCACGTGTCCAGAATTCAGCAAAGTTTCCGGTCGACGTTTGAAAATATCGTCCATTCCAGCAATCTTCCACAATTTGCGTGCAGATCTTTTCTGCATTACCCTCATACCGTTTCGGGAACAGGCGCCGTTTCCAACCAGTCACGAAAATACGGGGTCCTTCAGTACAATAATCTATCACGGAAGCCATTAGTATAATAAAGCAGGAGGAATATAAAAAAGTGATGGAAGAAGTGTAGAACTAAAGTTTAGGAGAATCAAGGGTGAATTGTACGTAGGCACTATCCAAAAAGTGAGTGATTTTGGAATGAGTGCTGACATGGCCAAGATGTTCGCCGAGAACTACCTTTAACTATATTGGTAGGTGCAACCTTTCAACTATATTGACAAACTTTCAGCGAAAATTGCCTCGAGGTTGCACGAGGCGAACGGCCCGTCAGCACTCATTCTGACGAAAAAACGCCGCCTGTACCGTTCGCTCAGTTTGCATTTCGATGATTCTTCCGATGAAATATAGAATAAATTTTATTGATAACGCAAACCAATAATTATGTGCAAGCAATGGTTGTTCTTCGCTCACACATTGGTACGGGCGGCGGCGTTTTTTCTAAAATCACTTCCAAAAAGGATAGTGCCCGTACGTAAGAAAATATTTAAACTAAAAGTTGTTTTTAATATTTGAGATGGTAGAAGAGGCTCAAAAAGGGTTAATTTTCTTTCAGGGAACGAAAGTTAGGCGAACCTGGTTTAATGACGAATGGTGGTTTGTAGCTACTGACATTATTTTTATTCTCACGGACAGTGCAGATCCGAGCGGTTACCTCAAGGATATGAGAAGACGAGATGAAGGTTTTTCTCAAGGGTGGGGGCAAATTGCCACCCCCCTTCCAATAGACACCTTGGGTGGAATACAAAAACTTAACTGTGTTTCTCTGAAAGGCGCATTTAGGCTTGTTCAATCCGTCCCCTCCCCTAAAGCAGAGCCGCTTAAATTATGGTTAGCTCAAGTAGGTTATGACAGAGTACAGGAAATAGAAAATCCAGAACTGGCCCAAAAACGCATGAAAGAACTCTACAAAGCAAAAGGCTACTCTGCTGACTGGATTGAGAAACGTGTGAGAGGCATAGTCGTAAGGGATGAACTCACAGATGAGTGGAAGAAAAGGGGCTTGCTGGAAGAAAGAGCGTATGCAATTCTCACATCGGAGATATCAAAAGCCACTTTTGGTATGACGCCGAGCGAATATAAGCAATTCAAAGGGCTGAAAAGAGAAAATTTACGAGATCATATGAATGATTTGGAATTGATCTTTACTATGCTTGGCGAAGCGTCTACTACCAGAATTGCGAGAGATAAAGACGCTCAGGGGTTTCTTGAGAATAAAGAGGCGGCAAAGAGAGGGGGAATCGTTGCAGGAGTAGCGAGGAGAGAATTGGAACAGCAAAGTGTACAAAAAGTATCTACCTCTGAAAATTATCTTGCTGAACCTGAAAGGAAGAAAAAGAAGCAGATTGAAGAAAAAAAATAATTATGGTTTCGCCAATCCCCACATTTTGTTAAAGATTTTCATAACATTTATAAATACGTTTCCGAAAATTAAATCTAAGTTAAGATCAAAATTTCTTAAGCTTTAAAAGAGGTTGTTAAAGAGCTTGTGTTTATCGTACAAATCTCTTCAAAAATAGATCGAGGTGCTGCAAAATGAACATCAAACCACTGGGAGAACGGGTTTTACTAAAACAAAAAGAAAAGCAAGAAAAAACAGCGGGGGGAATTTACATCCCTGATGCTGCTAAGGAAGAAAAAAAAGAAGGGGTCGTCGTAGCCGTAGGCACGTTTAAAGATGGAAAAGAATTGCCTCTCCAGAAAGGAGATACCATTATTTACGGAGGTTATAGTTCCGAAGAGTTTGAAGTGAATGGAGAAAAATTCCTGCTTATTGAATTCAAAGACATCCTCGCAAAGCTAGAATAGTGGAATATTTAGAATACTAAAAAAGTAGATTATAAACTCCTAGATTACTAGGATAAAATAAATGGAATAAAAGATAGGGGGTATAAAAATGGCGTCTAAACAAATCATGTTCGATGAAAATGCACGGCAAGCCTTGCTCCGAGGAGTAGATAAGGTTGCCAATACTGTTAAGGTAACTCTTGGCCCGAAAGGACGGAACGTCGTTCTTGACAAGATGACAACTCCTTTGGTCACCAATGATGGCGTGACCATTGCCAAGGAAATTGAGTTAAAAGACAAATTTGAAAATATGGGCGCAAAATTAGTCAAAGAAGTTGCTTCCAGAACACAGGATACTGCCGGCGATGGGACAACCACCGCTACTCTTCTTGCCCAAGCCATGATTACGGAAGGATTGAAAAACATCACGGCCGGCGCCAATCCCATGGATGTCAAGAAAGGCATCGAAAAAGCAACGGAAGAAGTCGTTTCTTTCTTAAAACAGAAAAGCGTGCAAGTGCGGGAGAAGGAAAAGATCGTTCAGGTAGCAACCATTTCTGCCAATAATGATGAAGAGATCGGCAAACTTATCGCTGATGCCATGGAAAAAGTCGGCAATGCCGGCGTGATTACGGTTGAAGAAGCAAAAAGCATGGAAACAAGTTTGGATGTCGTAGAAGGGATGCAGTTTGAACGCGGCTTTATTTCACCATACATGGCGACGGATCATGAAAAAATGGCCTGTGATTTTGAAGATCCCTATGTTCTGTTGTGCGACAAAAAAATAAGCACGATGAAACAGTTAGTTCCCGTCTTAGAGCGTGTTGCTCGAGAAGGAAGGCCGCTGTTGATCATCGCGGAAGATGTGGAAGGAGAAGCGGTCACGGCTTTGGTGCTCAACATCATCCGTGGCGCATTAAAAGTGTGTGCGATCAAAGCGCCAGGATTTGGCGATGACCAGAAAGAAATGCTCCAGGATATTGCCGTTCTTACAGGCGGAGAGGTTGTCAGTGAAGAGAAAGGCATGAAGCTGGAAGAGTTTAAAGAATCTTGGTTAGGATCTGCCCGAAGAGTAACTGTGGATAATGAAATTACAACGATTGTGGAAGGGAAAGGAACAAAATCTAAACTCGAAGTGCGCAAGAGATTGCTGGAATCGCAGATCGCCATTGCTGATTCGGAATACAAGAAAAAAGATCTCCAGAAACGCCTGGCGAAATTGGGCGGCGGTGTTGCAGTTATCAAAGTTGGGGCTGTAACAGAAACAGAGATGAAGGAAAAGAAAATGCGTATTGATGACGCGTTAAATGCCACCAAAGCTGCTGTGGAAGAAGGCGTTGTTCCGGGCGGTGGTTTGACGCTGCTGAAAGCTACTACTCTGCTCAAGAAACTTGCATTGCAAGGCGATCAGCGTGTCGGCGCTGATATTGTCCGACGAGCGCTGGAAGAGCCGGTGCGGCAGATTGCCAAAAATGCAGGACGGGAGGGAGCAGAAGTGATTGCCCGCCTGCAAACGGAGACCAATGACAAAGTAGGGTATAATGCCAAGAAAGATATCTACGAAGACTTGTTTGCCGCCGGGGTTATTGATCCTACGAAAGTGGTGCGCAGCGGGCTGCAGAATGCTGCTTCAATTGCCGCCATGGTCTTGACCACTGAGGCGCTGGTAACAGAGTTTGATGATGAAAAAGATGAGAAAAGTTCGGCAATCATAATTTAAAGAAAGAGTTTTTCATTTATTTTTCTTCATTTTTTTACTTATTTTATTTTTTACTTATTTAATGCCCCGTTGCTTGCTGCAGTTAGGACATTTACTGCTCATCTTTGTGGTACAAATCTAAGAATATGATTCTACTTTCTTCTGGAATATAAGCATATGAAAGTCGAAATGATCCGGCATACACTTCACGTGTTCCCTTCCGAGCATAACGCATTGGCTTTCCAATTTAGGGATTGGCAATAATCTTGCGTATTCGCGTCTTAATTTCTTCTTTCCGATTGAAATCTATAGTGGAGGACAAAAATAATTGATAATTTGTCCTCCAATATATCCCGAAGGACATAACAAATAAAAATAATTAATTATGTCCTTCGTTATAATTTAGAAAAGAGCTTCTCGAAATGTGGATCTCTATCGACCTTATCAATTACCATTTCTCAAAATCTTTCAAGAAATCTTTAGCAGTACTTGTTTGGAACTCGCCTTTTTCATAACGTTCCCACGCTTTTTCTGTTCTTTTTGCGAATTCTAAGTCTTCTTTTAGGTTCTTATCCATTGTACTTGCTTTCTTCAAGATGAGTTGATGGTCATTTTTTATTATAATCAATTGCTCTCCTTCTTTCATATCTTCTCGAAGCTCGGAAGGAATAACGATCTGTCCTTTTGAACTCATCTTCGTCAATGCTATTTCCATAATATCACTTAAAGTAAGATGAATCTTACTTGCTATTTAACTGTTTTGGTTGACCATGACTCAAACTCTTGGCTTCGATGAGGATTTCATAATATTCTGCTAAAATCATGCTGCCATTGATCTTTCTATGTTTAAAAGTATGTATTTATTCATAAATAAAGTTTTTGATAAATATACCCGTAGATACATACATAAATTCATCGGTAAATATTTCGATAATCTCACCAATATCTTTATATATCTCGATAAATTACTCTGTTTAGATGTATAAAAAAGGGGATAGAACTAGTCAACGTATTCTTAAACTCCTAGCTGACGCTGTCGAACCGTTAGAAACAAAAGAAATTGAAATTTTTCTCAAAGATGTAACCCGCGTGAAAGTTCTGTATCGTCTGAATATGCTCCGCGGGGATGGGGCGATCAAAGGAAAGCCCGTCGGTTCGGGAAAAGGAGCGTGGATCTGGTGGCTAGCGGGATCGTTTGAGAACTGGAAAGGAAAATGATGAAAGAAAAGCATTGTCGTGAAAAATGAATACAATGAACGAATCAGAAAACATTGAACTGAAGAAATCAACATCGGAATTGAAAGAAGCTGTTATTTCGATAGTTGCCATTCTTAATAAGCACCAAAAGGGAGAACTTTATTTTGGCATTGACCGTGATGGAACTGCGGTTGGGCAGACCGTTACCGAGAACACGATGCGTGAAGTCTCGAGAGCAATTTCTGAACATATTGAACCAAAAATATTTCCAAAAGTAGAGGAAGTAATTCTTGACGGGAAAAATTGTGTTCATATAGAATTTGCTGGAAATAATCTTCCCTATTACGCTTATGGTCGTGCCTATATCCGAGTTGGAGACGAAGACCGACAGTCAAGTGCTAAGGAAATAGAACGCTTTATTTTACATATGAAGAGAGATAAAATCAGATGGGATAAAGAGATTTGTGAAAAGGCAAAGTTTGAAGATATCAGTGTTGAAAAACTGAAGTGGTTTTTGAAAGAAGCAGGTAAAGAATACGGCTCGATTGAGAATTCTTTGGATAAATTAGGTCTTCTCAGGGATGGCAAATTGTTAAATACAGCTGTAATTCTCTTTGGCAAAATCCCGCAGCAGTTTTTTCCAAACGCAAAATTACGATGTGCAACTTTTCCTACCACCAGCACCGCCATCATTGTTGATCGGCAGGAATACGAAGGAAATCTCTTCGACTTGATTGAAAAAGCAGAAGAGTATATTCTCAAAAATATTCATATTGGTATGAGACTGGAAGGTTTACGGAGAGTTGATGTCCCTGAAATTGACAAAAGTGCATTTAGGGAAGCAATTATTAATGCTTTTTGTCATCGGGATTACTACGAGTACGATTCTGTCAATATTGCTGTCTTTAAGGACAGGGTTGAAATAAGAAGTCCTGGCGGGTTGTATGGCAGTTTGACCATCGAAGAAATTCGGAAGAAAATGGTTTCCAGAAGAAGAAATGAGCTGATTGCTGACATGTTCCATGAAGTTCACTTTGTGGAAAGATGGGGAAGGGGAATCAGTTTGATTTTATCCAAAGAGCCGGATGCTGAATTTGAAGTCGTTGGAGGTATTTTTATCACCCGATTTAAGCGGAAAGCTGAGGGGGTAGAAGGGTTGGTAGAAGGGTTGGTAGAAGGGTTAGTAGAAAATCAGCAGAAAATCCTCAAATTAATCGCCAAAAATCCGCACATATCTAAGAGGGAAATGGCCGAAAAGATAGGGATAAGCACAACGGCTATTGATAAGAATATAGAGACGTTAAAGAAAAAAAGACTGTTGAAAAGAGTTGGTGGGGCGAAAGGAGGGCACTGGAAAATCATACCACCATGAACAACACAAAAAGAGGTGTTGCACGCAGGAAAGTTGAACTAGAGAAAAAACTGGGATTATTACAGAAAGAGAAAAAACAAATTACCCAATTACTGCAAACAACAGGAAAAGAGCCAACGAATGTTGCTTCTCAGGAATTTGTGAGAAAGGATAAAGAACAACTAATTCAATTGGCGAAATATCACAAGCAGGAAATTGCGCAGCTCCAAAGAGAATTAGGGCAGGTTCAAGAAACGCTCTCGAGTCATGAAAAGGAACAAAAGATACATACAGGAATAAAACTTGGTTTCATATCTTGTTTGGTGGTTTTAATACTGGCTTCTCTGATGTTTCTTGTTCCTGAAGAGAATCCAGAAAAAATAAATGGAGAAGAGGTACCTCTGGAACAAG
>Ga0209542_10013512_pt1 | contig 14054 bp, 18 predicted proteins | sample RifCSPhighO2_01_FD_184028 | JGI IMG/M metagenome (GOLD analysis project Ga0209542, IMG submission 184028) | Soil microbial communities from Rifle, Colorado - Rifle CSP2_plank highO2_0.1 (SPAdes) (version 2) | ecosystem: Environmental > Terrestrial > Deep subsurface > Rock core/Sediment ...
TCACTCTGGTCTATATGGTATCCTGCTGTACTTATTGTTATAACTCCTTTTATTCTTTTATCAATTGCAGCAGCAATTAAGGCATATCTGCCGCCCATGCTTTCTCCCATCATTATTATATTGTTTTTATCGATTACATTTAAGTCTGAGAGGAGGTCAAATGAGTGCAGAGCATCATAGACACTTAGATGTTGAATTGGCTCACTTTGTGTTGATATTTGATAATCCTGTTCCATGCTTGGATATTGGCCGCCTGTTTGTCCAATTCCTCTTTGGTCAATGGTTAGAGAAGCATAACCTTTATTGGCTAGCATTGTTAATAGGAGAATTCTAGATTCTTTTCCTGCTCCTCCTGCTGGCAAAAAGATTATTGCAGGAATGTCTTTTTTGTTTTTGGGAAGGAAGAGGAGGCCATAGATTCTTGCTTCTTTGTCAAGAAATGGGCGAGTTTTGAAATTAATATTGTAGATGCTAAAGTTGTCTTTTTCTTCTTTAAGAGTTTTTTCGTAGCTTATAGAACCTCTATTCTCTGAATAGCTTAGAGTATTTCCTTGGAATTGATAAGGATTTTTAGCAGGAATTATATTGTAAACGACAATTGCTATGAGGATAATGGCAATAACTATTGAGATTAATCTCTTTTTAGTTTTATTCATTTGTTATATTAACAATTCTTGTTTATAATGTTTTTTCACTAATCCTATAATGCAACCTATTTAATTCTCTAAGTAATTCTTCTGGCAATTCTTGTGTTGGAGGAGAGACACTCACACTAATAATCCTTTTATATCTTTGTTTTTTATTTAAATCAGAATGAAGTATCCCTCGACCCTCTGATCTTATGGAGTATAAATGTTTTCCATCTGAAATGATATGTCCGCTAGCCCACATTGAAATGGTGTTATTTTTAAGCCATTCATTCAGTGTATCTTCTTTAGGGTAATCTATACTCCTTCCAAATTTTGATTCCCTTATCGTTCCAGTATATTCTGGAGATTCGTACTCAATTTTTCTTATTAAACTCATAATCTTCTCAGATTTCCTTTACTATTTAAAGATTGTTAGAAATTGTTTTTGGGAGGAGATTTATTAATACTTTTAGTCAGTCGCATAATTTAAAAACTCTATTTTCTTAGTTGTTTTATGAAAAAGAGGACTAGTATTATGATTTATACTTTGATTGTAGTTGTTCTGGTCGCTTTAGTTGTTTTCGGAGTAAAATAAAATGAAATTTGAAAAGTTATCTAAGTATTCTCCAATTGTTCTGAGGACGGGGGTGGCTATTGTATTTTTGTGGTTTGGTTTTTCACAGCTTAAGAGCCCTGGGAATTGGATTAAGCTGATTCCAGATTATGCGACTTCTTTGACTCAGTTATCTGTGATATCATTAGTATATATTAATCTTATTTTTGAGCTGATTTTTGCTACACTTTTGCTTTTGGGACTGTTTACAAGGACAACTTCTCTTTTACTTACATTGCATCTTTTACATATAACTACTGCCCTAGGTTATGGGCCTGTTGCCGTGCGTGATTTCTCTTTGGCTATTGCCACCTTTGCTATATTCTTACATGGGGCAGATGAGTTTTGTATTGATAAGTTGAGAAGAAGGAAGTAGTAAATCGTAGGGTTTAAAAGGCCTAAAAAGTGTCTATTTTTATGGGAAAACTAAGAAATTTAGGATATTTGGCATTAGCCGCTTCTCTTAGTGGAGGGTGTATGGAGCCTAAGTTTAAGGAAGGTTATGCAGGGGAAAGATTAGGTTCTGGGGTTTATAGGGATAAAATGGATAATGTTGAGCCAGAGCCAAAAGTAAAGCCTTTCTCTAGAACTGAATTAATATGGCATCCTAATGGAATACATAATATTGAGATAAGTCCATTGTATGAGGGAATGCCTCCGAGATTTTTTGTTTCAAATAGGATTCCTAAATTAGATGAAATACTTGATCTTGGTTCAGATTTGTATAGGGATGATAGAATATACACTGATCAGCCTGTTTATTTAGGGATTTTTAATGCACCAAGAGGAGATATAGAGATTGAAGGAATAAATATTGTTAATAAAGATGGTGGGAAGATTTACGAGCATAATACTATAGAAAAATTTCTTAATAAGAAACCTTATGGGATTACGATTATTCCAATGGAGCCAGAAGGAGAAGGAGTACATGAGATAGTAGTTGAATTCAAGAATGAAGGAAAAATCTTTGCTAGGGGTGGATTTTACACGTCTTTAGCTCCTGAAGTCACGGCTTCAAAGTAGTCTTCTAGGAAAACTATATAAGTTTAGATTGCTGTTTTGATTTATGAGTAAAGAGGTTATTGCAGTTGATCTTGGTGGAACTAATTTACGTGCGGCGCATATTAAGAATGGTAAGATTGTAGATTATGTTAGAAAACCTACTTCTATGAAGAAAGAGGAATTGTTGAAAGATATGTTTGAGCTTATTTCTGGTTTTATGGGCAAGGGAGTTAAGGGAATAGGGATTGCTTGTCCTGGGCCTTTGAAGGATGGAGTAATTAAGAATCCGCCTAATATTCCTCTTAAGAATTATGATTTAAAGGGAGTTATCAAGAAGAAATTTAAGGTAAGGGTTGAGGTTGAGAATGACGCTTCTTGTGTTGCACTGGCAGAATATAAGCTGGGGGTAAAGAAAAAGAATTTTTTTGTTTTAACTTTGGGCACAGGTGTTGGAGGGGGGATAATTATCGATGGTAAATTGTATAATAGAGAAGGTCTTGGGGGAGAGTTGGGAAGTATTTATTTGACTCAGGAGAAAACGCTTCAGGATTTGGTTGGAGCAAGGGCAATTGGCGAGATAACTAAAGAAGCCTTTGGAAGTGAGATGAACGTGGGAGATTTAGTTAAGATGAAAGACTCTAAGTCTAAGAAAATTGTTGAGGAAATAGCAAATTATTTAGGGCAGGGCATTGGGAGCCTTATTAATATTTTTGATCCCGAGGTTGTTGTCTTAGCTGGGGGAATGAGGCATTCTGGGCCTGAGTTCTTGGAGATGATTAGGGAGAAGACAAAGAAATATATCTTGTTAGAGAAGAAGTTTGATATTGTTTGGAGCAAACTTGAGCATGCGGGTTGTTTGGGTGCCGGGTTGTTACTTGATTGATTGTTTTACAGTCTAATAATCTTTTTAAGTAGTATTGAGCGATGTAAACTATGCCTTTGATACAAGAACTTAAATATGAACCAGAAATAAAAGATTTTGGTGGCATTAATGCAGAATCTGTAAAGAATATGCTTAAATCTATAAGAAATGATTTGAGAAGTTCAAATTTAATTGCAGAATCTGTCGATTTAGAAGGTGTATTGAAAATAGTTGAGGGAGGAAAATTTGTAGCTGGGGATGCTATAAAGACAAGAATAGATTTTTCTGATCCTTTAAGAATTATCAATACTTATAGAAAATATTCAACGAGGGGTTGTATATCCTGCATTAATCTTGGTAAGGAAACAATAGATGCTCAAGATGGGTCTTCTGGTTTGTATTGCAGGGTTTCTGATCCAGATTATGATTCTATAAATGGAGTTCGTTATGAAGGATTTTCTACCAAGGTAAAAAAGCATTATAATTCTCCTTGTGAAGTATGGGTGCCTAGATTTTCTCAACCATTAGATGAATTATTAAAAGATTAGCTTTTGAGGATATAAATATTTAAAAGGCTCAAAGTAATTTGGTACGTTATGTCGGAACTGTATTCTATAACTGGTTTGTTTCATCAGGACTTTCCAGGAATAATTCCTTGGGGAGGTTATTTTATAAAAGAGAATGATGGGGGAGAATGTATAGAAGGTAAACTTATTGATATTTATGGAGGTTCTACTATAAATGGTAAGATGGATTCTAATGTATTAAAGTTTCTTAAGAGATATGGGGAGAAAAATAATTCCGAATTTTTTGATTATGAATTCTTGTTAGTAGATGGAATTTGGCGAGGCGAATTTTCTAATCCTCTTGTAGATTATAGGGGTAAGGCTCTTTGTAAAACTAATTTGTGCTTATCTGATTTGGCTATTAAAAGAGTTGATATGAATACTACTGAAGGATATTTTAGAGCTGTAATTGATGATCTTGTTGAGAAAGGGGTTGAGAAAGGTTTGTTTGAGAAGTATAAAGATCCAGAAACTGGCGAAGAGATGATTAAACCAGTTTGATTTTACGAAAGTTTTATAAGTTACTGTGAGCTCTATAAGTCATGATTGAACAACAGTTTGCTAATGAATTTAGAGAGTTAGAGGCAGATTCTGATTTTATCTCTGGAAAAATTGCAGAATTTAGCCAAAAATATCCAAGACAGTTTATAGCTATTAAAGATAGGCAAATTATTGCTATCGGAGATAGTTTTGAAGGAGTTTTGGATAAGGTAAAAGAAAAGGGCCTTGAACCCGGCTCTGTTCTAATAGAATATATTCCTGATAAGGGAGAAATCATTCTTTATTAAAAATGAAGTTTAATCTAGAGATTAGAAATATTCAAGGGACTAGAAGAATAATTCTGCCTTTGCTTTCTACGTATCCGAGGTCTTTTGGAAGAATTGAGGCGATTATTGACACTGGCTCTCCTAAAACAATTCTTTCTGCTGGAGATGCAATCAGACTAAATATCCCCTTTACAAATTTTGAAAGTGCTGCTCCTTTAACTGGACTTGGAAAGGGTAAGACTCCTGTTTTATTGATTAACAAATTCACTTTCTCATTACGTGATTCAGATGGAAGGCCAAGTAACTTTTTAATGCCTATTTTGGCAGCTGATGTTCCAAAGATTAGAAACGAAGGACAAGAAAAACTGAACAATGCTACTAGGGTTCCAACATTAATCGGGATGGACTTCTTGGAGCTTAATAATTTTGATTTATTTATTGGTTTAAATAAAAATGTTGCTTATTTGGAGAGATGAACTTTATGAATTAAATTTGATCTCACGAAGATTATAAAAATTTTCAATTTCAGAGAACCATCTTTCTACGGCATTTTGGCCGTCAATTAGTTTTCCTCCACTTCGTCTTATGTATCCTAATACTTGAGGATTTATTGTTACAGCTATGTTTTCGCCACCTCTAAAATCACTTCTTAGCGCAAATATTGGCCCTCCGTCGATTCCAGCATAATAGCCTATTTCGCTTGCTACACCGTCATCAATAGAGTGTCCTCCATCTAAAATAGCTAATAAGCAGTCTGAGTTCCCCATCAATTCATTATTTATAGGCTCTACTTTATCGCTAAAGTCTTTCCAATATCTTACTTTATCCTCATATTTTATTAAATTAGGTAGATGGTTAAAGTCTAGTTCTTTTGCGCATTCTATAAAAGGATCGTTTATTATAATTCCTATTTTTTCTATCCTTGGTTTTATTAGATTATCTAAAATATATCTTCCTGTCTCTGAGAATCCGAACTGATTTGCTAAGTATGCTCTCACTTCCTTCATATTATTAATTGGTGATATTTAGTTCTATTTGGTTTTTAAGTATATATGAGATAAAGTTGTTGCTTTTTGATTAATCTTTACTTTCCCTCTAAATGTTTCTTATACTTCTTGTAGTTTAAGCAGAAATCTTTCTTGTCTTCTTTGAAGTGTTTATATGCGTCGGAGACTATTTCCATGGCTTGCTTGGAGTTTTCTGCGTAGAAGAGGAGTTCTAAGTCTTCTCTGTTGAAGAATCTTCTTTTTAGGGGGACTTCTTTTAACCATTTTAGCAGACCGTGCCATTGTTTTCCTAATAGGATGATTGGGATGCTGCAGGTGTGTTTTACTTGCATTAATTGCCAGGAGAAGAATAGTTCAAGCATTGTGCCGATGCCACCTGGAGCTACAATTATGGCATTGGACAGAAGCATGAAGTTGTCAAGGCGTTCTGAGAAGCGTGTGAATTTGACCTTTATATCTAAGTAAGGGTCTACTCTTTGTTCATGTGGCAATTTGATACCAAGGCCGATTGCATAAGGGGGGTCTGATTCTTCTCTTCCAGCGATATGTCCAGTGTTTGCTGCCCTCATTACTCCTGGGCCTCCTCCAGTCACGAGATTTATTCCGTTCTTTCCAATCATTCGGGCAAGTTTATAGATTTCTTTGTATTCTGGGTCACCTTCCTTTATTCTGGCTGAGCCAAAGATTGTTACATGAAAGTCTTTTAGTGCTTGTTTTAAACTTTTTACTTTATTGTTCTTTTTCATATTACCTCTCTTATTTTTTTTAACAGGGAAAGGGGATTTTTAGGCTTTGCTATTGCAGAGGCAATTAGGACCCCCTTACAGCCTAGACTGTAAGATTCTTTTACATCCTGAGCCGTTGAGATGCCTGCACCACAAATTGGAATGATTTTTGTTCTTTTCATTATTTTGACAAACTCGAGAATTGCTTTTGGATTGTATTGAGTTACAGATTTTCCTGTGCTTATTAATTTTGGGTCTTCGAAGGCGATGGCCCAGGGTTTTTGAGAAATTATTTTTTTAATGTTCTTTAGATTTGGTATACATACTAGGGATTTAAGATTTAGTTTATTTGATAGCTTGATAAGAGTGTAAATGTCTTTCATTGGTAAGAGATGTTCTGAGTGATTGATTAGAGTTCCAGTTGCTCCTGCTTTCTTGATGGCAGGGAGAGTGTTAAAACCGGTTGCTCTGTCTGTTTCGTAGGGGTCTGTGCTTTGTGCAAATACTTTTAATTTAGTTTTAGAAGCAAGAGACTCGAGATCTATTGCTGGAGGACAGACTATTGCTTTTGGGAGGAACTTCTGTATTTGTTTTGCTAACGCTAATGCTTGTTTCTCAAATTTATAGTTCTTAAAATTTACGATTATCATTCTCTTTTTGTATATGGGGGAAGATTGAATAATATAAAAATGCTTTGGAGGGCTATAAAATTACTTTGGTCCTTTTTTAGCACAAGTCGGACATAGATGAGATATTTTTCCACTTGTGAATATGGGCTTAATACAAGTAGCACAGAATTTATTTTTACATGAGTTGCATGTTTTTGCATCTAGTTTTTTAATATGGCCTTTGCATTCTGGGCAGAAGGTTAAACAAATATTACATGCTTCTTTTTTTGTGAACTTCTCTTTTTTCATGTGTTTTGAACAGAAATAATTGAAACATAATGGGCATTTTGAGGTACAACCTTCGCATATGTTCTTTGTGCATATGCTACAGACCTTTATCTTGCAATGTTTGCATATTTTATTGCTGCAGTTCTTACACTCTTCAAGACAATTAACGCAAGATATATGGCCTCCTGCACAGAGAGAAAGTTCAATAATTTGCTTGTTACATGATTCACACAAGATAGAGCTTATTGTATCATGAAAAGAGTCATATCTTAGTTCTATTAATTTGCTTCTTGACCTTCCACTTGCTAAACGAAAATTAAATAGACTTATAGGATAGTAGATTATTGCAGTGTTTATTAATTTGTTTATTATGTTTAGACTATGTTTGTAAGACTCGTCTTTTGTAAGAAAATTGTATTCTTTCAGTATTCTTTCTCTTTTTAATTCGGGTTCAAAAAGAATGATGCTCTTTTTTAGGCGTTCTATTTTATGCACGGCCTCAGGATTCTTTTTTGATTCTTCTTCTAACTTTGCTAATTGTAGTTTTTGCCTTTCAATTTCTTGTTCAAGTTCAAGAGTTAGTTGCTGAGAATGTTTCTCTAATCTATCAAGCTCTATTTTTAGCTTCGACTTTAGAACTTCTTGAACTTCTTTTAATTTTGGCGAGATTTTAGTTTTTAGAACCTCTTTAGCGATTATATATTCTTTTCTTATATCTGGAGAAGGGGCTTCTTTAGGGCTGCCGTTTGATATATTGTAATTATTCTCTTTAAATTCTATTGAATTCTCGTCTTTTATATAAATGGGATTGGACAATTGTTCTTTATCATTAAGATATTGCAGTACTGTGGAAAAGGTAAATCTTGTTATTGGTGCAGGGTAATCTTTTCTCGTGGGGTTGTATACTGTACAGTTTTTCAATATAAACCTGTTCTTTATTTTATCCTCAGGATTTGGAAAGTTTATTTTTAAGACTTGTGTTTGACCTTGACCTTCTAGATACTCTTGCATACTCTTTAACATAAAGCTGCCTTTAGCTATTAGTTCTGTACTTTCAGATTCATGAGCTCGATTAAAGATAATATTATAGGGTGATTTTTTTCCTAGATAAGACTCGAATTCTTTGGGAACTTTGTTTATTATTACAGAGTCGTCTTTAATCTCCAATTGTGAGCCAAGATTTTTAAAAAATGAGAGAGTGAAATCTTTCAATGATTCTTCTGAAATATTATCCATCTAATACCTCTGCAGTGCTCTTTTTTGCTTGATAGTATTCGTCAATACCTTTTTCTACAAATTCTGCTATTTTATTTACATCTTGTGCGAATATATCCAGATTGTTTTTAGAGTCGATGAAAGAATTCATTAACATTTCCTCTATTTTTGCAGTTCCTCCTCTTCCTTTTTCATCTAGGCCTAGATTGAATAGAATTATAGGGAGTTCACCAATTACAAGACCAATACAGCACATTTTGTTAATTATCAAATCGACTACATGCTCTTCCATTGTTCTTTTTGTTGCTAAACTGTATATGTTCATGTCTTTTGTCTGGCCTATTCTGTCTAATCTGCCGATTCTTTGTTCTACGGCCATTGGGTTCCATGGCAAATCGTAGTTGATTAAATTGTTGCAGAATTGAAAGTTTAGGCCCTCGGAGCCAGTTTCAGTACTTATCATTATGTCTGCGCTTTCTTTGAATTCTTTTATTCTTAATGTCTTTTCTTCTCTGTCTAAACCGCCCATAAACTTTACTATCTTATAGCCTAAAGGTGCAAGTTTCTCTACAATGTATTCAAGAGTTGTTGGGTGTTTTGTATACATCAGAATTTTTCCTTTTTGATTGCGCATTATTTCTTTTACTAATTCTACTAGCCTTTCTATTTTTGAATCTTTTTTTAGATTTCTATATCTTTCTAAGATGTTTTTGGCAATATTTCTAGTTTCTTCATGGTATTTTTCGTCGTCAACAATTCTTTGGAGAGACTCTATTGCAGAACGAGAAGAACTTGTTACCTTAGGTAATAAGGCAAATATTATAAGACGCCCATTTATTTCATTTCCTGTTGCTGAAAAGTACTTTGTTTTAAGGAAATCACACAAGTCGTTATAAACCTCAAATTCTTCTTGTGTTAAGTCTACAGGAATAATTCTTGGGATACGCTTCATGTAATTGACTTTTGTTTCGTCTCTTCTTCGTCTTATCATTACCTCGTTTAATTTTTTTCTTAAGTCTGCAGGATTCAAAGGGTAACGCTTGTTTCCTCTAAAAAGAAAAGCTTTCTTGAATTCATTTATTGTGCCTAGGTGGCCTCTTTTTAGCAAATGCAGCAGGTTGTAGAGTTCTATAAGATCGTTTTGGAAAGGAGTTGCTGTTAATATTAGAAAACGTTTTTTTGGTATTTTATCTACAAAGTTCCATCTTGCGGTTTGCTTGTCTTTTAGTTTGTGCGCTTCATCGACTATAAGCAAGTCCCAGACTATTTTATGAGCTGTTTCGTGCCTAAACCTTTGCAGGTTTTTATCAAACATTTTAACTCTATCAAGGGAAGCAATAGAGTAGCTTGATTCATACCAGTCGTCTTTTGATTCTATTATCTTAAAGTCTAGTTCGAATTTTTCCTTTAATTCTGAGACCCATTGGTCTACTAAAGAAGGAGGAGTTAAAATAAGGATTTTCTTTACAAATCCTCTTTCAATACATTCTTTTATCACAATTCCGGCAGTTATCGTCTTTCCAAGGCCAACTTCGTCTGCTAATAGGGTTGTTCCATTAAAGTCTCTTAAGATTCTTAGGGCACCCTCACTTTGATGAGGCAATTGATATTGGAGATTCTTTTTTATTAAGTCATATGAGATTAGTTCTTTAATCTCTGTATCAGATGATATTTTTTCTGAATCTAGTTTTAACTTGGCAATTTCATTTGAGGAAAATTCTCTTTTTTCTATCTTTTGGAAAATAATATCGTCTTCCGAAAAATTTTCGTTTATAATAATGTCTGGTTCCATCTTTTTAGACCTCTTAGATGAGAAATTTGTAAAATTAGTATTTAATCTTAATGTCTTTAAATGATTGAAAAAGGTTCGTTTTTACGATTATCTCAATTAGGAATACTTTTCTTGTAAACTTCCTAAAATTGTCAGAATATTGTCTAATGGTTCATCACGAAGAGTTGCTCTAAATACATTTTGGGAGATTACGGAGAAAAATAAATAGATATCCTGATGGTTAAGTTCTTCTAATAGTTCATCTTTGATTTCAATTGGACTTTTGGAGTTAAACCTAAAACTTTCGTTATATCTTCCGTTGTTTTGGGCTTGAATATTGTCCATTTCTTTTTCTGCAAAAATATATAGTAGTGGGTCTCTAATGTCCTTTTTATTCTGAGAAGTTCCGTAATATTCGGCTAATGTATATGGAATGCCTTTTTCTGTTTTAAGTATACCTCTTGTTAGGACTTCTCTTTCTGGTAAAGTTAAAAGTTGCTGGGTTCGTGCTTCTAGGGTTAAAGCCATAGACTAAATAGTGCCGTGGAATGTTTAATAATTTTGTTGTAATTGAGTGTTATCTTTACTTCCAAATTATTTTCTGAACTTCTTTTGTTATTTCAAGAGGTTTAGGATTTTGCCAGATATTTCTGCCTATTGCTAGGCCAGTTGCTCCTGCGTTCATTATGTCTCTACATTGTTTTAAGAAGTCGGGGCCTGCCTTTTTTGTTCCGCCTGCAACAAATACTTTAGTTTTACCTGCGACTTTAACGGTCCATTTTAAGTCATCTGGATTTCCTCCATATCTTAGTTTTACCATGTCTGCTCCTAACTCTAGGGCAACGCGAGCAGCATAGGACATGTTTTCTCTTGATACATCGTTCTTTATTGATTTTCCACGAGGATAAACCCAAAGTAGGACTGGGAGACCATGAGCATGGGCTTCTCTTTCTATATTCTCAAATTCGTGCATCATTATACTTTCATGCTGGCTTCCGATATAAATTGTGTAGCCTACTCCTGCTGCTCCAAGTTTCATTGCTTCTTTGACTGTGCACAACTGACGAGCAATTGGCTCTCCTTGATACAAAGAGGTTTTGCCGTTTAATTTTATTATTAGAGGTATCTTGGATTTCATTATCTCTTCGTTGTATTTCTCTGCAATTCCTTTTTGATAGACAATTGCCTGGAATTTGCCTTTTTGCGCTATATCTAAGATATAAAGTGGATCCACGTTTTTATCATTGAAGTCGTGGCTTGGCCCATGTTCAAGGCCTTGATCGTAAGCTATATACAATGCTTTTCCCTTTTTTAGAATTCTATCTACTTTGATTTTCATGCTCTTTTTATGGATTTAAGAAGGAAGGAAATCTTATAAATGTTATTAATAGATATAATCTATTATAATTAATCTTTTAAACTGGTCTGATTCTTTTAGAAGATGGATGAGGTAGAATTTGGAAAAATGTATATTTCTTTAGAGGCTCTTAGAGGACATAAAGACGTTAATCATGTACCTCCATTATCAAGAGATCACTTTCTTAGATTAAGGAATATTGACGGTCTAGTTACTAATGAACAGTTTAGAGATTATCATAATAGGCTAGCAGCTAATCTTGAGAAGATTTTTGCTGATGGGGAAGTTAAACTTTCTGATTTTGGAGGGGATTTGCTATCTAATCTAGAGTCTTTTGTCGAAGAACATTGCGAATTAGTTAAAGCCAGCGAGGTCAATGTTCAGAATTATAAAGATCTAAAAGATGCTCTACTTAATGAAATTAGGTATGTTCAGGGTGATGATGTGGAAAAGAGATTAAGGGGTTTGGTTGAAGAGACCTTTAGAAGATATTTGGGTAAAATTGAAGTTAGTGACGAATAGAAAGTCTCTAAGTAATTTTATAAACTTAATCTTCCTTCCTCTGTCATGAAAAAGATGGTGGAGAAGAGGCCTTGGGGAGGGTTCGAGAGATTTACATTGAATGAGAAGAGTACTGTGAAGATAGTCACGATAGAGCAAGGGAAGAAGTTTAGTTTACAGTATCATAAGAAGAGAAAAGAGTTCTGGAAGTTTTTGGATAATCCTGCTAAAGTAACTATTGGTAAAAGGACGATTAAGGCGAAGAGGGGAGACGAGTTTGTTGTTCCTGTAAGAACTTTTCATAGAATAGAAGCCTTGAATGCTCCAGTGAGAGTTCTTGAGATTGCATTCGGTAAATTTGATGAGAAAGATATTGTAAGAGTGGAGGATGATTATGGTCGATTATAAAGCACAGCCTATAATTGCATTGACTAAAGAAAGGATAAAGGAAATAAAATTAGTTGTTTTTGACGTTGATGGTGTTCTTGTTCCTCGGGGGACGAAGATAAAGCAAGTTGGGAATACGACGACACTAGAGACTAAAGAGATTTTGCCTAAACAAATTGAGCAAATAAAGATGCTGAATGAAAAAGGGTTTATGATTAATATAAATTCTGGACGAGGGTTGTATATGCTTCAAGAAATGTTTAGGGAGATATTGCCATTTGTAAGTTTGACTTATGAGAATGGGAGTGCGACTTGGTACAAAGGGGATATTTATCAGCACATTAATAGTTTTGAGTATCTTAAGGACATAATCTTTGAGTTGAAGAAGATAAAGAGCAAAAATATTAAAGGATTTGAGCCTAAGGAGTTTATTATAACTGTTCATTGCACTGATAGAATAAAACAGATAGAAGATTTGGTTTCTAAATATGAAAAATTATATACTGTGTGGAATGGTGAGGCTTACGACGTCGGTATTAAGGAGATTCAGACAAAGGCAGTTGGACTTAAGGACGTTATGAAGATACTAAAACTAAAAAGAGAAAATGTTTTGGTGATTGGAGATAATTATAATGATAAGGAGATGATGGAAGCGGGTGGACTGCGAGTGACCGCAGACATCTCTCGCGTCGACGGAGATTTTTATGTCGAGCTCGATAAAAAAAATCTTCCTGCCTCGCAATTGATGGAACAAATCTTTAGGGTGAGATAATTTCTAGTTATAAATACTGCAAGTTTCCTCTCTTCCAGAGAATTAGTAAATTCTCTGTCTATACGGTTTCGGGTGAAATCCGTATATGTTCGAATACTCATGTCAAGAACTTTCTCGAGGTTGCTTGGTTCTTGAGCACTGTCAAGATGCTAATGCAGAACAAAAAGCATCTTGAAGCAGCGGAGTAACTTGAGAGCGAATGTTTTAAATAGCTTAAGCGCTTTGTTTTGAGATAAAAAAGAGGCGTATGAATGGAAAAAGATTTAGAACCGCAGGTTCTTTACATGGCAACGTATCCTCCACGTGAGTGCGGGATAGCAACTTTTACTAAAGATGTGAGTAGTGCAATCGATAGAATGTTTTCTCCGACGTTAAAATCTAAGATTCTTGCAATGAATAGCAGTGGTGCAAATATTTATAATTATCCTAAGAAGGTTGCTTTGCAAATAAGCGACTCAGAGATTACAGATTATCTTGAGACTGCGAGGAAGATAAATCGCTCGAGAAATATAAAAATTGTTAACATACAGCATGAGTTTGGGATTTTTGGCGGGGAGTATGGGAATTTCTTGCTTCCGTTTTTGGAAATTTTGAATAAACCTGTTGTTTTGACAATGCATAGTGTTTTACCGACTCCAAATGAACAGCTTAGAAAAGTTACTAGAGAGATTGCTAAGAGAGTTAGTGCCATTATTGTTATGACCCATACTGCTGTTCAGATATTAAAAGAGGATTATGGTGTGCAGACAAAGATATTTGTTATTCCTCATGGAATTCCATCCACTACTTTTGAAACCCAAAGGAGAGAGAAGAATAATCTGGGATTGAAAGGTCATTTGATTTTGTCTTCTTTTGGCATGATGGGCCCTGGGAAGGGCTATGAGTATGTTATAGAATCTCTTCCCGAGGTTGTTAAGAAGTTTCCTGATTTACTTTATTTAATTGTTGGGGAGACACATCCCGTTGTAAGGAAAAAAGATGGCG
>Ga0209542_10013513_pt1 | contig 14054 bp, 21 predicted proteins | sample RifCSPhighO2_01_FD_184028 | JGI IMG/M metagenome (GOLD analysis project Ga0209542, IMG submission 184028) | Soil microbial communities from Rifle, Colorado - Rifle CSP2_plank highO2_0.1 (SPAdes) (version 2) | ecosystem: Environmental > Terrestrial > Deep subsurface > Rock core/Sediment ...
AAGCTCTCCTAAAGACATAATAGTCCCTGCAGGACCTACCCCTTTCGCTCCTGGACCGATCATTGGAGAGCTTGGCGCTTTCAAGATCAAGACAGGAGTCGAGAACGGCAAAGTTGTCATCAAGCAGGATTGCGTTGTCGCGAAAGCTGGCGATAAGATAAACGCGGCTCTAGCTAGCGTTCTTACCCGTCTAGGGATCCAGCCGATGGAGATCGGTCTTGACATAACCGCTATATATGAAGATGGAATGATCTACACCCGCTCAGTGCTCGATGTCGATGAGAGCCAGTACATCGCGAATGTGTTGCAGGCCCATTCATGGGCGCTCAACCTCGGAGTCGAGGCAGGGATTTTCAACACTGTGACGACAGAAGTCATGCTCCAAAAAGCTTTCAGGGAATCAAAAGCGGTAGCGCTTGAGGGCAACATACTCGCTGACGCTGTTGTCGGCGAATTGCTGGCGAAGGCAGAAGCTGAAGCGTCAAGTATCAAAAGCGCTTCCGGCGCGTAAACCTGGAGCTGGAGAACAACGGAGAGGCGCCTGCAAAGGATGACGCTCACCATATAAAAACACATTATCGGAGGAAGTACCATGGAATACATCTACACAGCAATGTTGATCCACAAGGCAGGTGGACAGGTCACAGAGGACAAAGTCAAGAAAGTTCTTGAAGCAGCTGGAGCGAAAGTCGATGACGCGCGAGTCAAGGCGTTAGTTGCGGCTCTCCAGGGCGTCAATATAGACGAGGCGATCAAGAAGGCAGCTGTTGTACAGGCAGCTCCAGCAGCGGCTTCCGCAGCTGGCGACAAGAAAGAAGAGAAGAAAGAAGAGGCAGTCGATACCAAGAAGAACGACGAACAGGCAGCGGCAGGATTAGGTGCTTTGTTCGGATAAGCCTGTAAACGCAGCTGGGGGGTAAAACCCCTACGCTAGCGACAGCAACTTGTGAAAGTGATGGAGCAGGAGAACCGTAAAGAGCTATCGAGCAAGCTCGGCAAATGCAAACAGGAGCTGATAGAGCTGCGTAAAGAGCTCACCGCACTGAATGAAGAGAAAGAGAAGCTGTTCAAGGCGAAGAATGTTGTTTCTCAGCAGATACGCGCACTTATAGGGGATGTGAAAGACTCCCGCATCAAGCGCGATGAATTCACTACAGGAGTGAAAGGCTCCAAAGAGAAGCGCAGAGAGCTCAATGACAATCTCAGGGCGAAGATCTCCGAGATAAAAAAGCTTGATTCTGAGAAGAAAGCACTGATGCGCAAGCACAAGATAACGACAGATCCCTCAATGATCAAGAAGCAGATCGATTCTCTGGAGCTCAAGATCGAGACTGAAGCGCCTGCTTTCAAGGAAGAGCAGCGCCTGATGAAGATGATCAAGATTTTGCGCGTGCAGTACGAGCAGGCCAAAGCTGTGAGCGGAATATTTGAGAAAGCGCACGCGCTCTCCAAAGAGATCGATGAGCTGAGGAAAGGCGCTGATGAAGTGCACAAGAAGATACAGACTTCTGCCAAGACCAGCCAGGAGAAGCACGAGGAGATGATCCATTCCTCGAAAGAGATCCGCGAGCTGCACAGGAAAGAGAAAGAGGCGCTTGACCTGTTCTTGGCTGCGAAAGCGAAATTCTCTGAAGCTTATTCAAGGTTCAAGCAGAAGCAGCAGGAGCTTGACTCTCTGCGCGCTGAAGAAGGCAAAGTGTTCGAGGGCGAAGTGAAAGAGCGCAAGCAGAGTTCTGAGCAGATACTGCGCCAGAAGACCAGAGAGGTCGAGGAGAAGATCAGGAAAGGGCAGAAGCTCACTACTGAAGACCTGCTGGTCATGCAGGGCGGAAGGGAGTGATTATCTTAATCTTTTGGCAGATTGTTCTTCATAATATCATTTTCTGAGAGTATTATATATGTTTGACCATCTTTCCGGCATCTTCGGAGATATTGCGGAAAATTTTAGGCAAGGCATATTAAGGCGTTGAATCTGATTTATTAGATGCAGAAAACAAAAGATTTTTATACATATGTACTTAACATATGTAATCTGAATACGTTAAATATAAGATTCAGAGGCATGAGGATAGTGCCTTCGATGTCTGCGTCAAGAGAATTGTCAGAATATGGAAGGACTCTTGCTGATGTCGCAGATACGCTTGAAAAAGGATATGACGCTCCAAGAAGACGGAAGAAGGGCACAATAGAACGCTGGCTTGATGAAGGAAAAAAGACTGCCAATGCTGTAGTCGTGAAGAATTATGATGATATAGCGAAAGAACAAGTGTGGGTGCTGACACACTACGGAATATTCAGCAAACGACTATGAAATGCCTAAAATGCGGTAAAAAGATGAAGATCGCGGCAGGGCTGCGTTTCAATGACTTCTTGCTTGATGGCTGGCATTGCAGCTGTGGAGAGATATATTTCAATCCTGAGCAGGCGCAGAAGGCATTGCTCAAGAACCAGCTGATGAAGAAATCTATAAAAGTGAGATTAGGGAAGATAAGGAGCAATCTTATTCTCAGGCTGCCTACGAGCGTAGAGCACGCTCTTTCGCTCAAGAAAGGGGAAGAGGTTACTCTTAAGATGGAAGAGAAAGGATTGAGGATAGTTCTGGCGCAGTGAGCGTGTAGAGTATCTCTCCAGAGATTGCTTTCTTTGCGATCAATTTCGTCATCCTTTCCAGCAGTCCATCCATCATAATCACGATTGCCATAGTTCCTCTTAACGATACCTGCTCATGTCAATGCCGAGCTGTTGTGGAGTATATCTGCTCAAGGTCTCTTGTATCCGTCTTTCAAGTCGTGGCAGTCTTACCAGGGGCAATCGCACATGCGTATTGAACATATGCGCTAAAGGTATTGGGTTTGTCGCCGCAAAGGTCAGGTCGACGAGCTCTTGTGCCGCTTTCTGATGGGCTTGTGCAGCATTATAATCCTTTCTCTTCACCGCTTCGAACATATCCAGGAAATATCTCGGAGCGACATTTGAGGTCGCTGAGATGATTCCGTTACCCATTGTTGACATCATCAATCTGACGAAGTGACCATCATCTCCTGAAAGGATTGCGAGTCTCATGCTGTCTCGTCTGGTCATATTGAACCGTCCTTGCTCTGTCGTATCTTCTCCTGAGGCTTCCTTGATTCCGATAATATTCGGGTGCTGGGAGAGTGTCACATATGTATCTCCTTCAATATTAGAGCGTGTTCTTCCCGGCACATTGTAGAGGATGATGTTGCTTCCTCCAACCCGGAGCGAATCAGCGACAGCGCTGAAATGAGCAATCAATCCCTCTTGCGGAGGCTGATTGTAATAACCGGTCACATGCAGCATGGTCGTGGGACCAATCTCCTCTTGGATGCGCTGGCTCATATGCACCGCTTCGCGCGTGTTGTTGGAGCCAGCTGCCGCAATAGTATATATCCTACCATTGATGCGTTCATGAGCATGTCGTATCAATCCGATCTGTTCTTCATGCTCAAGAGTGGCGCTCTGTCCTGTGGTTCCTGCAATCACTAAGCCGTGAATTCCTGCAGCTATCTGATCCTCGATCAGCCGGTCAAATCGCTCATAGTCGATGTCGCCATTGGCGTGCATAGGTGTGATGATCGCTGTGAAAACTCCTCGCAGCTGTTCTTGAGTCAATGGTTCATTTCTTCGTGTCATAATATCATCTTCATGCTGAACTCAGTGAGCTTGCGCATCACTGATCCTTGTTTTTCTCACTCTTTTTGTTCCTTAGAATGCTTATACTGTCCTTTCATATTAACTTAATGTGAATTATCTCACAAATATTTATATAGATGTTAATATTCCTTCTCCATATGGTCACTATCTCCAACCTAGTCCATAGATATATTATGGATCGCCCTTTCTTCCAGGAAGCGCTGAGCAAAGGAATACTCAATAACGCTGCCTTAGCGGAGGAGCTGATGCCCGCTTTAGAAAAAGAATTGGGGAAGAAAGTGAAATTCTCAGCAGTCAATATGGCGATCAGAAGACTTGGAGAACAGCTTTCTCAGTCTGCGCACATGGAATTAGGGCGATTCGACAATCGCTCTGACCTTTCTGTTAAGACCAACCTGTTTGAAGTGACATTCATCAAGACACAGAAATCAAGAGAGATCATCAAGAGAGTGTATGCCTTCATTGACATGGCAGACAATAGTTTCTTCACTATCACTCATGGCATGAGCGAGATCACACTGATCGCTAGCGTACATAATCAAAAAGAGATTCTCGCGCTTATACCTCAAGTGGAGCGCAAGGCAGTGATTGCAGGACTCAATAGCATAACTGTCTCTATCCCTCTGAAATCAACAGAGCATGTCGGCCTGTTCTATGTGATGTGCAGAGCGCTTGCCTGGGAGAATGTCCCTATAGTGGAATTCGTCTCAACATTGACAGAATCAACTTTTGTCATCAAAGAGAAAGACACTATGCGCGCGTTTGAGGCGCTGAAGAACCTGATTGAGAAGAATAAGAAGTGAGGGATATATCTTCATGAGAAAGAAAAGAACAATCAAATAAAGATTCTAAAGAAGCTCACTTCCTCTGGAATTCTGTATAACCGCACCTGCCGCAGCTCTCGCGGTCCTTGTGCTTCGCCAAGAAAGTCCCCTGACCGCACTTAGGGCAGCTCCTACGGAGCCTTTTAGGCCTGTCAGCCTCTACTGCGTACGCCTTGAAGACTTTGCGTCCTTTAGATGCTTTCTTCGCTTTAGGTTTCTCAGCCATGATCCTTCACCTTTTATGCGGCTGCAGGCGTAGCTTCAACTACACCGATGCCGTGCTTCTTGAGAATGTATTTCTCTTCTATCTTCTCCATGGTCTTCCTGTCAGGGTAGACGTGCGCTATGATCTTCGCTTTCGGGTTTCCGAAGCGCGTGTAGACATGCTTGATGAGGACTTTGTCCTCTTCAGCGCCTATCTTCTTAGACACTTCTTTGCGCAGATCCTTCCTTGAAGGTGTTGCGCCCTCGAACGCTAGCGTGAATGTGTATCTTTGCCTTGACAGCAAAGGCATCTCTTCCTGTTTGACAAGTTCTAATTCCATGAATCCTCCTTACTTCACTTTGATCGCGTATTCTCCTGCTTTCTTGACGCCGATCTTCTTAGCGATGCTTGAAGTCTCGGCATCGAGGATAGTGAGTCTTCCTTTCCATGTGAGGGTTGACAGTCCGCTGTGGCACTGAGGGCATTCATCGCCTGTGTAGAGCAGTTTGCAGCTTTTGCATGCTTTGCGTTTCATGATTCCACCTTATTTCTTCTTGCCTTTCGCAGGCTTCTCTTTGGCTTCTTTCACGCTCTCTTTCCCTTCCTCTTTCTTGACGCGCGCGTCAGTGCTGAACCAGTCAGCTCTTCCTAGGAAAGGTTGGCGCATAGTGAGCCCAATCTTGGGATTGTTCATGTCTTTGTAGCTGACAGCGATTATGCGCGCTTTGCACCTGTCATTGACTTTGAGGATGCGCTTGCTGTCTCTTCCTGAGAGAGTCTTGTCCTTACTGAATGTGACGAAGTCATCCATCGTCTGCGAGACGTGGATCATCCCTTCGATAGGGCCGAGATTCATGAAAGCTCCGAAATCCGCTATGTCACGTATTATTCCCGCGACAGCTTCCTGGACTTCAGGCTTGAAAGTGTAAAGTTCGAAAGTGACATCGTAATACGCGGCGCCATCGCCGTGGATTATGACCCCTTCGCCGATAGTCTTTATGCCCGCTACATCTATGACTATCCCTAATTCTTTGGAGATGAATCCTTCATAGTTCTTCCTGATGCGCTGCACCACTGAGTCTTCAGTCGTGAGGTGGAATAATTTCGGCGGCACTCTTATGTGGTCTTTAAGCTCTACTTTGTAAAACATTTTGTCCTCGTCATCTCTCGATTATCAGATATCTCTTCTGCCTCAATGTTATGATCGGTATCCCTTTCTCCCTGAGCCTGCGCTTCAGTCCGGCGTCCTGTGTCGCCACAATCGTGTCCTCGTCGGAGTTCTCCACGATAAGGTCATCAACAGAGTCGTTTTCGTTAGGGTTTAAGGGGAGTGTTTTAATACTTTGCGGTTTTATGAATGATAAGGCCAGTCTGGCCGCTTTCTTATCGCCGCTCTTCTGCTTCTGGATGATGTTCTCGAGCTCGGCTATGCTCTTCTCGATGATGAACAGGCCGTAGTTGAAATTGAGGATTCTTTTCAGCTCTGTGAAGATATCGACGCCAAATTGGCCTGGGATCAGCAGGAAGTTGGTGTCAAGGACGATTTTCTTGCTCCCCACCATGGTTTATAAATGGCAGGATTGGTTTATAAAGATTGCGATTTTCTAGGGCGACGTCCTGAATATTTTTACTTCGTCTCAGAAATTCTGTATTTTTCTATATTATCACTTGAAGTTCTCCCATATCCCCTGCATCTTTTCAGCGTCAGCGAGAGGTTCAGGGCTCTCATTGATGATCCTTAGACTGATATTGTGCTTCTTCGCCGCAGCTAAGAGCTCTTTGATCTTGTCTGTTGGCGTGAGTATGTGCCTGCGCTCCCCTTTCTCTGTGTATTCAATGCCTGAGAAATGACAGGTGAGCTCTTTGACCTTCTTGATCTTAGGCATCACTTCATCGTAATTGATCTTGCCGTTATTGCGCGCGTAGATGTGAGCAAAATCTACGCACACTCCACATCCAGTCTCTAGAGAAAGCCGTACAAGCTCATCCTCAGTCCCGAACTGTGAGCCTTTGCCTGTCGTCTCAGGGCAGAGCACAGCGTTCCACTTGTTCTTCGCGATAACTTTCTGCATCTCGAGCATTTCTTTCTTGACGATCCTGAAGCATTCTTCCTTGCCGAGCTTGCCGTAATACGCCGCGTGGAAGACGATATATTTCGCTGTAAGGTGATGACCGCGCTCGCAGCAGTCAAGTATGCGTTTCTTGCTCGCCGTGATCTTTTCAGGCTCTTCAGAAGCTAGATTGATATAGTAAGGGGCATGTATTGAGAGAGACATTCCCAGTCTTTTAGCGACTTCACCGACTTTCTTGGCAGTCTCATTGCTCATGTTCACTCCGTGAGTGAATTCCAGCTCGGCAACTTTGAGGCCTTTATCAGCGATTATTTTCAGGCCTTCAGCTGCAGGACTGCCAGTTCCTCCAGGGCCGAAGAGAAGGTTCATAGATAATCTTAGAATATTATTCAATTTAAATAAGTTATGAAGAATTCTTAAGAATAAGATAAACACTTTGTCTGACATAATCACTTGTGGGGAGTAAAATAACAAGATTTATATACTTGTGAGGTTATACTCCTAAATGCAGGATATTAAACAAATAACTGCTAAACGGACTCTATAAAATGCCTATCTGGTCGTCCAGGTCGTTTATAGGGGATGAGGGGCATTGCCCATTCTTTCTTTTTATTCTATCTAAATACTTTGGATAATAACATACCTGGAATCTCTGAAGGAATAACTTTATAATTTTCAATCTGATCAAGCCACTTGCGTGGGATTTTGGTATAAGAAGAAGCAATAAAGTCAGCAAGACGAATGCGGTCATCTTGCGTTGAATAACCTATAGAAATATCAAAATCATAATGATTAGCTAGGGCTAATGATTTACACTCTGAAAACGCTTTATGGATGTCCATCCAACTATCATTATCTACAGTAATCAATGTTTTATGATCAATACGAGTATTCTTTGAGATTAACATAAAATATAAACATGCCATGATCTTTTCTTTAAAGAATGCTTTATTCGAGTACTTTTGTTTATAATAATGCCAATCCATGCCTGAGAAATGAAGAACGGACATATGAACTCCTCTAGAATTCAAGAAGGTCAGAATATCCTGCAATCTGTTGTGTTTTAAAGTACATCCCTTATTTCTTGATCTTCTAAATTCAGGAAATTGTTGCCCAAATTCCTTGATGATATCACTATATCTTTTCATCTCAAAAGTACAGAGACCAAGAGTGATATTACTATATGGGGTTCCAGAAATATCAATAACAAACGAAAAAGCATATTTGTCCATAAAATAAGCGTGTATCAATAATTTATAAAGTTACCTTTAGTCTTGTTCTTTTAGCTCTTAAACCCTCTAAAAAGAGCAAATCTTTTATACTCTCACTTGTTCTTTCCGGCAATGGCACGGGCAAAGAGGGCTATTCGAAGAGTAGGTAAGAAGGCTGTCAGGAAATCTGTCAGGAAGACTGTCAGGAAAGCTGCAGCCAGAAAGCATTCTAAGGCAAAGCGCAGTCCTGCAGCAAGCTCTTCTTCGCAGAAATCCGCAAAAATCTTCTCTTCATCCAAACCTTTAGCGTTCAAGAACGCAAATCCAAAGATGAATAAAGTCCTCAATGAGGCATTGTCTCAGGTCATGCCTGACAGGAATGCCGCTTTTGAAGAGGTCAATCGCACTATCCTCTCAATAAATTCTGAGCTCAAGAGACGCAGGATCGCGGCAGTCGCGTCAGCAGGAGGCTCTATCGCCAAGGACACTTTCCTGAAGGACGATTACGATTGCGATGTCTTTGCCAAATTCTCTTACAAGTACTCTGACCGCAGCACAGGGCTTTCAGACATTCTTGAGCCAGCGCTTAGGAAAGTTTTCGGGAAGGTTGACCGATTGCATGGGAGCAGGGATTATTTCCAGGCAAGGAATACTTCATCAAACCTGAAATTCGAGATAGTTCCAGTGCTTGACATCTCAAAGCCTTCGCAGGCGAAGAACATAACAGACTGCTCTCCGCTGCATGTCAAATGGGCCAACAAGTTCAAGGATCTGAAGCCTGAGATAATGCTCGCGAAAGCTTTCGCGAAATCTGCAGGAGTCTATGGCGCGGAGTCTTACAAGAAAGGGTTCTCAGGCCATGTCATCGACATAATCACGATCTATTACAGAGGTTTCATTCCTTTGCTGAAAGCCAGCGCGAAATGGAAGTGCGGTCAAGTGATAGATTATAATAACGCGCACAAGGGCAAGGCATTGTTCAACCTGAACAAGTCAAAGACGCAATCAGCGCTCATAGTGATAGACCCTATAGCTTCTGAGAGGAACGCTTCAGCAGCTTTGGGCAGCCAACCTTTTGAGAATTTCATCAAGAAAGCGAAAGAATTCCTCGCTTCACCCTCGCTTGGATATTTCAGGGCTCCGGAATTCTCTCTTGAAGAAGTCAGGCTCGAGGCAGGAAGGCATCTTGTGCTCGCGTTCGATGTCGTGCCTGAAGAAGGGAAAGAGGACGTTATAGGCGCGAAACTCCTGAAAGCCGAAGAATTCCTGGCGCGTTCGTTCGAGGATAAAGATTTCATCCTGATAAAGCACGGCTGGCAGTGGCCTCAGAAGAAGAACGCGCTGTTCTGGTATGTCCTTGATGAGATGCCTTTGGCAAAGACCAAGACTGTCAATGGCCCTCCAGCGGCGATGCAGAAGCACGCGGAGAATTTCACAAGGCTGCACAACAAAGTCAGTGTTGTTGGCGAGAGGCTTGTCGCGTTAGTCGAACGCGAGTTCACAAAACCGCAAGAGCTTGCCGATAAGATGATCAAGGATCAATACATAACTGAAAGAGTGAAAGGGATAGCCTTGAAGGCTTGACTGATAAGGTGATGCTTTAATGAAAGCGCTGATATTGGCCGCAGGATACGCGACAAGGCTTTATCCACTGACTATCAACATTCCGAAGCCATTGCTTATGGTGGGACCTAAGCCTATGATGGAGCACATCATCGATAGGGTAATGGAGATCCCTTCAGTCGATGAGATATTCATCGTCACAAATGATAAATTCTTCACTACATTCGTGGAATGGAGCAATGGATTCGCGAAAAGGCTTCCTGTCAAAGTGCTGAATGACGGAACTACGACTAATGATAACCGTTTAGGCGCTGTGGGAGACATAGAGTTCGTGATCAAGGCAGAGGATATCGATGATGATTTTCTTGTGATAGCTGGAGATAATCTTTTCGATTTCAGCCTCGCGAAGATGGATGGCTTCTTCAATGAGAAGAAAGCGAGCCTTCTCGCTGTCTATGACCTTAAAGACAAAAGCCTTCTCGCAAAGAAGTTCGGAGTTGTAGAGCTTGACAAGAACCATAAAGTGATCGGCTTCGAGGAGAAGCCTGCGCATCCAAAGACAAGCCTGACAGCGACAGCGTGCTATCTTTTGACGCGTAAGGATGTCAAAGAGCTCTCGCGCTGCGTGCAGGAGATACATCCTGACAATCTCGGAGACTTCATAAAATGGCTTTCTGTCAAGAAAGCGGTCTATGGCTTTGTCCCTGAAGGATTCTGGTGCGACATAGGCTCGCACGAGCAGCTCGCGCTAGTTCGTGAGAAATATGATGAATAATATTCTTTAAGAGAGGGGCAGTATGGATGGATTATTGGAAGTCATAATATTGAGCGTGCTTCCTATTTCGGAATTGCGTGGCGGAATCCCTCTTGCGATACTGAGGTACAAGATGTCCTGGCCTCTGGCTTTTGTCATCTGTGTCCTGGCTAACTTTCTTGTAGGGCCGATAGTGTATTTCTTCCTGGATAAAGTCATGCATATCTTTCGAAGAGTGAAATGGATAGATAAGCTGTACAAGTACTATGTCGAGCGCACTCAGAAGAAGATTCACCGCTCTGTTGAGAAATATGGAGAATGGGCTCTGGCGCTGTTCATCGGAATCCCTCTTCCTGCGACAGGAGTGTATTCAGGGATGCTCGCTGCGTATGTGATGGGTCTGGATTTCAAGAAGAGCATGATTGCCGCGGCGTTAGGAGTGATCATTTCCGGAGCGATTGTTACTGCTGTTGTCATGACAGGCGCTGGAGCGTTATCATTCCTTATGAAGGCCTGAGCGTTATCCTAGCTAGAGATTGAGGCGTTAATGTCCTATTTTTGGCAAAAGTATATAAATCCTGCAACCTAGATAAGAATTATGGCGCAGTTCCAGAAACCTAAAGGCACTAAGGATTATTATCCTGAAGACTGGAGCACTATGCAGTCTCTAGCCGCTGTATTTCGCGAGCAGGCCAGAAGGTACGGATTCTCAGAAGTCGAAGCTCCCTGTGTCGAGACCATCCCTTTATTGAGCGCGAAGCAGGGAGAGGAGATCAAAGAGCAGATATTTGTGATAGAGAAGAAAGGGGGGGAAGATCTAGGCCTTCGTCCGGACGTCACAGTCCCTGTGACAAGAATGCTTATCCAGAAGCAGAAAGAGCTTCCTAAGCCGATAAAATGGTTCTATATCACTAAAGTCTGGAGGTATGAGCGCCCTCAGGCAGGAAGGATGCGCGAGTTCTACCAGTACGGTGTAGAGCTTTACGGCTCTCAACGGCCTGAAGCGGACGCAGAGATAATCATGCTGGTCATTGATTCACTGCGGGCTTTAGGATTGTCATCTAAAGACATTGAAGTGCGGCTGAATAATCGTAATGTATTGCAGGCGCTTGTCGAGAAGCTAGGGGTTCCTTCCGCTAAGATCAATGATGTGATACGCGCTATCGATAAGAGAGAGAAAATTCCGTCTGAAGTCTTTGCTGAAGAGCTGAAGAAGGCAGAGCTTGATGGCAAGAAGCAGGCAGCGCTAGACAAATTCTTGTCTTTTGATGATGTGAAGGATATCCCTGACGGAATCAATGGAAAAGAAGAGCTTGCGCAGTTGATGAAACTTCTTGAGAGCCGCAAAGAGTTCGTAAGGCTTGACCTTTCGACAGCGCGCGGACTGGCATATTACACTGGCACCGTCTTTGAAGTGTTCGATAAGAGCGGGAAGTTCAGGAGCATCGCAGGAGGGGGAAGGTATGACAATCTTGTAGCTCTGCTCGGCGGAGAGCAATGCTCTGCCTGCGGTTTCGGGATAGGATTCGCGACACTCTCACTGCTTCTTGAAGAGAAAAAGCTATTGCCTAAAGCAGATCTCGCTCCTGACTACTACATCGCCCCTTTATCTGGCAAAGAGCTTACTGCCTGTCTCGCATTGGCTGACAGACTGCGGAAGAAAGGGAGCAGTGTCGAAATAGACCTCATGGCCAGGCAGGTAGGGAAGCAGCTTGATTACGCGAACAAGAGGGGGGCGAAGAACGTGATAGTTGTTGGGTCGGACGAGATCAAAAAAGGGGCTGCTAAGGCTAAAGATATGAAGAGCGGGAAGGAGAAGGCTGTTGGGCTGTAGATTGTTCTGTCTGGAGATTCTGCTTATTATTCTATAGTGGTGACAAATCGAAAGATTTAAATATTGATGATGCGTTCTTTGCCTTATGAATGGTCTTTATCAGAGCAAAGAGTGGAAATCATTAGGGTCTATCGATAGAGCGCAGCTTCTACTTGTCATTGAAGGGCTGAAACGGGGGACAATCATAAGCGGAAACTGGACTTCTTTCATTGATATCCTAGGAAAGACTGGTCTGGAATACACTCTGAACACTCCAAAATATCGGCTGTATCCTGCGATGGTTGTAGCGAAGCCTGAAGTCCTGACAGAAGTCGCTCGCAGAGAGCTGACTGTTCCTGAACGGCCTAGAAAGGGGGAATATCATAAAATCAATGGTTGGATGTTAGGCTATCCTGAATGCTGCACTGAAGAGTATATCCGAGAGAGGACTCCTAAGCAGAAACTCGATAGGAAGAATGGGCAGCATATTCTGACTTACAAATTCGGCAAGGAGATATCTGACTTGCTACAAGATGGAGGGAAGTATCCTGAATTCCTTGATTACAGGCCTCCGAGCTTCACCCCTTGCGGAGTCAATTGCCCTGAAGCGGCAAAGGTATTGACTTCCTGGAAGGAAGCGATTGACGCTCTTGATCCTGAAGCTGGGAAGGGATTAGTTTGTTTCAATAAGGATAGTATCAATTATTTCTTGAAAGATTTGCCAAAGAAGAGAGATTGATCAATCCATAGAATACCTATCAATAACATCTCTGAGCATTCTTTCAGCAATAGCGTCAGTGAATGATTCAACAGCTCTTACAGCTTCTTTGAGATAGAAACCTCTGATGTTCAAGCCTGTCAGCGGCTCTACGTAAGGATTATCAATATGGCGTATTAGCAAATCTGCAAGCTTTTGATCTGTGGTTTTGTCGGTCATTATGATGGTAGAAGCGCTGCGGGGTTATAAGGGTATCTGAAACATTCCGCTCCTAAATCTTTATCTCGCTCCTGTCTCTTTTTCTCTTGTAGTAGAAATATGCTGTGAGCAGTGCTGCGATGATGAGTATGAGCAGCAGCAATGAGTAGATCGCAGGGTGCGCCTGAATGTTTCCTATGACTGCGCCTGTGATGCCGTTCACTACAGGCTCAAGCTCGCCGCTGTCATCTTCTGAAGTCTCTTCAGTAGCAGGTTCTAGTATCTCTTCTGGGCCGTGCAGGAAGCCTTCTTCAGTCCTGGGGATCTCTGGCGCTCCTGTGGCTCCGAAATCCTTGCCGTAGAAAGGCGCAGATGCTCCGCCTCCTCCGCCCCCATTATTGCTTCCCCCTCCTCCACTACCGCCTCCTCCGCCAGTGCTTGGTGGTGTTGGCGGCTCAGTGTATTCTTCACCGTAAAGAATGTTTATCTTATATGTTCCATTGCTGTTTAAAGCGGGGTTTATGCTTATATCAGTGTCATTGACGCATATCCCGCAGTTGAACTCTCTAGGGCCTGTCATGTCAAATGATGCAGGAGTTGTTATTGAAGCGCAAGGGACTGAATTCGCGAATACGTCATATTCAGTCCAATTCTGATAAGGGTTTATAGTCACATTCACAAGGATCGGATGGCTGCCGTCATCCGCGCATGAAGGGATTGCGCAGGAATAAGTGCTGCCTCCTGATAATGCCTGGAAGTCTCCATTGCAGTCTGCCGCGTAGACGGTCAAAGAGAGCAGTATGAGCATGAATGGGATGATTACGAACTTTTTCATTATTTCCTCGTTGTTGAAAATCTAAAAAAATAATAAAAAAATAAATGATTCAATCTGTGCTTACAGTCAGGCTGTATGTTCCCGGAGCGATCTGCAGGTTATTTGCAGGATCTGCCTTGGTTCTGAGCGCTACAGCGTAGTACACGACTCCTGCTGGCACGTTTACTGAAGTTGATGCCATTACGAGCG
>Ga0209542_10013515_pt1 | contig 14053 bp, 14 predicted proteins | sample RifCSPhighO2_01_FD_184028 | JGI IMG/M metagenome (GOLD analysis project Ga0209542, IMG submission 184028) | Soil microbial communities from Rifle, Colorado - Rifle CSP2_plank highO2_0.1 (SPAdes) (version 2) | ecosystem: Environmental > Terrestrial > Deep subsurface > Rock core/Sediment ...
AAAGTGACGCCACTCCCCCTAAAACTAATGCCTGATGTAATGTCAAAGAAGAAAACATTTTTTCAAATTCTATCTCTTCCAAATTCTCCTGAGCTTCTTTCAATAACTCAAGGCTTAACTTCTGTTGTTTGTTTTCTGCTAATTGACTAACTTCAGAAAACAGACTTAAAGCATCTCTTATATCCCCACTTGTTTGATAACAATATCTTGAAATATTAGCTAAAATCTCCCTGTCAAAACTGCCTTTTTCCAACCCTTTTTTAGCCCTTTCCAAAAGAATATCTGCTATTTCCTTAGCATTGTACCTTTCAACAATTAACTTTTCTGGATGCAATCTGCTTTCAATTCTCGAGTCTAAGCTTTTCAAAGCTTCACTTTTATTTGAAATAAGAATCACATTTACCGAAGTATTCTCCAAGATAGGAGTTAAAATTTCTTGTTGAGCCCTATCTTTTTCTATTAATTTATCGATTTCATCAAAAAGAAAAACAATCTTCTTTTGTCTCTTAGTCTTTAGAACTTTAATCAAATCTTCAGCCAACTGCCCCCTGCTTTTTCCAGATTCAAAGTAAGGCACATCTCGAATTGTATAAATTATTCTTTTAGTTATTGAAGCAAAAGTATTTTCTGTTGAACAATTTATTTCAATAAGTTTAGTATCTCTAAGTTCTTGAACCGCTTTTCTAACAGTTACAGTCTTACCTGTTCCAGTATCTCCCAAAATAAGAATATTGCCTATACCTATTTTTACTTTATCCTGAATTTTCTTTTTTAACTCATCACGAAACAGCAGTTTTTCGGGCAAGTATTGACTTGTTAAAACTTGAGGATCTTTAATAATTTTCATTTTACTTCCCCGAATTTAGTTTATTTAGCTCAGAAACAAGTGCTATCTCTAAGTTTAATGGCTGTAAGGCTTTGTTAAGGGCTGTTTGGAAAGCTTTTATCTCAAGGATAAGGGTTTGTATATCCTCTGCGTTAGATGCCCTAATTCTTTTAGCAAATAATGCCTGAAGACAAGATTCTATTGAAGAATAATATCCTTCTACAAATTCTCTGCCATTTTCATCAAGTCTTACTAAGAAAAACTGATGACAATCAGATTTCAATTTCCATCTCTCCGCAAGTTTAATGTTTAGTCCCATTTTGAAGTTCCTCCATAATTTTAATTAAAGCTCCGGAAGTTACTTGGCTATATTGTATAAGTTCATTAAATTTTTGTTCAAATGTAGGATTAAGTAACGTAAATCTTACAAAATCAGAAACAGACTTATAGCCCGAAGCATCAGCCAACATTTTTATTCTTTGCTTTTGAGTTTTTGTAAGTCTAACTAACAGACGATGATTTTCTTTTTCACCCATTTGCCTAAAGTCATTCTTTTGTTCCATTTTCACTTCTCTTTTGAATTCTTGATTTTGTTCTCAAATAGTTTTTTATTGCTTCTCTTACAGCGAAACTCCTCGATCTTTCCATTTGCTTAGCTAACACATCCACTTTCTCTATTTCTTCAGATTCAATAACGAAGCAATATTTTTTCTTCATGTTCTTAGGTTACTATGACCTAAGTTAAACATACCTAGTATATAAAGATTATGTCAATCTAACCTAAGTTTTAAAAACTAAGGATACTTCAAAATAATATGAAAAAAATAGATTTATCAGATACAAGTATGAAAGGTTTCAAAGACAATCATTTTATGATGCTTGCCTTGTTAAGTCAAGATATTCCATTAAACCCAATTAAAACTAAAATTTTGCTATATCTTCTAAAAAACATCGATAAAGAAAAAACTATCTCCGACATAAGCAGGGATCTAAAAATAGATTATAAAAACACCAGAAGATATGTGAGATATTTCAACAATAAAGGAATTGTAAAACTAAATCCCGAAAAACCTTCACAAGGAAAAAAAGTAATGGTTTCTATAAATCAGGGCTATGGTTGGAAAATAGGAGATGAAGCTATTATGACTTTAAGGGATATTAAAAAGAGAAAAGTTACAAGGGAATCAGCAGAGAATTAGTTTCGATGCCACAAAATCCCTAAACAATATTAACAAAAAGAGCAGGGATACACATTAAAATTTATACTCATCGTCGATTGGTTTTGTTTCAAAGGAACAAAAGCGAAAGTGCCTTTTAGACTACACCCTAAATCCGAAAAAATCGAACAATGGACAAGATATTTAAACCCGAACATGCTTTAAATTTTAACAGAAAGATTAGGTTTAACGACGCTAAACTTTGCGGAGAAGCAAGATGATACTTGAACTTATCATCGCTTTGCTTTGCGGTGTGACCGCCGGGACGTTAACAGGCCTAGCCCCAGGAATCCATATAAACCTAGTTTCTGTAGTGCTCTTAGCATCGCTAGATAAATTCCAATCCATCCAGCTTATTTCTCTAGCATCTTTTATTGTGGCAATGTCGATAACGCACACGTTTATCGACTTTGTTCCTTCAATTTTCTTAGGCGCCCCAGAAGAAGATTCTTTCCTTTCTCTGCTCCCAGGTCATCAACTTCTTATGGAAGGAAAGGGCTACGAGGCATTTATTTTGACTTTGTACGGTTCAATCTTTGCAATACCTGTGATTTTAATTTTTACCCCGATTTTCATTTACCTTTTACCACTGCTTTACTCTCTAATAAAAACAATTCTTCCATTTCTGCTGATTTTCCTTTCTTTTTATATAATATTCAGAGAAGATAATGTTCTTATAGGACTGTCCGTCTTCCTTCTCTCAGGATTCTTAGGCCTTCTTGCGTTTAATACTCCTGTAAAAGAGCCTCTGTTGCCCTTATTATCAGGATTATTTGGTCTATCAGGATTGCTTATCAGCATAAAAAATAAAGTTTCACCAAAAAAACAAATAATTCTGCCATTAAGTAGAATAAAGTTGCCAAAAAGAGAATTATTAAAATCAGGTATAGCAGCACTCATCTTCGCCCCGCTTTGTTCATTCTTACCAGGTATAGGAAGCAGTCACGCAGCAACTCTGGGTTCTGAACTATTTGAACAAAGTAGAAAAAGTTTTCTTTTCCTTGTAGGAGCAGTCAACACAATAATAATGGGTTTAAGTTATATGACTGTTTATACGATAGGTAAGTCACGAACCGGCACAGCAGCCGCCGCCAAAGATATTCTCCAGAATATTACTTCAGCAGACATAATGATTATCTTAGCAGTCATCGTAGTATCGGGGATTATATCTTTCTTCGTAAGCATTTTTGTCTCGCGGTCATTCGCGAGATTTCTAAACAGGATAAATTATAAATATCTTACAATCGTAATAATCTTGATATTAGTCATTGTGAATATTATTTTTACAAACTGGCTTGGATTGATAGTTCTAATAACTGCTGCTTGTTTAGGAGTCTTCACGATTTTGTCCAACTCAAGACGTATTAATTTAATGGCTGCCCTTATTCTCCCCGCAATTATTTATTATCTTATGAATTAATTCAAGTACAGCATATATTTATATCATGTTCATTCTCCTTCCTTGCATGCTAAAAAATTTTACTAATACTTATGAATTCATAAACAGAAATAAAATGCAATTCCTCGGTTTTGGGGCGGCGATAATATGTTCATACCCTGTTGGACTTGCAGTATCGACAGCACTAAAGCATTTCGGAGTATCAGATGAAATCAATGCCGTGATGACTTTTCTTACAAGAACAGCAAGTTTTTACGCCATTAACATCCCGTTACACAAACACATTCATTTCCAAGATTATCTAGAAAAAAGAAGGGATCTTTCAAAAGAAATGAAAGTGATAAGTTTCTCAAATGTCGTTGGAACAGGTGTAACGTTAGCACAAGCGCCATTGCATTATTATCTAATGAAAAAAACCAACAACACTCTTGCCTTCCTAATCTCCTATGGGGGAATTGGTGCACTCTCAGCAGGAGTTAAATTCGGAATCGATTATCTTTTCGGAGTTATGTCTCACGAAAAAGATGCAACAAGAACCTCATTAGAAGAAAAACTGAAAGAAAATTGCATTTGAGGAATATTAATTAATTATTTATAACTCTGACCTTCCACACTTTGCTATTTCCCTAATATCTCTTTCTGATTCATCCACAAAATAATAGCAACTGGCAAAATAAACCACCAGCTAATGAGATAAGATAGAGCCAGAAAAATTAATCCGAGAATCGATAAAAAAACTATTTTTCCATTGAACTTGCCTTTTCTCATACACCTCAATAGAAAATCTTTATTTAAATCTGTTTAAATGGATGTTCCCCGCCAATGCAATAAGTGCAAAGGTTACCGAAAGGCATCCCTCTTTTCTCATACACCTTCCTGAGTCCCTTCGTAGACAAGAAATATACTTTAGCACCGACAAATTTGTCTATTTCATCAGATGTTCTATTTCTCGCTAGAAATTTATTATTTTTATTTTCTTTTGAAGGCATATCTACCCCTCCGATATCGCAGCCTCTTGGAATCTCATCATTTCCTATAATTCCTATTTGAGGAGTATAGCTGGCAAAATAAACATCTTTTACATGCGCAACTTCATACATTAGATACCTTGACCTTCTGGTGACAGTCCCTCTGACAAGACTATCATCTACAACTATTCCCGTTTTGCCCCTTATCAAAGGTATAGCAAGCGGCGAAATATGAAGATTTGAATCTATGTCTGCTTTTCTTGCTTTTTGTGTTGGAGCTTGGAATGACCTGTTGCCATTTATCTTGTAAAAACATTCTATTAAAGGCACCCCTATTTTTGCAGCATAAGTTTGAGCGGCATCTTTAGGAGATTCAGGATTATAAGTCACAAATTCGGCATCTTTAGGGTGAAATTCATCAGCCAATCTTTCTCCTAAATCTTGTCTTATAGCCATTACACTTAATCTTTCGATTAAAGAAAGAGGGTGGGCAATATATTGATATTCGAAGAAACAATGCTTTACTCTTGGGGTAACGACTTGCTTTGGTTCGGACATCTTGCCATTTGGTCTTAAATAATATAATGCCCCGGGGATTATGTCTCCTTTTAAAGATGCATGGATCTCTCTTAAGGCGACACTTTCTGATGCAAAACAATCAAATCCATCCTTCGTTCCGTAAACTCCAGGTTTAAGTCCGCATCTGCCTCTGGAAATTGCAACACCATTGCTATCCACGTCTGCAATAGCTAATGTATAGCCATCGACAATCGAACTTATCAAATTTTCAATTCCAAATTGTTCATAGAAATGAAGTAAAGCCTCGCTATCACAATTTGTTTTCAACTTACTTTTATCTAAACCAAGAAAAAATCTCTCTTCAATTTGGCCATTGTGAATAAGCGCCCTTTGGCATCCTCTTATAAAAACATGATTTCCCCTATCTTCTTTTATTCCACCTATAACATGGGGATGGGCTTCATCCAGATTAATTTCTCTATCTCCTTTTGAGCGATATCTTCCATGAATTCCAAAAGTATGATACTTTTCGGCTGGAAAAATTCTCTGTAAAGCCTTATTTCCAAAATCAGTGACTGAGCCTCTCCATTTCAACACATCTATTCCATTCTCCCCGCATCCAAACATGCCTGTTGAATCCTTTCCTCGGTGATCTGACGCGCTCGCCATGGCATATGCGTCATGTAAATTATGAGCCACGACAACCAGACAGTTGTGTTCTACCTCTTCTCCCATAAAATACCCCAATAATGAAAGGTTTTAAAGTCTGTTATTCTTTAGAACAATAATCTTGATTTATCAGTTAATTAAAACAATTTCATCTGTTTTTCTTTTTCTTTTCCGAATATACTTTGGATATACATTTCAGTCAACTCCAAGCTCTCAAGAAGATATGGACTTACCTTATAATGTCTGGCCAAATCAAGAGCAGGTTGCATATATTTCAAGATGCTTCCTTCTGAGATAGTAAAGATTAATCTTCCCCCGCAATGTGTGCATTTTCCAACCAATGGAGGTCGCCGATATTTTGTATTGCATGCGACGCATCTGAATACCTGCTGGGAAAATTTTCTCAAGTTTCCTCTTGTGTCTCTGATAAAATGTCTTTCAATTATCAACCTTGAAACATCATTAACATCAACTGCCCTTATCTTTTCGCATAATTGCATCATCATATCGACTTTTTCCTGCATAGTTGGTAAAGTTTTATAGCTGGAGCACTGAGGACCATCATTAATATTTGTAGTATCATACGCAAATCCTACTTCTGTAAATTCTCTATCGCCTCCGAGTCTATGTCTTATCTGCTCCATCTTAACTTCTTGTGGAGTACCATGTCTTTCTCCTGCTTCGTATAATAGTAAAGGGATTTTTTTGGAAACGTCAACGTCAAATATCATATCGTCGACTTCATTTGCTCTGATGTGCATATTCAACACAAGCGGAGCATCTTGTGTTCCTCCTCTATGAGAAGGAATGAACTTTCTCGAGAAATTAAGCAATAAATCCATCAAAAGCATCACTGCTGCTTCATCCCCATCACAATCTCTTCTCATTGCCGCATGGATATACGGTGAAGCAAGTAAAGCTTGTACTTTAGAGAATCCTATTATCCTTCCAACGACTGCGGAAGAAGTGTGTGGAGCCATGCATGCCAGATATTTGCCGACCAAATCAGAGGGTTTTGAAGCATTAAAGTATCTCTTAGCACCATAAAGTTTTTCCAATTCTTCATCTATAAAATTAGCTACATTGAAAAAAACATCGTCTGCTTTTTCATCTGGCGAGGTCGGACATGCTGGCAATATGATATCATGAGGGAACATCTCCAAAAGTTGATCATCTCTTTCTAAAGAATCACCATTGACATCTTTTTCATATCCTAAAACTTTTAATTTTTCTATTTCCGTCCCTACTTCTATAGGCCGGAAGTGTGTAATAGGCATTTCAGTCATATCATATCTTATTGTTCCATCTTTATTGACATGTAAATTATATTTTGCTCTCAAAAACCCCTTTGATAGATGCTCGCAACTGTGCTCTCTATTGCTAGTTCCCTTTACGCCTTTTATAACTGTAAGAATTTCCTCATTTCTCTGCTTAGCTTTTTTTCTTGCATCCTCAAAATAATGCATCATATCGATTTTCCTTTCTTTCGATTCAAATCCAGTATTATGTTCTGGGCATTTATCACTGTATATTGAATCACACTGCTGACAATAATATTTCTTTACACATTGACCTCCGCAAACTTCACATTTTGCGTAAATTTTTTCCTCTCTGCAAGTTGTGCAGTAAAAGTTAGTGAATTCTGCTTTTACATAACCGATTTCCTTAGCTTGTTGTACACTTCTTAATCTACCTCCTTCTTCTCCAACTGGAAATAATACATGCGGACTGCCCGTCAATTTTCTCAGTTTCGCTTTTTCCGGTCTTCCCATTCTAGCCCCGATAAAAGTTCCTGCTTTATCCTTTACCTCAAAAGCACAAAGTAAATTGATTATTTCTAATACTTCTTTTTCACTTATCTTCCCTATGACAAAATTTATCTCATCATCTATTTTTATTAGTCTTTTTTCTGTCAAATCTATCCCTAAATTAAAAAATAATGCAAGAGTATCTGCCTGATTTAAAAGAATATTTTCAGTTGAAACTAAGTGTTCACATCCTATTAATTCTAAAGTTCGCTTTCCCTTCCTGAATCTTTCTTTGTCAACTCTAGAGTACGGCAAAAGTAGAAATTCTCCCTTCAAGCTTCCATGCGCTATCCAATCTAATAGAGACAAAAACAAATCATAAGATATCTGGTTCCAATAATATATAAAATCGGAATGTAGAGGTACTGTAAATTCCTTAGAAAGTGATTTTGCTTTCTCAAAATCCGGATGTAATACACTCTTTCCACCCTTGCTTTCCAATTGTTCAAGCCAATACTGCTCTATATATCCCTGTTTTTCCAGCACATGATTCCTATTAAGAAAGTCTCCGTAAGGTACTAGTAAGTCACCCAAATAAATTATCTCAGTAACTTTAGGATAAATTTTTTCCGCCATTTCAGCATTACTGATTTTTTTCACGCTTCCATCCGATAATTTAACTATTGGACCATCAATACTATCACAGGAGGCGATTGTACATCCCTTTGTAGGTTTTTCTATTTTTAACTGGGTACCGACTGCTATGAATCCTCCTGTTATCGCCATGGTGGCTGGATGTAATGCTAAAGTAGAGTATCCTGTGTTTCTGGCTCGCCCATATCTAAGTCTAAACGCTCCAGATGCAGAAGGGTGAGCAAAAACAGGTCTACCTGCAACTAAATCTTGAATATAAGTTGCCCCTGCCCTACTTCCATCGGCAGCCTTCCCCTCTTTAATCTTTTTTTGAAGCTTGACAAATTCCTCCATCCATCCCCAGCCGGTTAACTTGAATCCTTTTTGCTTCAACTTTGTGATTCTTCCAAGTATTTTAGGAGCTTTTTGAGCAACTCCCTCTCCCAAAACAAGAGAAAATCCACTTCTTATAAAATTTGTTTCTATTCTTGGTAAATCTTTGTAATTATACACTTCCTTGTCCTCACTTGCATCACCTGTCAACTGCACAGGAATATTTCTCATCAGGAATTCTATCTCCTTTTCGGATGGAAGGTATTGTAGGTTGGTAACTCTTTCATGATATTCATAGCATTCTTGTATTCCTCTCTTAACTTCGTCTTCTGTTGGGTCATATATTGCATACCCAAAAACTTCTCGTAAATGATCCGCTATCACAAGTGAAAATGCTGCTTCTGTTCCTCCTGCAGATCTTATTGGCCCTGAAAAATAAGGAGATAGATAGTCTTCCCCATTTCTTGTTTTGTTAATTTTTAAACAAATAAATCCTTCAAGTGGAGAAGAAACATAACCTAGCGTCATGTAACCAATAGCTACTCTTATTCCTGCCTCCAATGCTTCTAAGTGATTTGCAAATTTACAAAATTTTTCCTTTGCGACTTCCTCGGCAATTGTCAAAGCCACTGCAGGGTCAAGTGAACCAAACTGTTTTTCTAACTCTAAAATTCTTGCTACAATTTTTGTCTCCAAAACTTGCGGATAAAGGACTGAAACCAACCCTACCACTCTTTCAGCCAAGGAATTAGCTAATGGAATTTCAACTTCTGTTGCAGGGTCAATGCCTGCCTTTTTTGCTTCTCCTGCAAATGCATAAATACTTTTAACATTCTCTTCTATTTCTTTAAAATATTGTTTTATGTTCATTTGAAATGCAACTCCTTTAACTCTTCCTCATCTCCAAAGTCTAATATCTTTAATTCCCTAGTCTTTAAGTTAAAAATCGGTACTTTGCATGGATTGGGGATGTTTCCTACTTTCTCCTCGAATGCCGTTCTCCCTTGCCAGCAGCTCCCCGTGATTATGAGAACCCCATTATAATTTTCCACATCCACTCTATGAACTTCTCCCGTACAAACAATGTCTGGAACTTCAGTTATTACTAAATTGTCTTTCTCTATATCTGGAATGTAGACTGCCTCTGAATGTATGGGGAAAAGATGTCTTCTTTTCAACATATGTCTCACCGCTTTCGCAGGGGTATTCTGTGCTTTCAACTCTCTCAACTCAGGTATTTCATGGATGAATGTATGGATACTATCTCCATGGTACATTAAAATTTTAAATTCTTTTTCTCCCTCAGATAATTTAATTAAAGCAGGGTTACTGACTAAAGTCAAATTGTCTATACTATAGAGCGGCTCGGCGTATCTCCTGCTGATTATCGGTTGAGGTTCCGCAACCCTTACTGCATCGTGTTGACCGGGGCACATAAACATATTTATGGTCTTGGGAATTTTTTCCAAATAGGAAGCAAGCAGAAGATACTGTTCCTTCATGCTTTTTAGCTTTAGTACTGATTCCTGTCCGGGGAAAATCCCCACTCCATCTACATTATCTCCTGAAATACAGATGTACGCTAGCTTTTTTGCCACTTCATTATTACTGTTTACCCAAGTTAAAAAATTCTCAAAACTTTTCTGAAGATGCTTCGCTCCCCCTGCATGAATATCACTTAAGAAAGCGACATATCTCTCATCATTAAATTTTGCCTTTTCGCTTAAAAATGCATCTGGGAAAAAAATGTCGTTAACAAACAGCATTTCCCTATTCCCGGAGGCTTTAATTGCTACAACATCATCAAGTAGTAACTCATTGGCCTTTTGGAAACACTCTTGTTTATCTACCCTTACTAGAGCCGAAATTTCTCCCGTTAAATCTTCAAACTTTATGATGAGATTTTTATTTTTGGTGGTTCTCTTTTCGCTGACAATGCCGATTATGCAATAGTTCCTTCTCTCGTTCCCGATTTTATTTATAGAGACAAGATTGTTTAAATCAGGTCTTTGCATTAATATTCTTTGTAATTGTTGATACCTTGATCTGAAGTTCCCTACAAAGTCTCCTACTTCTAATTTCTTATCGTTTTTTGTTGTTGAGTAAAAAATCTTGTAGCTTTTGTTATCGTCCTTGTTCTTTGCTGCTGGAATGGGTTGACTAAATGTTTCTTTTTCCACTATAGATGTTTTTTTCTCTATTTCTAAACTCAACCCTAGTTTGACAACAATATTTTCTACAAGATGCTCTTCTCCGCTGGGTAATTTATTAAAAAAGTTTTGAACATAGTTAAAATTTTTGCTAAGTACTGATCTGGTGATTATTTTTTGTCCGGAAAATCTCTCTAGACATTCAAGAAGTTCTTTAGCCGCTTTTGCATCATGAAAACTATTGAGTAAATCAAAAACTTCTTTTTCAAGCAAAATTCCTTTTTCTTTTATTAATTTTAGTATTTCTTCATTCATTTTGTTTTTTAATCTGAATTAAGAGTAAAGAGACTTTTCCAAGATTTCTTTAGCCTTAATCTTGATATGCGGAGCAAGCATAAGCTTTATTTCTCTCATACGACCATGGCGGCCTTTGCTTATCACATTAGTATTAATAATTCCTAACATGTCGAACTCTGCTAAGATATCGGAGACTCTTCTTTGTGTAAGAATTTCATTTTTTGTTTTTATGCTTATTTCTTGATAAGCATTATAAACTTCTCCCGTGAATGCGCTTTCTTTATTCTTCTCTTTTTCAAGCAGCATAATAGCATAAAGAACCAGCTGGAATTGCTTTGGCTCACTTTCAATAATATCTAACATCTTATCCCTTTCTATTTTATTATTTGCCAAGTCTATATGCTGTAATGTTATCTTCATACTGTGATCTCTTTCTGCTATTTCTCCTGATACTCTTAACAAGTCAAGTGCTCTCCTTGCATCGCCATGTTCTCTTGCAGCATAAGCTGCACATTTTGCAATTGTTCCTTCTTCTAGAATCTGCTCTTTAAATGCCGTTTCAGCTCTCTCTTTTAGAATGTCTTGCAATTGTAAGGCATTATACGGTGGAAAAACGATTTCCTCTTCTCCTAATGAACTTCTTACTCTTGGATCCAGCACATCCATGAAAGTTAAGCTGTTGCTTATACCTATAATGCTTATCTGAGCATTTTTAAGCTCCGCATTCAATCTAGTCAAAGAGTAAATAAAATTATCAGATATTTTTTTAACTGCTTGGTCTATTTCATCTAGAACAAGAATGATCATTTGTTTCTTATTGTCTATTAAGTCAATAAATTTAGTATACACGCTGTCGGTGGGTAGCCCTGTCATGGGAACGCTTCCTCCTAATTCATGGATGATTTCTGAAAGAATTCTATATTCGGTATCGGCAACCTTTTTTAGTTTGCAATTGACATAAACAAACTTTAAATGGTCTTCTCCGACCTCCTTTAGTCTCGAAGTCATTTTATTTCCTACATGCCTTATTGAAAGCGTTTTTCCGCTTCCTGTTTTTCCGTATACAAAGAGGTTGCTTATTTTTTCGCCCTTTAAAGCGGGAGCCAATATAGAAGCAATCATCTCAATTTGTTCATCCCTATGAGTGATAATGTTGGGGTTGTAGTTAGATTGTAAGACGGATTTATTTTTAAATAGATTATTACTAACAAAAGAATCAAATATTTTATCAAGTTTATCCATTTACCCTCTATTCTCCTTTTTAATTAAAACATTATAACAAATTGAGATTATAAATTTATCTATTTTAAAAGCTCTATTTCCTCTGGAAAGAAATAAAAAATACATTATTACAAAATTAAATATTGAACATTGTTTAAAAATCCTTATTGATTTTAAAATTAAACGAACTATACAGTTGTTAGTCATTTTTTATATTTATTTGAATTGAATTAAATTTAAAGAATACCCAGACCATCATTTCTCATGGAACATTATATATCAAAATTTGTTATAATCTAGTTAACACGAACTATATTATATATAATATAATAATCATAATATAATATATATAATATAATATAAATATTTATAAATAAAAATTAAAAGAAAAGAAGTTAAATATTAGTATTTAAACCTTTATTATTTTCCACAGGAAATGAGAGGGAGAGAGGGTTACCACTAATTTTCCATCTATCTTTTTCTTTATCATTGCTTTGATATATAAGCATGAATTATGGAAAAGTTTAAATATCATTTATATTACAAACAAGCATGACATTAGATAAAAAACCACTAAAAGAGATTATTGGAAAATTAGTGGTAACTAAAGAGGGTAAAAGACTTGGCCTTGTCAAAGACATCACATTTGAGACACGAACAGGCGAGTTAATCCAATTAGTCGTCAAGGACTCAACACCATATACTAGAAATTTAAATTTAGAAATATCTCCCAACAAAGATGTTTTGATCCCGTACAATACTATAATTGCTATAGGTGATTTTGTCGTTATTTCAGAAGAGGATTTAGCTTAAAATAAATACTGTAAATTATAAATATTTTTAATAAATACATGAAAGTAATAGGATTTAATTTTACAAAAATAAGTGCTGAACGGTTCCCAAACCAAGTAAAAAACCTAGTTTTTAACACAGATGTTGAGTTTACAGAAGTAGAAAAAGAAAAAGTTGACATGATAAAAGATGATGAAAGCATAAGGATAGGTTTCACATATGCAGTCAACTACCAGGAAAAATCTGACGACAACAAAGATAACAAATCAAAATCGCCCCCATTAGGAAACATTATTCTTACAGGAAATATTCTTCTCACCGCAACAAAGGATGAGTTAAAAGAAATTTTCAAATATTGGAAAAAAAAGCAACTTCCTCCCCCTGTAAAGGTCTCTCTTTTCAATCTTATCTTAAAGAAGTGCTCTCCAAAGGCCGTTCAGTTAGAAGATGAGATAAATCTTCCTATTCATCTGCCTTTACCACAGATTAAGCAGCAAACTCAGGAAAATTAAATTAATATCTTCTTTAATTTGCCAAACTCCAGCACTTTTAGTCCATCCCCAACAACAAAAACCTCAAAGTTTTCTAAATCAAATTTCCATACGGTTTCTCTATCAAGTTCGCGTACATCTACTCCATCACCCACTTCCAAAAAACTCGGTAAAATAATAATCCTTTTATCCTTAAACTTTCCAGAGAGAAAACATTTAAACTTTTCAACTTTGTTCCCCTCCTCTAGATTTATTGCAGGATGAATATGTCCCATCACCCAGAACTTAATGTTTTTGTCATGAATCTCAGGAAAATCTCTATCCCCATGTAAGAAGCAATACCCTTTCCAAATAAAATAATCAAGAACCTGCAGTTTTCTTTTTGAAGTCAACCCCCCCCCCAGATAATTATCATGATTCCCCCGTACAATGATGATTTCTTTTGTCTTTCTTTCCAGATAGTCCATAAGATTTATCAAACCATATCTTTCTTCAGCAGCCATAGCAGAAAGTCCATGCTTTACATCCCCAAGAAGAATGAGTTTATCAACCCCACCTACTTCACTAAAAACAGCATCGAAATCTTTTACAAATCCCTCAAATAATTCTCTATTCACAATAATATCCATTGCCTCACCACGATTCCTATATCCAACATGCATATCCCCGACAACAAGTAATTTTTTCCCATCTTTCTCAATCAACATGCATTTTCCAATAAACATTATCATTTTTATACTATTTGCTCCCAATCGCTTTCAAATGCAGTTCATGCATTCTTTTTAAGAAC
>Ga0209542_10013516_pt1 | contig 14052 bp, 16 predicted proteins | sample RifCSPhighO2_01_FD_184028 | JGI IMG/M metagenome (GOLD analysis project Ga0209542, IMG submission 184028) | Soil microbial communities from Rifle, Colorado - Rifle CSP2_plank highO2_0.1 (SPAdes) (version 2) | ecosystem: Environmental > Terrestrial > Deep subsurface > Rock core/Sediment ...
AATTCGGTTCTTTAATTTTGGGAACCAAAACTCCTTCGTTGGAATCACTGGCGGGAAAAGCCAGATTCAGAATCCAAAATATTAGGGGGTCGTCTCACGAACACGGTTCTTCTCCGGACTCGGAAAATCTGACGGAATTTTTTGCCCATTTTGATGATGGCCATGCCGTATGCTTCAAAATGGACTTGGAGGACTTTTGGGAAATGGCCAGACAAGTTTTGGGCGATGGGGGCTGTGGTCTAGTTGATCCTATGTAAGGAATCCGAAAATTGGGGCAATGCGCCCACTTTTGTTTGTATCGGTTAGATTAAATTGTTATGATTCTATCATCATGGTGCACGAACTATTGGCTGCGGTTTCCCAATGGGTTTTACAGGTTATAAACAACCTCGGTTACTTTGGGGTTTTCTTTTTGATGGCTCTTGAAAGCGCAAATATCCCCATTCCTTCGGAAATTATAATGCCTTTTTCGGGATTTTTGGTAACGCAAAACGGATTTAATTTTTGGGCGGTTGTGTTTTGGGGCGCTTTTGGCAATTTAGCCGGATCGCTCGTATCATATTTCATCGCTCTCCGCTTCGGCAGGCGCGCGATCATATTTATGTCGCGCTATCTTTTCATTTGCCGCGAGGATCTGGACATTGCCGAGGAGTGGTTCCTGAAACACGGAAGTTGGTCGGTTTTTTTGGGACGGATTGTCCCAGTGATCAGGACCTTTATTTCTTTTCCGGCGGGTATGTTTAAAGTTGGGCTCGGACGTTTTGTGGTTTTAACGTTCGCGGGCTCATTTATCTGGTCGGTGTTTCTAACTTACGTGGGCTATGTTTTGGGTGAAAACTGGGAAATTTTGGGGCCTTACTTCAGAAAGTTTGACTACGTTATCGTGGCCATAATAGTTATCGGGGCGGTGTGGTGGGTTTGGAGGCACGTCAAAAGGGGTCAAAAGTTAAAAGTTAAAAGTGATGAAATTTAAAATTTTGATTTTTAAATTTTGAATTTTAATTCTACTCTGATAGAATCAATAATATGATAGACGTTAAGCTTTTAAGGGAAAATCCGGAAAAGTTCAAAAAAGCCATTGCCGCTAAACAGGCCGACCCTAAACTTATTGACGATTTTTTAGCCGTTGACGAAGGATGGAAGAAGTTGGTGCGCGAACTTGATGATATGAGGGCGTGGCAAAAAAAACTTGGCGAAGAGAAAAAAATAGACGAAGCCAAGGCGCTAAAGGAGCAAATCAAAAGCCGGGAAGTAACGCTTGAAGAACTGGATGGCAAACGTAGCGGCATATTAAAGCGTATTCCGAATCCTCCGCTTGACACCGTGCCCACGGGCAGCGACGAGTCGGGAAATGTTACTCTGCGGGAGGTTGGCAAAAGACCTGTTTTCAAATTCAAACCGAAAGACTACATAGACATCGCCGAAAGTCTTAACTTGATTGATACAGAAAGGGCGGGTAAGGTTTCCGGTAGCCGCTTCGGTTATTTGTTAAATGAGACCGTTAGGTTGGAGTTTGCGCTGGCGCAGTTTGCTCTCGCAACCCTTACTGACAAAAAAGCAGTCGGAAAACTCATAAAACAAAACAAGCTTAACATTCCAAACTTCCCATTCGTGCCTGTTGTTCCGCCGGTGCTTATAAAAAAAGAAATGATGGAAGGAATGGGATATGTGGAACGCGGCTCGGACGAAATTTATTTTTTACCCAAAGATGACCTTTATCTTGTTGGTACCTCGGAGCAGTCAATAGGTCCTATGCATTCGGGGGAGATCTTGTCCGAGGACGAGTTGCCAAAAAGATATCTTGGTTTTTCAACCTGCTTCAGACGCGAAGCCGGTTCGTATGGAAAGGACACGAAGGGCATTTTGCGCGTGCACCAGTTTGACAAGCTGGAAATGTTCAGTATCACAAAGCCGGAGTGGTCAGCAGAGGAGCACAAACTTCTGCTAGTCATAGAAGAACACCTCACGTCTTCGCTTGGTCTGTGTTTTAAAGTTCTAAGCAACTGCGCCGGCGAGCTTGGCGATCCGGCAGCTGCCAAATATGACATTGAAACCTGGATGCCCGGACAGCAAGGAGGAAAAGGAGAATACCGCGAAACCAGTTCAACTTCAAACACCACCGATTTTCAATCGCGGCGGCTCGGCGTTAAATTTAGAAAAAAGGACGGCGCAAGCGAACTCACTCACATGTTAAATGGCACTGCTTTCGCGATAGGCAGGACGCTTATAGCCATTTTGGAAAATTACCAGCGCGAGGACGGTTCAGTTGTGGTACCCAAGGTTCTTCAAAAATACGCGGGAATAAAAGAAATTAAACCCAGCAAACGGCGGGTATTATAAGAAATATGAATAAAAACAAAAAAAATTCAGAAGCGCCAGCTTCGGATATTATTAACGAAATGATTGATATTAGGGACACTTCCCCGGAATTTGACTCAGTGCTTCAGATCGGAAGATTCAGAGGCAATGCAGTGGATCCGCAAGGAAGAATTCAAAAGAAAGGTGAACTATTTATTGGCAAAAGAGAATTGCCCTTTCTCGGTAAAACAGAACAAACTGGACGATTAACTTCGACTGTAGAAATAAAAGACAATATGATAGAAACAACGGCACACGAATTAATTCACGTTCTTGTGAACGCCGGACTGCCAGTGGATTTGGAAAGATTCAATGAAGACTGGAAAAAAGAAAAAGACATCTTGTCAAAAGAGAGATATCGAGTCAATTTTATGTCGGAAACTGATAAATTGTTAGAAAGCGATCCGAGATATAATGAAATGACGGAACATGAAAAAGCCAATGAGAGATTTGCCTTTATGTGACAGGTTTTCGGGCGGAATTTCGGATACATTCCTGAAACTCTGCGCAACCACTATCGGTTAGTGTTTCAAAACATCCGGGAGGAGGAAGACAAACATCAATGATAGTCTTTCCCGTTGGCTCCTCAATCCAAATAGAAGATAAAATGTACAGACTAAAGGATGCGGCAATAATCAAGAGTAAACTACAAACAACGGCACCTATTTTCATAATCTAATTATAAACCTAATTAATAAAAAAGTCATATGACATTAGGAGAAATAATAAAAGACACAGATAAGGACAGTGTCAAGAAAGCCATATCAACCCTCTTTGAGTACATGAAGGAGGTCGCGTATTGTACCGATATTGTTTATAATGATAGTGCAATAACCTATGACATCACGCGGCAAATATCGCACGTGGATAGAAATAAACGCGGCGGCCTTGCGCCATAATATTGAGCAACTGCGTGAACTCACGGGCAAAAAGACGCGTTTCATGGCCATGGTCAAATCCAATGCCTATGGGCATGGGCTTGTTCAAGTTGCTTCGCAACTTGCAAATCATAAATCACAAATCACAAATCACAAACAGATTTGGTTCGGGGTGGATTCTATTGTTGAGGCATTGCGTTTACGGCGCGGGGGCATAGCAAACCCTATTCTGGTTTTGGGTTTTACGTTGCCGGCAAGAATCGGAGAGGCCACCCGTGAAAATATTTCTCTCACGGTCTCCAACTTTGACGCGCTGAACGTGATTGCCAAAATAAAAACCCCACCACGGTTTCATGTAAAAGTTGATACCGGTATGCACCGCCAGGGCTTTATGCCTGGCGAGGTGCCGCAAGCGTTAAAAATTATAAATAAGTTTAACTTGAAACCGCAAGGCGTATACACGCACTTCGCCGTTGCCAAAGACGTCGCTTATCCGACTTATACGCTTGACCAATTTTCCAAATTAAAGAATGCCGTAAAGATATTTGAAAAAGCGGGTCATAAAAATTTCATCAAGCACGCCGCCGCTACCGGTGGGACGATGCTTTTCCCCGAAACTCATTTGGACATGGTCCGCGTCGGCATGGGACTTTACGGATATTGGCCGTCTCAGGAATCGAAAACACAATATTCGCTTACCGGTAACATTAGGCTCTCGTTAGAGCCCGTGTTGCAGTGGAAAACGGTTGTGGCGGAAACAAAAGAAATGCCCGCCGGCTCATACGTTGGTTACGATTTAACGGAACGGGTGAACCGAGATACCAAAACCGCCGTACTGCCAATTGGCTACTGGCATGGATATGACAGAGGGTTGTCGTCGGTGGGCGAGGTTTTAATACGCGGCAAGAGGGCCAAGGTTTTAGGCCGTGTTTCTATGGATATCCTGGTTGTTGACGCAACCGGTATTAAGGGTGTAAAGACCGGTGACGAAGTGGTTTTAATCGGCAAGCAGGGCAACGAATCCGTCTGGGCCGATGAATTATCGCTTAAAATCGGTACGACTCCTTACGAATTTTTAACCAGAATCAATCCATTGATAAAGCGTGAATTCATATAGTATAATATGAGTATATATATGGATTATTATCTTATTTTGGCACAGACAGTATTTTATGCGGTTTTCTCGCTGGCCATTTTGATATTTACCATCGCGCTGGGAATAGTCGCTTATTATCTCATAATCATTTCCCGGCATTTGAGAAAAATCGCCGAAAACCTTGATGGCACTTCGGAAGAAATTAAAGAGTATTTACACGAGCTTCTGGGGTCTATTTCCAAACTGCCCTTAATATCTCTGTTGTTCAAACATAAGCCTTGGCCGCGCGAGGAAGCGGACGCGCCTGAGGACCGGAGAAAGCAAAGCCGGTCCGTTAAACGTCAAAGGTCGGAATCATAATTTGATAAAGAACAAAACAATGAAAAAAGGTACTAAAGAATTTTTGGGCGGCGCGTTATTGGGGGCGGTTCTGGGAGCCGCTGGGAGCGTTCTCTTGGCTTCCGAAGCCGGTAAAAAAGTACGCGGCGATATCAAACAGAGAGTAGCGGACTTTTATGCCTACGCCGCGCCGAAACTTAAGAAGCTCAAGAATATTGGCGAAAAAGAATATGCGGTGTTTGTGAAAAACGCGGTAGGACAATACGGCAAGCTGAAGAAACTGTCAAAAGCCGAAGAGGCGGTTCTTGTGAAAGAAGCGGTGAAAACGTGGAAACATTTGAAGAAGCACCTGTAGCTTTCATCAAAAAGAGCCGACATGTTATTTAGTGCGGCTCTTTTTGTTTTCTCAAAATTATGGTAAAGTTACTACAATGAATCCCGTTAGAGACAACTAAACTATGATTTTAAAGTACTTGTCTCACCTCGGATTTAAAAAGTCGATTGCCGTTAAAACGTCTAGGCTACGGTCGTCTAGGGACGACCCGTCTCTAACGGGATGAATAAATCCGTTAAAAATATAATACTTTGGGTGGTGGTCGTGATAATGATTCTGGGTTTTGTGATGAGCGCTTTTCGCTTTGGTTTTTAGATTTATGTTTTTGTCCATAATAATAGTTGTAGTTGGACTATCACTTTTGATATTGGTCCACGAAGCGGGACATTTTTTTACCGCGAAGTTTTTTAATTTAAAAATAGAGGAATTCGGATTCGGCATGCCGCCGCGCGCAATCGGGAAAAAGATTGGCGAGACGATTTACAGTCTGAATTGGCTGCCGTTTGGCGGGTTTGTGAAGATTTATGGAGAAGAAGGCGCGGGAAAGACCGAAACAGGTAAGACGTCGTCGGATGCGGAGAGAAGTTTTTATTTTCAGGTGCCGTGGAAGCGCGCTGTAATTGTTGTTGCGGGAGTCGTTATGAATTTTGTAGTTGGCTGGCTTCTGCTCTCCGCTGTTTTTATGATAGGTTCTCCGGATGGCGTAATAATAACGGCGGTGGGCGACAACTCTCCGGCTAAAATTGCCGGTCTTGAGATGGGCGACAGAATTATGGGATTCGGCAATTCAAGCGATGCGTTTGCAAAATATATAGACGGCGCGAAGGGGCAAGAAATAAATTTGAATGTGATAAAAGGGGGTAAAGAAACGACGGTAAAAATTACTCCACGGATTAGCCCTCCGGAAGGCGAGGGGCCTTTGGGCGTGACTTTGGATAACGGCGGCCAGAGAGACGGATTTTTGGAAGGGCTTAAGGATGGATTTCTGGCGTCAATTTATATAATCAAAATGGTGTTTTTGGGACTCGGTAGTCTTATCGCCGGTCTTTTCCACGGCAATGCTGACTTGAGCGGGGTTGTGGGGCCGGTGGGAATTTTCAAGATTGCCATACAAGCCGGAGGAATAGGAATTGTCTACCTCCTGCAACTGGTCGCCTTAATATCGGTAAACCTTGCCGTAATCAACATTATGCCGTTTCCGGCGCTTGATGGCGGGAGATTCCTTTTCATAATAATTGAAAAAATAAAGGGCTCGCCGTTGCCGCAAAAATTTGAACAATGGGCGAACAGCATCGGTTTTGCTTTTCTTTTGCTTTTGATATTCGCGATTACCGCGAGGGATATTGTGCATTTATTTTAGCCCACAATACCTCGCGACACTTGTCGGGGCGTTTACATTTTTGCTTTGCCAACTCGCAAAAAATCCATATAATAAAGTCATGCTTCAATCAGAGCTTTTTACGAGAGTTTCTCGGGAATTTCCCAAAGACGAGGAATCGGTAAACGCCCGTCTTTTGATCCGCGGCGGTTTTATTTACAAAAATTCCGCCGGCGTCTATTCGTTTTTGCCGCTTGGCTGGCTGGTTATGCAAAAAATAGCAGCTATTATACGCGAAGAAATGAACGCCATTCACGGACAGGAATTATTCATGCCCGCGCTTGTGGAAAAAAAGTACCTTGATGCAACTGGCAGGTGGGATGTGAAGGTCGGATTTGAAGCCAGAGGGAAGGACGAAGACAAGGCCTCGTTCATTCTCGGCTGGACTCACGAAGAAGTTCTGACGGAGATCGCGTCTAAGTTCGTTAATTCTTACAGAGACCTTCCTTTCGCCGCTTATCAAATCCAGACAAAATTCAGGAACGAGCCGCGCGCCAAATCCGGGTTATTGCGCGGAAAGGAGTTTATAATGAAGGACCTTTACAGTTTTCATGCCACACAGAAAGATTTTGAAGATTATTACGAAAAAGCGAAAGAAGCGTATTTCAAAGTTTTTAAGCGCTGCGGGCTTGATGCGGTTTACACACTCGCGGCTGGCGGCGATTTTACCGCGTCAAACACACACGAGTTCCAGGTTGTCTCGGCTGTGGGAGAAGATTCCATTCTTTTGTGCCAAAAATGCGGATATGCGGAAAACAAGGAAATTTCCAAACTTAAGTCCGGTGATAAGTGTCCCAAGTGCGGCGGAGCGGTTAAGGAAGAGAGGTCTATTGAGGTTGGAAACATTTTCCCTCTCGGCAACAAGTATTCTAAGAGCTTCAATCTTCGTTTTCTGAACAAAGAGGGGAAAACGGAGGACGTTATAATGGGTTCTTACGGCATTGGGCTGGGGCGTGTTATGGGCACGATCGTGGAAATATATCACGACGAGCGGGGCCTCATCTGGCCCGAATCCGTTGCGCCATTCGCTGTTCATTTGATTGGGCTCGCGAGCGAGGATAAAAAAGTGGGGTTATTGGCGCGAAAAACCTACGAAGAGTTGCAAAAAAACGGGGTTTCGGTACTCTATGATGACAGGAACGATAAATCGGCTGGCGAAAAGTTCGCGGAGGCCGATCTTATGGGTATGCCTTTTAGGGCGGTTATAAGTGAGCGCAATAGAGGCAAAATTGAGGTAAAAAAACGTGGCCAAGAAAAATCATCAATTGTGGCCTCTGCCGCCTTTATAAAATTGTTGGCCAACCAATAATACAAATTAACTTACAACTCACAATTTGTAACTATAAGCTCCCGCCGCCACTAGTCGTTTGTTATTAGTTATTGGTTACTATATATCAATCATGCTGGGATTTTCCAAAGACATAGGCGTTGATCTGGGGACCGCCAATTCCCTTATTTATTTAAAGGGAGGCGGCATCATTATAAATCAACCATCCGTGGCGGCTGTCAACAACAAAACCAGCCAGATCATCGCGGTTGGAGATGAAGCTAAGCATATGCTTGGGCGCACGCCCCCGCATATCAACGTCGTGAAGCCGCTCGTGAACGGAGTCATATCCGATTTTGAGGTTACGCAGGAAATGCTGCGGCAGTTTTTACGCCTGGGCAATAAGTCAAAATTTACCAATTATCGGCTGGCGGTAGTCGGGGTTCCCAGCAATCTTACCGAAGTGGAGAGGAAATCCGTAGAGGACGCCGCACTGGGGGCTGGAGCTTCACGCGCGTATATTATTGAAGAAGCGGTAGCGGCCACTTTGGGAGCCGGTCTGCCCATAGAATCTCCAACGTCAAATATGGTGATTGACATTGGCGGGGGAACGACCGATGTCGCGATTATTTCCATGGGCGGAATTGTAGTTTCTAAAAGCTTAAAAATTGCTGGCGACCGCCTTAACCAAGATATAATCAATTTCATACGCGAGGAGTTCAAACTTATTATAGGCGAACCCACTGCGGAAGAAGTGAAAATTGCCGTTGGTTCTGTGATGCCAATTGACGAAAAATTGGAGCTTGCGATACGCGGGCGTGATCTCGCGAGCGGACTTCCGCGGGAGGTTAATATAAAAAGCCACCAGGTAAGATTGGCGATCGGCCGTTCCGTAAAGCAAATAGTGGATGCCGCGAAAGAGGTTATAGAAGTTGCGCCCCCGGAACTGGTCGGCGATATATACAAAAGCGGTGTTTATCTTTGCGGCGGCGGTAGCCTTTTCCGCGGATTTGACGAGTTGATGGCCCGGGAGCTATCGGTTGCCTGCCATGTAATAAACGACCCTCTGACGTGTGTAGTAAGGGGCATGGGCATGATTGTGGAGAATTTTGACCACTATAAGAAGTTTTTGGAAAATCCTTTGAAACCGAAAGAGATCAATCTTTAGTAATTCCACTATGACCGCAACCATGAAAATCGTTTTATGGGTCGGTATAATTGTTGCGCTCGCGGCTTTTTTGGTTTTTGGAGGCGATAAGGTTATGTATTTTAAGCATATTATTGCGCCTGCTTATTTTGCGTCCAGTGCCGGTGACAATAGCTTGCTTGCGGAAAACACGGCCTTGAGAGCCGAACTTGAAAAACTGCTTTATATAAAAGACGCCGTTACCCATTTTAAGCCGGAATTTCTGGGGGCCGCCGTGTACTCACAATATCCTTTCAGTTCAAAAAATGAGATTGCGGTGGGCGTTGGTTCGGCAAACGGCGTACGCATTGGAATGCCGGTTATAGCTGGCGACATTCTGTTTGGTGTTATCCGGAATATCTATCCTAACTATAGCGTTGCCGTGACCGTTTTTGATAATAGTTTTGAAATTCCCGTGAAAATAGGCGATTCTGGCGTGGACGGCTTGTTTATGGGTGGCGCGGTCCCAAAGGTTACGCTTATTCCGCACGAAGCAAAGATTGCGACCGGTGATGCCGTGTATTCGGCAAGCGCGGATACGCCGTACGGTCTGCCTTTGGGCTCCATCAGTGGTATTAACGAAGATAAAGGCGGAGCGTGGAAAGCGGCTGACCTTATGGTGCCGTACAATATTTCAAATCTCCGGGCTGTTTCCGTCATCACCAACTACAAACAATGAAAAATATTTTCTTAGCGCGCGCGATTTCACTGGCTATCGTGGTTTTTGTTTCTTACGTTCAGGCATTTCATTTGCTTGAATTCGGCGGCGTCAATCCCAACTTAGCCGCGGCAGCGATATTAGCCGCTTCTTTTTTTGAAAAAAACATGGGAGTAATAATATTATTTCTGGTTGCGGCACTAGCGTTTTTGCTGCCACAGCCCGTGATAACAATGGATTTAATTTTGTTTTCCGCAATCATGGTCGCGTTGATATTTTTTGATAGATTTGCTCCATGGCCGCCGGTGTTTTTGCTTCCGCTCACGGTGGCTGTTTTTACCGCTGTCTTTTATTTCGTCACGGTCCCAGGTTATCTGCTTCAGAACTATTTATTGGCGGCAGCGGAGGCGTTGTATAATGTTCTCGTGGCTTATTTATTTTTGGTTATTTTTGAGCTTATTTATGAGACTAAGAAAACGTAGGGGCGGCTATAACTTGGAAGTAGACGAAATTGTGGCCGACAAAGGCAGGGCTACCTTTTTAGAGCAGAAACTTCCCGGTGTTATTTTCCGGCTTTTCTATATTGCCGTAGTGGCCGTTTCTCTGGCTTTTGCGGCGCGCGTATATTATATAGGTGCCTCCCAGAGCTCTTTCTATAAGGAGCGAGCTTTGGCAAACGTAAATCAGGAGATTGCCGAACCGGCGCCTCGCGGCATCATATACGACCGGTTTGGCGAACCAATCGCCCAAAACCAGCCGGTCTTTTCCGTTTCCCTTAAAATTTCCGAGTTTGTCAAAAACAAAAAAGAAATAACGGATTTTTTGCGTTCAAGCATAGGCATCGCCGAGGAGGATTTGAATAACTCGATCGCGAAGATGGATATTGAAAAATCCGATGCCGTTGTTGTAGCCAGGGATTTGAGTCCGGAAGACATTATAAAACTGAAAACAAAGACACTTGCCGGGATACAAATTCAGGATGATTTTCGCCGGTACTATCCACGGAAAGACGCGCTTTCGCACGTGGTCGGGTATGCCGATGTGGAAGGCAAAGGAAGAACCGGTCTCGAACTTTACTATGAGAATAAGTTGGAGGGCGTACCCGGCTTAGAGTTAAAAATAAAAAATGCCAAGGGCGAAGTGTTGGAAGACTATGAATCGCGGCCGCCAAAAAACGGTGGTGATCTAAAAACCACGATAGACGCCGCCTTTGGGGAATACTTTTATAATCGGTTAGGAGAGGGACTCAAGGAGTTGGGCCGCGTTAGCGGCGCCGGGTTGGCGATTGATCCCAGAAACGGTGAAATATTGGCTGTCGTAAGCCTTCCTTCCTATGACGATAACCTATTTGCCAAATCTGGTACGTCCGAGGATCGGCAAAAAAAGAGCGCGCTTCTTAATGCGTCCGCGAAGCCGTTGTTTAACAGAGTGATTTCCGGCGTCTATAATCCTGGTTCAACGATAAAACCACTAGTCGCGGTCGCAGCGCTTACCGAGGGTATTGTTACACCGGAGACAAGCATCTTATCCATCGGGTATATAGAACTGCCGAATCCGTATTTTCCCGATAAGCCGAGCCGCTTCGTTGACTGGAAACCGCAGGGTTGGGTGAACATTTATTCGGCCTTAGCCCGGTCAAGCAATGTATATTTCTATGAAGTAGGCGGCGGATTTGAAAATATCACCGGGCTCGGTATAGATCGGCTCCATTCTTGGTGGACGAAGCTTGGCCTGGGAGAAAAAACGGGTGTCGATTTTCCTGGTGAAAACACCGGTTTTTTACCGGATCCGGAAGAGAAAGAAAAACGCACCGGTTCCATCTGGCGTATAGGAGACACCTACAACGTTTCCATAGGCCAGGGTGATCTCATGGTGACACCGCTTCAGCTTTTAAATTATATTTCAGCTATCGCTAACGGCGGCAAGTTATACCAGCCACATTTTACAAAAGATCGTGGGCCGGCAGTTCTGAAAGACTTGACCTATTTGTATCCGCAAATAAAAGAAGTACAACTGGGGATGGAAGGTGCTGTATCAAAATCTTACGGAACAGCGTCCTTGCTCGCCGATCTGTCTTTTAAGGTGGCGGCCAAGACGGGAAGCGCTCAGGTGGAGAATAACACAAAAACCAATGCTTTCTTTGTCGGTTATGCGCCCGAAGATAATCCGCAAATAGCCGTTCTTGTTTTGGTCGAAAACGCCAAAGAGGGCAGTGTTAACGCCATTCCGATAGCAAAGGATGTTTTAAAATGGTATTATGAAAATAGAATAAATAAGTGATTTTAAATCGAGTAAATTTTTATGTACTCCGAACTTAGAAAAGACCTTGTAAGTGGCGACTGGATAGTTATTGCTCCGGGAAGAGCCAGCCGTCCGGTGAGCTTCTATAAAAACAAAGAGAAACGGCAGCCGTCTAAGATAGCCGGTTGCCCTTTTGAGGATCCGCAGAAATCGGGCAACGCGGAGCCGATATTGATTTATAAGAACAAAAAAGACTGGGAGATACAGATGATTCCTAATAAATATCCCGCGTTAAGTCCGCGGCAAATTCCTGTTGCTTACGCCAAACACGGGCCGTATTCTGTTCTGCCTGGCGTAGGGTTTCACGATATAGTAGTTACCAGGGACCACTATAAAAATTTTTCCGCTCTCACGCCCATAGGGGCGCGCCAGTTATTCCGCGCGTTTCAGGACCGTTACAATATGTTTTTTGATGACAAGGATATTGCTTATGTAATGATTTTCCATAATTGGGGATTGCGGGCCGGAGCTTCGGTTTTTCATCCGCATTATCAGATCGTAGCATTGCCCATCGTTCCGCCAGACGTCGGCCATTCTTTGATGGGCTCATCGTTATATTTTCAAAAACATAAAAAATGCGTACACTGCGTAATATTGGACTACGAGAGGAGAGCAAAGTCGCGCATAGTTTTTGAAAATAAATGGGCTGTGACTTTCGCGCCGTACGTATCCCGGGTGCCTTTTGAACTCCGGCTTTTTCCCAAGTTACACAGGCCCTATTTTGAAGATATGTCGCCTCACGAATTGGACGGCATTGCCGATGTTCTCCAGGGTACGCTCAAGATGTTGAGTTCGAAGCTTTCCGGTCCCGATTACAATTTCTTTATACACACCGCTCCTTTGCCGAATAAGATTAAATACCGCCATTATCACTGGCATATTGAAATACTGCCGCACATAAGCAATCCGGCGGGCTTTGAGCTTGGTACGGGCATAGATATAAATGTTGTAGACCCGGACGCCGCGGCCGCACTTCTTACTGGCAGAAAAAATAAAAATAGCGCTAAAATACACTAATGAAACTTATAAAAGACTCACACACGGCCTTATTTTTTTTGGCAAGCGCGGTTGTACTTCTCGCTAGCTTTATCGTCGTCCATCTGCGCTTCGGAGGAGTTGTGACGGAGGTGATTATTCACTACGACGCATACAGAAAAACCAATTGGTCCGGGGAATCTGTGGTTTTTTACCGGATTTTATTTTTGAGTACTGTGATGATTTTGATCGACTTTTTTATATCAAGAAAAATCTCATCCAGCAATCCGTTTCTCGCCTATATGCTGGCTTTATCCGCTTTGTTGTTCTCCACCTTGATTTTTATAGCTATGCGAGTTATTATGTCAGTTAACTGAGGGGGCGGTAGCCGCTTTCTCTTTCTACCAGCACCGGTCGTTGTTTTGCTTCTGCGGCAAAACACGACTTACACCCTCGCGTTTTCGCGGAGCCTAGCCGAAAACGCTCCTGGAGTTGCCGTACGAAAGAGAGACCAGCTACCTAATGGGATGTGATGCAGATTGGCCAAATCATTTTAGTGTTTTAGTAAAAGATAAAAATTAAAATAAACATGTCATTCTCTATCATAGAAACCGGCGGAAAACAATATAAAGTGTTTGTCGGACAAAAATTAAGAATCGAAAAACTGATAGGGGAGCCGGGCACGCTTCACGTCTTTGATAAGGTGTTGCTTACGGCTAATGGCGAAAACGTCGTAATCGGCGCGCCCTACGTGAGTGGCGCGAAGGTGGAAGGGAAGATTCTGCAAAACGGCCGCGAGCGGAAGAAAATAGTTTTTAAGTACCATTCCAAAACGAGGTATCGCAAAAAGAAAGGGCATCGGCAGCATTTTACGGAAATAGAGATTTTGGAATAAAAACAGTCCGCCGTGGCGGACTGTTTTTTTATTTACACCGCAAACAAAAACAGGGCCGTTACACCATCACTGGACAAGTGTTATTTTTTGTATTATAGTTTGCACAGACTGGCGTAGAGTTCTTAGTGAAGAACGGACTCAAAAGAGGAGGGGGTGGCGATGAGGGGCGTGGTCGTCTACTCGTTTGCTTGGAGGAAAGAGGGATATAGTCCATGCAATGTTCGCTTGGCAATGGCCGCAAAGCGGATAATTGATGCCGAAGGGGGGGCTCTATGTAGTGGTCGCCCAGCGCACGGTGGCGCTGATTCTGGAGGAGCTGGGTGTACGGTGCCACGTTGTTAAAAAACGGTCTGGTTATGAGGGCTCGGAAGAAGTTACGAGGCAGGC
>Ga0209542_10013517_pt1 | contig 14051 bp, 23 predicted proteins | sample RifCSPhighO2_01_FD_184028 | JGI IMG/M metagenome (GOLD analysis project Ga0209542, IMG submission 184028) | Soil microbial communities from Rifle, Colorado - Rifle CSP2_plank highO2_0.1 (SPAdes) (version 2) | ecosystem: Environmental > Terrestrial > Deep subsurface > Rock core/Sediment ...
AAAGGGATCGTTAGCTGGGTTAAGAACGTCGCGAGACAGTTTGTATGATATCTACTAGGTGTGTTATTGTCTGAGTGGAACGAGTTAGTAGTACGAGAGGAACCTGACTCGGATGCCTCTGGTGAGCGGTTGTCATTGGCAGGCCGCATAGCTACGCATTTTATGGATAAGAGCTGAAAGCATCTAAGCTCGAAGCCACCCGCAAGACGAGACAATTAAAGCCGTCGAAAAACACGACGTCGATAGAGTTGCTGTGTAAGGCTCAAGCCGCAAGGCGAGAGTTTCAGCAGACAACTACTAAAAGCTTCACTTGTGATTTAATTATCACAATATGTTCAGTAATGGATGTTCTCAGTGTTTATTGAGTTGCGAGAATTCTAAAGATTTTTTTCTAATGAGAGGATTTAAAAACAAGAAAATTAAGAGATGTTTATGGAAAATAAAAAACTTGAAACCATAGTAGAAGCAGTAATTGTAGGATTTGATAAAGGAAAGGCTTTAACAGATGGTATAACAAATTTAAATTATATGAGAGAAATATCTGAAAATGGGAACAAGCAATTATTTCAAAGACTAATAGAATCTTATCTAGGATATGCTAAAAAAATTAATTCAGATATTTCTTCAGAAGAAGTTAGACTAGAAGCATTGGATTTTGTTGAATTTCAATGTATGGTTGCAGACACTGGAAAACTTGCAATAAACCTACCTCTTAAATACGAAATGAATGGTAAAACAAGAAAAATGTTTTTAGATATCTATTCAGGAAAATTAGCTAGGGATAATAATTATATTGTAAAACATTCTATTAAAGTTTAAATTCTTAGCTAATTTTTCCCACAAATATTTTTAAAGTAGGAAAGTGAGAAAAATAAAACTAGATTATTTTTTCTTTTGAATTTTCCTTGTTAAATTTCCAATTTCGTCATCAATATCAGCAGTTATCTTTTCTTGTAAGGTTAGTTTTTTGTTTTTCATTTTTTATGTAAATGTTTTGATTATTCCATAAAACAAGAGAATTAAGGCAGTAATTCCCAAAATCCAAAGTATCATGTCCAAAAGTTTTTTGTTCATTTTCTTTTTTTAATCATTTTATAAGTATGAATTATAAGAAAAAGGGAAAGAGCTATCACAACAAGCCAGCCCAAAACCACATTTTCAACTTTGAAAATTCTAAGCAGATAAACAATCAATACAAAAAGAATCAATCCAAGAGTTATCCTTTCAAGTTTGTTTTTCATCTCCCTTCACACCATCCACAACTCTTCTGAGGACAATCAGAGTTTAATAGTTTAATTGCATTATTGAATATCTTTTCTGCGTTTTTTATATCAATTTTCATCTTTATTAATTCAGTATCAAAAATAACTTCTCCAGTATCATTAACTTCTTTAGGAACATAGAATAACAGAAAAGCATAATCTTCAGTATCATATCCTTCTTTTCTTAAAAGAAAATTGTAAATATCTAATTGGTCTTGATAATGTTCAGCCGTATCTTCTTTAAGTGCATAACCTCTTGTTTTATAATCCAAAACAATTAACTTTTTTCCTTTCATTAAAATATTATCTACAGCTCCACGAAGAATGTTTCCTTCTTTGTCTTTCCATTGAATTCCTTTAAAGTTACTTCTCCAAATAGCCAGTAAAGTATGGTCGTTAAACAATTTCATTTTATTAGTATGCCCATTTGCCATTAGTTCTGGGGGTAACTTTCCTCTGTCCATAAATTTGTTAAAATGTTCTTTTAGTATTTTATCCATTCCTGAAGGAAGAGAAGAAAAAGCACCTTCAGGTCTTTTCCATACTTTATGCTGAGTTAACCAAAAACATCTTGGGCATTCTTTCATAAGATTCAAAGAAGACGGAGAAAGTTTGAAAGTCATTAATCCCTATTATTCTTCAAACCTTAAAACACTTTCTACTCAAATGCTCCCATAAACTCTTTCCTAATTTCTTCATCAAATTTCTTAAAGGCTTCTTCAAGGGTTATGTCTTTTCCATATCTTCTACTTAAATTAAAAAAGTCTTCAGATTCCATGGAAAATCAAAATATTAAAACTATTTATATTTTCTCATAAATATTTTTAAACTAGGAAAAAATAAAAATATTATGAAATCGCTTCAGCAAATTGCTTTTGATTCTGGAATTATAATTGGTAGCAAAATAATTGACAGAAATTCTTCTGAATTCTCAAGATTAAGTTATATCATAAGTGAATTAATTATGCCTCTCAGCGATTTAGATTTTATGGGTTTGAATAGAGCTATAAACGGAACAACTTATGACAGAAGAAAAGGAAATCCCCTCGTTAAACTTGGATGTATGGCTTGGCTACCACTTAAATATTATATTTTGTATAAAGCCATGAACACTATGTATAATTAAAAAAGGGTAAAGGTTAAATTCGCAAGGTTTAAAAACGAAGATTATTACATATTTTCAAGCTGTTAGGAAGAAGCATAGACTGATTCTTAATGCTCAAATAAGTGTAAGGAGGAAAGTGAATAATGAAAGTATATGTAGGGAATTTGCCTTTCAGTGTTGATGACGAGCAACTCAGGAAGATCTTTTCTGAATTCGGCGAGATTGAAGAAGCTCAAGTTATACAGAACAAGTTTTCCGGAAGAAGCAAGGGATTCGGATTCGTTACTTTTAAGAACGATGAGAATGCAAAGAAAGCAATTTCTGAAATGAGCGAGAAAGAATTTGAAGGGCGAAAGTTGAATGTAAATGAAGCAAAGCCATTCGACCCTGACGCACCAAGACCTGAACGAAGAAACTTCGGTAGTAATAGAGGAGGAGGAAGTGGATTTGGAGGAGGTAGAGGCGGTGGCGATAGAGGTGGAGGCAGAAGTTTCGGAAACAGACCAAGAAGATTTTGAATTGTAAAAACGCCAAAAAGATTTTAATTTAAATTTTAAAGAAAAGAGGTAATTTTTTTATTTTATTTTTGAATTTTTAGTTTGAGTTGAAAAGGTTTAAAATGACTTGTCAAGAGGTAAAGTATAGCAATGGTGAAAGGAACAAGGAATTGGTAAAAATTTTTAGGACACTTGAATCTAAAATTTATTAATTCTTATGAATCATCGCAAAGATTTTTCTCAACAACTATATCTTTATCAGATAATACAAAAAGCTCTTTATACAGTTCAGCTGCTGATTCATTATAATACTTAAATGGGCAAACCTGCGTGAAATATTTTGGATATTGGGCAAATTCTCCTGTTTCAAAAAGATAATTTTTTTCTGATGAATTGTAAACAGCAAAATTCCAATTATGTGCATTTACAGTACCAGTAGTGTAGCCAACAAGCTCTCCTGCTTCCATTTCTAATATGCTATTGAAAAAATCTGTGCGGCTGTCGTTTCTTGGAATATCCGGGAATAATTTTCTGATTTTTTCAATCGGCTCTGTTACATGATCAAAAACAATTGTTACTCCGCAACCAACATCAACTTCCCACATATAAAACTCTGCGCCTTGCTCAGTGTGATATGACCCCTGAATCAACTTGCCCGATGTTGGCATATAAAGTGGAGCTTCTCCGTCGATGTTTATAAGAGTAGTTGGCATTGTTCCTTTGCTATTTCTAAAAACAGGGGGAATTATAGAATCAATTGTATTAACATCTGTAAAGTGGTGAGTAAATTCAATGGGGAAATCACAATTCGGATTTTCGTCTATCTTTTGATAAAAATAAAATTCATCTTTGTTGTTTTGCTTAACAAAATAGTACGCGCCGATTAAAATTATTATAATAACCAGAGCAAATAACAAAATCTGTTTTTTATACATTTTAAATTTCTAAATTTTTGACCTTTTTACCATTTTTTAAGTGATATTCTTTATTAGATTTTAGTGTTATAAAATCTTTGCATATCAGAATTTTTTAAAATCAAAATTTAGTAATATTTTTATAATTTGCAACAGTGTTTTTTATTATGAAAAAACCTGAAAGCTTTTGGAAAAAGAAATTATCAAAAGAGCAATATCATATTTTGAGAGAGAAAGGAACTGAGATTCCTGGAAAAGGAAAATTATTGCACAACAAAGAAACAGGAGTTTATGTTTGCGGCGCCTGTGGAAGTGAATTGTTTTCTTCAGACTCTAAGTTTGATTCTGGAACAGGTTGGCCGAGCTTTTATGATGTTATGAAAAATAAAAACATCAGGATTGAAGAAGATAATCGCCTCGGCATGAACAGAGTAGAAGTTTTATGCGCAAAATGTGGCTCGCATTTAGGTCATTTATTTAAAGAAACGAAAACACAAAAATGTCCTACGGGAAAAAGATACTGCATAAATTCTCTAGCTTTGGATTTTAAAAATAAAAATGGAAAATAAAATAAAAACAGAAACGGCAATTTTTGCAGCAGGGTGCTTTTGGAAACCTGAAGATATATTTTCAAAAACTCCAGGAGTTTTGAAAACTCAAGTTGGATACATCGGAGGAAAAATGAAAAATCCAACTTATCAAAATGTCTGCTCTTTGAATACTGGGTATGTTGAAGCAACTCATGTAATATTTGACCCAAAAAAAATTTCGTATAAAAAACTTTTGGATATTTTTTGGAATATTCATAATCCTACTACAAAAGACAGACAAGGTTTAGATATTGGAAGCCAGTACAACTCTATGATTTTTTATCACAACGAAAAACAGAAAAAGCTGGCTGAAAAATCAAAAAAAGAAAGACAAAAAAACATGGAAAGAAAAATAGTTACGCAGATAAAAAAAGCACCAAAATTCTGGAAAGCAGAAGAATACCATCAAAAATATGTACAGAAACACGGATTTTAAGGATTTTATCTTAAATATTTATCAAGTTTTTCCGTTAGTATTCCAATCAACCTAAGGTCATTTCTAAAGTAAGTATCTTGAATATCTAAGATAACTATTTTTTTCTTTTTAAACTCTGGAAATTTTTTAAGAATGTAATCTTTGTGGATTTCTTCCATGCAGAAAATAATGTCAGCCCATTTCATTGAGTGAACTGTGATTTTTTTGGGAGAGAGACCATTAATTCCCACAGATTTTACTTCATATTTTTCATTTCCATCAAACAAAGATTCAGCAGTCGGACTTCTTTGCAAATTTGCAGTACAGACAAAAAGAAGTTTTTTCTTTTTCATAAGATAATGTTAAAAACTTCATATTTTATATATTTTTATGGGACAAGAAGAAGTTGATAGAATAAAAAATAAATTTTTTAAATTAAACCTAAATCCAACTTATTTGGAACATGAAGAAGTCATAACAAGTGAGGATGCTGCTAGAACAAGAGGTTTTGAATTGAAACAAGGAATAAAGTCAATTCTTTTCACAAATGGAGAAGAATGGGTTGTTGTAAATGTCCCTGCTGATAAAAAGGTTGATTCTAAAAAAGTAGCCTCTAAGCTTGGATGGTCAAATAATAAAACAAGAATTGGAAATGAAGAAGAAGTTATGATAAAAACAGGGTGTAAAATTGGTGCTGTTCCTCCGTTCGGACATAATGAATTAATAAAGATTTTCGTTGACGAGAAGGTTTATGATAACAAAATAAGCACATTCAACATTGGCTTGAGGGAAGTTTCTGTTAAAATCCAAACTGAAGAAATGAAAGTTGTATTCAACAATCTAAATGCAATTGAAGGGGATTTTGTTAAGGAATAGTTTTATACAAAAAATTTTTAAATAATAATTATCTGGGACTTTTATGATAGAAGGTAAAAAAGTTCCTAGTGTTATATTCAAGACGAGAGTTAGAGATGAATCTCTCGGAGGAGAAAATCCTTTCAGATGGCAAGATGTTCACTCAGATGAAATTTTCAAAGGAAAAAGGGTTGTGGTTTTCGCCTTGCCTGGTGCTTTTACACCAACATGCTCTTCAACACATCTGCCAGGATATGAAAAATTCTACGATGAAATAAAAGCAAACGGAGTTGACGAAGTTTATTGTCTTTCTGTAAATGACGCTTTCGTTATGCATCAATGGGAAAAGCATCAAGGCGCAAATAAAGTAAAACTAATTCCTGACGGAAACGCAGAATTCACGAGAAAAATGGGGATGCTTGTAAGAAAAGAAAATCTCGGCTTCGGCGAAAGAAGCTGGAGATACTCTATGGTTGTGAATGATAGAGTTGTGGAAAAGATTTTCATTGAACCTGGTTTCAGCGACGATTGCCCTGACGACCCTTTTGAAGTTTCTGACGCTGATACAATGTTGAAGTATTTGAAAGAAAAGAGGAAGTAAACAATCCTACACAACAATTTATTTAAAGAGTTTTTATTAAATTTTATTATGAGTGTTGTTGAATCTAAAGAAAGTTTAGATCAAGTTAAACCAGATGGATTAGTCCTTCTAGTTAATAATTGTGATGAAAGCCAGGAGGCTTTAGATTTTCTTTATAGGCATGAATTAAATGTTAAAATTGTTTTAGGTGAAGAAAGAGCTAAAGATTGGCATCATTTTTATTCAGAAGATGATGATTTTTATCGTAATTCATTTAATGAACCATCTCCGCCTTCATTAATAGTAACATCATTTAATGAATCTTCCAATAGTAGTGGGAGATATACTTCCCTCTCAGGAATAAGAGCATATCTAAGATACAAGTTGTTAAATGAATTAATGGAAAAAGAGGGATTTGAGAAATCAGATTGGAAAGATTTTTTTTATTGGACGAATGTGGAGACTTTTTATCCTTCACAAGAATATGAAGAAAATAGGTTTGGTAAAAAACAAAATTTAGTGACATGTTTTAATCAAAAAAGAGGTAAAATTTTTGAAGGTCCTATAGACAGGGCACCATTCAAAATGGAATCGCAGATGAATCAGCATAGATACAATGATTGGCATAAAGTTAGTTCATGGGAAATTGGAAAACTCAAAGAACTTTCGGGATTAAAAAATGAAAAAGGAATTATTATAAAACCAGAAACAAGAACTGTTTTATTCGAGGAAGAATTAGCAGATTTACAGTCAGGAAGAAAAGATAAAATTATTGTTGCTGACAACGCTTCAATAATGCACGTAAATTATGAAGTATATTTCAACGATGAAGGAGTTCTTAGGGGAATTTATGCAAATATGTTTGATTAAAATTTATTGAAATTTTAGCTGAAAATTCACTCACTCCAAAGTTGCTTGATATTTATAATTTTTTAATGTAAATTTTGTTTTATGATATTAATTATTATTTAGGGGTTAGATAAGAATAATGATTTGGGAAGATAATATTCAATCTATAGTGAAGAAAATTTGTTCTATAATTTTTTGAACAAAAACCTTAAAAACTCTTTTTATTTAGGATTTTTGTAAGTCAGGAAGCTAACTCCGGAATTCAGGAATTAATTTTCCAGATGTTGCAAAATAACAACGTCGAATTCTGAGGAAGGTCCGGCCACTAAGGGGCACCAAGGTTCCCCTTACACTAACCCCTCCTTTACTACACGGAGGAAATGTGTGGTTGTCTTTCGAAAGGAAGATTTCCGTAAGGAAAAGCAACAGAACAGAAACGGCACAGCTCTCACTGAACTTTGAATCATGCGATGAGTTACGACGTGAGAGATTTGATGAAACGGCTGACTCAATCGGTGCAACCTGCGCATCTCTTTAATGAGAAGAAAGGGCTTAGTCGAATGTTAGCGAGTTCGGTTCGCTCCTGATAAAACAGAAAACGACGAACTACAGAAGCTGGCCTACCTGACTTACATAATTTTTTAAACACTTCTGAAATGAATCATTTATGGTAGACCCTAGAAATTTTATTTTAACTTGGGAAGATAATCCTAGCTGGGATGACTGTGTTCCAGTTGAACGAATAAGAATAATTGACGAGTTAACAAATAACAGCGAAGAAAAAAATGTTTGTCCTTACTTGAATAGGTTGGAACAAAGGTTTTATTATTGTGGTTCAAAAGCAGCCTTATCAAATTTAGATTTTACAAAAAATCCAAACCCATTCAGTGCACAATATAATGCACAAGTTGACCATTTAGAACTGCAACTATGGTGTATGGCTTCGCCAGAAGAACGCGAGAAATGTATGTTTTTTCAAAAGGCAAAAGATAAAATCATAGAAGGCAAACAACATATTTAAAAAAGAATTAATTCTTTTTCTTTTGAGGGGCGGTAGCTCAGCGGGAGAGCACATGACTGAAGCTCATGGTGTCCGGGGTTCGACTCCCTGTCGCCCCATTTCTTAAAAATAAACTTAATTCCTTAATTCATAATCCTTAGGAACTTCAATAGGTTCTGTACACTTAACCCCATGACTGGAATAATTATCTCTTGTTATTTTTGCTTCTTGTTTAGTATTGTACGGACCCAAATCAATTTCTTCTCTATCTGCTCTTAAATATCTGAAGATCCATTTTGTTTCACGTTTTATACCCATTGCAACGTCCAAAAGTCTTGCCTCTTCCCACGTCATGAAATCATCTTCCAATCCCATATCAATTAATAAAGAAATTACTTTTAAAAATATTTATATAAAATTTTAATAATACAAATTAACAAAACCGGCGATTATTGCGAGAAGTCCGAACATAATTGCGAAGTGACCGAATTTAACTTTTTCTGAAAACTTCATAAGAATGTGAATTGTCATTAATCCAAAGAAAAACGCAAGCAAACATCCAAAAAACATATCCTTTATGAAAGCGATATCAAAATTTAATAATACATTTCCTATCAAAACAATTGGAAGACTCATAAGAAAGCTTAACCTTAAAGCCACTGTTTCGTCAAATTTCCTGAACAAAAATCCCGAAACTGTCAAACCGCTTCTTGATAGTCCTGGAAGAGCTGAAACACCTTGGAGCAATCCAAGAATTAAACTGTCTGCATCTGTTAATTGGAACTGTCTTTTGTAACCGCCGTCCCTGACTTTAAGCTGCACAAATCCGGTTATTAGAAGCAAAAATCCTACAAGAAAGTTTACTGAAGAACTTGTTAATGGGAGTTCATTTATATTTACCAAATCGAGGAAATTTATTATTGCCAAACCGACAATTCCAGAAGTGAGAGTCGCGATGAACAAAAATCTCAGGGTTTTTCTTGTCTCAGGATCAGTGCGATTGTATTTTAATGCACCTTTCAAAAGTTCCTTGACTTCTTTTCTGAAATAAATCAGCGCCGCAAAAAAAGTTCCGAGATGCAAAAATAAAGCCTGACGAATAAAAAGTTCGACATCTATAGAACTAGAAAAGAAATTTGAAATCAAAAAAATAATCACGCCTTCTGAACTTATTGGAATCCATTCAGTTATTCCCTGAGCAATTCCAAGAACCACCTGCTGAAAAAAATCCATTAATATCAGACAACATTGATAATTAAAAAGTTTTTGAATTGATATTACACAAAGATTTATAAAATAAAAAAGCAATTATTTGGTATGGCAAAAAAGGACGGTGATTTCAGCCAGATAAGTTACGTTCTTGGTGTAATAAGTGTCGTGATGGCTTTTTTTGTTCCAATCTCAGGAGCAGTTCTTGGGATAGTTGGAATTGTTCACAGCAAAAAACAAAAAACAGAATTGTCAAAAAGGGCGAAGAATCTTAGCATTGCAGGAATAATTATAAGCATAGTAATGCTTGTTGTAAATGCAATAATCACTGCATATCTTGGACCAAACTTAGGAATAATATAAGATGGAAAATAAAAAGGCACAGATTCAAATGTCTATTGGAACAATAGTCGCAATTGTTCTTTTCATGGTTGTTATGGTTTTGGGATTAATGCTTGTAAGAACCATATTCACTGGCTCTGTTGAAAACGTCAAGAGTATTGACCAGGCTGTGAAAAACGAGATAAACAAACTATTTGCCGAGGACGATTCAAGAAAAATTATAATATATCCTTCGACAAGGCAGGTTTCAATAAATAAAAACGAACCGGCTGGTTTTGCATTTTCAATAAGAAATATTGAATCAACTTCGGGGACATTCAGTTATGTAATTTCTGTTAACGACCCTGATTTAAGAACAAGGTGTAACGTCAATGAGGAAGAAGCTGAAGGTTGGATAGAATTAGGAAGAACAGGGAGTATATCAATTCCCCCAGGAAGTTCAATGCAAGACCCTGAGTTTGTAAGATTCCTTGTTCCAGACAATGCACCTCCGTGCCAGATAAGATATGGCGTAAATGTTGACAAAGATGGGGCTCAGTATGGAACAACTGTAAATGTAGACGTGAACATCTTATCAAGTTAGAACTTTAAGTTTAAAAAATACTTTTCCTTGTTATACTAATGGTATTAAAATTGTATAATACGCTAACAAGAAAAAAAGGGATTTTTAAGCCAGTTAAAAAAAATCAGGTTAAAATTTATGTCTGCGGTCCTACTGTAAACGATGTGCCACATTTAGGACATGCCAGAATGCAGATAATTTTTGATGTTCTTAGGAGATATTTGAAATTTCTAAAATATGATGTGAAATTTGTTTCTAACATTACAGATATTGAAGACAAAATAATCAACAAAGCAAAAGAACTGAATGAAGATATAAACAAGCTTACTGAAAGAAATCTTAAATCTCATTTGGAAGATTATGAAAAGATAGGAATTTCTAAACCTGATTTTCAGCCGAAGGCAACAGAATATGTCAATGACATGATTGCGTTAATAAAAAAGCTCGAAAGCAAAGGGTATACTTACATAATAAAAAATGACGGTGTTTATTATAATATTTCAAAATTCAAAGGCTATGGAAAATTGTCCCATCAAGATATTAAAAAATTAAAATCCGGCTTGAGAGTTAAGGAAAAAGAAGGAAAGAAGAATAAAGAAGATTTTGTTTTGTGGAAATTTTCAAAGCCTGGAGAACCAAAATGGGAATCTCCTTGGGGAGAGGGAAGACCTGGATGGCATATTGAATGTAGTGCAATGTCTGAAAAAATTTTAGGACTTCCTTTAGATATACATGGTGGAGGGCAAGATTTGATTTTCCCACATCATGAAGACGAAATAGCACAGAGTGAAGTTGGTTACGGAAAAAAGTTTGCAAACTATTGGATTCATAATGGAATGGTCAACGTAGATAAAATAAAAATGTCAAAATCGCTTGGTAATTTCAAAACTATCAGAGATATTCTAAAAGACTACTCTGGAGAAACCATAAGATATTTTGTGATTTCAACACAATACAGAAAACCAATTGATTTTTCAAAAAAAGCCTTGGATAATTCAGAGAATTCTTATCAAAGATTGAAAAATATAATTTCTGAAATTAGGGATGACAAAAAATTAAACAAAAAATATCTTGCAGAATTTGAAAACGCAATGAATGATGATTTAAACACCGCGAAAGCATTGCAGGTTTTGTGGAATTTAGTTAGAGATAAAAAAGCCGAAGGAAAAATAGCAACTACAAAAAAAATTGATGAAGTTTTTGGATTAAATCTTTTGAAAAAAGAAAAAATTGAAATTCCTAATGAAATAATGAAACTTGTAGATGAAAGAGAAATTGCAAGGAAAAACAGCGACTGGAAAAAATCAGATGAGTTGAGGAAAAAGATTAATAATCTCGGCTACTTTATTGAAGATACAAAAAGAGGTTATGTTTTGAAAAAGAAGTGAGATGACAGAAAAAAAAGTTGAGTGGTATCATGATTTTATTGATTTAAAATACAAACCTAAGAAAACAGATTTGAAAGTTCTTTTCTATTTCGAACCAGATAGAGGAATAACAAAACAAGATGCGATAGGTCGTGTGGCTTCGGAATCATCTACTGGAACATGGACAACATTATTCAAACTCCCTGAGATGATGAAAAAACTTATGGCTACTGCTTACAAAATTGAAGGAAATTATGTTTACGTTGCTTATCCTCTTGACTTATGGGAAAAAGGAAATCTCCCTCAATTATTAAGTGGAATTGCAGGAAATATTTTTGGAATGAAAGCCTTGAAAAACTTGAGGTTAATCGACGCTTCATTACCTGAAGAATATATAAAAAATTACAAAGGTCCAAATCTTGGAATTGAAGGATTGAGAAAATATTTCAGAGTTTATGACAGGCCTTTGACTGGAGCTGTTCCAAAGCCAAAAGTTGGCTTCAGTTCAGAAGAACATGCAAAAATAGGTTATGAAACATGGCTAGGCGGTTTTGATTTAGTTAAAGACGATGAGAATTTGACGAGCCAAAGTTTCAATAATTTTTACAAAAGAGTGAAACTAATGACAAAGTTAAGAGACAAAGCCGAAAAAGAAACTGGAGAAGTAAAAGACGCTTTGCTTAATATTACAGCTGAAACAAAAGAAATGGAAAAGCGTGCGAAATTTTTGCATGACTATGGTTGGAAATACGCTATGATTGATGTAGTCGTTTCTGGAACAAGCGCGACGCAGACATTAAGGGAAAAACTAAGAGATTATGATATGGCAATCCACGCACACAGAGCAATGCATGCTTCCTTTGACAGAAATTTGAAGCATGGAATTTCAATGCAATTTCTTGCGAAGATAATGAGACTAATTGGAGTTGAACAAATTCATTCAGGAACAGGAGTTGGAAAACTTGTAGGAAGCATTTCAGAAGTTAAGTCAATATCTTCAACATTAAGAGACAAAATCGTGAAAGAAAAAAAAGGTTTCTTGCTTGAACAGAACTGGAAAAATATCAAATCATCATTTCCTGTTTCTTCAGGAGGAGTACATCCTGGAATTGTCCCTGACGAAATCAATATTTACGGAAAAGATTTTGTTCTCCTTGTTAGCGGAGGAATTCATGGACATCCTCAAGGAACACGCGCAGGAGCTAAGGCTACAATGCAGGCAATTGAAGCAGTAAAGAAAAAAATTTCTCTGGAAGAATATTCTAAAAATCATAATGAGCTTGCACAGGCTTTAGAAAAATGGGGAAGATTGAATCCGAAGTAAAAATGCCTGAAAAATTTAGAAAAGCAGTTTTTATAGTTACTTACATAAGAACAGAAAAAGGAATAAAATATCTAATTCTGAAAAGAAAACTACATTGGCGAGGCTGGGAATTTCCGAAAGGAGGAGTTAAAAAAGATGAAAATATTGAGAATGCAATTAAAAGGGAAGTTAAAGAAGAGACTGGCTTGGAAATAAAGGGAAAAATAAAAAAATTTGATTTCCATGGAAGCTACAAATATAAAAGAAATTATTCAAGCAGACCAGAATATTCAGGACAATCATTTTCGCTTTACGCAGTAGAAACTTTTTGGAAAAAAGTTAAAGTTGACAACCGCGAACATTCTGCATATAAATGGCTTTCATTTAATGATGCTTTAAAAAAAATCACATTTGAAAATCAGAAAAAATCTTTAAAAATAGTAAATAATTGGCTAGAAAATGAAAAAAATAAAAGTTAGAAAAATCACACTGAAAACAGGGACAGAATTAATCCTTGGAAAAGATGAAGACAGCAACGACGAACTAATGAAAAAATTCAAAGGAAAAGAAAATATAATTTTGCATACCTCTGCTCCAGGAAGTCCTTTTTGTGTAATTAAAAAACAAGTTTTTGAAGGAGATGTTTATGCTGCAGGTATTCTCTGTGCAAAATACAGCCAAGATTGGAGGAATAATAAAAAAGATGTTGTGATTAATGTCTTCACTGGAAAAGACATCTCAAAACCCCTTAGTTTAAAGGCAGGAACCTGGAATGTAAAAAAAGCTAAAAAGATAAAAATAAAAAAACAAGATATTTTAGAATTTGAGAGAAAAAATGTATAAAATAGGAACTATTCAATTAGGAAAGCAGGGAATAACTGAGAATTTTATTGGGAATTTAAGAAACCAATTTAAGAATCATGAAAATGTGAAAATCTCTGTTTTGAAAAGTGGAACAAGGAATAAAAATGAAATTAAGAAGTTTTCAGAAGAAATAACTAGCAATCTCGGTAAAAACTACACGGCAAAAATAATAGGTTGGACAATTGTAGTGAAAAAGTGGAGAAAAAATGTTAGGTGATAAATTTATAAACTAAATTTCTGACTAATTTTAGGTTAAATCCTCAATTGAGGATTCTAGCACTGAAAAAGTGCGCCTACAAATTCAAATGCCAGTTTATGATTTTGACCAGCAGGAATA